>Ga0105246_10000912_pt1 | contig 16924 bp, 10 predicted proteins | sample KBSM64metaG_FD_99694 | JGI IMG/M metagenome (GOLD analysis project Ga0105246, IMG submission 99694) | Miscanthus rhizosphere microbial communities from Kellogg Biological Station, Michigan, USA - KBS M6-4 metaG | ecosystem: Host-associated > Plants > Roots > Rhizosphere > Soil | place...
ATACTGTTGGAAATAGTTTTTTAAACAAAACAAAGATCATTAAGAAAGCAGAAATTTCGCTGGTAGGTAGAAATCTCTTCTTCTTCCACCGTTCGGCGCCTGTTGATCCTGAGATTACGCGGGGCGTAAATGGGGGAGGACTGGAATACGCTGCGCTGCCATCTACCCGTACGTATGGGTTAACTATTAATGTATCATTTTAAAAAACGCCACGATGAACTACAAGATATTATCAATAAATAAACTGGTATTCTTTTCTGTTCTTCTCCTTTTTATTTTAACAGGGGGCTGTACACGAAATTACAGCGATATCAATACCGATCCGACACGACTCGAATCGCTCAATACCGAAGACATAAAAGGTCTTTTTACCAATGCAGAATATATGGCCATGTACTCCGGCGACGGATCTGCTGAATACCAGTATGCACAGGGCTTTTTTGCCGACCTGTATGCCCAGTACTCCGCCATCACAGCGACATTCGATCCTACCGACAGGTACAACATTACACAGGAATGGATACAGGAGCAATGGATAGGAACATTCAGGGCCATGGCTCCGCTGGTAAACATACTTAAACAAACAACTGAGCCGGACAAGATAACCCTCAATGCTATTGCGCGGATATGGAAGGTATGGACCATACACCGGGCCACAGATTATTACGGACCATTTCCGTATAAATATATTGGGTACGACAGTACGATAGTCCCTTACGATAAACAGGAAGATATTTATATGGACCTGTTCAAAGAATTAAAGGAAGCAACTGCCGATCTTTCGCAGAACATTGGATTGCCTTCGTATGGAAGTGCAGATGTAATTTACGGGGGCGACAATGAAAAATGGTTAAAGTTTGCCAATACATTGCGGTTGCGTCTTGCCGTTAGGATATCGGATGTGGAACCGGCGATGGCGAAAGAAGAAGCAGAAGCAGCGGTTGCCGGCGGTGTGCTGACAGACTTGAGTGATGATGCCTACCTCCAGAGCTCGGGCGTTAACTACAACGGTTATCTCCGTCAGTCCGGCTGGAACGAGTTCCGGATGAGTGAAACGATGGAAAGTTATCTTGTCGGTTATGATGATCCAAGGTTAAGTAAGTTTTGGCAGCCCGCGGTAAATACAGGTGAATACAAGGGTGTAAGAAACGGGATGAACGTAGCGGAGATTGTTGCAGCGGAAAATGAGCCGGATAACACATCGGGTCCAAGTGATTACCTTCTCCCGGAAAATGCATCCACCACACCATCAACAGTTATGTATACAGCAGAAGCTTATTTCCTGCGTGCAGAAGGAACGTTGAATGGATGGGATATGGGTGGCACAGCACAGGAGTTTTATGAAAAAGGTATTGAAATGTCGCTTCGCACATGGGGCGTTACCGATGATGCCGTCATTGCGGCATATACAAATAGTACGAACACGCCAATGGCACCCGGTGGTTATTTCAATTCTCCGGCAGTAGCGACAATACCGGTAAAATTTGCAGCCGATGCCGCGACGCAACGTGAACAGATCGGTACTCAAAAATGGATCGCCTTATTTCCTGAAGGTCATGAAGCATGGGCTTCGTTCAGGCGATCGGGCTATCCTAAAATGTATCCATTAGTACACTCTGATAATCCCGATGCACCGGTCGGTACATTTATAAAACGTATCCCGTTTCTGAACTATGACCGCGACAGGAATGGAGCCGCAGTGGAGGCTGCGGAGCAATTGCTGGGAGGGCCCGACAAAATATCAACACGGTTGTGGTGGGACGTCAATTAATAAACCAGGGTAATGAAACTATACAGCGTCGTCTTATTTGCTTTTTGTATAACAGTGACGGTTAGTGGCAACGCGCAACGGATTGATATCTTATTAAAAGGGGGTCATGTCATTGACCCCTGTAATAAAATAGATAAAGTAATGGACGTTGCCATTACGGCGGGAAAGATTTCGGGAGTTGCTCCATCAATTCCCGGCGACAGCGCAAAAAAGATAGTCAATGTAAGCGGGATGTATGTTACGCCCGGTATCATTGATATGCATGTTCATGTTTTTCATGGCACCGATGCTGGTTCTTACCTCGCCAATGGATTTCATGGACTTCCTGCAGATGGCTTTACATTCAGGGCCGGCGTGACGACCGTCGTTGATGCAGGCTCGTCAGGCTGGAAAAATTTTCGTTCGTTCAAAGCGCAAACTATTGATCGGGCAAAAACAAGAGTGCTGGCTTTTTTGAATATCGTCGGCATCGGCATGTATGGCCGGTTGGAGGAACAGGATGTTTCTGACATGAACCCTGAAATGACTGCCTATATGATCCGTCATGAATTTCCTGACATAATCGTTGGTATTAAATCGGCACATTACTGGGGCGATTTTACGCAGGTGGATCGTGCAGTTAAAGCCGGTGAATTGGGTGGCGTTCCTGTCATGGTTGATTTTGGTGAGCATCATCCGCCAAATTCAATCGAAGAATTGTTTATGAAGCACATGAGGCCCGGCGACATTTTCACGCATACGTACGCCAATGGATTTGAAGACAGGGAAACCGTAGTCGATAAAGATGGAAAAGTAAAACCTTTTGTTTTCGCTGCGCAAAAGAGAGGAATTGTTTTCGATGTGGGTCATGGAGGCGGTGCCTTTTCATGGATACAGGCTGTTCCCGCGATGCAACAAAAATTCTGGCCCACTACAATCAGCTCGGACCTTCATACGGAGAGTATGAATGGCGGAATGAAAGATATGACAAACGTCATGTCAAAGTTTCTCGCTATGGGCATGCCCCTGCAGGATGTTATTTTACGTTGTACCTGGAATCCTGCAACGGTCATCAATCGAAAACAACTTGGTAATCTCAGTATAGGTTCGGAAGCAGATGTAGCTGTATTTAGCTTGCGTGAAGGTGACTTTGGTTTTTTAGATGTGACAGGTGTCAAAGTAAAAGGAAAGCAAAAACTGGAAGCAGAGCTTACCATCAGGGCGGGCAAAGTTGTGTGGGATCTGAATGGTATTGGAGCCGCAGATTATGTTCCCAACACTAAACGCTGAACGATAGTTTTAAAAAATAAAACAGCCAGACAAGAAAATTCCATATGAATAAAACACGCGACGTCTTTTCTGATATATATAGAAGTGGTTGGAGGAAATCCGTACAATCCATTTTACAACTATGCATCGGCGTGGTATTTATTACAACGAATGGATGGGGCCAGACCTATGACTTATTACTCAGGAACGGAGAACTCATTGATCCAAAAAATAGTATAAATGGGAAAATGGATATCGCTGTTCTTGATGGCAAGGTTGCGAAAGTAGCCGCTTCAATACCATCGAACCAGGCGAAAAAAATCATTGACGTTACCGGGCTCATCGTGACGCCGGGACTGATCGATATTCATACACATGTTTTTGTAGGGGGTAAACCGGAAACTTTTGCAGATGGATTTCTCAGCGTATCTCCAGATGATTTTACATTAAAATCTGGTGTGACAACAGTAGTAGATGCGGGCACTTCCGGGTGGAGAAATTTCCCTGTATTTAAAGAGCATGTAATTGACAAGTCGAGAACAAGAGTTCTCGCATTTCTGAATATTGCGGGCAATGGAATGACCGGAAGTCCGACAGAGCAGGATGTGAATGATATGGATGCCTATATGACTTCGCTTGTGGTGAAAAAAAATCCGGAGATCATTGTGGGTGTGAAAATAGGCCACTATGAAGGAGCGGACTGGGCACCGTTTGACAGGGCGATTGATGCTGCGGCGAAATCAAACACACCGTTGTTTGTTGAATGCCATCTGCCGCAATTTTCATTAGAGGATCAATTGAAGAAAATGCGGCCCGGTGATATCATTACCCATTCATTTGAAAAAATCGATGAACGCATGCCGGTTATTGACGAACAGGGGAAACTAAGATCGTTTGTGATCGATGCACAAAAAAGAGGAGTGTTATTCGATCTCGGACATGGCGGTGCAGGATTCTGGTTTTCTGTTGCTGTTCCTGCAATGAAACAAGGTCTTGCGCCAAATAGCTTTGGAAGTGATCTCCACCGCTTCAGTATGAATGCAGGAATGAAGGATATGATGAACATTATGTCTAAATACATGGCAATGGGTATGTCATTGCAGGAGGTAGTGGAAAGGGCAACCTGGAACGCAGCAAAGGCAATACATAGAAACGATCTTGGCAGTCTTACAGAAGGAAACGTTGCCGACATTGCGGTATTCAGGATAAGAGAAGGCAATTTCGGCTATACAGATGCGGGAGGAAACGTTATCAACGGCACAAAAAAGCTGGAAGCTGAGCTAACAGTACGTAACGGCAAAGTGGTATGGGATCTGAATGGAATATCAGGCACTCCACTTAATCCGGTATCTGCTTCAAAATAAAAATAAACTAAAACCCGCACTACACATTGTCAATTATGAAATCAAGGTATTCTCTCTTCATCATCTTTGTTGTACTAACTGTTCTCTCCTGCAATAACAAAACACGTACGGTGAAAGCAGACCCCGATAACGGGGGACTATTTTTACCGGATAGCTTCCAGGCATTGGTGGTAGTGGATAGTATCGGAAGCGCCAGGCACCTCGCCGTAAATGATAACGGTGACATATACGTGAAACTAACGTTCAACGAAAAAATGAATGGTAAGGGAGGCACTGTAGGCCTTCGCGATCTTGATGGAGACGGAAAGGCAGATTCCATTGCCTATTTCGGCGATTATAAAGATGTGGGTGGTTCAGCAGTAGGAATGACTATACATGATGGTTATCTTTTTACCAGTACCGTCACGCAGGTATTGCGCACCAAACTTACTCCCGGAAAACTCATTCCTGAAAATAAAACGGAGGTGATGCTTACGGACCTTGATTCGAACGTTGCACGCAACTGGCATACGACCAAGCCGGTGGCTTTTGATAAAAAGGGAAATATGTATATACCATTTGGCACACCCACCGATGCGGGGCAGGATATATCAAAGTATGGCCCTGTCGGTACACCGGGAGGTGTGGGGCTTGAGCCGGTACCGGATCTTGAAAATCATGGTGGCATCTGGCGCTTTGATGCTTCCAAAACGAATCAAACGCAAAAAGACGGCGTTCGCATATCGACCGGTATCCGTAGTATAGTGGGCATGCAATGGAATAACGGTGATGATCACCTGTATGCAGTTGTAAACGGAATCGATAATTTCCACACGATCTATCCCAACACATTTAGTTCATGGCAGGCAGCGGTATTACCTGCTGAAATGCTGATACGTGCCGATGAAGGAACCAATTTCGGATGGCCCTATGCGTATTACGACCATATGCAGAAGAAAAATATGCTTTCGCCGGGTTATGGCGGTGATGGCAAGATAATCGGCAGGGCCAGTGAGTTTACAGAGCCGGTAATCGGATTTCCCGGCCATTGGGCGCCGATGGATATTCTCTTTTACACAGGCGATCAATTTCCGCCAAGATATAAAGAGGGTGCTTTTGTTGCGTTTCATGGATCAACCGACCGTTCGCCATATCCGCAGGCTGGTTATATAGTTTGTTTTATTCCTTTCAAAAATGGTACGGCGACAGGTGAGATCGAAGTATTTGCCGACGGCTTTACCCGTGTCGATACAGTCGTTAACACAAGAGATGCTGTTTACCGGCCGATGGGATTGGCAACAGGACCGGATGGTTCTTTATATATAGTCGAATCAGAACAAGGAAAGATGTGGCGTGTGATGTACGGAGGAAATAAAAATAATTTCAGCACCGCACAACTGGCGAAGATGGAAAAGAGAAAGAATGAACGGAGTTATATAAAAACACCGGATCCCAAAGCCGACGATCTCGGAACAGGTGATGGATTGGAAGGAAGTATTTTGTATCAGACCTATTGCGCACGTTGTCATAGCCGCGATGGAAAGGGCGACGGAAGCCGGTTTCCGACATTGGTCGGTTCTACGTTCGTTACCGGTGATAAGGACTATCTCATAGATATTATATTAAACGGAATGCAGGGACCGGTAAAGCTGGAAGACAAAACCTTTAACAGCATCATGCCACCGCATAAAGCAATGCTGGATGATCATGCCGTAGCTTCAATAGCAACGTACATCCGGAGAAGGTTTGGTAAAAATGCCACGGCTGTTAAAACACCGGAAGTGACGGCAGTAAGAGATAAGAGTAAAAAGAAATAAATATTGTGAAAGCATAACAGAATGACCGTTGGTATTTTTTTAGTAAACATGCTGTTTGTTTATCCCGGCGGAATTATCAAGGAGATGAGTCGTGTAATGGATGAAGACACAGTGATTGTAAAAAAAACTGTTGATTTCAACATTTCCGGGAAGGGAAACAATGAAGCCTGGAATAGGACTTCATGGCAAACCTTTTCACGTGTTGACCCGGGTGGAAAGAATTATATAACCAGGAGTAAAATACTTTATTCAGAAAAAGGAATTTATTTATTGTATGAAGGAGAAGATGACGTGGTGACAACGAAAAATTATGAAGATGATGAAGAGATTTATGAAGGAGATGTGTTTGAATTTTTCCTGCAAACAAAAAAAGGCGCAGTTTACTTTGAATATGAGATTAATCATTTTGGTAAACAATTAATACTTACTCTTTCCGGCACGCACAGAAACCTGGCCTGGTCACCGTGGCGGCATGAGTATAAAAGAAACCCCGTGATTCAAAAAGAGGTTTTTGTAAAAGCCAGCGATAAAAACAAAGAGGTACTGATAAAACCAGGTGCAATGATTTCATCGTGGACAGCCGAACTGTTTTTTCCTTACGAAGTAATCAGCTTATTGCCGGATGCAGTTCCAAAAAACGGAACGGTGTGGCGTGCTAACTTTTGCCGGATTGATTACGACAGCGGTAAGATGGTGCAATGGAGCTGGTCAAAAAAAATCAGGCGTGATTTTCATGAACTGGAAAATTTTGGAACTATACTATTTGAATAAAAATCATTTCAATTTGTAAAACTTTTTTATGAAACGAAGAGATATTCTCAAAGGGATTTCATTGTTACCACTATCGGGCGGCCTTTTTGCAAAGGGACAACCCGGCGGCTTAAAAAATTTGCCGGGTGATATTCCCCATTGGTTAGCAGATGATACCAATATATTTCGCACACTGGGTGTGGAACCGCTCATCAATTGCCGCGGCACATTTACGATTATTGGTGGTTCACTTGAAAGACCTTCGGTACGGGCCGCGATGGAAGCAGCATCAAAATCGTTTGTGCAGTATGATGAACTTGCAGACGGTATAGGAAAAAAACTGGGCGAACTAACTAAATCACCCTGGGGAATGGTTTCGGCAGGATGTGCCGCAGGATTAAAACATGTAACCGCAGCGTGTGTAACCGGGGGAAATCCGGAAAAGCTGATCAGGATACCTGATTTAAGTGAACTGGACAAAACAGAAGTTATTATCCCTGCCGGCTCACGGAATGTGTATGATCACGCGATACGCAATGTAGGCGTAAAAGTGATTACGGTTGGGGACATGAAAGAATTTGAACAGGCGATAAATAAAAAAACAGCAATGATCTATGTGACATCGGAAGATGACGGGCCCTGCACATTGGAAGAAATTGCGAAACTGGTAAAAGATAAAAACATTCCTATCCTGGTAGATGCAGCAGCGGAAGATCTAACGGTGCCGAACATACACTTGCAAAAGGGCGCAACGATTGTTGCATACAGCGGCGGTAAATCATTATGTGGCCCGCAATGTGCCGGCCTGCTGATTGGTGATAAAGCGATCCTCATGTCGGCATGGCAGGCCAGTTCACCGCATCATGGACCGGGAAGAGATAATAAGGTGGGTCGCGAAGAAATGATTGGATTGCTCGCTGCGGTGGAAGCGTGGGTAACAATGGATCATGCAGCAAAATGGAAAACATGGCTCGGCTGGTTAGATACGATTTCTAAAAAATTAACCAGGATCGATGGCGTGACAACGGCAGTTCGTGAACCAAAAGAGTTGTCCAATCATAGTCCGGTGCTTGTGGTAAGCTGGGATCCTGCTAAACTGAACCTGACCGGTGAAGAACTGGCGGAAGAGTTGGGGCGTAATGCACCAAGGATAGCAATCGGAAGCGGTGGCAACAGGCGAAAAGAAGCGGGTACGGTAACCAGTATTGATATTACGACAGGCCAAATGCAGGCGGGCGAAGAATCAATTGTGGCGGATCGTATTTATGGGGCACTCACAAAGAAACGGACGACAACGGATGCGCTATCAAAAACTACACCGGTGAATATTGCCGGACGGTGGGAACTCACTGTCTCATTTTTCAGCAGCACAAGCAAACATAGTTTTTATCTGGAGCAGGATGGTAACTGGCTGCAGGGTATGCATCATGGAGATTTTTCCGAGCAGGAACTTTCAGGTACGGTTGATGGCAACCTGGTGAAGATCAGGAGTGTCGCCAGGCGGCCCGGTGATCATATCACTTATCTTTTTTCCGGTAATGCAGAAGGTGAGAGCATTAAAGGAAACATTTATCTGGGTGAATATCGAACGGCCACTTTTACTGCGGTACGTGCGAAAACGAAAGGGAATCGTGAAAAAATTTCTATTCCCGGCGGCCCACCGCTTGCCACCTGATTAACAAAAAGAATACCGTTATATGCGTTATCTAAAAGCTGTATTGCTGTTTATATATGTTTCCTTTTTTTGGTCTGCGACTAATTGTCAATCCAGGTCAAAATATTACCTGTTGATCGGCAGCTATACTAAGCCAGCGGATGATAAAGGAATTGCCGTGTATGAATTCGATGCAAAAGACGGTTCTTTAAACTATAAATCTACCGTGGGCGGGATTGAGAACCCTTCGTATCTAACTATATCCAATAAACGCAATAACGTATATGCCGTTAGTGAAAAAGGAAGAGCGCCGGGTGTTGTTGTTTCTTACATGTTTGATCGTATAAAGGCAACATTAAAAAAACTGAATGAAGTGGCCGAAGAAGGGAGAGGGCCCTGCTATATTTCTACCGGCCGGGATGATAAACATGTATTCGTTGCCAATTACGGCGATGGAAGTATCGCTGCAATCGGTATTAACAAAAACGGATCACTGGATTCAACGGGTATTCAATCTATTCAACATACCGGAAGCAGTCTCGATAAAGATCACCAGGCCGGTCCGCACGCACATTCTATCCTCACGTCGCCGGATAACCGCTTTGCATTAAGTGCAGATCTTGGTTCAGATCGTATTTATTTATATCATTATAATGCGGATAAGCAGAAGCCATTGATTGCTGCTGATCCTGGATTCGTGTCGGTAACTCCCGGCAGCGGACCACGGCATATCTGCTTTCATCCAAATGGACACTACGCATACGTCGTGAATGAGTTGGCAGGGAGCATTCATGTGTTTGACTACAAAGCGGGATCACTGAAAGAAAAACAACTTATTTCGATGCTGCCAGATGGATATCAGGGTATCATTGAAGCAGCAGACATACATATATCACCCGACGGAAAGTTTTTGTATGCATCTAACCGGGAAGAAAGAAATGAACTTGCCATTTATGCTATTGCTAAAGATGGCCGGTTAAAGTTTATTGACCGTCAGTCCACGATGGGTACGGCCCCCCGCAATTTCGCAATTGATCCAACCGGAAAATTTTTGCTGGTGGCGAATATGAGAACAAATGAGGTGATCGTGTTTAGGCGGAATCTGACGACAGGTTTACTAAAACTCACTGAAAAAAAAATACAGATCGATGCACCGGCCTGCCTGAAATTTTTCAAACAGGCCCATTGAACGGGGAGGGTGACTACCGCAAGTCACATCAATCCCGGAATTGAACTTGCGCAGGCAAATTAAGCAGTGCGAAGAAAGCAGCTGATGTATATCTATACTGTCGGCAACTTTCTTCGCTTTTTTTTATCCCGCCGTGAGTTTATCCAAAATAATCGGACAGCGTCGGTAGCCGTGATATATGTTTTCCCTGTGTTTATATATAAAAATAGGCAATCCGTCTATTTTTTTTGAAACAATAGTTCAGAAATAAAAAAAATTCTACCTTGTGTAAACGATTACATAAACAAACCGCTAATTGCTTTGCCATTGAGAACTACGATCCAGCATATAGCTGATGAATTGAAACTGACGCCCGCAACAGTTTCCCGCGCCCTCAATAATCATCCCCGTATCAGTGCAGAAACAAAGAAATTAGTACATGAGACGGCTTCGCGTTTAAATTATCGACGCAACATAATGGCATCTTCTCTCCGTACCGGTAAATCGCATTCGATCGGTGTCATTATTCCCAGTGCACGAATTAATTTTTTCGGTTCTGTTGTGCACGGCATAGAAACAATCGCCAGCGAATATGGATATCATACCATCATTTATCAGTCGGAGGAAACGACCGAACTGGAGCTCCGCGCTATCGAAGCATTTCTTGGAGCAAGAGTAGACGGCATACTGGCATCACCGGCAAAACAGGACACTGATTTTTCCCACTATACCGACTTAAAAAAGAAAAACCTTCCCCTCGTATTGTTTGACCGTTCTAACGACTCGCTGAATATACCCTCTGTGGTAGTTGATGATTATAAAGGCGGTTACATGGCTACGGAACATTTGATACAACAGGGATATAAACGAATCGCTCATCTTGCCGGCCCGCAATGGGTGCAGACATTTCAAAACAGGTTGCGGGGATATAATGATGCACTGAAGGCTTACAATTATAAGACGGATGATTCACTTATTTATACCGGCGATATTTCCATAGAGAAAGGCAAAAAAGCAGCTGATTATTTCCTTGAATTAGCGGAACCGCCGGACGCCGTTTTTGCGGTGGAAGATTTTTCTGCATTAGGGTTAATCAAGCAGTTTAAAGAAAAGGATATAAAAATTCCGGACAATGTTGGAATAATCGGTTTTGCCAATGAGGATTTCGGCGAGCACATATCACCTACGCTGTCGTCTATCGACCAGCAGACGGTGCAAATGGGTCGTGAAGCGTTCAGTATGTTGATGGATTTGATTAAATCCGGGGAAAAGCAATATGATGTTACGCCCAAAGTCGTTTTAGACCCAATTCCTTTTTATAGAGAATCCTCCATGAAGGAGTATTCAAAAAAAAGGGAAAAACTTACCGTTGATACAACAGGAACAAATTCATAACACCCGGCATCATACACCGGTCATTGCCTTTTTGAGAAAGCGCTCAGGAAAGGTGTAAAAGAAACGAAACTTACCGCTTAAGCGATACGAGCCAATCAACCTTAAACAACATACGGAAGCCTATTCCTTTTTGCAGAGAGTAATCTCACGAAAAGGCGTACCCGAAAACTGTAAAAACATACCACTAAGGCGATAACCAATTTTTAAAAGCAAAACCAACATTGTCATGGTAATTACTTCAGCCAGGGACGGCTAATTCTGTTCCCAAGTTGTGTAAACGTTTACGCAAAACAAAGAAAACCAACACTCGCTCAATTGCTTAATTAATTCAATTATGAACACACTTAACTTCCAGGTAAGATCAAAACTGCCAAATCATGGTCTTGCCATTCTATTACTTTTAAGTGTCAGCATTCTTGCAGTGAACACCAACGTGTATGCAAAAATGCCTGGCTATTTTCAATCAAAAGATATCAGCGGTAAGGTGACAGATGACAAAGGGGAAGGATTGGCCAACGTTTCTGTTTCCGTAAAAGGAACAACACGCGGAACAGTAACCAAACCGGATGGATCATTTACGATCAACGCCAATCCCGGTGAAACGATTGTTTTTTCAATGATAGGATATACTGCTCATTCTGTTACATTGAAAAATGAATCTTCTCTCAATGTTTTACTCACAGCGGAGAGCAATTCTTCAATGGGTGAAGTAGTCGTTGTAGGCTATGCTACGCAGAAAAAAGTGACTGTATCCGGCGCCGTAGCACAGATTAAAGGCTCAGATTTACAGAAATCTCCTTCGGTAAACTTATCAAACTCGCTGGCCGGAAGACTGCCCGGTGTGGTAGCCACCAACAGCAGCGGGGAACCCGGTTATGATGGTTCTACTATTCACATTCGTGGAGTAAACTCATTGGGAAATAATGACGCACTCATCGTTATTGATGGTGTGCCGGCAAGAGCCGGCGGGCTTGAACGCCTGAACCCGGCGGATGTCGAAAGCATGTCTGTGTTGAAGGATGCATCTGCAGCAATCTATGGTGCACGTGCTGCCAACGGTGTTATTCTCATAACGACCCGGCACGGAAAGTCAGGAAAGCCTCAGTTATCCTACAGCTTCAACCAGGGCTGGGGTCAGCCAACTATAATTCCGAAAGTATTGAACGCAACGGAGTATGCAACAATGGCCAATGAAATAGAGATTTACAAGCTCGACCCTTCTGAATGGGCCGCTGCTTCTGCTGCGTTTAAATCAACAGGTTCGTACACCGGTCCCACCGGTGCTACATCAACGGCGCCTTTTCAGCCGTCCGATATTCAAAAATATAAAGACGGTTCAGATCCATGGGGACATCCTAATACAGATTGGTTTAAAGCAACATTGAAACCATGGTCTCCTCAATCGCGTCACAACCTGCAATTATCCGGCGGTTCTGAAACTGTAAAGTATCTCGCTTCCGTGGGCTACGAAGACCAGGATGCTTACTACCGGAATTCAGCAACCGGGTATAAACAATATGATTTCCGGATAAACCTGGATGCAAAAGTCAATAAATATATTAACGCGTCGGTCGGTGTAACGGGACGTCAGGAAAATCGCTTCTTTCCAACCAAATCTGCAGGATCGATATTCAGAATGCTGATGCGCGGTTATCCGTACAAGCCTGCTTACTGGCCCAATGGTCTTCCCGGTCCGGATATTGAAAACGGAGAACAGCCGGTAGTAATTACGACTAACCAAACGGGTTATGACAGGGATACGCGTTATTACCTGCAATCAAACGGAAAGATTGAAATCAATATTCCCGGTGTGGAAGGACTGAAACTCATTGGAAACGTAGCGCTGGATAAATACATTCAGCAAGGTAAAACATGGACAACGCCCTGGTATATCTATTCTTGGGATTACACGAGTTATGAAGCAGATGGCGTAACACCTCTTTTGGTAAAAACACAAAAAGGTCCAACACCGCAGCCAACGCTTAACGAATATTCGCAGGATCAGTTAAACTCGATGCTCGAAGGTATATTATCGTATGACCGGAAGTTTGGCGATCACCAGGCAATATTTCTTGCAGGTGTAACGAAAGAAAAATCGAACAATAATTACTTTAACGCCTTTCGCCAGTATTTCCCTTCTGCAGCGATTGACCAGTTGAATGCCGGAGGTCCGGTAAATCAACAGGCAGGCGGTAGTGCATGGGAAAGGGCCCGCTTAAATTATTTCGGCCGTGTAGGTTATAACTATAAAGAAAAATACATTGCCGAATTTTTGTGGCGTTATGATGGTTCCTACAATTTCCCGCCGGCTAAAAGGTTTGGATTTTTTCCGGGCGTAACTGCTGCATGGAGATTATCGCAGGAGGATTTCCTGAAAGACGTAACATTCTTAAACGATTTAAAGCTTCGCGGTTCATGGGGAAAATTGGGTAATGATGCGGTGTATTTCCTGTATAACCTGCGTGAATACGATTACCTGTCTACCTATGTTAATGGAGATGTTGATTCGTACGGAAATCACCACGACGGCGTTGGGGGAAGTTCTACTTATGGTTATGTCATCAACAACCAGGTGGCTCCAACCTATTATGAAAACGGCGTACCCAATCCGAATATAACATGGGAAATAGCTAATAACTACAATGTTGGTCTTGACGGTGTATTATGGAATAACCGGATAACCTTTGAACTGGATTACTTCCAGAATCACCGCTCCAGCATCTTATGGAAAAGAAATGCTTCAATTCCGCAAACAGCAGGATTTACCTTGCCGGCAGAAAATATAGGTAAGGTAGCCAACAAAGGCTGGGAATTTAAAGTGGGATATAATGAACGGTTTGGCGATGTTCGTTTGAACGTCAGCGTTAATGGCGGATATGCCAGGAATAAGATCACGTACTGGGATGAAGTGCCCGGCCGTCCCGATTACCAGAAATCAACAGGCGCTCCGATACCAACAGATATAAATTATCCTGATGACATGTTGCTGTACCAGTATGATGGTGTATTCCGTGATCAGAAAGACGTTGATGCAAATACGTTAGATTATAGCGGCGTAGGTGGTGCCGGTAAGCTTTTCCCGGGCAGTATGAAGTTTAAAGATGTGAACGGTGATGGTAAAATAACACCTGATGACAGGGTAAGAAGCAAGAAGACAAATATACCTACGTTCCAGGGAGGTCTTAACATTGGTGTGCAGTACAAAAATTTTGATCTCACCATTTTGTTTCAGAATGCGATGGGTGCTGAAATCTTCCTGCAAACTGAATCGGGAACAATCGGTAACTACCTGCAATACACATACGATCATCGCTGGACAATCGACAATCCAAGCTCAACTGATCCGCGTACGGTGGACAGGAACAACCAATATTTTTCCAACCGGAACACTTACTACATGATGAACACAAATTATGTTCGTCTGAAGAATTTTGAGATAGGTTATACACTTCCGTCGGGTATCGGTAAAAAAGTGGGGATTAATAATTTAAGGATCTATGCCAACGGTTTGAACCTGTTTACCTGGGCCAAGCAGGACATTTTTGACCCCGAGTCAATAAACAGCAGTCTTCAATATTACCCGCAGGCAAGAGTACTTAATACCGGAGTTACTGTAACCTTTTAAAAATGATACAAATGAAAAATATAATTAAAAATATTTTCCGGATCACCGCAGCGGGCATTTTATTCACCGCCTGCAAGAAGGATTTTTTAAATACGCTGCCATTGGATAAGCCACCTGCATCAACCGTCTGGACCGATCCCGCTTTAACAGAAGCATTTGTGACAGACATTTACAATGTGTACCATGACGGCATACTCAACCAGGAAAGTATGGATTGCATTAGTGACAATGCGTTGTACAATTTTGGAAGAGCTGATATCATGGAAGCCAATATAAGTCCCGGTGCAACGGGATGGGTGAATAACACCTACGAATGGGGCGAAATGTATTTTCGTATCAGGGCGACAAACCTTGCACTCGAGCAACTGGCGTCTGTTACATGGGATCCAACTATCGCAGAGCGGTTAAAGGGAGAAACTTATTTTCTCCGGGCGCATTGTTATAACCAGTTGTTACGCTATTATGGAGGTGTTCCTCTTATTAAATCTACCTACCAGTTAGCCTCACCCGATTTTTCAATAGCAAGAAATACGTACGAGGAATGTGTAAACAGTATTGTCAGCGACCTGGATTCTGCAGCATTATTGCTCGATGGAAAAACATTGGGATTGGGCCGTGCAACGAAGGATGCGGCAATGGCACTGAAGGCCCGCGTTTTATTGTATGCGGCCAGTGATTTGCACGATATACCAACGGCTTCGGCAAAGTCTCCGCTGATCGCCGGCTATGCACACCCGGAATTGCTGGGATATGTTAGTGGTGATCGCGTTGAACGTTGGACGAAGGCCCGGGATGCCGCGAAAGCAGTGATAGATCTTGGCACATATGGTTATAAACTTGACCTGACAGCTCCATCGACAAAAGACGATGCGATTGCCGACTACAAGAATGTTTACTTATCACGCAATGGCGGGGAGAAAGAAACGATCCTTGCCAAATATTATGTCAATGCATCACCGGATGACTGGGGTTCATGGTATCCAAGAAACAATACGACGAACGGCTATCACGGCTGGACATCCAGCGAACCAACTCAAAACCTCGTAGATAATTATGAGTATATGGATAGCACTTCTGTCGGAGGCCCGAAAGCAGTAAAGTTTGATTGGACCAACGCGGTTCAGGCTGCTGCGCCGTATGAAAACAGGGATCCCCGTTTTTACGCCTCAATTTTATATGATGGCGTTCCCTGGAAACCCCGTACAACAGACGCTGCAGGTACAGATCCCTATGGTGAAATTCAATTTGGAACATATGAAGTAGGAACTGCAGGTACTGCATCCACCTATTTTGGTTTAGATACAAGAAACAGTTCCATTGAAAACTGGAATGGTACCCGTACCGGCTATTCTATACGGAAATTTACAAATGACGATATGAGTCTTGTAGATATGAACCAACGGCAGCAGGTGCCTTCTATACAGATCAGGTATACAGAGGTGGTCTTTAACTATATTGAAGCACTACTTGAGCTGGGTGATGAGCCGACTGCAAAAGAATGGCTGAATAAAATACGGTTCCGCGCAGGTATGCCGGCGATCGATGAGACCGGGCCTGCACTTATCGCTCATTATCAGAATGAGCGGAACATCGAAATGCTTTTTGAAGAGCAACGCTTCTATGATACACGGCGCTGGATGATAGCCCCGCAGACACAGGGTCAAAAAGTCCAGGTTATGATCGTAACAGGAAAATTGAAACCGGGTAAAACGGTTACTGTATACCGTTATAACAAGGATAATTATGATTATACTTATAAGGTGCAGAATATAGAAGCCGGTGTGGAAAACCGTGCATGGGATGATAAGCTGTATTTCCCACCCATCAAGCTGGACGAAATGAATAAAAATAATAAGCTTGTTCAAAATCCGGGGTATTAAAGGACCGGGTGTTTTTTCGACAATGAAATCTATGCCGGTAAAATGATGTACCGGCATAGATTTTTTTTAACTTACGCATTTTTATATAGCTGAATAAAATGAACCGGTGTGCCTGCAGAATTGCCGGTGTTTATTATTTAAATTTTTAAACCCGCAACTTGTACCAGTTTAAAATTTTATCGCAATTCCTGTTTGTTTTTGGCGTGTTTGCTTTTTTACCCGGTTGTAAAAACAGCGCCGATAGCTCATCTTCCCAAACTGATCAGGGAAAAC
>Ga0105246_10000917_pt1 | contig 16880 bp, 10 predicted proteins | sample KBSM64metaG_FD_99694 | JGI IMG/M metagenome (GOLD analysis project Ga0105246, IMG submission 99694) | Miscanthus rhizosphere microbial communities from Kellogg Biological Station, Michigan, USA - KBS M6-4 metaG | ecosystem: Host-associated > Plants > Roots > Rhizosphere > Soil | place...
GGCTCGAGCAGAGCGAAGAACACCGCCTGGTTCATCTGGCTGCCCGAGTTGGGCTGGACGTTGGCGAAGGCGCAGCCAAACAGCTCTTTCGCCCGCTCGATTGCCAGCGTCTCGACCACGTCGGCGTACTCGCAGCCGCCGTAGTAGCGCTTGCCCGGATAGCCTTCGGCGTACTTGTTGGTGAATACCGAACCGGTCGCCTCGAGCACCGCCCGGCTGGCGATGTTCTCGCTCGCAATCAGCTCGATCCGGTCGCGCTGGCGGGAGAGGTCTCCCTGAATTGCCGCGAAAACGGCGGGATCGGCCACCGCCAGGCTGTCGTTCCAGAAACTGGACAGTGCATCGTTCTTCGGAGCGAGGTTGGCGGCAGCGGATAGGGTCATGTTCTCGCCTTCGACTTTCGGGAGGTGGAGGCCTGCCCGGCGGCTTCACGCCGCGCAGCCCAGATCTTGGTGGTGAGGCCTTTGCCTGCCAGCGCGACCGGCGTTTGCGGGACAAAGCCGCTCTCGCTCAGCAGCCCGAGCATCTGTTCATCGGTGAAGCCGAGCCGGACATGCGCATGGCGGTTGCGCATTTCCTCGCGCTCGTGCGCGGCGAGATCGACGATCGCGATCCGGCCGCCGGGCCGGCACACCCGCGCAGCTTCCTGCAATACGTAAGCGGGCTCATGCGCGTAGTGGAGCACCTGGTGCAGCACGACGGTGTCGAACGAGCCAGGCTCGAACGGCAGAGCGATGAAGTCGCCCTGGACCAATTCCCAAGCGTCCGATGGCAGGTTCTGCAACCGGGCACGCGCGAGGCGGAGCATTTCCGGGCTCTTGTCGAGCGCGACTACCTGATCGGCTTGCTCGGCGAGCAGTTCGGCGATCCGCCCTGTTCCTGTGCCGATGTCGAGCAGGCGCCCCAGCGGTTCCGCACCCAATGCTTCGCACAGTGCGGCTTCGACCTGACCTGGCGGGCCGAGAAGCGACCGAATGCCGTCCCACTCTTCGGCGTGCCGGGCAAAGAAGTCGGCAGCGTTGCGCTCGCGGGTCGCGCGGATCGCCGCCAGGTGGCGCCGGTCCTCGGCGCAGCGCGCGGCGAACGCTTCGTCCTCCTCCTCTGCCGCCTCTAGCAGCCGTGCGGCCGCGGCTCTGAACGGCCGTGCGGAGGCCGCGGAGACCGTCTGACGCAGGAAGACCCAGCTGCCTTCGCGCCGCCGCTCGGCGAGGCCGCTGTCGCACAGGATCGCCACATGGCGGGACACGCGTGGCTGGCTCTGGCCCAGTACTTGCGCGAGTTCGCCCACCGCCAGCTCCATGTGCGCCAGCAGTCGCATGATCCGCATGCGCGTGGGGTCCGCCAAGGCGCCCATGACCGATTCGACGAGCATGGCCGGGCGATATAACGAATGGTTTATATGCACAACGGAGGCCGGGGCGGCGAACGCCTGGTTTTCAACGGTTGTCATTCGAGGTTGGGCCTCAGCCAGCGCCGCGCCAGTTCGAGTTCGATGCCGCGCCGGGCAGCATAATCCTCGAGCTGATCTTCGCCGATCCGGGCGACGCCGAAATATTCGCTCTCCGGGTGGGCGAAATAGAAACCCGAGACGGCGGCCGTGGGGAGCATGGCGTTGCTCTCGGTAAGCACCAGGCCCGCGTTGTCGCCGGCTCGGAGCAGATCGAACAGGATCGGCTTCAGGCTGTGATCGGGGCAGGCGGGGTAGCCCGGCGCTGGGCGAATTCCGTGGTACTGCTCGCGGATCAGCGCCTCGTTGGTCAATTGCTCGTCGGCCGCGTAGCCCCATAGTGCCGTTCGCACATGCTGGTGCAGCCGTTCGGCCAGCGCCTCGGCGAAGCGGTCGGCAAGGGCCTTGAGCAGGATGTCCGAATAGTCGTCATGCTCGGCCTGAAACCGGGCGAGGTGCGGTTCGATGCCGTGAATACCGACCGCGAAGCCGCCGATCCAGTCGCCTGCCGGATCGACGAAGTCGGCGAGGCAGAAGTTCGCCCGGTCCCGGCTCTTGCCGACCTGCTGGCGGAGGAAGGGCAGCCGCACGCCGCTCTCCAGCAGCACGTCGTCGCCGTCGCGCCGGCACGGCCAGGTCGCGCACACCGCCTTGGCTGTCAGCCACTTCTCCGCGACGATCCGGTCGAGCATGGCCTGCGCGTCGTCGAACAGGCTGCGCGCGCTGCCGCCGACCACGGCGTCGTTCAGGATCGCCGGATAGGTGCCCGCCAACTCCCAGGCGCGGAAGAACGGGGTCCAATCGATATAATCCCGCAGTTCGGCAAGATCCCACTCGGCGAAGGTGTGCAGGCCCGGCCGCTGCGGAGGAGGAGCTTTGGCGGCTAAATTTGGCGCGAAAGCGTTCGATCGTGCCTCCTCCAGCGAAAGCAATGCGGACTTCTCTTTGCTGCCGCGCGCGATGCGGATCTTGTCGTACTCCGCCGCGGTCGTATCGACGAAGCCGTCGCGCTGGGTATCGGATAGCAACTGGCTCGCCACACCGACCGCGCGGCTGGCGTCGAGCACGTGGATCACGGGGCCTTGGTAGGCAGGATCGATCCGCAAGGCCGTGTGCACCCTGCTGGTGGTGGCGCCGCCGATCAGCAGCGGCAGCGTGAGGCCGGCGCGCTGCATTTCCTCGGCAACGGTGACCATCTCGTCGAGCGATGGAGTGATTAACCCAGACAGGCCGATCATGTCCGCCTGTTCTTCGCGCGCCGTCTCCAGGATTTTCGTCCACGGGGTCATCACCCCAAGGTCGATCACCTCGTAACCGTTGCACTGAAGGACCACGCCGACGATGTTCTTGCCGATATCGTGGACGTCGCCCTTGACGGTTGCCATGACGATCCGGCCTTTAGCCCGGGCGCCGGCCTGCTTTTCCGCCTCGATGAACGGGATGAGGTGCGCCACCGCCTTCTTCATCACCCGGGCGGATTTGACCACCTGCGGGAGGAACATCTTCCCCGACCCGAACAGGTCGCCGACGACGTTCATCCCGTCCATTAGCGGGCCTTCGATCACCTCGATCGGCCGGCCGCCGCGCGCGGCGATTTCCTGCCGGGCTTCCTCGGCATCTTCGAGGACGTGCGCGTCGATTCCCTTGACCAGCGCGTGCTCGAGTCGCTTGCTTACCGGCCAGCCGCGCCATTCGGCGGCCGTTTTGTCTTCGACTTTCGATTGCCCGCGGTAGCGTTCCGCCAGCTCGAGCAGGCGATCGGTCGCGCCCGGCCGGCGGCACAGGATCACATCCTCGCTCGCCTCGCGCAGCTCGAGGTCGATCGTGTCGTAAATGTCGAGCTGCCCGGCGTTGACGATCGCCATGTCGAGCCCGGCGGGGATCGCGTGGTACAGGAACACCGAGTGCATCGCGCGGCGTACCGCCTCGTTGCCGCGGAAGCTGAACGACAGGTTCGACAGGCCGCCCGAGCAATGCACGCCCGGGCAGCGCTGCTTGATCTCCGCTACCGCCTCGATGAAATCGAGCGCGTAGCGGTCGTGCTCCTCCATTCCGGTGGCGATGGCGAAGATGTTGGGGTCGAAGATGATGTCTTCGGGCGCCACCCCAATGCCGGTGAGGAGCGCGTAGGCTCGTTCACAAATTTCGACCTTGCGCGCCCTGGTGTCAGCCTGCCCTTTCTCGTCGAACGCCATCACCACCATCGCCGCGCCGTAATCGAGGCAGGCGCGGGCCTGACTGAGGAATGCCTCCTCGCCTTCCTTCATGCTGATCGAATTCACGATCGGCTTTCCCGAGACCCATTTCAGGCCGGCTTCGATCACCTCCCAGCGCGAACTGTCGATCATCACCGGCACGCGTGCGATGTCTGGCTCGGCTGCGATCAGGCGCAGGAACTTGGTCATCGCCTCGACCGAATCGAGCAGCCCCTCGTCCATGTTGACGTCGACGATCTGCGCGCCGTTTTCGACCTGCTGCCGGGCGATCTCGACCCCGGCGGCATAGTCGTCGTCCATGATCAGCTTCTTGAACTTCGCGGAGCCGGTGATGTTCGTGCGCTCGCCGATGTTGACGAACCGCGCGACAGCGACTTCCGGTTCGTCGTCGACCTTGAATGCCGTCGCCATGTCAGGCGGCCAGAATGAACGGTTCGAGCCCCGCCAGGCGGGTCACTGCCGGGGGTTGCGGCATCGCCCGCGGCGGAACTCCGACGACCGCGGCGGCGATGGCCGCGATGTGATCGGGCGTCGAGCCGCAGCAGCCGCCGAGGATGTTGACGCTGCCGCCCTGCGCCCATTCGAGCACGTGACCGGCGGTGGTCTCCGGCTGCTCGTCGTATTCGCCGAGCTCGTTGGGCAGGCCGGCGTTGGGGTAAGCGAGGATCAACGTGTCGGCGATAGTGCCGAGGAGCTTCACGTGCGGGCGCAGTTGTTCGGCGCCGAACGAGCAATTGAGCCCGACGGCTACCGGTTTGGCGTGGCGCACCGAGTGCCAGAACGCTTCGACAGTGTGCCCCGAGAGGTTGCGGCCGGAAAGGTCGGTCAGCGTCATCGACAGCATCAGCGGAACCTCGCGGCCGAGCTCCCGTTCCAGCGCGCGCACCGCGTAAATCGCCGCCTTGGCGTTGAGGGTGTCGAAGATCGTCTCGACCAGAATGAAATCGACCCCGCCCGCTACAAGCGCCGCGGCCTGTTCGCGGTACACGTCGGCCAGCGTGTCGAAGTCGATCTCGCGATAGCCGGGGTCCTCGACGTCCGGCGAAAGCGACAGTGTCTTGTTGGTCGGCCCGATCGCACCGGCGACGAAGCGCGGCCTTCCGTCCACACCGGCGAATTCGTCGGCTAATTCGCGGGCGATTCGGGCTGCGGCGAGGTTGATCACGCCGACCAGCGCCTCGGCGCCGTAATCGGCCTGGCTGATCCGGTTGGCGGAGAAAGTGTTGGTCGAAACGAGGTCGGACCCGGCCTCGAAATAGGATCGCGTGATCCGAGCTATCACATCGGGGCGAGTGAGCGCGAGAATGTCGTTGTTGCCCTGCTGGCTGGCCGCGAGGCCCAACACGCCGGCAAAATCGGCCTCGATGAGCCTGGCGTTCTGGATCATCGTGCCGAACGCGCCGTCGAACAGCAGCACGCGCTGTGCGGCCTGGCCCAGCAAGGCTTCTCGCGCCGTCATGCCGCTACCTTAGAGGTCGGGATTCGCCGGCCCAGCAGGTGGCAGATCGCCTGCGTCAGCTCCGCGCGATTCAGGGTGTAGAAGTGATATTCGCGCACCCCGCCGGCATAGAGCTGGCGGCAGAACTCGGCCGCGACGGTTGCGGCGACGAGTTGGCGCGGCTCGGGATGTTCGTCGAGCCCGCTGAAGATGGGTTCCAGCCAGGGCGGCAGCTTCGCGCCGCACGCGGAGGCGAACTTTTGCGTCTGGGCGAAGTTCGTGACCGGGAGGATGCCAGGCACGATCGGCTTGTCGATTCCCGCGGCGGCGGCCCGGTCACGGAAGCGGAAGAAGGCTTCGGGATCGAAGAAGAACTGGGTGAGCGCACGGTCCGCCCCGGCATCAAGCTTGGTCTTGAGGTTGTCGAGGTCGGCTTCCGGACTAGCTGCGTCGGGATGAACGTCAGGATAGGCGGCAACGGAGATCTCGAACGGCGCGACGGCCTTCAAGCCGGCGACCAGCTCGGTGGCGCTCTCGTATCCTCCGGGATGAGGCCGGAACGGGCTTCCGGGAGTGTCGCCATCCCCCCTCAGCGCCACAATATGGCGCACGCCGGCGTTCCAGAACCTCGCCGCCAGTTCGTCGACTTCGCCCCTGCTCGCGCCGACGCAGGTCAGGTGCGCCGCCACCGGCAAGCTCGTACTGGCAACGAGCCGCTCGACGGCCGCGAACGTGCGGTTCCGCGCGGTGCCGCCCGCCCCATACGTGACGGAAACGAACGACGGAGCGAAGCGCGATAGCCGATCGACGGTGCGCCACCAGTTCGCCGCCGCGAGATCGTCCTTCGGCGGAAAGAACTCGAACGAAATGTCGATGTCGCCCGGCAGCCCCGCGAAGATCGAAGGCGCTCCGAAGCGTTCGTGTGGGGAGTCCTGTCGGCTCATCAATCTGGTCCATTTGAATAGCGGTCGCACGCGCCCATCGCCGGGCAGCACACGGCGCGCTAAGATTCACGTATAAATATATCCTTATGTACGCAACTAAAAAGCGCTGGGCTGAAAAGATCGAGCGCCGGCAAGAGGGGGCGGCTGCCGGAAGGCAGCGGCTTCCGTTCGCTCTGACCGGGGTTGGAGCGCTCTAACCTAGGTCTACGATCGCCTTGATCACGCCGCTAATTGGAGCCGCCCACTGCTCGACTCTCGCCGGGACCTCTTCAAGCGCGGCCGTGTGCGTATGCAGCTTGTCGGTCGGCACTTCACCGCTTCGCATTGCCTCGATCACCGATTGGAAATCGTGGTTGGTTGCATTGCGGCTCGACAGAAGCGTAGTTTCGCGCTTGTGGAACTCGGGATCGTTGAATGTGATATCGGCAGAGACGACCGACACGAGCACGTAGCTCCCACCATGTGCGACGTGGGCGAAGCCGGCTTCCATGGCTTTGGGGTTGCCCGTCGCGTCGAACACCGTGTCGAAACCCTCTCCTCCGGTCAGCTCGGCCACTCGCTCAGGAGTCGAGGCATCGACCGAAATGGCCGCCACGGCGCCCAGCTCGCTCACGCAGAACTGCGCGCGCATGGGATTCGAATCCATGACGGTCACCTGGGCCCCGCGGCGCGCGGCGAACAGCGTCACCGCCATACCGATCGGCCCCGCACCGACAACAAGTGCCCTCTCGCCTTCGACCGCCGGGGCGCGGCTGACCGCGTGATGGCCGATTGAAAGAAACTCGACCATTGCTGCCTGATCCAGCGTAAGTCCCTCGGCATCGATCACGAACCGCTCGGGTACCGAGAGGAATTCGGCTAGCCCGCCGTCGCAATGGACGCCCAGGACCTGGATGTTGCGGCAGCAGTTAGGCTTGCCGCGACGGCAGGCGCCGCAGTGGCCGCAGGACATGTAGGGCATCACGCTGACGGTCTGCCCGTGTCGCAGAGCGCTTCCGACGTCCGTTTCCACTACTTCGCCGGCAAGCTCGTGGCCCATCACCCGCGGATAGCTCAGGTACGGCTGCGTGCCGCGGAAGATGTGGTAATCGGTCCCGCAGACGCCGACGCGGCGGATGCGCAGCAGAACCTCGCCCGGCAGGCGAACGGGGTCGGGGCGCTGATTCAGGGTGAGCAGGCCAGGCCGCTCGCAAACGATGACGTTCATAGGGTTGGCCGAACATCCTTGGCGCCGGACTTACCGGACCTCATAAATGGCGCTCCCATGTTTCGGCAGCGTCAGCGTGATCGTCCGGGCGGGAGCCAGCTTTTCGCCCGTCCAGAGATTGAGCGCCGAACGCTCTCCGGCGATGCCCAGTTGCGACCAAGTCGTGCTCACTTGCGCGGGCTGGTCGGCGACGTTGAAGAAGGCGATGTAGCGCACCGGTTTGCCGGCCTTGCCGGCGCTCGCCACCCATACCCGGACATTCTCGAAGCCGGGAGGTAGCTCGCTCAGTGCGTGGCTCTCGCGGGCGGTCTGGTTAACGCCGATCACCTTGTCGTTGGTGACGAGCGAGCGCGTGAAGGGATCGAGCTGAGTCAGATTGGTGCCCAGCATCAGCGGCGAACGGGCGATCGCCCACAAGGTGAACTGCGTCCGCTGCTCATCTTGGGTCAAGCCCGAATCGCGCGGCTCGCCCATGCCGGGGTGCGGTCGCAGCGAGCCGAGCGGCAGCATGTCGGCGTCGGGCCACGTGCCGGCCTTCACGTACTGGCTCCACTTCGCGAGCGTGTCGAACGCCGTGTCGACCCCGGCCGGGTATTCGCCCGGATCGTCGTGGAAGTGCCACTTGTCCCAAATATCGTTCGAAATCCGCCACATCTGCGAATACTGCGCCACCTCGGCCGCATGTTCGAGCTGAGTCGCGCCCGGCGACAGGCTGAGCACGATTTGCCGACCGGACTTCTTGATCGCGGCAGCGATCTGGCGGATTTCGGTGGGTCTGTAAGGGTGGTCGGCAATGCAGTCGACTTTGATGAAGTCGGCGCCCCATTGTGCGTAGAGCCGCATCATCGAATCGTAATAGGCCTGTCCGGCGGCGTTATCGCGGATGCCATAATTGCTGTCGTCCCAGCCGCACACGTCGGATGTGTCGGCCGCATCGGCAGCGTGAAACGCGCTGCCGGCGATCGGCGTGTTGCGCTCGACGGCGCCGCGCGGAATCCCGCGCATGATGTGAAAGCCAAACTTCAGCCCCAGGCTATGGACCCAATCGGCGAGCGGCTTGAATCCAGCTCCGCCGGCGGCGGATGGGAAGCGGTTCGGTGTCGGCAAGAGGAGCCCGTTGGCATCGATTTCGAAGTCGCGCGTCTCGCGCTTGTCGCCCGAAGGCCTCCCCATGTACCAGCCCATGTCGACGACGGCGTATGTCCAACCGTGCTGCTTGATCGACGCCAGCACCTGGGCGTTGGCGCGGTAGTCAGCCTCGTCGATCGTGAAACCATATGAGTCCCAGCTATTCCACCCCATGGGCGGCGTGGGCGCGAGGTCAGGCGCCTTTGCAGCCACCGGCGACGCCGCGATGACGGCGCAGCCGAGCAGCATCGACAGCAGCGAATTCTTTCCGATGATCGTCAAAGCGCCTCTCCCAAGGTTGGGGGGACTGCATATCGCTTGATAATTTGTCTGACAAGAGATAAGACCCTCTGGCGCCTTTCGACGCCCGGCGAATATCATCGGTTGTCGGAGGCTCAATCAAACCTCCCTACCTGAACCGGGCGCGACGCGCCCGGTTCATTTTTTTGCTCCACGCTCGAATTCCACCGCAGGATGGTTGGCAGAGCGCTCGAATCCCGGCAATAAGTATGAGTTAATGAGCGGCTGAGCAAAACTTGCGCCGTAGAATAATTCAGGAGGGTGTGGTGAAGGCAATTGGTTTCCCGCTTGTCGTCGGCTTCGCTCTGGCGAGCCTTCCAACCGCGCAGGTCTGCGCTAGGCCTGCGCCCGAACCGGCCCGCGTGGTTCAGGTCGATGTCGCGAAGGCTGACGGGCCTGTGGACCGGTTCTTCGATCTCTCGGTCGGGTCCGACTATCCCGGCACGCTGATCCGCGACGACAGTATGGCCCAGCTGCGCACCGCGACCGGCGAGCTCGGTTTCCGCTACATCCGCTTCCACGCCATCTTTCATGACGTGCTCGGCACGGTGAAAGTGCGCGACGGGCGCACCGTCTACGACTGGACGAAGATCGACGAGCTCTATGACAAGCTGCTCGCGCGCAATATCAAGCCTTTCGTCGAGCTCGGCTTCACGCCGGAGGCACTCAAAACCTCCGACAACAGCATCTTCTACTGGAAGGGCAACACCTCGCACCCCCGGCTCGACGGCTGGCGGGACCTCATCGCCGCCTTCGCAACGCATCTCGAGGAGCGTTACGGCAAAGATGAGGTGCGCAGCTGGTTCTTCGAGGTGTGGAACGAGCCCAATCTCGACGGCTTCTGGGAGAAGGCCGACAAGCCTGCCTATTTCGAGTTGTACGATGCCACAGCGCGGACGCTCAAGTCGGTCGACCCGGCGCTGCGGGTCGGCGGGCCCTCGACTGCAGGCGCGGCCTGGGTGCCCGAATTCCTCGACCACGTCGCTGCGAACGGAACGCCGGTCGATTTCGTCACCACGCACACCTACGGCGTCGACGGCGGCTTTCTCGACGAGGAAGGCAAGGGTGACACCAAGCTCTCGCCCTCGCCGGACGCGATCATCGGCGACGTTCTGCGCGTACGCCAGCAGATCGGCGCATCGAAGTTCCCACACCTGCCGCTTTATTTCACCGAGTGGAGCACCAGCTACACGCCGCGCGACCGGGTGCACGATTCCTACGTCAGCGCGCCGTACATCCTGACCAAGCTGGCCGGAGTGAAGGGATCGGTCCAGGGCATGAGCTACTGGACCTACAGCGACCTGTTCGAGGAGCCGGGCCCGCCGACCGCGCCGTTCGAGGGCGGCTTCGGGCTGATGAATCCGCAGGGGATCCGCAAGCCCGCCTGGTTCGCCTACAAATATCTCCACGCGCTGCAGGGCCGCGAGGTGCCGACTGGCGATCAGTACAGCATGGCCTCGCTCGACCCGTCGGGCCTCACGCTGCTGGCGTGGGACTGGCACCAGCCCAAGCAGGAGCAGAGCAATCGTCCGTTCTACGGCCGGCTGGTGGAATCGACGCCCGCCGCGCCGGTCAGTGCGCGCTTCGCCCACGTTCCGCCGGGGCGGTATCACCTGCGGACCTACCGCACCGGCTATCGCCATAACGACGCCTATTCGGCCTACATCGACATGAAGCTGCCCAAGACACTTACCGCGGCGCAGGTGGACCAAATGCAGGCGCTGACCCGCGATCTGCCCGAGCGCGACAAGGTGGTCACCGTGCCCAAGAGCGGATCGCTCAAAATCGACCTGCCTATGCGGACCAATGACGTCGTGCTTGTCCGGCTCGAGCGGATCGCGGGCTAGGCAAAACTGAATTTCTTGAAGGGAGAGGGAAGTGGTCAAGTTCAGCAAACGCGATGTGCTCTCGGCGCCGCTCGTGGCCGCGCTCGGTCTGGGGACGATGGCGCGGGCACAAGGAACGGGCGACACGTCTGCCGGTCTCGATCCGGCGTTCGCCCCCGTTCCCGGACCGTTCAATTCGAGCGTCGCGTCGCTCAAGACCTACCGCGCGCCCGACTGGTTCCGCGATGCGAAGTTCGGCATCTGGTCGCATTGGGGAGTCCAGGCCGTGCCACGCCAGGGCGACTGGTACGCGCGCTTTATGTACGTGCCCGGCCACCCGCACTACGACCATCACGCCAAGACCTACGGCCACCCGAGCGAAGTCGGCTACAAGGATTTGATCCCGCTGTGGCAGGCGGAGAAGTTCGATCCCGACGCGCTGATGGACAAGTATGTCGCCGCGGGCGCCAAGTACTTCGTCTCAATGGGCTGCCATCATGACAATTTCGATCTGTGGAACTCCAAGCACCACCGCTGGAACGCGGTCGCGATGGGGCCCAAGCGCGATATTGTCGGCGCGTGGAAAAAGGCGGCGAAAGCCCGAGGCCTGCGCTTCGGTGTCTCGGAGCACCTCGGTGCCAGCTACTGCTGGTGGTACCCAAACCACCTCTACGACCAGTTCTGGCCCAAGCTCGGCGTCAGCTACGATGGGGCGGACCCGCGCTGGGCCGACCTCTACCATGACAACCGCGACGAGCCGTATCTGAACAAGTTGGGCACATGGTATACCCACAATCCGAAGTTCCACCGGATCTGGTTCAACCGCATCCGCGACCTCGTCGACAGTTACCAGCCGGACCTGCTCTATTCCGATGGCGGAATTCCCTTCGGCGAGGTTGGCCGCAGCCTGGTCGCGCAGCTGTACAACAGCAGCGTGGCGCGCGAGGGCAAGCTAACCGCCGTCTACGCCCATAAGGCCCTCGGCTCGGGCGAGTTCTACAAGGAAGCGGGGGTGCAGGATGTCGAGCGGGGCGTGCTCGACGGAATCAACCCGCTGCCGTGGCAGACCGACACCTCGAACAGCGACTGGTTCTTTAGCGAGCACGACAGCTTCAAGACGACAGACGAAGTTGTCACCATGCTGGCCGACATCGTCAGCAAGAACGGCAACCTGCTGCTCAACGTGGTACAGTACGCCGACGGCAGCCTGCCGCCGCAGTCCGAACAGCTCCTGGCCGAGCTGGCGCCATGGATGAAGGTCAATGGCGAGGCGATCCACGGCACCCGCCCGTGGAAGCTCTACGGCGAGGGGCCGACTGCGGCCAAGGCGGGCGCTTTCGCCGAGTCCGGCAAGTATACGGCGCAGGACATTCGCTTCACCACCAAGGGCGAGACGCTTTACGCCATCGCACTGGGCGAGCCGCGGGGCACGACCGAGATCGCGGCGCTCGCTCGCGGCAACCCGCACGAGCGGCGCCGCGTGCGCGATGTCCGGCTGCTCGGTTATCCCGGCAAGATCGGCTTTCGGCAAACCGGTGGCGCGCTGGTGATCGACCTGCCCGAAAGGCTGCCGACCCGCCACGCCAGTGCGTTCAAGGTTACCTTCGCCTGACATCTCCGCATCGATCGGTCGAGCAGTTCACAGGACGGATTCGAACCTCATGAAGCACAGCATCCGCCGGCTCACGGGCATCTCCCTCGCCCTGGCGCTCGCCGCCGGGGTCGCTCCCGTTCAGCCGCCGCGGGCCGACGCGCAAAGCGCTGCCGGACATCCCGATTGGCCAGGGAAAGGCGATCTCTTCGTCGGTGCCGACTACCAGCCGATCGACCGCTCGCCGGAGCAAATCCGGCAGGACATCGCGATCATGAAGTCGGCCGGGTTCAACATCGTCCGCATGGGCGATCTCTCGTGGGATTCGTTCGAGCCGGAGAACGGGCGCTTCACCTTCGAATGGTTCGACGATGTGCTCGCGCAGATGCACGCCGCCGGCATTCGGGTGATCCTCGACATCCCGGGCGAACCCGCACCGATCTGGCTGCACAAGGAATACCCCGGGGTCGACATCGTCAGCCAGGAAGGGGACCGGGTGAACCCGGCTTCGCGCTACTGGGACAATATCAGCGATCCCGATTACCGCCGTCTGGCCCGTCGCCTGGCTGAAAAGATGATGCAGCGCTACGCCACGAACCCGGCGGTGATAGCGGTCGGTTACGATAACGAGATCGGCAACGGCCAGGTCTCCTATTCGGAGGCCGACCGCCTGCGCTTCGGCGAGTGGCTCAAGCGGAAATACGGCTCGGTCGAGGCGCTCAACAAGGCCTGGGCGACGCAGCGGTGGTCGCGCCGGATCAATGGTTGGGACCAGGTCGACTTGCCGTACTTCCACGGGCCCGGGCCGAACGAACGGTACCTCGATCTGCGGCGATACTGGTCGGACGACACGATCGGCGCGCTGAAGGACCTGGAAGCGGTGCGCAAGCAATACGCGCCCAACCTGCCGGTCCTTTCGAACCTGTGGCCCAACGCCGGGACCAAAGGGTTCAACTATCTCCGTTCATGGGACGAGATTTCGACTTACGGCGCGCAGGGGTTCTATCCCGGCGATCCGATGGGCGCGGCGTTCGAGTTGATGATGAACAGGGCCGGGAACGACACGCCTATCTGGCTCAACGAGTTCACGGCCGGCGGCGGCGGCTATTACGGCACGCCCGGCCGTTCGCGCATGTGGGCCTATTTCGGCCTGATCAACTACACGCAGGCGATCCTGGCCTGGACCTTCAATTCGCACATCGGCGGCGAGGAGCAGGCGCTGTTCGGGCTGGTCGATCATGACGGCCGGCCTTCGTGGAAGGTCGCCGAGTTCGGCCAGATCGCGAGCGAATTCAGGAAGCTGCGCCAACTGGGCTTTCCCCGCTATCAAAAGCCGGACGTTGCCATCGCCTATTCCTTCGAGACCAACTGGCTGACCAATCCGCCGGCGGGCCCGAATACGATGAAGGAGTACTTCAAGGGCAATTACGATGAGCAGGTGAGGTCCGCCTTCGCGCCGCTGTTCCGAGACAACATAGATGCCGCGGTGATCGATCCGGGTCACGATCCGATCGACCGCTACAAGCTTGTCGTGTTGTCGAGCGCCTATCTGATGGACGAGGCGACGGCGAACGCGGTGCGCAAGTATGTGGCGGACGGCGGAACCGTGATCATGACCGGCTATTCAGCGAAGGTCGACGAAACCGGCAAATGGTTCGAGACCCCGCTGCCAGGCCGGCTGACCGATGTCTTCGGCTTGCGGACCAACGAATTCTACCGCTCGGACCAGCCGCTGAAGTTCATGTTCGACGGCCAGATGCGCACCGGGACCGACAGCTATTACGAGGTGCTCGAGTCGAGCACGGCCAAGCCGCTGGCGACGTTCGAGAACACGCCGCAAAAGAGCCCGGCGATCACGATCAACAAGTTCGGCAAGGGCCAGGCGATCTATCTTGCCACCGCCGCGCAACCGGCGTTCGTCGAGCCGCTGATCCGATCGCTTTACGGCAAGCTCGGCATCGAGCGCGGGCCGGTCACGCCGGACAGGGTCGTGGCGCGCGTGGTCGACGGGCGGACGCTCTACGTCAACACCACGCCATCGCCCGTGACCGTCACCTTCGACGGCACGAAGAGCGGCGTGCTGACAAAGAAGACCTATTCGGGCAAGATCGAGCTGCCGGGCTATGGCGTCGAGCTGCTTCAATAAGCGCGTGCTATCGGCGCGATATGGTGGGCGCGGTAGGGATTGAACCTACGACCCCACCCGTGTGAAGGGTGTGCTCTACCACTGAGCTACGCGCCCATCCGGCCCCGCGGACAGGGGCGCGCCTTTGCCATGCGGCGCGCGCGATGACAAGCGGTCAGTCGAGCCAGCGAGCGAGCAGGGTCTTGAAGCCGAAAGACGCCGCGGCCCGTGGCCGGGCGAGGCGCCGCGGTGCGCTCGAGGCCTCGCATTCGAGACACAGGGCTTCCATTCCGCGGACGCCCATCAAGCGGTCGAGATCGGCCAGCAGTCGGTCGCCCAAGGCCGCCTGGCGGGCGGCGAAATAGCCGATCATGTCGCGCGCCTCCGGGGCAGCGTTCTTGTCGTCGCCAAGCAGTGACGCCAGCATCGAATCCCAAGTGCTCGGCTTGTCGGCGAGGTATTTCGGGTACCATTGGCCCTTCTTGAGCTTGGCCTGCGCAGCGGCGTAGTCGAGCGCGTCCTGAAGGTCGCCGAACTGGTCGACCAGGCCGATCTGGCGCGCGCTGCCGCCATCCCACACCCGGCCCTGACCGATCTGATCGACCCGCTCAGCGGGCAGCTTGCGAGACGCTGAGACGAGGCCGAGGAACTTACGGTAGCCGAAATCGACCGAAGTTTGCAGCAAGGCCTCGGTCTCGGGCGTGAGGCCGCCGAGCAGGTCGGGCTGGCCCGAAAGGGGCGTCGTGCGCACCCCGTCGCTGGTCACGCCGTATTGCGCCAGCGCGTCTTCGAACGTCGGAACGACACCGAAGATGCCGATCGAGCCGGTGATCGTCTCCGGCTCGGCGAAGATGCGGTCGCCGGCGGTCGAGACCCAGTAGCCGCCGCTCGCCGCGACGTTGCCCATCGAGACCACCACCGGGATTCCGCGGGATTTCTGGCGCAGGATCGCCCGGCGGATCGCTTCCGAGCCGGTGACCGTGCCGCCCGGCGAATCGACCCGCACGACCAGCGCCGCGAGATCGTCGTCGTAAGAATCGTCGAGCAGGCGCGTGATGCGTTCGGCGCCGGCTTCACCCGGCCCGGCGCTGCCGTCGCTGATCTCGCCGGCGATGGTGATCACGCCGATCGGCTTGCCCTTGCCGGAGAGCGAACCGATGCCCTGCCTGGGCGTGATGTCCGCCAGCCAGGTGTCGTAGTCGGTGGAGGCGAACGCGCCAGGGGTGTCGTCCCACTTGTCCTCGCCAGCGATCTCGGCGACGTGCTTCCCCCAGGCGATCTTGTCGCCGATGGTGTCCGCCAGCCCAGCCTGCAACGTGCCCTTGGCAAGGTCGCCCTGGCTGCCGGCGATCCAGTCGCCGATCTGTTGCGTCGCCAATGCGAGGTTCGCCTTGGGGCGCGCCTGCTTCACGTTGGCCTGCCATTCCTGCCACAGCGAACGGTAGAGCGCCTGATAGTTCTCGCGCGCGGCGGGCGACATGCCGCTCAGCATGTAGGGTTCGACCGCGCTCTTGTAGGTGCCGACGCGGAAGACGTGCGCCTTGACCTTCAGCTTGTCGAGCAGCCCGGCGTAATAGAGGTTGCTCCCGCCCGGGCCGCTGAGCGCGGCGCCGCCCATCGGATCGACCCACACCTCGCTAGAATGCGCGGCCAGCAGCATGGAATCGTCGGTATAGGCGATGGCGTAAGTCAGCACCGGCTTGCCGGCGCGGCGGAAGCGGTCGAGCGCCGCCCCGATCTCTTCCATCTGCACGAACCCGCCGCCGACGAAGGTCGACAGATCGAGCGCGATCGCCTTGATCCGGTCGTCTTTCGCGGCCTGATCGATCGAGCGGACAAGGTCGCGCGCGGCGAACTCCTTTGTCGGCGCGGCGCTGCTGAGCACGGCGTCGAGCGGGCGGACACGCGAAATCTCCTCGACCACTCGCCCGTCGAGCTCCAGCAGCAACGCTCCCGAGCGGACCGCCGCTGCGTTGGGGCGGGTGCTGAGCACCGCGTAAAGCGCCCAGAAGAACAGCAGTAGGAAGACGAGCGACAGCGCGTCCTTGATTCCGACCAACAGCCGCCAGACCTTGCCTGCGAAACTCATGCGCCCGTTCCCGCTAACCATTGATGCCCCCGTCGTTCCGCTCCTTAGGGCGCGGAGACCCGAGGTTCCACTTGAAAGCGCTTGAGCGACCCATTCGACTGGACTAAGGGCCCGGCTTTAATGACATCGCCACGCGACACTTCCCACGCGGGCCGCTATCCGGCCGGCGCGCGGGCGTTCCCGCACCGGCACCTGTTGGCGATCGGCCAGCTCGAAACCCACGAGATCCTCTACCTGCTCGACGAGGCGGAACAGTGGGTCGCGCTCAACCGGCAGGCTCAAAAGCACTCCGACCGGCTTGCCGGCATGACGATCATCAACGCCTTCTTCGAAAACTCGACCCGCACGCTCCTGAGCTTCGAGATCGCCGGAAAACGGCTCGGCGCCGACGTGGTCAACATGCATGCGGCGCAAAGCTCGGTGAAGAAGGGCGAGACGCTGATCGACACCGCGGTGACACTCAACTCGATGCGTGCTGACGCGATCGTCATCCGCCACCAGTCGAGCGGGGCGGTGGCGCTGATCGCCGACAAGGTCGATTGCCCGGTGCTAAACGCCGGGGACGGCCA
>Ga0105246_10000918_pt1 | contig 16871 bp, 16 predicted proteins | sample KBSM64metaG_FD_99694 | JGI IMG/M metagenome (GOLD analysis project Ga0105246, IMG submission 99694) | Miscanthus rhizosphere microbial communities from Kellogg Biological Station, Michigan, USA - KBS M6-4 metaG | ecosystem: Host-associated > Plants > Roots > Rhizosphere > Soil | place...
CACGTTGCCGTCGAAGATGTCCTGCCACTTCGTCGGGTCGAGTACGTCCTCCACCCATTTGCCCGCGAGCTGATCCCGGGAGTCCTGCGCCGCCGCGAGAGCTGCCGCATCGGCTGCCGTCTGAGCCCCGTTCCGAGTTGCCGCGGCCTGGCCGACCGCAAGGTAGGCGAACGCGAGAAAGAGCAGGCCTCCCACCACCGTGATGTAGATGGGGAAAGCCTGCCCTGCGTCGTCGTACCTACCGAGTCTCATCAGCCACCGGTGACCTCGCCGATCTTCGCCGTGATGGCGTCGAAGATGGACTGACCGATGTCCGTACCCGTAATAGCCAACACGATCGCCACAACCACCGCGATGATCCCCAGGTACTCCACCGCCGTCTGCCCCTTGTCGTTGCGGGCGGCGCGGGTCTGCAGGTGTGCGACGGTGGTGTTGATCCAGTTGCTCATGGTGTTCCCCTCCGGGTCGGATCTCCGTGCCGCTCTCGGCACGAGAACCGTACGGCGCAACACCCCTCCCGCCGAAGGGCCCCAGGGCCCAATCACGGGCCCAAAGAAAGACCCGGCCACGAGCTCGGTACCGGCCGTTCCCCCCTGCCGTCACCTCAGGTCACCCCATCCCTCGGCCCGAACCGGGCGCCGTGCCGAGCCACTTGGCAGCTGCCTCCGAGCGGCTGGTGCTGTGGAGTTTCGCGAAGATGCGGTTGATGTGGTTCTTGACCGTCTTCTCGCTGATGAAGCAGGTGGCGGCGATCTGCTGGTTGTTCATGCCGGACGCGATGAGGTCCATGATCTCCGCCTCCCTCGTGCTCAGTTGGAACCTTGCTCTGTCGGGAGCAGCCACAGGACGGCCACTCGACCATCCAGACGAAGACTGTCCCACACCCGGTTGCACCTGCGAAAGGTTTTCTGAAGAAATAGTGGAGGTGGGGGTGGAGGGAAGGCCGAAACCCGCTGGTGGCGTGCGTTGTTGAGTAGATGCATGCGAATGGGCGAGGTGCTCATTTTCGTATGCAGTTGCACTACCTAGGCCCTCTGGGAGCGGAAGCCCTCCCTGTCCCTGGCGGAGCTGCGCCAGCAGCGCCCCCGCCGCCGTAGGAGTGAAGTGGGCCCTGCCCTCCTTGATGTCCCATACCGCTGCCACCAGTTGCTCCGCGGTGAACTCGCCGTGGACCAGGTAGCCCCCGGCGCCACGGCGCAGGGCCTCCTGGACGATCTCCGACTCCCTGCTGTACGTGAGCATCACGACCGGGGCGATCTGCACCAGGTACGGGAGCGCCGAGATGCCGTCCACGCCGGGCATGCGCACGTCCAGGAGGACTACGTCGGGGTGGTGCTGGAGGGCCACTTCGTAGGCCTGGCGGCCGTCCGCCGCCTCCGCCACCACGGTGATGTCGGCGCGGCCGGAGAGGAGGGCCGTCAGGCCTGCGCGGACGACGGGGTTGTCGTCCGCCACCACGACCTTGAGGGGCGCAGGCGCCGGGGACGCCTCGAACGGGTTGAGGGGCGGCTGCTGTTGGGGGCCTGGGTGGGGAGCCGTGGGGTCCGGCATCGGGCGGCCTCCTCTCTGGGTGGAAGGACGGGGCGGGGCGCGATGTCTCTACGTCGTCACTGCCGCCAGCGGGAGTTCCAGGCAGACCTCCGTGCCCTTGGGGTGGGCGCCGCGGCCGATGCGGATGCGGGCGCCCACCGACGCCGCGCGTTCGACCATTCCGACCAGGCCGAAGTGGCCTGCCCGGCGGAGTTGTTCGAGGGTGGTGCCGGAGGGCAGGCCGCGGCCGTCGTCGTAGACGCTGATGCGGAGGAGGCCGCCGTGGACGCCTGCGTGTACGTCCACCCGGGTCGGGGCCGCGTGGCGGTGGGCGTTCTCCATCGCCTCCGCGGCGATGGTGAGGAGCTGGCGGGCCACCGCGGGTGGGACGGGCGTGACGGGGTCGTCGCCGGTGGGGCGGTAGGCGGCCGGGACGCCGGTGCGGGTGGTGAAGTCCCTGGTGCGGGCGGCCAGTTCCGCCAGGACGTCGGTCGCGTGGTCCGGGTCGGATTCGCGGCGCAGGTCGGCCAGGAGCTCGCGGGATTCGGCGGCGGCTCGGCGGGCCGAGCGGGCGACCAGTTCGGCTTGTTGTTTGACGAGCTTCGCGTCCGGTTGAGGGCTGCCCGCCGAGCCTGCCAGGCCGTCTGCGGCGAGGGCCACGCCGTGGAGGGTTTTTGCCACGGAGTCGTGCATCTCCCTTGCGAGACGGGCGCGTTCGGCGCTGACCGCTTCCGTCACCGCCAGACGTGCCTGCACCGTGGTCAGGGCCTGTGTCGCGGCGCCGAAGCGGAACATGAGGTTGCGCAGGGCCGAGCCGACCGCGCCCGCGATCACGCACAGCCCGGGGAGGAGCAGGGTCTCTGCGGGACGGCCGGAGTGCAGGTCCCTCGACGCCGCGTGCACGAAGAAGAGGATCAGGGACTGGAGCGACGCGAAGACCGCGGCTCCTCGCCAGCCGTAGACGATGCCGGCCAGGAGCGGGGTGCAGACGCTGACGTAGGCGAGCGTGGTGTCGGGGCCCGCGGAGATGAGGAGCAGGGAGCCGAAGAGCATGTCCACGGCGAGGAGCGTGGGGTGCCTCAGGAGCAGGGGGCCGAAGCGCTCCCAGTCCCTGAAGAGGACGTAGGAGCCCATGAAGGTGACGACGACCGCGGCGCCCACGAGGCGGGTGGCCACGCCCGGTGCGGCATTGAGGAGGGCTGCGGGAGCGGCCAGGGCGATCATCGCGAGGCGGAAGCCGAAGACCTGGCGGCACATGGCCTGCAGGGCGTTGATCTGGAGGGGGATCGTGGGGGGTGTGCGGCTCTCGTTGCCCGGTGCGGGTGGTCCGGTCGGCGACACCAGAGCCGCCACCGGAGCGGAAACGGGTGCGGGTGCAGCCGAAGGAGCAGGAGCCGGAGGGGCCGGCGGCCACACCCGGCCTCGGGGATCCGGCTGCGCCGGCAGACCCGGCAGCGGTGCGTCCGCCCGTTCCCACCCCGGTGGGAGCTGCGGTGTCGCCGACGTCACCGGGATGTCGGGCGCGCCCGTGCGGGCGTGCGGCGGCAGGACCGTGCCCGCCGGGGGGGTCGTGATCTCCGGGGTGCTCGGGCGTCGTCGTAGCAGCCGTGTGCGTTCCTCGCGTCCCGCGCGTTCCTCTGTCGTCGCCATGGTCCTCGTCACCCCGTCCCTACTTGCCCGTGAGTGAGCCGAAGTCGGTGCCGGAGCCGAGGATCAGGCCGGCGCCGAGAAGGATCATCGTGGCCGGGACCATGAAGGTGGTGATCATCATGGTGGCCTTGGGGACCGCTCGGGCCGCCTTGCGGCGGGCGTTCTGCGCGTCCGTGCGGCGCATGTCCTTCGCCAGGGATACGAGGGTGTCGACGATCGGGGCGCCCAGTTCCTCGCCCTGCTGCAGCGCCGTCACGAACATCGCGACCTGTTCGGAGTCGTTGCGGCGACGCAGTTCCGCGAAGGCCTGGCGGCGGCTCATGCCCAGGTCCATCTGGCGGAGGGTGATGCGCAGTTCGTCCGCCCAGGGGCCCTCGTACTTCGAGGCCACCCGGTCAAGGGCCTGGCGGAACCCGAGGCCCGCGCTGACCACGACCGCGAGCACGTCGAGGAAGTCCGGCAGGGTGCGCTCGATGACGTCCTTGCGGATGCGGATCGCCGACCAGATGCCGACCTCCGTCCAGAACGCGCCGAAGGCGAACAGGACGAGGGCCAGGATGAAGTTGCCCTTCATCAGGAACACCAGTCCGCCCACGCCGCCCAGGAAGCCGTAGACCGCGCGGCGGGCCGCATAGCGGTCGATGGTCAGGCCGCCGGGGTTGCCCGCGAGGTCGATCTTGCGGCGGTACCTGGCGACCAGCTTCGGGCCCATCAGGCGCAGGACCGCGGGCGCGTACCGCATGCCGAGGCGGTCGATGAGCGAGTCGACCGCGCCCGTGCGGGTCGAGCCCACCTCCAGGGCGAGCACCAGGTCGCCGGGCAGCTTGGCGTCCGCGCGGTACATGCGGATGCCGGCGAAGACGCCCCAGACGCTGAGGCCCATCACCAGTGCCAGCAGAAGTCCCATGGTCGTCCTCCCTCCAGAGTTCTCGGAACGCTCGGGCGTCTCAGACGTCGATGCGGGACAGGCGGCGGATGAAAATGAATCCGACCGCGTAGAGCGCGAAGGCGATGATCACCGCCGCCTGGCCGACGGAGGAGCCCGTCATACGGTCCAGGGCGCCGTGCTTGACGCCGTTCATGAGGAACAGGGAGCCCACGCCGAGCACGGGGACGGCGTACGAGGTCATGTTGACCTGGGAGAGCTGGGTGCGGACCTCGCGCCGCGTCTCCTTGCGTTCCTCCAGCGTGTCCGTGAGGTTGCGCAGGGCCGTGACCACCTGTCCGCCCGCCCGGTTCGACAGCACCAGCGTCGTCACGAGGACGACCAGTTCGCGCGACGGCAGCCGCTCGGCCAGCTCGCCCAGGGCGTCGTCCATGGACGCGCCCAGCGCCAACTGGTTGGCGACCTTGGCGAGTTCCTCCCCGGCCGGCGCCTCCAGTTCCTCCGCCGCCATCCCGATCGCGGTGCGCAGCGCCAGGCCGGCCTGGGTGGCGTTGGCCATGATCCGTGCCAGCTCGGGCAGTTGGTTGATGAACTTCTCGATCCGCTTCTGCCGCTGCCAGTTCAGGAACTGCAGCGCCACCCAGATGCCCAGCAGCCCGGCCAGCGGGCCGAAGAAGGGCGCCAGGGACGCCTGGCCGATCAGCCACAGGCCCGCCACCGTCGCCAGCATGTAGACGAAGAACTCACCCGGCGTGATGTCCAGGCCCGTTGCCGCCAGCCGCAGTTCCAGCTTCTTGCCCGGTTTCGTTCGGCGCAGGCGGCGGTCCAGGTTGCGGAAGCGCCGGCGGCGGCCGCCCACCGGTATCTGGCCGGCGGCCGAGAGGCGGTCGACGAGTGCCTGGCGCTGGGCCTTGCCCATGGCGTAGGAATGCAGGCCGATGACCGCCAGGGCGCAGGTCAGCAGGGTGATGCCGGTGGTGAGCGTGACTAGGGTGTGCAGTTCCATCGGACGGTTCCTACCTGGATTCCATGAGGACGGTTCCTACCTGGCTTCTCGGATGGCGAGCTGTGCTGCGGACTCGGCGACGCCGAAGGCCTGGGGGACCGGCTGGCTCGCCATGTACAGGCGGTCCGCGGTACGGCGTGGGAGCGGGAAGTATTCGAAGGCGCCGTAGATGCGGCCGTCGGCGGCCATCGGCTGGGCGTTGAAACGGGCCACCGTCGCCAGGCGGTACGGCTCGCTGCCGTGGCTGTCGAGGATCGCGATCTCGGTGATGCGGCGGGCGCCGTCGGCGAAGCGGGTGAGCTGGATGATCACGTCGATGGCGCTGTTGATCTGGTCGTGCAGCGCCTCGAAGGGGACCTCGACCTCGGACATCGATGCCAGGGTCTTCAGCCGCATCAGCGCGTCCTCCGCGCTGTTCGCGTGCACCGTCGCCAGGGATCCGTCGTGGCCGGTCGACATCGCCTGGAGCATGTCGAGTGACTCGCCGCCACGGACCTCACCGACGACGATGCGGTCGGGGCGCATACGGAGGGAGTTGCGCACCAGGTCGCGGATGGTGACCTGGCCCTTGCCCTCGACGTTCGGGGGGCGGGACTCCAGCCGGATCACATGGCTCTGCTGCAGCTGGAGTTCCGCCGAGTCCTCGATGGTGATGATGCGCTCGGTCTCGGGGATCAGGCCCGACAGTGCGTTCAGCAGCGTCGTCTTGCCCGTGCCCGTCGCCCCCGACACGATCACGTTGGACTTCGCCTGCACCAGCCCCGCCAGCAGGTAGAGGATCGGCTCGTCCAGTGAGCCGAAGCCGATCATCTCCTGGAGCGTGAAGGAGCGCGGGAAGCGGCGGATGGTGAGGGTGGCGCCCGTGAGGGACAGAGGCGGGATGATCACGTTCACTCGCTCGCCGGACGGGAGGCGGGCGTCGACCATGGGGTTCGATTCGTCCACCCGCCGGTTGACCGTCGAGACGATGCGCTCGATCGTCTGCATCAGCTGGTCGTGGGAGGGGAAGCGGAGGGGCAACTGCTCCACCCTGCCGCCTCGTTCGACGAAGATCGCGTCCGGGCCGTTCACCATGATCTCCGTGATCGACGCGTCTTCGAGCAGCGGCTCCAGGATGCCGAGGCCCAGGGCCTCGTCCACCACCCTGCGGATCAGCTGCGAGCGTTCGACCGTGGAGAGCACCGGGCCCTCGCGGCTGATGATGTGTCCGAGCACCCGCTCCAGGCGGGCGCGGCGCTCGGCCGCGGCCAGCGCGCTCATCTCCGCGAGGTCGATCTCCTCCAGGAGCTTGGCGCGGTACGAGGCGACCAGGTGGCCGTCCTCGCCCCGGTGGCCGTTCTCCTCGGGGGAGTTGATGCGTGCGCGCAGGCTCATCGTCGGTGCTCCTTGTTCCCGCGTCAGCCGGTGGTCGAGTCGGTCGAGTCGAGCGGCATGGTCGCGGACTTCCTGGCGGGGTCGAAGTCCCAGCCGGGGACGATCGACGGGATCTTGACGGTGGCGGTCACGGTGACGGTGTCGCCGTTCTGCGCGGGCACACACGCGACGGACAGCCAGTCGCTGACCGCGTTCACGCAGCCGTCCTGGGCCGTCCCCGGGTTCAGCGATTCCGCCCGCGCTCCGGCCCGGGCCGCCGTGCCCGCCTGCTGTGCGGCGTAGGCGATCAGCCCCAGCTGCACGACCGCCATGCCGACGATCAGGAGGATGGGCAGGAATCCCAGGTACTCGATGGCGACTTGGCCGCGGTCACGGGCTGTGCGGATGTACGGCATCTCAGTTCGTCGCCTCCTCTACGGCACCCGCGTGGCCCCGCACGGTGAACGGGAGGCTGATCGCGCCCGGGAAGAGGAGGGGGACATGGATGCTGACGTCGGCTTTGACATAACCGTTCCCGGTCGTGCAGCCCGCCTCGGCACCCTCGCTCCATGCGCCCCCCAGCTTGTCAAGGCCCGCCTGCCGGCACTTGCCGTCACGGTCGTCCTTAGCCGCCGTCCCGGCCCGTACCGCCTCGTCCGCAGCATTCCCCGCCAGCGTGAACGCGTACCCCACCAGCACGAGCTGCCACAGCACCACCAGGGTGATGATGATCGTCGGCATCATGCCCAGGAACTCGATGGTGACCTGGCCGCTGTCCCTCTCTTTCCAAGCCGTGCGCATCCCCATCCCCATCAGTCCCTGCGCCGCCGGAAACTCACCGACCCGCGGTCCCCCCGGAACCGCCCACCGCGCTGCGCCCCCTCGACCACCTTGACCAGCCCCAGCTCCCCCGCCAGCGCCCACAGGGCCTGCTTCACCGCGCCCCTGCTGTCCAGCTCGTGGACCCGCCCCGCGTCCACCGCCCCCTGCAACTCCTTGAAGTTGGCGGGGATCACGGTCCCGGCGACCGCCGTACCCGTGATCTTCTGGATCAGTGGCGGCTGGATCTCGGTACCGCGCGAATGCCGGTTGACGACCACCGTGGTCTCCTCCGCCTTGCGGATCTGCAGCCGGTCCCACATCCGAACGGTCCGCTTGGCGCCGCGGACCGCGACCACGTCCGGTGTCGTGACCAGCAGGGCCGTGTCGGCCATCTCCACCGCGGCCGCTCCGGCCCCGCCGAGCTGGGCGCCGCAGTCGATGACGACGACCTCGTAGCGGGAGCGCAGGGCGCTGACGATCTGCCGGGCGGCCCGGTCCGTCACCTCCTCGCCGCGCTCGCCCTCCCCCGGGGCGAGCAGCAGCGCAAGGTCCGTGTCGTGGCGGAAGACCGCGTCCGCGAGCACCCGCGGTGAGATGTCGGTGATCGCCGCCAGGTCCACCACCGACCGGCGGAACTGGACGTCCAGGTACGACGCCACGTCCCCCGTCTGCAGGTCCATGTCCACCAGCGCGGTGCTGCGCCCCGAGGCCTGTGCCGCCAGCGCCAGTTGGATGGCGGTCAGCGTCGCGCCCACGCCGCCCTTCGCGCCGCTCACCGTGACGACGGTGCCGCCGACGCCGGTGAAGACGTCGCCGCCGGAGCCGAGATGGCGCCGTACGCCCACCGACCACTGCGCGACGGCCTGGACGCGGCTGGCCAGCTCCTCGTAGCTGAGCGGGAGGGCCACCAGGCCCCGCGCGCCGTAGTCCATCGCCGCCTGGAACAGGCCCGGGCTCGCGTCCGAGGTGACGAGGATGACCCCGACCGCGGGAAAGCGCAGGGCCACCTCGCGGATGAGCTCCAGCGCCGGGACCGGGCCGATCCGTTCGTGCACCACGACGACCTCGGGCAGCTCGTCGACGGACTCGGCGGCGAGCCGCGCGAGGGTGTCGACGAGCTGGGTCGAGTCGGCGACCGGGGCCACCGGCTCGGCGTCCGGGAGCTGGCTGAGCAGTGTCGTGATGGACCGGACCGCGTCCACGTCACCGACTGCCGGGAGGATCCTCGTGGGCATGGGGGCCTCTCACTTGTCCTTGGCGAGTTGGTACGTGCGGTCCTGCTCGGGGATGGTGCCGGTCTCGCTCGGCGCGACCAGCGCGAGCCGGACCCGCTTGGCGAAGGACTCTGCGTACGTCAGGCGCTGGGCGTCGAGGGCGGAGAGCGCGAAGGTGATGGGGACGGCCTTGGTGGGCTGACCGGTGCGGTTGTCGGCGTCGGGCTGCAGCGAGGTGAGGTCGCCGACGTCGAGGACCCTGGCGTTCGTCACGATGATCTTGGACAGGTCGGGGTCACCCTGCTTCTGTCCCTCGAAGGTGGCATAGACGTTGACCTTGGAATCCGGCGTTATCTTGCCGGCGACACCGGTCGCCGCGTCGATCATGATGGCGACCTCCTGCTGCCCGGGCTGCAGAGCGGGCTGATCGGCGATCATGTCGCTCTGCAGCAGGGAGCCCTTCTTGAGGGTCGTCATGGCGACCTTGCCGCGGATGCCGACGAGATCGGTGACCGCATTCGCCGACAGCCACCGCTTGGGCATCTCGGTCTTCTCGAACTGGGCCGCGCTGAGGCTGGTGTACGGCTTGATGTCACTCTTGACCTCGTACGCCGTGACCTTGGGCCCGACCTGGGACTTCACGTCACTGATGACGGACAGGACGCCGACGAACGCGCCGAGGGCGCAGACGACCGACAGAAGCAGGAGTAGCACGCCACGGCGCTGACGGGAGTTCATGAACCGTACAACCTCATTGGGGGATATCGGTCGAGCGGACGGGATCGTGCGGGCGTTACGTCTGCGGCGGGGCCGGTCGGTGGTTCACGAGCCTCTCCCCGCGGGGAGCTGGTTCTCCAGGACGGGCGGCGGGCCTGCGGAGCAGAAGACACAGCGGTCACCGATGACGTCGATGCCGCACCAGTGGCACGAGCCCTGCCGTACCGATGTGACCAGCTGGTACAGCACGGACAGGTCGGGCAGGAAGGCGACGAACTCGATCAGCTTGCCCGTCCCCCACCAGGCCGCGGACTCGGCCGGCAGCACCGCCTCCCGCAGCCCCTGGGCGTTCCACTGCGGGACGAGGCTCGCGGTGACCCAGTCCGACTGCAGCTGCCCCTTGGCGACCAGCATCGAGGTGCCGAACTCCGGCCCCGGGAGGGCGGCCCCGGGAGCAAGCTTCACCAACTGCGGCTCGGGGTGGGCGAGTACCGCGAAGTGCTGGCCCGGTACCCAGGACTTGGCGTGCTGCTTGAGTCCGACGTGGACGCGGTCGAGGCGGGCGACCGAGCCGAGCAGCGCTCCGGCGTGGACGTAGTGGGTGAGCAGGCGGCCGGCGGAGGCGAGCACGCCGGGGCTGAGGTCGCAGGAGGCCAGCTGCCTCAACTGGCGGGCCAGCACGGCCAGTCCGAGCGGGGGCAGAGCGGGCCGGAACAGGGCGATCCGGTCGGTCTCCAGCAGGGAGCGGATCGTGTGAAGCCGCCGACCCGTCTCCGCGGAGACCGCCTGTGAGCAGACGACGACCAGATGCCCGTGCTGGTCGATCAGGCTCTGGACACCCGCCAGCGCCTGCTCCAGCGGCTGCTTGTCCAGGTCCTGCAGGACGACGGCAGGCAGGGTCCGCTCGTCCTGCGGTGGCAGCGCCATGTCGGCACTGGTCACGGCGATGGCAGTTGGCACGCGCAGCTCCCCGTGGTACGCCCGTCGGCGCACCGGCGCGTTACTCCGGTACACCGAGGTGACTTCACTCCGTGACTACCTCAGCACTGTATCCACGCCTCTGTGGCCGGAGAACAGCGTTTGTGTAGCTGATGAGCAACTGCCGTTTCACAAGTTGCGTCAAAACGGGGCAGGTTCGAGCATCTCGCCGATCCCCGAGGGAGCCTGCGGGACATTTGGTCTGGACCTCTTGACAGCTGAATTGGTCTGGACCAACTTATTGTCATGTCCCCACAGAGACGATCTACGGCACGGCTGTCGACCACACGGCTCTGGTCAGGAGCCGTCACCGCCGCCCTCGCCCTCACCTTCGCGGGCACGGGCCAGGCGTCCGCAGCGGACGTCAACAACGCCAGGAACGCCGGCTTCGAGTCCGGCCTGAGCAACTGGACCTGTTCCGCGAGCAGCGGTACGACGGTCTCCTCCCCCGTGCACGGCGGCGCGGCCGCACTCAAGGCCACCCCTGCCGGGCAGGACGACGCCCAGTGCAGCCAGACGGTGGCGGTCAAGCCGAACTCGACGTACTCGCTGAGCGCCTGGGTGCAGGGCGGCTACGCCTTCCTGGGCGTGACCGGCACGGGCACCACGGACGTGTCGACCTGGACCCCGGACTCCTCCTCCTGGAAGCAGCTGACGACGAGCTTCACCACGGGCTCGGCCACGACCTCCGTGACGGTGTACACGCACGGCTGGTACGGCCAGGCGGCGTACTACGCGGACGACGTGTCGGTGTACGGCCCGGACGGCGGCGGAGGCGGCGACCCGGCACCCACGGTCCCGTCCACGCCGAGCGGCCTCTCGGTGTCCGGTACGACCTCGTCCTCGGTCTCCCTCTCCTGGAACGCGGTCTCGGGCGCGACCGGCTACAACGTCTACCGGGACGGCACGAAGGTGACGGCGGTGACGGGCGCGTCGGCGACCGTCACCGGCCTTACGGCTTCGACGTCGTACTCCTTCCAGGTCACGGCGACCAACTCGGCGGGCGAGTCCGCGAAGTCGACGGCGGTGACGGGCACGACGGCCGCGTCCTCCGGGGGCGGCGGTGGCACCGCACTGCCCAAGCACGCGGTCACCGGCTACTGGCAGAACTTCAACAACGGCGCGACGGTCCAGAAGATCTCGGATGTCTCGTCTCAATACGACATCATCGCCGTGGCCTTCGCGGACGCCACGACGACGCCGGGTGCCGTGACCTTCAACCTGGACTCGGCGGGGCTCGGCGGCTACACGGTCGACCAGTTCAAGGCGGACATCAAGGCCAAGCAGGCGGCGGGCAAGAAGGTCATCGTGTCCGTGGGCGGCCAGAACGGCACGGTCTCGGTGAGCGACTCGACGTCGGCGTCGAACTTCGCGAACTCCGTGTACTCCCTGATGCAGACGTACGGCTTCGACGGCGTCGACATCGACCTGGAGAACGGCCTGAACGCGACGTACATGTCCCAGGCGCTGCGGTCGCTGTCGTCGAAGGCGGGCTCGTCCCTCGTGATCACGATGGCCCCCCAGACGATCGACATGCAGTCGACGTCGAACTCCTACTTCCAGACGGCCCTGAACATCAAGGACATCCTCACGGTCGTCAACATGCAGTACTACAACAGCGGTTCGATGCTGGGCTGCGACGGCAAGGTGTACTCCCAGGGCTCGGTGGACTTCCTCACCGCCCTGGCCTGCATCCAACTGGAGGGCGGCCTCGCCCCGTCCCAGGTGGGCCTGGGGCTGCCGGCCTCGACGAGCGCGGCAGGCAGCGGCTATGTGTCTCCGACGGTCGTGAACAACGCCCTCGACTGCCTGACGGCAGGCACGAACTGCGGCTCCTTCAAGCCGTCGAAGACGTATCCCGGCCTGCGGGGCGCGATGACGTGGTCGACCAACTGGGATGCGGCTGCGGGGAGTTCGTGGTCGAGTGCGGTGGGGGCGCATGTGCATGGTCTGCCGTAGCAGCCTTTGACTGAGATGCTCTGGTGCGGCGCCGCGGGACATGCGGCGCCGCACCGGTGTGCACTCCGAGTCCGCACGCACAGCCAGGCTGAAACATTTCCCCGGTCCCACCGCGTCAATGGAGTGAGAACAGTGGAGCGGGCGGTGCCGGGCACGGGGCCGTGGACAGGGGGACGTCGATGAGACAGGCGCGCGCGGACGAGTACGCGGAGTTCGCTGCGGTGCGTGCCGGGCATCTGTACCGGTCCGCCTGTCTGCTGACCGCCGGTGACACCCATCTGGCCGAGGATCTGGTGCAGGAGACCTTCGGCCGGCTGTACGTCAGCTGGAGGCGTGTGTCCCGCGTCGAGAACCCCGCGGGATACGCGCAGACCGTTCTCATGCGTACGTTCCTCACTCATCAGCGCAGACGCAGTAGCACCGAGCGCGCCACGGACGTGCTGCCCGACATGCCCGCCGACGGCCGTGACATGCCGTTGCGGCTGACCCTGCTGGAGGCCCTGGCCCGGCTGCCCGCCAAGGACCGGGCCGTGGTCGTGCTGCGGTACTGGGAGGACCGCTCCATCGAGGAGACCGCCCAGGCCATGAACGCCAGTTCGGCGGCCGTGCGCACCCGATGCGTCCGTGCCCTGGGGCGGCTGCGGGAGCTGCTCGGCGAGGACCTCGGCGAGTACGCCCGCCCCTGAGCGGCCCCTGAAACCCTCTTCTTGATCCTTTTCGCGGAACGGTGGTCCGTCATGCCCTTCGAACAGCACGGCAATCCCCTTGAGCCCTTCGAGGAACGGCTCTCCGCCGACCTGCGGCAGGCCGGCGACACCTTCGACGCCGACCGGGTCGCGCTCGTCACCGCCGGTGAACTGCGGGGGCGGCGCCGCCTGCTGCTGCGGCGGCGGGCGGCCGTCGTGGGCGGGGTCGCCTCGCTCGCCCTCGTCGGCGTGGGCGGCGCCCTGCTCCTGCCCGGCAGGGGATCGTCCGCGCACCAGGACGGCGCCTCCGTCGGCACCAGCAGGCACACCGCCACCGCCACACCCGCCCCCTCGCCCGTGTCCGGCGACCAGATGATCCGCACCCTCGAAAAGCTGCTTCCCAAGGGGAATTTCAGCAAGGTGGAAGCGCGCGGTTCGGACGAGCGGCCGGGGCCGTACGTGCAGCTCGTGTACGACGACGGAAAGGGCGCGGCGGCCATCAGCGTCGGCCTGGGGCGGGTCGAGCCGGGGAGTGACGAGGCGCGCGGGACCACCGAGTGCCCGGGGAAGGTGTTCGTCCATTACGACGCGTGCAGCACGACCCGGCTGCCGGACGGCTCGGCGGTCATGGTGCTGCAGGGCTACGAGTATCCGGACCGGCGGGTGGACACCAAGTGGTGGAGCGCCGAGCTCGTCACGCCGGAGGGTCAGCACGTCAGCGTGAGCGAGTGGAACGCGGCGGCCGAGAAGGGCGCACCGATCAGCCGGGCCGAACCACCGTTGTCTGCGGCCCAGTTGAGGAAGCTCGCCGGCGCCGGTGCCTGGCGGGACGCCATCGACGCGATGCCTCAGGACACGAACAGGCCGGCCCCGCAGCCGAGCGCGAGCGAGACGGCGGGCTCCGTGGCGATCGCCCCGATCCTCAAGTCCTTGCTGCCCAAGGGGGTGTTCAAGGTGTCGGACGACAGCGGCGACGACTCCGCATTCGGCTACCTCGTCCTCGACGACGGCAAGGGCAAGAGCCTCGTCCAGGTCAACGTCCAGGCCAACATGTCGGACGTCGAGGGCGACCTCTTCGGCTCCGGCGCGGAGGTCCTGGCCGACGGGACGAAGGTCGCCACGCACCAGGTGCCGAGTGAGAAGGGCGGTGCCGGAGCCGTGATGTGGACCGTCGACACCATCCGGACCGACGGGAGGCGGGTGGTCATCAGCGAGCTGAACTCCGGCGCCCCGCACGACGACGCGACCCGCGAGGCGCCCGCGCTGACCATGAAACAACTCCGCGAGATCGCGCTCAGCCCGAAGTGGTGGCGCTAGTCGATCGGGTCAGAAGAACTCCCCCCACGGCTGGTCCCAGACCTGCTTCACGCACAGGATCAGGAACAGCAGCCCCGCGAGGGCGAGCATCGCGTTGCTCAGCGGGCCGTTGCGCCATTCGCGGGGCGTGCGGGAGGAGTTGAGGAGCCAGATCAGGGTCAGGGCGAGGAAGGGGAGGAAGGCCGCGCCCAGGACGCCGTAGAGGATGATCAGGCGGAAGGGCTGGCCCTGGAAGAGGAGGACCATCGGCGGGAAGGTCAGCCAGAGCAGGTAGGCGCGGAAGGGCCACGAGCGTTCCCGCTCGCCCGAGGCGACCTCCTCGCCGCTCGCCGCCGCGCGGTCCCGGTACCGGGCCACGAAGTCCGCGAACATCAGGCTCACGCCGTGCCACACGCCGATCAGCGAGGTGAAGGACGTCGCGAAGAAGCCGATCAGGAAGAACTTCGCCGTCCCCGAGCCGTACTCCTTCGCCAGGATGTCGCTGAGCTGGATGAGGCCCTTGTCGCCGCTCGCGATGGCCACGTTCGCGGAGTGGAGCAGTTCGGCGCCGACGAAGAGCATCGCGACGACGAAGATGCCCGTCGTGGCGTACGCGACGCGGTTGTCCAGCCGCATCACCTTCATCCAGCCGGTGTTCGTCCAGCCCTTGGCGTTGACCCAGTAGCCGTACGCGGCGAGGGTGATGGTGCCGCCGACGCCGCCGATCAGGCCCAGGGTGTTGAGGATCGGGTCCTTCTCGTCCGGGAGGACGGGGACCAGGCCCGCCAGCGCGTGAGGCAGGTTCGGCGTGACCCTGATCGCCAGGTACACCGTCACCACGAACATGACGCCCACCAGGACCGTCATGACCTTTTCGAAGACCTCGTACTTGTTGAACCAGACGAAGACCAGGCCGACCAGACCGCAGGCGATCCCCCAGCCCTTGAGGTCCAGCACGTCCGGGAAGAGTGCCTGGAGCGGGAGCGCGCTCGAGGACATCGCCGCGGCACCGTAGACGAAGCCCCAGATCACCGCGTAGACGACGAAGAAGTACGTCGTCCAGCGGCCCAGGCTCGCCCAGCCGTCGAACAACGTACGCCCCGTGGACAGATGCCAGCGGCCGGCCGCCTCGGCGAGCGAGATCTTCACCAGGCAGCCGACGATCGCGGCCCACAGCAGGGTGTAGCCGAAGTTGCTGCCCGCGATGAGCGTGGCCACGAGGTCGCCGGCGCCGACCCCGGTCGCGGCCACGACGATCCCCGGGCCGATGTAACGCCAACTGGACTTGCGCGGGATGTCGTTCGTGTCGGATGGGGCCTCGGTGTCAGTGGGGTGTCCCGTGGTGTCCGCCATGAAGGTCAACAAACCGCAAAGAGACGGTAATGACAAGAGGGCGGTGCACGGGGCCCGCCGCTACGGGTCCCGCCGGCCGCAGCCGTCCGCCCCGCACGTGCCGAGTTCGAACCACACCGTCTTGCCCTGTCCGTCCTGGTGGCAGCCCCAGCGCCTGGCAAGCGCGTTCACCAGGAACATCCCGCGCCCGCTCTCCGAGGCACCCGCCTCGAGCACCTGCGGGGTGCGGCGGCCCCCGTCGCGGACCTCGCAGCGCAGGACGCCGTGCGCCGCGGACAGGGTGAGCCTGAAGCGGCTCGCGGAGTGCAGCAGGGCATTGGTGGCCAGCTCGCTGACGAGGAGTTCGGCGACGTCCACCAGGTCGTCCCGGTCCGTCAGCCCCCAGGTCTCCAGCTGTCTTCGGACCTCTGCCCGGGCCTCGCGGACGGCGGTCGGGCGGGGGTCGTACTCAACGCTCAAGTCACCTGCCCGCAGGGGTGGTTGGGGGTACGCGGCGAACTGAGGGCCCGGGTCCGGGTGGGGGGTCCCGGAGAGATCCAGCATGGTTTCAGAGTGTCCTCCCCGGCGCCGCGGCAAACGGGGAGGACTACCTGTTTCCATACCTGCGTACGGGCAAGCGGTTACCCGTACTGCAGCCGTACGGTCGTCCCCGTCCCGTCGTCACGGATGTCGACGTAGGCGCACACCTGCCGGGTGAACCACAGGCCCTGGTCCGGCTCCAGTTCGGGGACGGGCGGGGGGACGAAGCCGGCCAGCGGGTCGTCGAGGCGGAGGGGGGTGCGGAGTTCGCAGACGCAGGCGGGTGCCTCGCCCCACATCAGGGCGCCCGTCACGGGGCCGAGAGCGGTGGCCGCCGCGGTGACCGCCTCCGCGAACAACTCCGCGTCCGCGGGCGCCAGTCCACGGGCGGCGGCCCCGCTGCGTACGGCCTCCGGGTACGGCTGCGCAAGCGGCTGCGCGTCGGCCGGGGGCAACGGCAGCGGTACGGAGTCCAGTTCGGCCGTGAGGCGGACCGGGTCCTCGTAGGCGGCGGTGTCGGGGTGGGCTCGGCGGGCCGCCTCGATGATGGCCGCGCCGGCGGTGCGGGTGTCGTAGGCGCACAGCGCCGTGGTCGCCAGCGGTGCGAAGAGCAGGTTGGCGAGCGCCTCGTAGCGGATCCACTCGGTGGTCTCGCGTACGGAGCGTCCTGCGCGGCCGTTCCAGACGGGTTCCATGAGGAGGTGGATACGGCCGCCGGGGCCGGCGTGTGCGGCGAGGTAACCGGCGCCCTGGGCCACGGCGTTGGCGGCCGAGCCGGTGTACCACTCGGTGTGCGGGACGAAGGTGACGCTCTTCGTGTCACCGCCGAGCGCGTCGCGCAGCAGGTCCAGCTTGTCGGGGGCGGCGATGGCCACCGGCGGGGGTTCGTCGGGGGCGCCGAG
>Ga0105246_10000919_pt1 | contig 16871 bp, 12 predicted proteins | sample KBSM64metaG_FD_99694 | JGI IMG/M metagenome (GOLD analysis project Ga0105246, IMG submission 99694) | Miscanthus rhizosphere microbial communities from Kellogg Biological Station, Michigan, USA - KBS M6-4 metaG | ecosystem: Host-associated > Plants > Roots > Rhizosphere > Soil | place...
CAGCGGTCGGCGTGGAGTCGACGGCCGCGGCGGTGGCCGAGCACTACGGCTCCGGTCTGCTCGACGGCTGGCTCGTCGACACCGTGGACGCGGGCGTCGTGGACCGGGTCGAGGCCGCCGGGATCCGGTGCCGGGCCGTACCGCTGATGATGACCGACCTCGACGCGACCGCCCGGATGGCACGTGAGGCGCTGACACTGGCGGAGGAGGTGCGGGTGCCTTGAGCGACGGGATGTCCGAAGGCACGGCCGCGCGCGGCGGCGGGGACAGCGCGGGTGGGTACCGGGTCTGGGCTGTGGACGGGATTCCTGAGGTCGTGCCGGGGGACGACCTCGCCAAGTTGATCGCTGCCGCCGAGCCCGGGCTGGTCGACGGGGACGTGTTGCTCGTCACCTCGAAGATCGTGTCCAAGGCGGAGGGGCGGGTCGTCGAGGCGGCCGACCGGGAGGCCGCGATCGATGCCGAGACCGTGCGGGTCGTGGCGCGGCGCGGGGCCCTGCGGATCGTCGAGAACCGGCAGGGGCTGGTGATGGCCGCGGCAGGGGTCGACGCCTCCAACACCCCGTCCGGCACGGTGCTGCTGCTGCCCGAGGATCCGGACGCGTCCGCCCGGGCGATCCGTGCGGGGCTGCGGGACGCCCTCGGCGTCACCGTCGGGGTCGTCGTCACCGACACCTTCGGGCGGCCCTGGCGCACGGGGCTCACGGACGTCGCGATCGGCGCCGCCGGGGTGCACGTACTGGACGATCTGCGCGGGGGCACGGACGCGTACGGCAATCCGCTCAGCGCGACGGTCGTGGCGACGGCGGACGAGCTGGCCGCCGCCGGCGATCTGGTCAAGGGCAAGGCCGCCGGACTGCCCGTCGCCGTCGTGCGCGGACTGCAGCACGTGGTGGCCGAGGACGACGGCGAGGGAGCGCGGGCCATGGTGCGCGGTGGGCGAGACGACATGTTCCGGCTGGGGACGTCCGAGGCGATACGGACGGCCGTGACCCAGCGGCGTACCGTGCGGGCCTTCACCGACGAGCCCGTCGACCCCGGTGCCGTACGGCGGGCGGTCGCCGCGGCCGTGACCGCGCCGGCGCCGCATCACACGACGCCGTGGCGGTTCGTGCTGCTGGAGTCGCAGGACGCGCGGACCCGGTTGCTGGACGCCATGCGCGACGCCTGGATCGCCGATCTGCGGCGGGACGGGAAGAGCGAGGAGTCCATCGCCAAGCGGGTGCGGCGCGGGGACGTACTGCGGAATGCGCCGTATCTGGTGGTGCCGTGTCTGGTGATGGACGGGTCCCACGCCTACGGGGACGCGCGGCGGGACGGGGCGGAGCGGGAGATGTTCGTGGTCGCCGCGGGGGCCGGGGTGCAGAACTTCTTGGTTGCGCTGGCCGGAGAGCGGTTGGGGTCCGCGTGGGTTTCTTCGACGATGTTCTGCCGGGATGTCGTGCGGGGCGTGCTGGGGCTGCCGGAGGATTGGGATCCGATGGGGGCGGTGGCGGTCGGGCATGCGGCGGCGGAGCCGCGGGCTCGGGCTGAGCGGGATGCTGCCGCGTTCGTCGAGGTGCGGTGACGCTCCGCTGGGGTGCGCCAAGTGCCTATGGCCTGTGGGGAGGCTGGGTTTCGTGGGCGGCTGCGGGTGAGTGGGTGCTTGCCGCGCCCCACGCGGCGGAGCCACATGTCGGACACAGCCCCGCAACCCTGAAAAACTTGTGCGCACCCGGCAGCCGGTGAGTACCACCTAGTCTCGTAGGGCATCCCCGACACCCCCAGGAACTCAGCCGTGGCAGGACGATTTGCTCCCCGGCCCACCCGTACGACCGTGCGCGGTGGGCATGTTGCCGTGCCTGCGCGCGGGGGCGTGCCCCCGCAGGCCGTGGCACCCGGGCGGGTGCGGGTGGTCGTACCGGACGGGCCGCTTGATCTTGGTCTTGTGCTGGGACCGCTGCGGCGTGGTGGAGGGGATCCGACGTTCCGGGCCATGCCCGACGGGTCCGTTTGGCGGGCCAGTCTGACCCCCGGCGGGCCTGGGACGCTGCGGGTCTCCGTCCGTGGAGGCGAGGTGCGCGGGGAGGCATGGGGGCCGGGGGCCGAGTGGTTGCTGGAGAGGTTGCCGGAGCTGCTCGGAGGCGCGGACGAGCCCGATGCGTTCGTGCCGCGGCACCGGTTGGTGGCGCACACAGCGCATCGTCGGCCGGGGCTGCGGCTGACGCGGACCGGGCTGGTGCTGGAGTCGCTGATTCCGTCGGTTCTGGAGCAGAAGGTCACGACCGGCGAGGCGTACCGGGCGTGGCGGCTACTGGTGCGGAAGTACGGGGAGCCGGCGCCGGGACCCGCGGCCGGCGGACGGCTGTGGGTGATGCCGGCCCCGCGGACGTGGGCGCTGATCCCGTCCTGGGAGTGGCACCGGGCCGGGGTCGACAACAAGCGGGCCTCGACCATCCTGCGTGCCGTGCGGGTCGCCGCACGCCTGGAGGAGGCGGTGGGGATGGAGCCGGCGGCCGCGCAGGCGCGGTTGGAGGTCGTGCCGGGGATCGGCCCGTGGACGTCGGCGGAGACCGTGCAGCGCACTCATGGGGCGCCGGATGCGGTGACCGTCGGGGATCTGCATCTGCCGGGCATTGTGGGGTGGGCGCTCGCCGGGGACCGGGATGCCGACGACGCGGCGATGCTGGAGTTGCTGGAGCCGTATGCGGGGCAGCGGCATCGCGCCGCGCGGTTCATTCTGCTGAGTGGGCGTACGCCGGCGCGGCGGATGCCGAAGATGCCCAAGACCGACATCGGACGGCTCTGACGCCGGCCTGCGCCTAGCCGGTCTCCAACATCGCCTTCGGCGGCCCGAAGAACAACCGGCTGTTCATCACGGCCACCACCTCGCTGTACTCGCTGGTGGTGTCGGTGACGGGGGCGCCGCGCGTGTGAGAACCGGGCGGGGCGCCCCCTGGAGCGGGACTACTGGTCCGAGGAGAACCGCACCGACCCCGCGGGGATCTGCGCGTCGCACCACACCCGTACACCGTCGCGCAGTTCGTTGTCGGCGCCGATGACGGCGCCGTCGCCGATGACCGTGCCGGTGAGGACGGAGCGTTCGCCGACGCGGGCGCGGGTGCCGATGAGGGAGTCGGTGATCACGGCGCCGGGTTCGATGACGGCGCCGGGAAGGATGGTCGAGCCGAAGACCCGCGCGCCCTCCGCCACGAACGCGCCCTCGCCCACGACCGTGCCGCCCGTCAGCTTGGCGTCCGGGGCGACCCTGGCCGTCGGCAGGATCAGGCGGTCGCCGCAGCGGCCGGGAACCGCGGGGGACGGGGCGCGGCCGAGGACCAGGTCGGCGGAGCCGCGGACGAAGGCCGCCGGGGTGCCCAGGTCCAGCCAGTACGTCGAGTCGACCATGCCCTGCAGGTGGGCTCCGGCCGCGAGGAGGTCGGGGAAGGTCTCGCGTTCGACCGAGACCGGGCGGCCCGCGGGGATCGTGTCGATGACCGAGCGGCGGAAGACGTACGCCCCCGCGTTGATCTGGTCGGTGACGATCTCCTCGGGGGTCTGCGGCTTCTCCAGGAAGGCGAGGACACGGCCGGTCTCGTCCGTGGGGACCAGGCCGTAGGCGCGTGGGTCCGTGACCTTGGTGAGGTGGAGGGAGACGTCGGCGCCCGTCTTCTGGTGGGTGTCGACCAGGGCGCGGATGTTCAGGCCGGTGAGGATGTCGCCGTTGAAGATGAGGACCGGGTCGTCGGGACCCGAGTGGAGGCGGGACGCGACGTTGCGGATGGCGCCGCCCGTGCCGAGGGGTTCCTCCTCCGTCACGTACTCGATGTGCAGGCCCAGGGACGAGCCGTCGCCGAAGTACGGCTCGAAGACCTCGGCCAGATAGGACGTGGCCAGGACGATGTGGTCGACGCCCGCCGCTCTCGCTCTCGCCAGCTGGTGGGTGAGGAACGGGACGCCGGCCGCACGGACCATGGGCTTCGGCGTGTGGACCGTGAGCGGGCGCAACCGCGTGCCCTTGCCGCCGACCAGGAGGATCGCTTCTGTCACCTGTCGTCTCTGCTTCCTGCCGGGACCGGCCGAACTGTCTTTCGGCCGGCCAGTTTATGCAGACCGTCGTGTGGTGATTTGGATGGTCGTGCGGCGTTCGCAGTTCCACCCGGTGCCCCGCTGTGGTGTGACTAACGCCTCCGTGCCCAACTCCCTTGCGGGGTCGGGCGGTCGCTCAACGGCGGCCCTGGTAGTGCGCCGCGGTGGAGCGGATCGTGCCGAGCTTTCGGTAGAGCTGCCAGCCCGGGCACGCCGTGGGGTAGCCGTCACGGTGGCCGGAGATCACATTCATTCGGACGTTCTTACCTTTTCGGTAGAGATTGCCACCGCTGGACTTCAGATATGTCTTTCCGCGCGGATTGGCCCCGTAGAGGCCCAGTTTCCAGGCCGTGAGCCGGGCGATGGCCTTCAGGGCGGCCGTGGGCGGCTTGTTCTTGCTGAAGTTGCCGATGACGGCGATGCCCATGCTGTTGTTGTTGAAACCGAGGGTGTGGGCGCCCCGGACCGCCTTCGCCGCGCCCCCGGCGCGGCCCTCGTAGATGGTTCCGCACTTGTCGACGAGGAAGTTGTAGCCGATGTCGCGCCAGCCCATGCTCACAACGTGGTAGCGGTAGATGGCACGGATGACGGAGGCGGCCTGCGAACAGCGGTAGGTGTTGCCGGACGACGTGTGGTGCACGAACGCCGCCTTGACCTTCTTCGTGTAGGCGAACCCCCTCTCGCGCAGATCCTCGTCCGCGCCCCAGCCCCGGCGGGTGACGATGCGGGGGCGGGGGCCGATGTGCGGCTTCTTGCGCTGACCCGCCGTCAACTCGTGCCCGCGCAGCGTCCGCATCTCCCGCTCGGTCGCGGACCGGCTCAGCGCGGGGATCACGGTGGCGCCGAGCGGGACGAGATCGGCGTTGGCGGTGGACGAGGCCAGGGCCTCGGCCGACTCGGAGTTGCCGGGCCCGGTGACGGGGGGCCCGGCCTGGCTGCCGTGCGGCACGAGCGGTGCCGTACCCCGCATCGGGACCTCGTCGCCCCCGTCGTCCGGGTCGCCCGGGTCCACGAGTTCGAGACGCAGCCCCGAGGGGAGGGCGGAGGCGGCCGGGACGGCGCGGGTGCTCGGGGTGTGGCCTTCGGTACGGCGTCCGCCCTCGGGCTGGACCCGGACCTCCACGGCGTCCGAGTCGCCCACCCACAGCGGTGCGGTGGAGCCGCGGACGCGGCCCGAGGTGCGCTCGGCGGAGCCGGGGTCGGGCGCGTCGTCGTTGTGCGTCTCGAGGCTGCGCCAGCCGGACCAGACGCCGTTGCCGGTCGCGCGGGTGCGGACCTGGACATGGCCGTGCAGTGCGGTGTCCGGGTTGTCCCAGACGACGCCGACCAGGGAGAAGCGCCGTACGTCCCGGCGGGTCAGGCCCTGCTCCGCGAGGCCCGTGGAGGCCGTGGAGCCGAGGGCGCGGGTGAGGGGAGCCAGCGGGGCGAGGGGCAGCGACTGGGTGCTGCCACGGATGTCGGGCCGGGCGGGCGCCGGCGCGGATCCTGCGCCGGCGAGCGCGGCCCTCGCCGTCGCCACGGGGACGGGCAGAGTCAGCGGAAGGGCGAGGGCGGCCGCGCAGGCGACGCCGATCGAGGAGGCGATCGAGGAGGCAAGGAATCCACGCATGCTCCTGATGTTGGACATAGTCATACATATCTGTCCATCCCGGAATTGACGGACCGTCGGTTTTCGTTCCTCCGAACCGGTGGCCCCACCAAGCGGTGCACGAGCGGTCGCCCGCGTACCCTTGCGCGGGTGAACGCCACCGACCGCACCCCTGCCGACCTGCTGCGTTCCGCGCTCGCCGCGGACCCCGCACGACCCCTGGTGACCTTCTACGACGACGCCACGGGCGAGCGCGTCGAACTCTCTGTGGCCACCTTCGCCAATTGGGTGGCCAAGACCGCCAATCTCCTCCAGGGCGACCTCTCCGCGGGCCCCGGCGACCGGGTCGCGCTGCTGCTGCCCGCGCACTGGCAGACCGCGGTGTGGCTGCTGGCGTGTGCGTCGGTGGGCGCGGTCGCCGATGTCGGCGGGGATCCGGCGGTGGCCGACGTGGTGGTGAGCGGGCCGGACACGCTGTCCGCCGCGAGGGCCTGCCGGGGGGAGCGGGTTGCGCTCGCCTTGCGGCCGCTGGGTGGTCGCTTCCCACAGGCGCCGGACGGCTTCGCCGACTACGCCGTGGAGGTTCCGGGTCAGGGGGATCGGTTTGTGCCGTTCGCGCCGGTGGATCCTGACGAGGCCGGGCTGATCGTGGCCGGGCGGGAGTTCAGTGGGGCGGAGGTCGTCGAGCGGGCTCGGGCGGAGGCGGCGGGGCTGGGCCTTACCGGGCCGGGGTCGCGGATCCTGTCCGGGTTGCCGTACGACACCTGGGAGGGTCTGAATGCCGGGTTGTACGGGCCGCTTGCCACCGGGGGGTCCGTGGTGTTGTGCCGGCATCTGGAGCAGTTGGGGGAAGAGGGGCTGGCCAAGCGGGTTGAGAGTGAGCGGGTGAGCGTGGTTCGCCGCTGAGCGGGGGTGGTGGCGGTTGTCCGGCGTGTGCGGGTCTGTGGGGGTTGATCGCGCCCACGCGGCGGAGCCGCATATCGACACAGCCCCGCGCCCCTCAAAAGCCAAAAGCCGCTGTGATCACCCATTCAGATCAGCACCGGGCGCCTCCGCACCCCCTCCCGGGCCATGGTCGTAAGAAGTGCAGGCCGGCGCTGCACGCTCGTACGCCGTGAGGGGGTGGAGCATGGCCTTGGGAGGTCGGCGGCGGCGGTGGGTGCGGTACGGGGGGCTTGCGGTTGCCGCCGTGGTGGTGGGGGCCGTCGCGGGCGGGTGGGTGGTGTACGCCAAGCTCGACGGGAACATCAGGGCCGACGATGCGGCGGCCCGGGAGCTCGCCCGGTACGAGAAGGAGCGGCCCACCTCGCTCGTCAAGGGTGCGCAGAACATCCTGCTGATCGGGTCGGACACGCGGTCCGGCGACGGGAACGCGCAGTACGGGCGGGACTCGGGGACCGAGCGGTCCGACACGACGATCCTGCTGCACCTCTCCGCCGGGCGGCACACCGCCACCGCGATCTCGCTGCCCCGTGACCTGATGGTGGACATCCCCGCCTGTCTGCGGTCCGACGGGAACCGCTCCGAGCCGATGTTCGCGATGTTCAACTCCGCGTTCGAGACGGGCGGTTCGGCCTGCACCATCCGGACCGTGGAAAAGCTGACGAACATCCGTGTCGACCACCACATCGTCGTCGACTTCCACGGCTTCAAGGAGATGGTCGACGCGGTCGACGGCGTCCAGGTGTGCCTGACGAAGCCGATCGACGACAAGGCGGCCAAGCTGAAGCTGCCCGCCGGACGGGTCACGCTCGACGGCGAGCAGGCCCTCGGCTACGTGCGCGCCCGCAAGACGCTCGGCGACGGCAGCGACACCGACCGGATGGACCGCCAGCAGCGGTTCCTCGGGGCGCTCGTCAACAAGGTCCAGAGCAACGACGTACTGCTGAACCCGGTGAAGCTCTATCCCGTGCTGGACGCCGCCACCTCGTCGCTCACCACCGACCCGGGGCTGGCGAGTCTGCGCGGGCTGTATCAACTCGTGCGCGGACTGCGCGACATCCCCACGAAAGCGGTGCAATTCCTCACGGTTCCGCGGGAGTCGTACGTCTACGACGCCAATCGCGACCAGCTCGTGGAGCCGGAGGCGGAGAAGCTGTTCGAACGGCTGCGCAGGGACGCGCCGTTGGCGGTCGCGGCGGAAGTTCCACGGGATTCCGACTCAAAGAGTCGCAATTCGGCCACACGTGGCGTGGATAACTCGTACGGATATTCGGGCGGGGATTCGTACGAGCAGTCGCACGACTACGGCGCGTACGGACACGGCGACGGGAAGTCAGGCGGAAAGCGGTACGGCGGGGCCTCGGCGTCCAGTTCACCCGCACCGACGTTCCGCGGAAACACCGCCGACGAGGACGGCTGCAGGTAGGGCGAGCATCAACGCGACGAACAGCCGTCCCAAGAAAACCCAAGGAAATGGGTGGATTGCCCAGTTGTAGGGACGTGGAATTTGTCACCGACGTCGCTCCACACTGAACTGGCCGGATAGTGTGAGCGATCCGGTGCACCGGTCCGCCAGGTCCTTCCTGGGGTCGCGCACTGTGTGACCGAGACCCGAGCGTCTTTGAGGGGGAAGGCGCCGCGTGGCCCAAACGGAGGATTCGGAAACCGTGGACGCGCAAAGCCGTGGGCGGGCGGAGAACATCGACCCCGCAGACCAGTGGGTGCTCAATCCGAACACCGGCGAATACGAACTGCGACTGACTCCTTCCGCACCGCAATCAGCGGTTCCCCGGCCGCGCAGATCCGCCCCCCGTGGCGCGAACGGCGCGGCGCGCGGCCGTACGGCGACTCCGCAGGCCCCGGGCCGCGGGGTGCCGCCGCAACGGCGCCGCCGCGGCGCGCCCGAGGAGCCGCTGCCGGGGCGGCGCGGCCGGCGGCCGGTGCAGAAGAAGTCGAAGGCGAAGAAGGTCCTGCTGTGGACCGGCGGCACCATGGCGTTCGTGCTGGTCGCCGCGGCCGGCGCCGGGTACCTCTACATCAAGCACCTCAACGACAACATCACGTCCGTCTCCGACGACGGCGCGAGCACCGGTGGCTTCAGCAAGGGCAAGGCGATCAACATCCTGCTGATCGGCACCGACAAGCGCACCGGCAAGGGCAACGAGAAGTACGGCGACAGGAACAGCGTCGGTCACGCCGACACCACGATCCTGCTGCACCTCTCCAAGGACCGCTCGAACGCGACGGCGCTGAGCATCCCCCGGGACCTGATCACCGACGTCCCGGACTGCCCGACCACCCAGGCCGACGGCTCCCAGAAGGTCATCACGGGCACCAGCAACGTCCGCTTCAACACGAGCCTCGGCCAGGACGAGCGCACGCCCAGCTGCGTCGCGCGCACGGTCACCGAGCTGACCGGCATCAAGCCGGACAACTTCATGGTGGCCGACTTCAACGCGGTCAAGACGCTGACCAGCGCGGTGGGCGGTGTCGACGTCTGTCTGGGCAAGGACATCAACGACCCGGACTCGCATCTGAACCTGAAGAAGGGCACGCGGCACATCGAGGGCGAGACCGCGCTCGCCTTCGTGCGCACCCGGCACGCGGTGGGCTTCGGCGGTGACCTGAGCCGGATCACGCTGCAGCAGCAGTTCCTCAGCGCGCTGATGCGCAAGCTGAAGTCGAACGACACGCTCACCGACCCCGCGAAGATGATCAAGATCGCCGAGGCGGGCACCAAGGCCCTGACGGTCGACTCCAACCTCGACAGCATCGGCAAGCTGAAGGACCTCGGCCTGGAGCTGGGCAAGCTCAACCCGAAGAACCTGACGTTCACCACGGTGCCGGTGATCGACAACCCGGCCGAGAAGAACGTGCACGCGACCGTCGTCCTCAAGCCGGGCGCGGCCCAGCCGGTCTTCGACGCGATCAAGAACGACGTCTCCTTCACCGCGGTGAAGGAGAAGAAGAAGAAGGAGGCGGCCGCGGTGGCCGCCCGCCTCAAGGGCACCAAGTCGGCCGCCTCCGAGGTGCGGGTGCGGATCCTGAACGGCGGCGCCCAGCCCGGCAGTGCGCAGGCGGAGCTCGTGTATCTGCAGAACGACGCGGGCGTGTTGAAGTCCTCGAACGACGGCAACGCGGACGCCCAGCTCAGCAAGACGACGCTCGAGTACGGCCCGGACCAGGCCGATCAGGCGCGTCGGCTGGCCGCCATCCTGGGCCTGTCCGGCTCGGCGATGAAGCCCGGCAAGAGCGTGACCAACGACCAGGGCCTGCCCGCCATCACGCTGACCCTCGGCAAGGACTTCCCGGGCGCGGGCGATTCCTTCACCGCGGCGAGCAAGGCGCCGGACGTGGACAAGACCACGGCCGACAAGGTTGAGTGCGCCAAGTAGTGACCTGACAGGCCTGTCGTACGTCTAACAGGGCGTACGGCAGGCCTGATGCATGGGCGCAGGGTGGGGAGGACGGGGAGATGGCGCAGAGCAGCGTGCAGGGGGAAGGGACGTTCCGGGGCGTTCCGCACACGCGTGAACCCGAGCGGGACGGCGGGCCGGGCGGCAGGAGGCACGGCAGACAGGGCAGTCGCGGGCCGCGGCGGGGGCGCCGGGTGCTCAGATGGTCCGCGACCACGCTCTCGGTGCTGATACTCGGCACGGCCGGCGCCGGTTACCTGTACTACCAGCACCTCAACGGCAACATCCAGAAGGGCGAGCGCAGCAGCGGCGACGCCAAGGCGCAGAAGACCGCCCCGAACGCGGCGGGCCAGACGCCGCTGAACATCCTGCTGATCGGCTCGGACAGCCGTAACTCCGACGAGAACGTGAAGCTCGGCGGCGCCAGGTACGACCGCGGCACCCCGCCGCTCGGCGATGTGCAGATGCTGATCCACCTCTCCGCGGACCGCAAGAGCGCCGCCATGGTGAGCATTCCGCGTGACACCCGGGTCGACATCCCCCAGTGCAGGGATCCGAAGACCGGCAAGACGTATCCCGAGACCACCAAGATCATCAACGAGTCGCTGGCCCGTGGCGGCGCCGGCTGCACGCTGGCCACCTGGGAGAAGCTCACCGGGGTCTACATCGACCACTGGATGACGATCGACTTCTCGGGTGTGGTGCGGATGGCCGACGCCATCGGCGGCGTCGACGTCTGTGTGAAGCAGAACGTGTGGGACCACCCGACGGCCCGGGTGCCCGGCGGCTCCGGCCTGAAGCTGACGGCCGGCACCCACAAGGTCGAGGGCAAGCAGGCCCTGCAGTGGCTGCGCACCCGGCACGCCTGGGGCAGCGACCTGATGCGGGCCAGGGCCCAGCACATGTACCTCAACTCGATGATCCGCACGCTGAAGAACCAGAACGTCTTCACCGACACCGGGCGGCTGACCGACCTGGCCGAGGCGGCCACGAAGTCCCTGAAGGTCTCCGAGGAGATCGGCACCGTCAAGAAGCTCTACGACCTGGGCATGCAGCTCAAGTCGGTGCCCACGGACCGCATCACCTCGGTGACGATGCCGAACGTCCCGGACCCGCAGAACTCCGACCACGTCGTGCCGGACGCCACGGGCGCCGCGAAGCTCTGGGAGATGCTCCGCGACGACGTCCCCCTCGACAACAAGGGCAAGGCCTCGGACGCGAAGCAGACGACCGCCAAGGAGGCGCCGACGAAGGCCCCTTCGGCCCCGGACGGCGACATCGGCGTCGTGGTGCAGAACGCCACCGGGACCTCCACACTCGGCCCGGTCGTCGGACGCGCGGGCACGGTCGCCCAGGAGCTCGTGCAGAAGGGGTTCACCAAGGCGTCCAAGGACGCGACGGCGGGGCTCTCCGCGGACCGGACCGTCGTGCGCTACCCGAGCGCGGAACTGGAGGGCGACGCCCAGCGCATCGCCAAGTCCCTCGGAATTCCGCTGAGTTCGGTGCAGAGGTCGACGGACGTCTCCGGGGTCACCGTCGTGGTCGGCGCCGACTGGCGCACCGGCACGGCGTATCCGAAGCAGTCGAAGCCCAAGGCCGGCGACCTGCCCGGCAACGCCGACGCCATCAACGGCTCAGACAAGAGCCAGTGCATGGACGTGTACACGTTTTACCGCTGGAGCTGATCTTCACCGATCCGCACAGCGAACTCCCAACTGACTGCACAATGATGAGGCGCGCTCACGTCCGAGGGACTTCAGGGGGACGGCGCGCCCTCTCATTCGCCTGATCCGGGGGGACGGGCAACGGAGAGGTTCGGCATGTCCAGGGGTGGGAGGGCAGGGAGTTGGCGCGGAGCAGTGTGCGCAGAAAGGTTCCAGCGGTCGAGGACACGATGTCCCTGACACCGCGGGAGCGGGACGCGACGACCGAGCACGGCCGGCACGGCGGCGGCAGACGCAGGAAGGGCCCGGACGGCGACGGGAAGCGCCGCAGACGGCGTGTCCTGCGCTGGGCGGCGATGGTCCTGGCGGTGGTGATACTCGGCACGGCGGGGGCCGGCTATCTCTACTACCAGCACCTCAACGCCAACCTCAGAAAGGATGCCCTCAACATCGGCGACGAGAAGGACAGGGCGGCCAGGTCGAAGGCCAACGCGGCCGGTCAGACGCCGCTGAACATCCTGCTGATCGGCTCCGACGCCCGGGACTCCAAGGAGAACCAGAAGCTCGGCGGCGCCAAGGACACCTTCAACACCGCGCCGCGGGCCGACGTCCAGATGCTGCTGCACGTCTCGGCGGACCGCACCAACATGTCGGTCGTCAGCATGCCGCGCGACACGCTCGTGAAGATCCCCACGTGCACGGATCCCGGCAACGGCAAGGTCTACGGGGAGCTCGCCTCGACGATCACCAACGACTCCCTGGGCCGCGGCGGCCCCGGCTGCACGGTGGCGACCTGGGAGAAGCTGACCGACATCCACATCGACCACTTCATGATGATCGACTTCGCGGGCGTGGTGTCCATGGCGGACGCCATCGGCGGCGTACCGGTCTGTGTGGACGCCAACATCCACTCCAAGTCCTCCGACGGCCACGGCTCGGGCCTGAAGCTGAGGGAGGGCACCACCTACGTCAAGGGCGTCCAGGCCCTGCAGTGGCTGCGCACGCGGTACGGCTTCGAGGACAACACGGACATCGCCCGGGCCAAGGCCCAGCACCAGTACATGAATGCGATGGTCCGCCAGCTGCGCGAGAACGCCACGCTCGGCAATCCGAACGAGCTCCGCAAGCTCGCCGAGACGGCCACCAAGGCGCTGACCGTCGATGACGGCCTCGGCACCGTGGCGAAGCTGTACGACCTGAGCAAGGAGCTCAGGAAGGTCCCCACCAAGCGCATCACCATGACGACGATGCCCTGGCAGTACTCCACGACGAACCGCGGCCGGGTCGTGCCGAAGCCGGGTGACGCGGCGAAGCTGTTCCGGCTCGTCCGCGAGGACATCGCGCTGGACGGCAAGGACAAGAGGAAGTCCGCCGGCACGAAGGCGTCCTCGGACCCGGCCGCGGCGGACGACCGGATCGCCGTACAGGTGCAGAACGGCACCAGGTCCGGCACGCAGCTCGCGGTCACCGGACGGGCGCGTACGATCGCCCAGCTGCTCGTCGGCAAGGGGTTCACCGAGGCGGTGGCGGACACCACGACGGTCCTCAGCGAGGAGAAGACGGTGATCCGCTATCCGAGCGCCGACCTGGAGGGAGACGCCCAGCGGGTCGCCAAGTCGCTCGGGCTTGCGCTGAGTTCGGTGAAGAAGTCGACCGAGGTCTCCGGGGTCACGCTGGTCGTCGGCGCCGACTGGCGCTCCGGAACGACGTACACGGCCCCGCAGGACGACGACAAGACGCCGGCGTCCGCCCAGGTCATCAACGGCTCGGACAAGAAGCAGTGCATGCACGTGAACCCGGCCTACACCTGGTAGTCCGGGTTCAACGGGCGGCCCCCGGTGCTCAGTTGGAGGCGAGCACCGCGGGGCGCCGGGAGGCGATGACCTTCCTCGCCAGCGCCTTCGGGCTGGTCAGGAAGCCCCAGCCCCACGACATGTGCATGGTGGCGAGAGCCACCGGGATCTGCAGCCGCGCCTTCAGCGGCAGCCCCTTGCCCGCCGGGACGGATCCCAGGGCTATCGCCGCGAGGTAGCCGCCGGGGATCACCAGACCCCAGGGCGTCAGCGCCACGCCGACCACGAGCCCCGCCGCGATCGCCAGGACCGCCGTGGGCGGCGCGAGATAGCGCAGGTTGATGGAGCCCTCGTGGTAGCGGGCGACGACGTGCCGCCAGCGGCCGTAGTCCTTGTACTGCTTGGCGAGGGCTTTGACCGAGGGCCGCGGCCGGTACGACACCTTCAGCTCCGGCGAGAACCAGATCAGCCCGCCGGCCTCGCGGATCCGGAAGTTCAGCTCCCAGTCCTGGGCGCGGATGAACTCCTCGTTGTACCCGCCCTGCTGCTCCAGCGCCTCGCGCCGGAACACCCCGAGGTAGACGGTCTCGGCCGCCTGGGCCTCGCCACCGGTGTGGAAGGCGGCGTTGCCGACGCCGATCTTCGAGGTCATGGCGGCGGCGACCGCGTGCTCCCAGTCGTTCTCGCCCTCGGCGTGCATGATGCCGCCGACGTTCTGCGCGCCGGTCTCCTCCAGGAGCCGCACGGCCGTCGCGATGTAGTTCGGCGAGAGCATGCCGTGCCCGTCGACGCGGACGACGATCGGGTGCCGGGAGGCCTTGATCGCGGCGTTGAGGGCGGCGGGCGTACGGCCGGCCGGATTGGGGACGGTGTGCACGCGCGGGTCTGCGGCCACGAGCTCGGCGGCGATCTCGTCCGTGCGGTCCGTGGACGGACCGAGGGCGAGGACGACCTCCATCTCGCCGGCGTACTCCTGCGCGAGGATCGCTTGGACGGCTCCGCGCAGATGCCGCTCCTCATCGAGGACAGGCATGATCACAGAAACGGCGGGGAGCGGCGCGTCGGGGTTGGCGTTCATCGCCCGTTACGTTACCGCGAACGGGGGACACCTTTGCGCCCCGCCGGGGCGGTGGCCCGGGCCACAGATCGTATCGGCCTACGGTGCTCACGGTCCCACGTACGGCCGTCGCCCGGAGGTGTCCCCCTTGCCCACGCAGCCTCGGTCCGCCGCGCCCGCCGCTCCGCAGCGCCGCCCCCAGCCCGCGCGCACCCCACCGCCGCGCGGGCCGCGGCCTCCCGTACCGCGGAGGAAGCCGCGCTGGGTGATGCGGGCGGCGACGACCCTGTCCGTGGTCGTCCTCGCCTCCGCCGGGATCGGGCATGCCGTGGTCACCAGCCTGGATGCGGGCATCGCCCGGGTCGACCCGTTCAAGGACATGAAGAACCGCCCCAAGGCCGGTCACGGCATGAACGTCCTGCTGGTCGGCACCGACGGCCGCGACCGGATCAGCGAGGAGGAGCGGCACCGCTACCACCTGGGCGGCGAACCCTGCCACTGCACCGACACGATCATGATCGTGCACATCTCGGCGGACCGGGAGCGGGCGACCGTCGTCAGCCTGCCGCGCGACTCGTACGCCATGACGCCCGCGCACACCGACGACAAGACGGGCAAACGGATCCCCGGCCACCCCATCAAGATCAACGCGGCGTACGCGGAGGGCGGCCCGAACCTCACCGTCCAGACCGTCGAGGACATGACCCATGTGAAGATCGACCACTATCTGGAGGTCGACTTCACCAGCTTCATGAAGACGGTGGACGTGCTCGGCGGAGTCTCCGTCTGCACCGCCTTCCCCCTGAAGGACACGTACACCGGACTCGACCTCCCCGCCGGGACGCACGTCCTCAACGGCGGACAGGCCCTGCAGTTCGTCCGCGCCAGGCATCTCGACGCGGCCTCCGACCTCGGCCGGATGAAGCGCCAGCAGCGGTTCCTGGCGGCGCTCATCGAGCGCGCCACGTCCTCCGGGATCCTGCTGAACCCGATGAAGTTCCGGGACGTGACACGGGCCGTGCTGGGGTCGGTGCGTGCGGACAAAGGTTTCGGCACGGACGAGCTGCTCGACCTCGGGCGGGCCATGCGCAACTTCTCCCCCTCCTCCTCCGAGTTCACGACCGTGCCCATCGGGCAGATGGGGTACGTCGTGCCCGGCATCGGCGAGACGCTGAAATGGGACACCGCCAAGGCCGACCGGCTCTTCCAGTCACTGCGCGACGACAAGCCGCTGGCCGTGCGCCCGTCCCGGCCCCAGCCGGTGCCGGTCGAGGTGGACCCGCAGCAGATCCACGTCCAGGTCGAGAACGGCACGGCCACGGAGGGACTCGGAAAACGCGTGGACGCCGCCCTGGCGGCGACGGGCTTCCGCACGACCCGGATGCCGGCGGACGCGGAGGACCACAGCCTGAAGCGGACGGTCATCGTCTACGACCCCGGGTGGGACCGGTCCGCGAAGGCGCTGGCCACCGCGCTGCCCGGGAGCGAGCTGCGGGAGGTGCAGGGGCTCGGGCCGACGTTGAAGGTGATCGCGGGGGCCGACTTCAAGCAGGTGCGGCAGGTGCGGGCGGAGGCCGCGGACCAGGGGGAGCCCGGGGTGATGACGGGGGACCAGGAGATGTGCTCGTAACCCGAACGGACCTGTGCCGCGACCCCTGACGGAATGTCGGGGGTCGTGCGCTGTGCGGCAAAGGTGCGGATTGTTGGCTTCCGCCCGATGGCGCGCGGCGCCCGGCAGGCGTAGGAACAGAAGGGCACGGGGCCCACCCCCGGGCCCCTCTGCCTCTCAGGAGGAGCCATGACCCAGCCCGGAACCATGACCGCCATGAGCAAGGAGATGCAGGACTGCGTCCAGGCGTGCATGTCCTGCCACACCGTCTGCGAGGAGACCATGAGCTCCTGCATGCAGATGGGCGGCCAGGCCCAGATGCAGATCATGCGCGCGCTCATGGACTGCTCCGAGACGACCCGTATGTGCGCGGACATGATGATGCGCCGCTCGCCCATGTCGGCCGAGATGTGCGCGATGTGCGCCAAGGCGTGCGACATGTGCGCCGAGGCGTGTATGTCCATGCCGGACGACAAGCAGATGATGCGGTGCGCGGAGGCGTGTCGGCGGTGTGCGGAGATGTGTCGTGCGATGTCGGGCGCCACGATGTGACGGCTGTCTGAGCGCGATCAAGGGCACCTGCGCGCTGGGTGCCCTTGGTCATGTGCGGGCGGGATGTGGGGGGCACGGTGCGCAGCCCGGCGCTGGCGGGGTGCCGCCTGCGCCCACCCGTGCCGCCCTGGCGGCACGAATGCCCGCAGGCCATGGGGGGTCATGCGCCGTTACGTGAACAG
>Ga0105246_10000921_pt1 | contig 16851 bp, 13 predicted proteins | sample KBSM64metaG_FD_99694 | JGI IMG/M metagenome (GOLD analysis project Ga0105246, IMG submission 99694) | Miscanthus rhizosphere microbial communities from Kellogg Biological Station, Michigan, USA - KBS M6-4 metaG | ecosystem: Host-associated > Plants > Roots > Rhizosphere > Soil | place...
CTGGCCCTCGGGGGCATACGCTTCCAGACAGTCCTCCCCCAGTGGCCGGCACCAGCGCAGGTTCGGGCGAACACCCCGGAAGCATGGGATTCGCTCATGCGGGACCTCGACGCCGGCTTCCCCGCAACGCGACACCATAGAAGGTAAGTCGAGGATTACCGGTCCCAAACACGCTTAGGGCGTGTCTCCTAGATTCTGAGCCGGCGGCCCGGCAGTGGGCCCGCATTCAGCCGCTGCGCTGCGACAAGATCGCACTCACCTACCGGGGCGGCACCGTCCTGCGCGCCATCAGCATCGTGGCTGACAGCATTAGGAGCAACGCCCTAGCCCTCGCGGTCGATCTGCAGGTAGCTGAGTCCGCTCACATCAAGCCAATACCGGGTGGGAGTCTCCACCAGGCGCAGCAGGACGCCTTCGCAGGAACGGCAGCGCACAACGATTCCCGGCGCGTCGGAGTAGACCGATGCCTGGGCGACCACGCTGACAGCGCCGCAGTGCCGGCATCGTCCGATCGCCGCGATGATGTCGAAGCGGAACAGTTCCCACAGCGCACCCGCCACCGCGTTTCCGTCGAGATGGGATATCGGATTGCCCGCAGTCCCCGCAATGTCCTGGTCCTCAAAGCGCGGGTCTTCAGAACCCCGAGCCGCGCCGCTGTTGCCACTCACCGCGTTCCTCCCGTCCCGCCGAAGCGTTCGGTCTTGATCGTGGCGGCGGGATAACCTGCCTGCACGAGCCATTCTGCGACTGTTTCGACAAATACCGTCTGGCCGCAGACGAAGATGTCCGGAGCGGGGTCGGCCGGCAGGATGTTGGCCAGCAGCGTTTCTGCTGTGAGCCGCGCCGGTAGGCTCGGCCAAGCCTCGGGCACCTTGCGTGTGTAGACGTAGTCCACGGTGAATTTGGCGGATTCCCGGTCCAGCGTCCGTAGCTCGTCCTGATAGAAGCCAGTCTCAGGTGATTTGAGCGAGTACAGCAACCGGAACTGCGAGGGATTCCCGGATTCCTCGTGCGCACGGACCATCGACATGAGCGGCACAACACCCGATCCTCCGGCGATGAGTTGGACGGGGTTCGGGTTCGACGGCCGCCAGACGAACCAGCCTCCCACCGGGCCCCGGATCTCCAGCTGGTCGCCTACCGCGAGGTCCCTGACGAGGTAGGGCGAGACCTCGCCGTTGGCCAGTTCGTCGACCGTTATTTCGAGGACTTCGTCCATGCGCGCGGAAGCGACGGAATAGGACCGCACTGCCGTGTATCCGTCGTCCGCGGTGAGCCGGATGTCGATGTGCTGGCCGGCGAGGTAGCCGTCCAGGCCGGCCACCCGCAAGCCGATGGTCCTCGACGTTTCGGTTTCGGGAACGCCGCTGACGACGTCGGCGACGCGCCACATGGTGCTCATCGGGCCTTCCTCACGAGTAGCGCTCTTCCCGCCAGGGGTCACCGTGCAGGTGGTAGCCGTTGGATTCCCAAAAGCCCGGAACATCGTCCTGCGTCAGCTCGATCCCGTTGATCCATTTGGCGCTCTTCCAGAAATAGAGATGCGGCACAAGCAGCCGCGCGGGTCCGCCGTGGGCCCGCTCCAGTGGCTCGCCGTCGAATTCCCAGGCCACCCATGCACGGCCATCCAGAAGGTCGTCCAGCGGAACGTTGGTGGTGTATCCACCATAGGAGTGGGCGGTTGCGAACTCGCAGCTTGTCTGCACGTCCTCGAACAAAGCATCAAGGGACACTCCCCGCCACGAAGTGCCCAATCGGGACCAACTGGTCACGCAATGGATGTCCGTGCGGATCTCCACCTGTGGGAGCGCCATGAAGGAATCCCAGGACCATGTGTGGCGCCGTCCCGTCTCCGTCGTGATGAAGAATTCCCAGTCGTCGAGGGGGATGTTGGGCGCGGGTCCGGCGGTGAGCACCGGAAAGCCTTCTGTCTCGTATTGCCCGGGTGGTATTGCCGGATTGCCCCTCTGCCGTTTTCCGTGAAAACCGGACGAAATGATTCCCATCATGTACCTCCGCTACGGAGCTCCGGCCGACTGTGATCGGTTCCATCACGATAGGGCAACCGCCCGGCGGGGTCCAGACATTCACCCCCGCGGCGAGGGGCTCAGCGGATTCCGCTGTCAACAACGAGGGTGATGTGAACAGGCTGCTCCGAGATGACCACCTGCTCGGAGGCAGTGGAGGCGTAGCCGCCGACGTTTGTTGCCCTGATGACGTAACTGCCGTCAGGCAGCGTGAAGCTGAAGGCGCCCACGGTGTCAGTGACCGTTGAGCGACGGACGGTGTCTCCATCCAGGGCGACCACGGAGGCTCCTGATACCGGGCGCGGCGCACACTCCATGCCTGGACGTTCCACGGGACAAACCGGGGCCGTCAGGACGTAGCCGGTAACCAGGCCGGAGTGGCCGGCCGGCTGCCCGGAGTCGCTGGTGCACCCGCCCAGCAACAGGGCCCCCGCGGCCAGCAAGATCAGCTCGATCCGCGCCACATCGCCACCAACCTGAACCCGAATACGTCCGCGAGGAACAGCCGTCAGGCTGCACAACACCTTGGATACAACACCGAGTATCCACCCTCCGGAAGCCGGAAAACAGGCCGTCCAGACGTGCCCCGCCGGCCGGGCCGATGGTGCCTGTTTCGACCTTGAACCCCGGTATGGCCAAGCGGATACTTTGACTTACCGGGACTCTGGCAGGAACTCCCGTTCGGTCTCCCAGACGTTCCAGGAACGGAGGAGGAGAACAATGAACCGGAGATGGTATGTCCGCTCTGCGGCGGCGATGGCCGCTGTTGCGGTCTGCACGCTCGGGCTGAGCGGACCTACGGCGGCCGCAGAGCCGTCGGGGAATGCAAGTTGCCTGGGCATCGAGGCTTCGGCGGTGTCGCCACCGGGCTCGACCGAGGAGTTTCCGGGCGGCATGCCCGAACTGGTGCGCTTTGTGAAGGATCAGGCGGGTAAGCTCGGTCCGGTCGCCAGCCAGGTAGCGAGGATACACGCGGGATCGCACGAGGCCTGCGATGAGGCCACTGGAGGCTAGAGCTAACCTTCCTGGCCACTTGTGACCCCTGAATCAACGGCAATGATCGGGCCCTCAGCCTTCGGGGGTCACCGGGCCCTCAGCCTTCGGGGGTCACCGGGCCCTCAGCCTTCGGGGGTCACCGTTCCTGCTGCGCCGTCCACAGTGATCGTCTGACCGCTGCGGATCCGGTTCGTCGCGTCCGGAACCCCGACGACGGCGGGAATCCCGTACTCGCGCGCCACGACCGCCCCGTGCGAATTGGCTCCGCCCATTTCCATGACCAGGCCTCCGGCGGTCAAGAAGAGCGGTGTCCAGCCGGGGTCCGTGGACGGCGCGACGAGGATTTCCCCGGGCTCCAGCCGGGCGCCCACCGGGTCCAGGATCACCCGGGCCACGGCGGTCACCGTCCCGGCCGAGGCCGGGCTCCCGGCCAAGGCCCCGTCAGCTGACGCGCCGACACCACCGCGGGCTGCCACGGCTTCCGGTTCGGTGCCGTCGGACAACAGGACCCGGGGTACGTGGCGGCGACGGAGTTCGAGCTCGTAGGCCTCGCGCCGCTCCGCGACAAGCCCGCGCAGATCGGCGCCGTCAAGGGCACTGTGCGCCTCCGTGAAATCCAGGAAGAACACGTCCTCGGCCGCAGCGATCCTGCCCTGCGCCGCGAGTTCCCCGCCCACCAGCGCCAGCTGCGCCCGGGCCGCGGCTAGGCCCTCCACGAGCCGGTATTTAGGGAGTTCCCGCATGCCGGCGAACGTCCTGGTGCGGGCCAGCGCCCCCTTCACGATCCTGGCGTGGAGCGGGCTCTTTGCTCGGGCGCGGGCAACAAGGGCGGCAGCTTCCGCCTCGGCTTCCCGGGAGGCTTTCGCGAATTGCCTGTCCGGCGCGAGTTCCGGGTCTTCAAGCCGGAGATAGTTGGCCAGGACGCCGATGATGTGGGTGGGGTCGTCGGCCCAGCGGGGCATCCCGAGGTCGATTTCGGCGACGGCCCGGTGCCCGTACTCTGCCAGGAACGAGGCCAGGCCCGACTGCGCGACGGCGGGCAGTCCGCCGTCGTTGTACCGTTCCGCGAGGTCCCGCGCCGCCAAGGACCCGAACGCCTCCGCGGATGCGGGGTCTGCCTTGACGGCCTCCGCCAGGTGCCAAAGGGCGAGGTCCATCTCGGTGGTCACGTTGTTCGGCAGGCCCCGGATGACCAGCTGCAGTTCGTCCCAGGGCGCCTCCTTGCCCAGGATCCGGCGGACCAGTCCCAACATCGCGAAACCGGCGATCGCGGGCGGCAGGGTGTTGGGCAGGATGGCGAAGAGTTCACGGCCCAGGATGCGCTCAGCGTGCTCCAGCCGTTCCCGGGGGCTTGCATCCGCCGGGACGTCAATGCGGGCCTGAAGTGTGTCACCAAAGCGCCGGGCCCGCTCCAGCGCGGCGTCCGGGCGGAACAGCGCGCGCAACAGCGTCTCCGGGACCCGGTATTTGGCAAGCACCGGGGCCACATGGCGGATCAGCCGGAACGGGGTCCTGCTGGTGACCGCGAAGCGCGGATCCTCGAACAGTCCACGCATCACCGCCGCCGACCGCGCCTCCATGACATCGAAGACCCGGGGCACGATTTTCCGGCCGGTGCTGCTGCGGAGCACGGCGCTGAGGTCGAAATAGATTCGCTGCCCGGCTTCGTAGAACGGCGAAGGACCCTTCCTCGGATCCGGCACGTCGAAGTGTGCGGCTTTCGCGACCGATGCGCCGATGAGCCGGATTGCGGCCAGCCCCATCGGGGTGAGCGGCCGGGTGAGTCCCTGGGCGAGGCTGAAACACAGGTAGGCATGCGCCCGCGGCGACGACGGCGGCCTGGTGACCTGCGGGTAAAGCGTGGTGATGGGTCGGGCCTGGGTCAGCCACAGCTTGCCGTCGCCGTCGATGGCCCACTCGGTATCCTGCGGGGCGCCGTAATGATCCTCCACCCGGCGGCCGAGGGCCGCGAGCGCGCGGATCCGGGCGTCGTCAAGGCAGGCTTCGCCTTGGCCGTCTGCGCCAACCGCTCCACCGGGGTTCTCCACTCGTTCCGTCCCGCCACCGGGGAGCGGGCGGATCACCAGCGTCCGGTCCCCCGGCCGCCGTTCGGTGATGCTTCCGGTCACCGAGTCCACCACGAAGTGGTCCGGGTTCACAGCACCGGAAACAACGGCCTCGCCCAGCCCCGGGCTGGCGTCGATGACGGCTTCGTGCCGGCGCCCGGTCACCGGGTTGGCGGTGAACAGCACGCCGGCCGTGGCGGCGTCCACCATAACCTGGACGACGACGGCGAGGCTCACCGCGGCGTGGTCGATCCCGTTGCTGGCGCGGTAGCTGACGGCGCGGTCGGTCCAGAGCGAAGCCCAGCATTTCCGGACCGCTTCCAGCACGGCATCCGTGCCGACGACGTTGAGGTAGGTGTCCTGCTGGCCGGCAAAGCTGGCGAACGGCAAGTCCTCGGCCGTGGCGGAAGAGCGGACCGCCACCGCGGCGTCCGGCCCCAGGCTCAGGTACGCCTCCCGTACGGCGGTCTCGACGGCGGCCGGCATTCCGGCGTCGAGCACTGCGGTACGGGCGCGGGCGGCCAGGTCCGCCAGTCTTTCGAGATCATCCGCCGGCGCTGCTGCCAGCTCGGACAGAACGGGGCCGATCGCGCTGTCCGGCGCCTCGGCCCGCAGGGCCTCGCGGTACGCCTCGGTTGTCAGGCAGAAGCCGGGCGGAACAGGCAGGCCCGCTCCGGTCATTTCGCCGAGATTGGCCGCCTTGCCGCCCACTTCGGCGAGCATGCCAGCCCGGATTCCGTCCAGGCCGATGATGAACCCGGAAGACGTTTTCGCTTCAGCCATGATGCCCGCCTAGGGACTGTGTGGGAAGGTCCGTGAACCGGAAGGCCTACGCGGCCCCGAGCATCGGTCCGAAGTCCGCACGATCGGCCAGGCGCGGATCCTCGCGGTCTGGAACCACCATGACGGGGCCCTTGGCGTGATGCAGGACGCCGTCCGAGGTGGAGCCCAGGAGCATTCCGGTGAAGCCGCCGCGGCCGCGGGTGCCCAGCACCACCAGTTCCACGTTGCGGCTTGCCTCCACCATGACGTCCACAGGGGAACCGTCCAGCAACTGCGTTTCAATGGTCAAACGCGGGAAATGGCTCCGGATCCAGGCCAGCCCGGCGTCCAGCTGGACGCGGATGTCCTTGAACAGGGCCTCCCGGTCCAAGGGGGCCGGGACCCAGGCGAGGGATCCGCTGTATTCGGGAACGGCGCAGATCACGCGGAGTTTGGCGCCCATCCGTTCGGCGGCCTCTGCGGCGTCGAGCACTGCCACGCGGGCCTGCTCGGACCCATCGACGCCCACTGCCACGACGTTTTCGATGGCACGCGGCCCCGACTTGGCCCTCTCGGCCTTGACGTGTTTGTCCTCAGTGGGCTCGCCGAGCCGGTCCCCGCAGTAGAGCGGCACGGTAACCGTGGGGCACTTGGAGTGGGCCGGCAGGGCGCTGCTCACGGAACCCAGGAGACGGCCCACGAAACCGCCGCGGCCGCGGGTGCCGAAGACCAAGAGCTCGGCGGACGCCGAGAGCTCAAGCAGCACGCCGGAGGCATCGCCGTTTTCCACCGAGCCGTCCACGTCGATCGGATAGACGGAGACCTTCGAAAGGGCCTGGCGCACGATTTCCTCGGCGCCTTCCCGGATCACGGAGTCATCCACGGTGGCGTAGCCACCGTCCAGGCCGGACGCGGCGAAGATCGGCACCGAGTAGGCGGTCACAACGTGCAGCGGAAGGTTCCTGCGTTCGGCCTCCCGCGCCGCCCACACCAGGGCGCACTGGCCGTGCTCGCTACCGTCCACACCCACCACAATGCCGCCCGGGGCAATGGTGGGTTCCTGCTCGCTCTCGTGCTGGTCCATGGGGCCCGCCTCCTCGCACAACTGGCTTCATTGTTGCCGTAATTCTGCCAGAGGCCGCTGCCCTGGCTTGCCTTCCCTGGCAGGCCGCGGGTCGGGGCCTCCAATGCTCACTATTCTCGGTTCCCGGGAACGAATCAAGCAGCCTCCCGGCGCCCCCGAACCGGCTACCCCCGGGCCGGAAAATTCTGTAGTGTTCGATGCACGACAAGCGGAAATGTGTCCTACGGCACACTCCGTATGTTGTGTGCGGCCGCTTGGGGAAACCGGACGCCACCCCCCTGACTGCCTACGGGCGGGCACTATTCAAGGAGGAACCAAGCGTGCAGTTCATGCTTGCCCCGAATGCGGAGCGCACCACCACCGTGGTGATCGGCGCCGGGATGCCGGGCCTTGCCGTCGCGAGCGAGCTCAGTCGCCGCGGCGTGAATGCCATTGTGGTCAGCGGCCTCAACGGCCAGGCCTTCCGCTTCGCCGGGACTTCGACCACCGGAGCTTCCACTTATACGGGCAAGCCGAGCCGCTGCGAAAGGCCGGATGCGGCGTCCTTACAGGAACGCAACGAGATCCTGCGCCACCTGCGCAATTATGCAGCCAGCCACCACCTGGACGTCCGGACCACGACCCCTGCCGTCCGCCTCGACCGGCTGGCGCACCAGCGCCCCGTCGAAGAGAAGGTGTGGGCGATCCATACCGAACAGGGCGTCCTGCTTGCGGACAACATCGTGCTGACGCGCTGCGGGCAAAGCCAGTTGCGCCGCATGCTCGCGGAACTGGGCATCGCGATCGGCCAGAACCTCACGGCTGCGCTGCGTGCCATGGGCATGTACTTGGTGGGAGTCGGCGAACTCGTCAGCCCGACCCCGAAGGAAGTGCTGCGCCAAGCCAAGGTGGTGGGGCAGGCAATTTCGGCGAAGGTACACCCGGACAACGTCCACGCCGCGCTGACCGGCAGCTTCCCCGTGGTTTCCGCGCTGGCCTAACGCCGCGTTTGGCCTGCGATGGCCTACTCTCCGCCGGGCTCCTCATCGTTGCCGGCGGCCAGCTTGCGGCGGGCAGTTACGCCCAGGAACACAAGCAGGGCGAGGGCGACAACGGCGAACCCGACGATGCTCCACGGGAACGGCTGGGAAGCGTCCGGCGCCTTTTCGGGCGTCGCGGAAGAGCCGGGTGCGGCCGTCCCCGCGGAAGGAACCGTCCCTGCCGAAGCAGCCGGCGACGGCGACGCGGACGCAGTGCCGCCGCCCGGCGTCGTGCTTCCTGCCTGGGCGGTGAAGGTGAAGTTTCCTTCGATGGGGTGCGAATCCGAACTGACCACCCGCCACACCACCGTGTACTTGCCCGCCGGTGCGCCGGGGCTCAGCTTCTGCGAGACCACCGCGTCCACGATCTCGACGGGCCCGTCGGCCCAGTTCTGTCCGGAAGCATCGTTGACGGCGATGGACGCGCCAAGCGCCAAGGGCCGGTTGTTGAAGGTGACCGAGACCGTGTCCGGGACGGCCGCAACGGTGGAACCGCCGGTCGGCGAGGTGGACTCCGCGACGTCGTGGGCGGAAGCCGGGGCAGCCCCGAAAATCACCGTGGCCGTGAACAGAAGGGCAGCAACGGCAGTGGCCACGAGCTGGCGGGCGGGACGCATGGTCAGATAACTCCCTTGTATTGGCTTCCTTGCGGTGTTGGCTTCCTTACACCCTAGGCGAATTTCCCGGGGCTCTCTGCTGGCCGGGCTTAGGATTTGAGAGCACACCCCCAACACGTCCCGGAGATATCCATGCTCAAACAGGGTTCAGCCATCGACCGCTATTTCAAGATTTCGGAGCGCGGTTCCAACTATTCGCGGGAAATCCGCGGCGGCTTCGCCACGTTCTTTGCCATGAGCTACATCGTGGTCCTGAACCCCCTGATCCTCTCCGGGGCCGACTCCAATGGCAACAGCCTGGGCTTCACCGCCGTGGCTGCCACCACCGCATTCGTGGCCGGCATTCTGACCATCCTCATGGGCGCCTGGGCGAAGCACCCCTTCGCCATCGCGACCGGCCTGGGCGTTAACGCCTTCGTGGCCGTGACCGTGGCCTCGCACCCGGGGCTGACATGGCCGGACATGATGGGTCTGGTGGTGCTCTCGGGCCTGACCATGTTGATCCTGGTCCTCACCGGCTTCCGCACCGCCGTGTTCAAGGCCGTCCCGGCCGCGCTGAAGACGGCGATCGTGGTGGGCATCGGCCTCTTCATCGCCCTGATCGGGCTGGTGAACGCCGGCTTCGTGCGCCGCATTCCGGACGCCGCCGGCACCACTGTGCCGCTGGGCCTGGGCGTGGACGGCAAGCTGCTGGGCTGGCCCACGCTGGTGTTCGCCGTCGGCCTCATCCTGACGATCGCCCTGGTGGTCCGGAAGGTCCGCGGCGCCATCCTGATCGGCATCGTGGCCTCCACCGCGCTGGCCGCCATCCTCGAATTCACCCTGCACATTGGCCCCAGCTTCGACGGCAAGAACGTCAACCCGCGCGGCTGGTCCCTCGTGGCGCCGAAGTTCACGGAGTGGGGCGCCCCGGACCTGTCCCTGATCGGCAAGGCGAACCCCTTCGGCGCCTTTGAGCACCTGGGCGTCATCGCCGCGGCGCTGCTGGCATTCGTGATCCTGCTGAGCATCTTCTTCGACGCCATGGGCACCATGGTGGGCCTGGCCAACGAGGCCGGCACCGTGGACAAGAACGGCGACATCCCCAACGTGGACCGCGTGCTCCAGGTCGACGCGCTCGGCGCGATCGTGGGCGGCGGCTCCTCCGTGTCCTCCAACCAGATCTTCGTGGAATCCGGCGCCGGCATCGGCGAAGGCGCCCGCACCGGCCTGGCCTCGATCGTCACCGGCCTGCTGTTCCTGGTGGCCATGTTCTTCACCCCGCTCATCAACCTGGTGCCGTTCGAGGCCGTGGCCCCGGCCCTCGTGGTGGTGGGCTTCATGATGGTGTCCCAGGTGGGCAAGATCGACTGGCAGGACTGGGGCGTGGGCATCCCCGCCTTCCTCACCATCGCCCTGATGCCCTTCACCTACTCGATCGCCAACGGCCTGGGCGCCGGATTCATCTCCTATGTGCTGATCCGCAGCTTCCAGGGCCGCGCCCGCGAGGTGCACCCGCTGATGTGGGCAGTCGCCGCGGCGTTCCTGCTGTTCTTCGGCATCGGCCAAGTGGAGGAAATCCTGGGCATCAAGTAGGCCTCTTCCGGGATTCCGGACACCGCACCGCAGGCGGCGCTGTTTTTCGGGCGCGGCCTGCGGTGTGCTTTAACCATGGAAACGAGCACTCTCCCCGTCGACGTCCGCCCCGCCCCCTGGACTGGACGTTTCGATGGCGACGGTGCGGAGCACCGCCGCTGGTGGCAGGCCATCTCGCCCTACTCCGGCGGCGACGCAGCCGCCCGCACCCGGCCCGCCGTCGTCGTGGGCTTCTGCAGCGACGAAGGCGTGCGCCGCAACCAGGGGCGAGTGGGTGCCGCGGCCGCTCCGGCCGCGATCCGCGCCGCACTCGGGCCGCTCGCCTACCACCTCGACCGCAGCGTCTTCGACGCCGGTGACGTCGTGGTGGAAGGCGAGGCCCTGGAGGACGGCCAGCAGCGCGCAGGGACCGTTGTGTCCGCACTTCTCGACGCCGGCAACCTCACCGTGCTGCTTGGTGGCGGGCACGAGACCGCATTCGCCAGCTACTTGGGCGTGGCCGGCTCCTCCGCGGTAAGCGGAACAGAAACAGACTCGGGCAAGCGCCTGGGCGTGCTGAACCTGGACGCGCATTTCGACCTCCGCGACGAAGCCGTGCCGAGCTCGGGCACGCCGTTCCTGCAGATGGCGCGCGCGGAAGCGGCCGCGGGCCGCGAACTGCAGTACGCCGTCGTCGGAATCTCGGAGGCGAACAACACCCGCACCCTGTTCGACACGGCGGACCGGCTAGGCGTGAAGTACCTGCTGGACGAGGACTGCTCGGCGGGTGCCGCAGAGGAGTTCGTGGCGTCCTTCCTGGCGGGTATCGACGTGCTGTACCTGACGATCGACCTGGACGTGCTGCCCGCCGCCACCGCGCCCGGCGTCAGCGCGCCCGCCGCCTACGGCGTGCCGCTGCCGGTGATCAGCGCAGTGTGCCGCCAGGTGGCGGCCAGCGGCAAGCTCCTCCACCTGGACGTCGCGGAGCTGAACCCGGAGTTCGACGTCGACTCCCGCACTGCAAAGGTGGCCGCGCGACTGGTGAACACGCTGCTCGACTGACATCTCACGGCGCAAGCGAAGGCAACATCGGGACACCTCGGGTAACCCCGCGTCGTGCGGGGAAAGGCGGCGCAAACAATGTTGGAGCAGTGCCGCCAGCCTGCCTAGTCTCGATGCACGTGGTGTACCCAAGAGGCCAGGGAGCTGCCTGCAAAGCAGCGCACGCGGGTTCGAATCCCGCCACCACGTCTTACATTCGGAAGCCTTTACCACCGGCCCCGCGCCAGCCATCATGAGATGAGGCGCAGGGACTTCGCCGACCGCCCCAGCACGGCCGCTCCCTGATCAGCCTGGTGCAGCGGAGGCGCAGCGACATGTCACCCAGGATCGAGCCAGCGGACGGATTCCTGACCGACTACTACGAGCACGTGGCCGACGACGATGTCCGCAACTACACCCCCGAGACCCTGCTGGAACGCGCCCGCTACCACCGTTCCCTGGCCGAACGGCGGGAGCCCGGACAGACCCTCATCGGTGTCCTGAACGAGACCGACGCCAGCCTGGTGGCCATCGTCACCGACGACTTGCCCTACCTGCTCCCCTCCGCCACTGCCGAGATCGCGCGCGACACCGCCGTCATCCGGCTGCTCGTCCATCCCACTTTCACCGTGGTCCGCGATCCGGCCACCCACCGCCTGATCGGGATCCACCGGGGACCGCACCGCCTGGGGCTGCCGGCCGGCGTCGAACCTTCGGCTGCCGGTGCACCGGCCGCGCCGGACGCCGGACCGGATACGGACGACGGCGACACAGACGCCGGCGGCGCCCTCACCGAGGCGTGGCTGGCCATCGAAATCCCCCGGCTCGCGGACGAAGTGAGCGCCGACCGCCTCACGGAGAGGCTGCAGACCGTCATCAACGACGTCCGCGCCGCCGCGGAAGACACCGCGGCCATCCGCAAGGAGCTGGCAGACGAAATCCGGCGGCTGGAAGGCGTGCCAGATAGCCAGGAGGCCCGGAAGCTGCTGCTCTGGCTGAACGACGGGAACTTCATCTTCCTGGGCTACCGCGGGCGGCGCGGGCTGGGACTGCTCCGGAAGGCCGCGCCCGCCGATTCCGCGGCGCCCGGTTCCGGAGGCCCCGATTCCGGAGGCAAAGCCCCCGTCCTCACCCTCACGAAGTCCACGCTGCGCTCCACGGTCCTCCGCCGTGCCTACCTCGACGAAATCAGCCTGGGCGGCGAGCGCGTCGGCGGACGCACCTTCGTCGGGCTCTTCTCACCGAGTTCGACGGCGCGTTCCGCCCTCGAGATCCCCGTCATCAAGGACAAGGTAGAGAAGGTGCTGCAGGGCTTCGGCTTCCCGCCTGCCTCGCATTCGGGCAAGGAACTGCTGTCCGTCATCGAGGCCTATCCACGCGACGAGCTCTTCCATATCGATGCCGAGCAGCTGGCGGCGCACGCGCGGGACATCCTGCGCCTCCAGGAACGCCACAGCACCCGGCTGTTCCTGCGCCCGGATTCGCATGGCCGCTTCATGACGGCCCTTGTCTTCCTGCCCCGTCGCCGCTATAGCACCGCCGTGCGGCTGAACATCGAACGCGAACTGCGTGAGGCTTTGGGGTCCGACGCCATCGAATTCGAACTCCGGCTGGGCGAATCCGCCATGGCGCGGGTCTTCTTCCGGATCCTGCTGCCGCACGCCGCCGACCGGCCCGGGGGTGCGCCTGCGGTGATCGATTCCGCGGCGCTTGAGCAGCGCGTCATCGCCGCCACGCGCTCCTGGGCGCAAGGCCTGGACGAGGCATTGCAGGTGCGTTTCCCCGCAGACGAAGCCGCACGGCTCTCACGCCTCTGGGCCGCAGCGTTCCCTGCGAGCTACAAGGCCGATTACGAGGTCGAGGACGCGGTGGAGGACATCGCGAAGTTCGAGAGCTTCACCCCCGGAAACGACGACACGACGGACCCCCTGCTGACCGTTTACCGGCGCCCGGGGACGGCGGTCCTGTCCGAGGATGCCCGGATCCGGCTCTACATGACCCGTCCGCAGAGCCTCACCCAGATCCTGCCGTTCTTCCACAACCTCGGCCTGAAAGTGCTGGACCAGCGGCCGTTCACCGTGCTGCGCGCCGACGGCCGGCAGTTCTTCCTGTACGACCTCGGGCTCAAGTACCCCCGCGGGGTGGACCCGCTGGCCACCGGCGAACTGCTGGCGGGGTCGTTCTGCGCCGCGATGCGCGGTGACTCGGAATCGGACGCCTTCGACCAACTGGTCCTCCGGGAGGGCCTCGGCTGGCGGCGGACCGCCATCCTGCGCGCCTACGCCAAGTACCTCCGGCAGCTCGGCAGCACCAACTCCTACGGCTTCATCGCGGACACGCTCCGCGAAAACTCCAAGGCAACCCATGCGCTGCTTGACCTGTTCGAGGCGAAATTCGATCCGGACCGCTTCACTCCGGACCTCTTCGAGCCGGAGGTCCTCGACCCCGGCCCGGCCGACGGGGAGGGGCTGGACGGGGATGTGTTCGAAGGGGTCCGCAGTGAATACAGCCACCGGACCCAGGCCGTCCACGCTGCCCGCACGAAGCTGAACAAAGCCATCGACGCCGTCCCGGGCCTGGACGCGGACCGCCTGCTGCGCTCCCTGGCGAGCCTGGTGGAAGCCACCCTGCGCACCAACTTCTACCTGGGCAAGCCGTACATGAGCTTCAAGCTCAACCCCTCGGGCATCCCCGCTGCACCGGCGCCCCGGCCGAAGTTCGAAATCTGGGTCTACTCGCCACGGGTTGAAGGCGTCCACCTGAGGTTCGGCCCGATCGCCCGCGGCGGACTGCGCTGGTCAGACCGGCGCGAAGACTTCCGCACCGAGGTCCTGGGCCTTGTGAAGGCGCAGACCGTGAAGAACGCGGTGATCGTTCCCACCGGGGCCAAGGGCGGCTTCTTCCCCAAGGTCCTGCCGGATCCGGCGGAGGACCGGGCGGCATGGCTGGCGGAAGGCCAGGAAAGCTACAGGACGTTTGTCCGCGGCCTGCTGGACCTCACGGACAACCTGGTGCCGGATCCCGACGGCGGCGGTGAGGGCCGCGTGGTGCCGCCGCCCCGCGTGGTGCGGCACGACGGCGACGATTACTACCTCGTGGTGGCCGCGGACAAGGGGACGGCCTCGTTCTCGGACCTCGCCAACGCCCTGGCCGCGGAGTACGGATTCTGGCTCGGCGACGCCTTCGCATCGGGCGGTTCGGTGGGCTACGACCACAAGCAGATGGGCATCACCGCCCGCGGCGCGTGGGAGTCGGTGCGGCACCATTTCAAGGAACTGATGATCGATTCCGGGGCCGAGGACTTCACGGTGGTGGGTATCGGTGACATGAGCGGCGATGTCTTCGGCAACGGCATGCTCCTCTCCGAGCACATCAAGCTTGTGGCGGCCTTCGACCACCGGCACATCTTCCTGGACCCTGCGCCCGACCCGGCGGTTTCCTACACCGAACGCAAGCGGCTCTTCAAACTCCCCCGCTCGTCCTGGGCCGACTACAGGCCCCGAAAGCTCAGCCCCGGCGGAGGCGTCTTCTCACGCGCCGAGAAGTCGATCCCCATCAGCGAGGAGGTCCGGCTCGCCTTGGGACTGGAAGAAGGCACGACGGCGATGACCCCGCCTGATCTTTTGCGGGCTGTCCTCATGGCCCCGGTTGACCTCCTGTACAACGGCGGGATCGGCACCTACATCAAGGCGTCCACAGAGTCCCACACCGAGGTCGGGGATAAGTCCAACGACCCCATCCGGATCGACGCCGCCCAACTGCGCTGCCACATCATCGCCGAAGGCGGCAACCTCGGAATCACGCAGCGGGGCCGGGTGGAGGCCGCACTGGCCGGCATCCTCGTGAACTCCGATGCGATCGACAATTCGGCCGGCGTCGACTGCTCGGACCATGAGGTGAACATCAAGGTCTTCCTGGACCGGATGATCGCCGCGGGCAGGATGTCCGCAGCGGAAAGGACTGGCTTCCTTCATTCGCTGCAGGACGAGGTGGGACGCCTCGTGCTGAAGACCAACAAGGACCAGAACACGCTTCTCCTTAATGACAAGCAGCTGGCCCTTGAATGGAGCCCCAGCTTCGAGCGGACCATGGACTGGTTGGAGGCAGTCACGGACCTGGACAGGGAACTCGAATGCCTCCCCGGCAACGAGGAACTCAGGGCACGCGTCCAGACGGGCAAGGGACTGACCACGCCGGAACTCGCCGTGCTCGCGGCGTACGCCAAGATCGAACTCGCCCGAGAACTCACCGAGGGCGGTCTCTCCGACGATCCGTGGTTCTCGCATACCCTCCAGGTCTACTTCCCGCGGCAGGTCACCGAACGGTTCGGCGAGCACCTTTCGACGCACCCGTTGAGCCGCCAGATCGTTGCCACCGTTGTGGCGAACGACATGATCAACATGGGCGGCATCGCCTTCGCTTTCCGGGCCATGGAGGAGACCACGGTGTCGGCGACGGCGGTGGCCCGCGGCTTCGTCGTCATGCGGCAAATCTGGGACTTCGACGCAATCACAGGGGCCATTGCCCAACTGCCGGCCAGGTTGGCGAGCGAGCACGGCGCCGCCGTCGCCCTCGACATGCGGCGCCTGCTGGACCGCTCCGTCCGCTGGTACGTGACCCACGACTTCCGTGACAAGCCCGTTGCCGACGCACTGGCCCGTTTGGAGGGGCCGATGTCCGCGATGCGGGCCAACTTCACGAGCTTCCTGCACGGCATCAACCTGGCCCATTCGCTGAAACGCCTGGCGCACACGGACTCCGTTGGGCTGCCGCACGAGTTGGGCGTCAGGGCCTCGGAAATCCTGGTCAGCTACGGCTTGCTGGACATCTCCGCGATCGCCGAGGAACTGCAGGAACGGCCGCAGGCAGTGGCCGAGGTCTACTTCGCAGTGTTCGAACGCATCTCGGCCATACCGCTGCTGGAGCACATCACGATGCTTCCGCGGGCCACCCATTGGGAATCCTTGGCCCGGGCTGCGCTGCGGGACGACATGTATCTGGTGCTGGCCGACATGACCAAGGCGGTGGTCCGGCATACCGCCTGTTCCTCGGCCGCGGCCGCGGATCCGGTGGAACGGATCACCGACTGGGAACGCGGAAACATCGAGCAACTTTCCCGGATCCAGGAGACCATTCAAGAGGCCATCAAGCCGGGCCCTGTGGACATCGCCGCGCTTTCGGTAGCCGTGAAACTGCTCCGTGCAATGGTTCGCCGCTGAGACCGTCGCCACAGGCTGACAGTCATCTTACGAATATTCGCCGCCACCCTCTATGATTGATGGGTCGCCTTCGCATGCGGCAAGTAATAGGAGGCCCCCAGTGACTGTTGTAATGACTGAAGAACGCGAAATCCACCTGACCTTTTCCAATGGCCAGGAAATCCACGACGGCCTGGACCAGGCAGTCAACACCCTGATCGAGGATGCGGCGGAACATGCTGACTGCGGCATCCTGGTAACCCGCCACGAGCCGGGAAGCTACACGGTTGCCTTCGACGAGTCCGTGCCGTTCGGCCAGACCCGCGAAGCAATCGCAGCCTGAGCCCGGCGCCGGGCACAGCAAAAATCACAGGGAACGGCCCCCTGAGCTACCGTTCAAGCTCAGGGGGCAGCTCCTCTTTAACGGGATTCGCCATCTACAGCGTGCAGCCGCAGCTTTCGCGAAGCAGGACCTGGACAGGAAGGA
>Ga0105246_10000922_pt1 | contig 16837 bp, 16 predicted proteins | sample KBSM64metaG_FD_99694 | JGI IMG/M metagenome (GOLD analysis project Ga0105246, IMG submission 99694) | Miscanthus rhizosphere microbial communities from Kellogg Biological Station, Michigan, USA - KBS M6-4 metaG | ecosystem: Host-associated > Plants > Roots > Rhizosphere > Soil | place...
CCCGCCTTCATGCGCACATCACGCTCAACGCTGTATTGGGTGCTAAAGGCGATACCCACCACGGTCACCGCCACGCCCAAATGCCCCAGCACCATACCCCATTGGCTGCGCGACAGATGACGCAAACCTTTGATGAAGGCGTGACGATGGGTGGCGCGCTCGTGCAGTTCCATCAACGTCAGCATGATCACCCAGATCGACATCAGTAGGCCGATAACCGTCATCGCCTCAATGCGATCCTGCAGCAGCCACGGCAGCGCGATGGAAAGAATCAGCGTGACGACCATACCGACGCCGAGGCGCTTCCACAGCTTCTGCGGTTGGTCTTTACGCCAGCGCACCAGCGGACCGATACCCAACATCAGCGCGAACGGTGCCATCAGCCAGGTAAACATGGTGTTGAAGAACGGCTCACCCACCGAGATGCTGCCAAGACCGAGCTGTTTATGCACCAGCGGCAACAGCGTACCGAGTAACACCACCAGCATCGCGGCGATCAGCAGCACGTTGTTACCCAGCAGGAAGGATTCGCGTGACCAGGCTTCACTCTGCACACGGCTGCGCACCTGACCGCCTTTCAACGCGTACAGCAGCAGCGAGCTGCCAATCACAATCACCAGGAAGGCGAGAATAAACATGCCGCGCGCCGGATCGGAGGCGAACGAGTGCACGGAAACCAGCACGCCGGAACGCACGAGGAAAGTACCCAGCAGGCTTAACGAGAATGCGGTGATCGCCAGTAATACCGTCCACGATTTGAAGCTACCACGTTTTTCCGTTACCGCCAGCGAGTGCATCAGCGCGGTACCAGCCAGCCACGGCATAAAGGAGGCATTTTCGACCGGATCCCAGAACCACCAGCCGCCCCAGCCGAGTTCGTAATAAGCCCACGCTGAACCGAGCACGATGCCGATAGTCAGGAACACCCACGCGGCGGTGGTCCACGGACGTGACCAGCGCGCCCATGCGGTATCCAGACGTCCGGCCATCAGCGAAGCAATGGCAAACGCAAAGGCCACCGAGAAACCAACGTAACCCATGTACAGCAGCGGCGGATGGAAGATCAGACCGATATCCTGCAGCATCGGGTTGAGATCGCGCCCGTCAATCGGGAAATTTGGCAAGGTGCGGGTAAACGGGTTCGAGGTCAGAATGATAAACAGCAGGAAGCCGAGGTTAATCATGCCCATCACCGCCAGCACGCGCGCCAGCGCATCCTGCGGCATACCACGACTGAAGATCGCCACCGCCAGCGTCCAGGTGCTGAGCAGCAACACCCACAGCAGCAGTGAACCTTCGTGCGCGCCCCAGGTTGCGGCAATACGATAGTAAACCGGCAGCAAGGTGTTGGAGTTGGTGGCGACATAGCCAACGGTGAAATCATTCACCACAAAGGCGTGAACCAACACGGCAAAGGAGGCGGCTACGCAGATGAACATGCCCCAGGTTAACGGGCGCGCCATCGCCATCAAACGCGCATCCTGACGCGCCGCGCCCCACAGCGGATAGACACTCAACAGTAGCGCTAAACCCAGCGCCAGACACAGCAGAAAGCTACCAATTTCCGGCATCATGATTGCGCACCTGACTGCTGATAGGCTGCCGCAGGTCCTGTGTGATTCTTCTTCATCGCATCTTCGATTTCAGGTGGCGTATATTTTTCATCGTGTTTCGCCAGCACTTCTTTGGCGTTCACCAGATTGCCCTCTTCGAGCACGCCTTGCGCCACCACGCCCTGCCCTTCACGGAACAGGTCCGGCAGAATGCCTTCGTAGGTAACACTGACCACGCCGTTGGCGTCATACAGTTTGAAAGAGACCGCGAGAGTTTTCGGATCGCGCTTGACGCTGCCCGGCATCACCATGCCGCCAATGCGCAAACGCTGGCCCGGTTCAGGCTTCTGATGATCTTCGCCCTTGCCATTGATGATTTCACTCGGGGTATAAAACAGGTCGATGTTGGAACGCAGCGCGTACATCACCAGCGCGGTCGCCAGGCCAAGCCCGATCAACACCGCGATCGCCACGTACAGGCGATTACGACGACGGATATTCACACGGATTCTCCCGCTGCTTCATCGGCAGCTTTTTTCGATTTAGCCGCGCGAATGCGGCGCTCCCTGGACTGACGCTGGCGAATTTCTGCCAGCAAACGGCGGCGGAACAGCACGGTGTGCAGCACCAGACCGAATAATGGGATCAACGTGAGGATAACGGCGAGCCAGACGTAAAAGGCATAGCCGCCCATGGCGAAGAAATCGCTCCACGATGCAAAGGCTGGCGTCATGATTTGCTTCCTCGCTGCGCCACATCAATCGCCCACGGACGATGACGTTCGGTAAACAGAATCAGATTGCGCAAGCGCATTAAGGTCAAAGCACCAAACACCAGCAGATAGCCGAGAATGGACCAGCGCAGCGGTGTGCGCATGCTGGGATCGATGGCCTGCTGCAGAATACCGGATGAGCCCTGATGCAGCGTGTTCCACCACTGTACCGAGAAGTGAATGATCGGCAGATTAACCACGCCAACCAGAATCAAAATGCCAGCAGCGCGCCCGGCGGTGCGACGGTCTTCAAAGGAGTGATAGAGCGCGATTACGCCCATATAGAGAAACAGCAGCACCAGCTCGGATGTCAGTCGGGCATCCCAGATCCACCAGGTTCCCCACATTGGTTTACCCCAGGCGGAACCGGTAATCAGCGCGATAAAAGTAAACACCGCGCCAATTGGCGCCATCGCCGCCGAGACCAGATCGGCCATCTTCATCTGCCACACCAGGCCGATGAACGCCGCAATAGCCATTGACGCATACACGCCCATCGACCACATCGCTGCAGGCACGTGAATGTACATAATCCGGAAGCTGTTGCCCTGCTGATAATCTGCCGGTGCAAAGCCGAAGCCCCAGATCCAGCCGAGTAACAGCGTGCCAACACCCAGCACCGCGAACCACGGAATTAAGCGACCGCATAGCTGGTAAAGCCGCTCAGGCTTTGCCCACTGGTGTAACCATTTCCACATTTTGCATAGCTCACAATAAAGAGAATTCAGGTTTCGGCCGCTCTGAGGCGACACGAATTAATGCAGACTGATACGCAAAGCTGCTGCTGTCGCAAACGGCGACAGCGTTGCGCTGACGGCCAGCATCGCGCCGAGAATCGCCAGATAACCCCCGATCGGCAATCCCATTCCGGCGGCATCAATCGCCGCGCTGGCGAATATCAGAACCGGTATCGACAACGGCAATACCAGCAGACTTAGTAATACGCCGCCGCGCCGCAGCCCAACGGTTAACCCGGTCCCAATCGCGCCGAGAAAGCTTAGCGTTGGCGTGCCAAGTAGCAGCGTTAACGCCATCGCGCGCCAGCCGGCAAAATCCAGCGACAGCAACAATGCCGCCAGCGGCGACAGTAAAATCAGTGGCAGCCCGGTAATCAGCCAGTGTGCAATCACTTTGCCCAGCACCGTAACCGGCAGCGGTGTTGGCAGCAGAAGTAGTTGCTCGAGCGAACCATCAAGAAAATCGTCACGAAACAGTCGTTCCAGCGCCAGCAATGAGGCCAGTAATGCGGCAACCCACGCCACGCCCGGCGCAATGCGCGCCAGCTGCTGCGGCTCCGGTCCGATACCTAATGGAAACAGCGTGATAACAATCAGGAAAAACCACAGTGGATTGATCACTTCCGCGCCGCTGCGAAAGGCGATTTTTAATTCGCGCTGAATGACCCGACCTAACATCAAGCCCACTCCGAAGTAAGACGAATTTTACGCACGCGCGCGCTGTTATCGGGCAGATCCTGATGCGTAGTCAGAATCACCGCTCCGCCGTTATCGGCATGGGTGGCGAATCGCGCCATTAATTTTTCCACACCGCCTTTATCGATGGCGGTCAAAGGCTCATCGAGGATCCATATCGACGCCGGGCTGAGCCACAGGCGGGCTAATGCCACACGCCGCTGCTGTCCGGCGGAGAGTTGCGCCACTGGCACCTCTTCAAAACCCAGCAGATCGACCTGCTCAAGCGCATCAAAAATCGCGTCTTCATTGCTGCTGCCGTGCCAGAAATGCAGGTTCTCCAGCGGTGAGAGTACCGATTTCACGCCGGGGTGATGGCCGAGATAGAGCAGATTTTGTTGCCATATTTCGCGCTGCTGACGAATCGGCTGTGACTGCCACATCACGTCGCCCTCTTCCGCCCGGCTTAATCCCGCTAACAGGCGTAGCAGCGAGGTTTTCCCGGCTCCGTTTGGCCCTTCAATTTGCACAATGTCACCCGGTTGCACACAGAAGCTCAACCCATGAAACAAGGTTCGCTCATCACGAACGCATGAGAGATTAATGACTTCGAGCATAGAAGGGAGAATCACGGCAATGAATGAGGCGGCGATAATACCACATTGAATCTGTGGGCCGAAGTCTGTGAGCTGGCTCCCACTTACCCCAAATGGGGTATTCGTGCGCATCAGATCAAGAAATTGCTCAAAAAACCAACTCAGTTAAAATTTCGTTACTCTTAAATTGAATCTTCGTAACAAAATGACCTTGCCAAAACCAGCTACGCTTATTGCGCAATGGCATTATCACCCGAGGGAAACATGAAACAATCACCATCGATTTCAAACAGTGACAACGATGTAGAGAGTGATGAGAAGGAACAAGGCAAGGAGATTGAAGTGGATGAAGATGCCCTGCCCTCGCAGGCGGCGGCAATTCATGAGGAAATACGTCAGGACGGTGAAAAAGAGCTCGAGCGCGATGGTATGGCGCTGCTTTGGTCGGCGGTAGCGGCCGGATTGTCAATGAGCGCTTCGCTGATGGCGAAAGGCATTTTCCAGGTCCACCTCAAAGGCGTGCCCGGCGCTTTTTTACTCGAAAATCTGGGTTATACCTTTGGCTTTGTCATTGTCATTATGGCGCGCCAGCAATTGTTCACCGAGAACACCGTTACCGCCGTTTTGCCGGTAATGCACAAACCGACCGGCAGCAACTTTGCGCTGCTGTTGCGTCTCTGGTGCGTGGTGCTGCTCGGCAATCTGATGGGTACCGCGTTGGGCGCGCTCGCTTTTAATCATATGCCGATCTTCGACGATGCGACGCGTCAGGCGTTTACCGCCATCAGTGAAAAAGTGATGGTCAATTCCCCCAGCGAAATGTTTGCTAATGCGGTGATCTCCGGCTGGATTATCGCCACCATGGTGTGGATGTTCCCGTATGCGGGCGCGGCGAAAATTGTGGTGATCGTGATGATGACCTGGCTGGTGGCGTTAGGGGATTTAGCGCATATCGTGGTCGGTTCGGTCGAGGTGCTGTATCTGGTGTTTGCGGGCACGCTGCCATGGTACGAATTCTTCTGGCCATTTGCTCTGCCAACGCTGCTTGGCAACATCACGGGCGGTACGCTGATATTTGCCTTGATTAGCCATGCGCAGATTCGTAACGATATGAGTGAAGCGGCGAAAGCCAAAGCACGTGCGGAACAGAAGCGGAAAGATAAGCAAAAACAGGCGTAAGCCTGGTCTTAAATTGCTGATAGATTGAGCAAACAACCGCTGCATAGTTAAAATCAGGTTCGCGGTGCGCTATACTGCGCGCCCGGCGTCTCCTTAGTTAAATGGATATAACGAGCCCCTCCTAAGGGCTAGTTGCAGGTTCGATTCCTGCAGGGGACACCATATAGCAGTTCGCACCCATCCTTCTCCGTTCGCTAAAACCCCACTGCACCAAGCACTCACCCAAATTACCGTTCGCACTCGTTCGCCATAGTTCGTTGACAACCAGACTATTGGCTGGGTAAATTCTGGGTAAATCAATTTTACCCACCCGGATTTTACCCAATGCTCACGATCAAGCAGATTGACGCTGCGAAACCCAAAGAGAAGCCTTACAGGGTTGCAGATGGAAACGGACTCTTCCTCTATGTGCCCGCATCCGGAAAGAAGGTCTGGCAGGTGCGCTACCAGTTCGACGGAAAAGAGAAGGTGCACACAATCGGGAAGTATCCGGAGATTGGTCCGGCGGATGCCCGAAGCATGGCATTTGAGCTGAAGCGCGATTTGGCTGTTGGCCTGAATCCGGCAGTAAAGAAAAAACAAAAGGGAAAGGAACCAGACTCGTTTGGTTCAATTTTCGAGGAGTGGTACAAGCATAAGAAGCAGGTTTGGTCTGAGAAGTACGCCAGCGAACTCAGGCGCATGTTTGATGATGACATCCTTCCTTATATTGGAAAGCTGCAGATGGATGATATTGAGCCGATGGCTCTGCTGAAGGTATTGCGCCGGTTTGAGGATCGGGGCGCGATGGAGCGAGCCAACAAAGCGCGGCGCCGTTGCGGCGAAGTGTTTCGCTATGCAGTCGTTACCGGTCGCTGCAAATACAATCCGGCTCCAGACCTTGCTGATGCAATGAAAGGCTACCGAAAGCAGAACTACCCGTTCCTGCCAGCCGACCAGATACCAGCGTTTAACGCAGCGCTAGCCACTTATTCAGGAAGCGTCATTTCACGCGTTGCTACCCAAATCCTTCAGTACACCGCCCTGCGCACTAAAGAGATGCGTAGTATGCAATGGACAGACGTCGATTTCGAAAACGACCTGATTACGATCGCCGCGGACGTGATGAAAAATCGCAAGCAGCACGTTGTGCCGATGTCACGTCAGGTAAAGGCATTGCTGAAGTTTCTGCACCCAATCACCTCAACCTCGGCATTTGTATTTCCCGGTCGCAATGACAAATCCAAATCAATCAGTGATGCGGCCGTGCTGCTGGTAATTCGCCAGATTGGGTATGAGGGCCTTGCCAGTGGGCATGGTTTCCGGCACCAGTTCAGCACGATTCTGAACGAGCATGGCTGGCCGCATGATGCGATAGAGCGCCAGCTGGCTCACGTCGATCGCAATAACATTCGCGGCATCTATAATCACGCGCAGTACCTGGAAAAGCGCAGAGAGATGATTCAGTGGTGGGCTGACTGGCTTGACGGTGATTTGTCATAGTTGAGCGAGCTAAAAATCCCTATAAAAGAATATTTCTAAGTCAGAAATCCAGTAAGCATGCGTCTAGCAGAATAATAAAATTGAGATGTCATTATTCTTATAAGTTCATATTAAACAACAATATCTAGGTCACTTAAGAATCATATTATGATTGCCATGCAGTGCTTTTCAACATCGTCTGTAATTGGTTAATAAGTGATTTTTCAAACGTATAAAGAGAGTAGAAAATGAAGGGAAGTCTTTGTTTAAAGTCGCGATCATTACTCCTTGTCGAAAAACCTTAAAGTAAATTTCAAATTAACCGATAAGTAATTTCAATTAGATTACCTTCCGTAGTTACTGTAAAGTCGCGGAACTTTGACAATGGATGGTGTCATATAATGACAACTACAGTTTATGACCGTGTCAATAAGCTAGTCGCAACTGATTCGCGCTGGTCGCGAGCTTTGGATGAGCTGGGGTATATCGGTCATGTTGCTTTTGTGGATGATACTGGATTTGGAAAAATGTCGGTCCGAGACGACCACGTTTTGACATTAGCTGGCAATGGGCTCCTGATACAACATTGGAAGCAATGGTGGTCTGGCGATTTGAATGAGCCGAGACCCCCGATTCTTCTGAATGGTGAAGAAGCCATCACTCTGCACATCGTCAAGATATCTACTAATGCTATAATCTTTGATATCGGCGAAATGCTAGCTGCCCACTTTATCGACGATGACGGCAGTACAAAAATTAATGCGGTTTTCGCTGGTTCAGGAGCACCTCATGCAGGTGGCAACTGGCAAAAGTCTGGTTGCGCAAGAACCGCGATTGAAGCTGCAAAAGTTTTCGACATTCGTACTGGCGGAGAAGTCAGGTATGTCGACTTTACTAGCGGCAAAACGAATTTAGAGCTTGATAAACATCTCATCTCAGATGTTGCAGATGCTCTTCTACAAAAGGGGATGATTATGGACACGAACAACCCGCTGAGCCAGCCAGTTCCAATCACCGAACAAGAAGTTGCACACATTCGTCAGCTTATCGCCAATGGGGATATTACTCCTTGTGCTCCAACTGGTGGAAAGCCAGTTAACTGGAATGCTAAAGCAATTCAACGTTTAGATGATGCGATCGACAGCATTCGTCGTGATGAAGCATCATGCGTCAAGTGATTGCAATTCGCTTCCATAAAACCCGGCAAGAGCCGGGTTTTTTTATGTTTGTCATGTAGATGGAATTGTAGTTATCTATATTGGATTCCAATCATCTCTGTCATACAACTCTGTTATTTCGTGCGTCACCACTCCCACCACCGCAATATCTTCCAGCAGGTCATCCATCAGAAATGCGCCATCATCGGTAATCAGTCGGCGCGGATGAATCATGATCATCGCCCACTCATACATGCCCGACATATCCAGCAGCACGGTATCGCCGTTCTGCGGCCGCCGCTTCTCATCGATGACACAGCTGCGCCCTTTCCACTCCACAAGGTAGCAACTCTTGCTGGTCGGGATTATGTGCTGTAGCGGCTGAAGCATAAACTTCACTTCGCCACTGGCAGGTCCGACAGTCTGGTTGTGTATGCCGGCGACAACATTTCGCGCTTCATCTCCCAGGATTTCTGGATACCCTGTCCTGCAAACCATAATTTCCCCTTCCCGCTCTGGTTGAGGCCATCGACGACACGCATCAGCGATTCGCTGTTGGCCTGTGGCTTGAATTCATCAAAGAGATTTAGCTGTGAGACGCCCTGACTGTAGAAGTCGCCAAGCATCACCCCTGCTTTCATATACCGGCACCCGTCGCGCCATATGTGATCGAGACCCTGCATGGCAACCCGGATGATGTCGCGAGTGTCATTGGAGGGCGTGAGCAGCCTGCCCATTGCCTGATTGCCGTAAAACACCTCACCTTCCGCGTGTGGACTGGTGCGAACGAACACGGCTATCTGTCGACAATACTGGCGCTCACGCCTAAGCTTCTCAGCAGCGCGTTCTGCGTAGGAGCATACCGCCTGCCGCATGTCCATGTATTCGGTTATGCGTGACCCGAACGATCGGGAGCAAACAATCTGCTGCTTCGTCGGTGCGAATTCTTCCAGCTCGAGGCATGGCTCGCCGCGCAACTCACGCACCGTACGCTCCAGCACCACGTTGAAGTGCTTGCGGATGATGTATGTGCTTTGCTCCGACAGGTCTTTGGCGGTGATGATGCCCATTGCGTTCAGCTTCTTGCTGATGCGGCGACCAACACCCCACACATCCTCTACCGGAACCAACGCCATCAGCTTCCGCTGGCGATCAACATTCGACAGGTCAACGACACCACCGGTTTGTTTCCACTTCTTCGCGGCGTGGTTGGCAAGCTTGGCAAGCGTTTTGGTCTGGGCAATCCCGACACCCACGGTCAGATGCGTATCGCGTTTAATTCGCTCCCTCACCTCGCGGCCAAAGTCTTCCAGCACCCGGCAATTACGAACGCCAGTCAGGTCCATGAACGCTTCGTCGATGGAATACACCTCAACCGATGGCGCCATCTGCTCCAGCGTAGTCATCACCCGGTTGCTCATGTCGGCGTAAAGCGCATAGTTGCTGCTGAATACGTGAATCTTGTGCCGGCGGATTTCGTCTTTCAGCTTGAAGTAAGGCGCACCCATTGGGATTTTCAGCTCTTTCACTTCGGCGCTGCGGGCTATGACGCAGCCGTCGTTGTTGCTAAGCACCAGAACCGGCTTACCGCGCAAATCAGGCCTGAACACCGTCTCGCAGCTGGCGTAAAACGAGTTCACGTCAACTAGAGCAAACATCACATGCCGCCGTTTGGATTGAATACCTGAAAGGTGCGCTCATCGCCATCAGCAGTTGAAATGTCACGGAAGGTTGTCGTGTGCATCTCAATCCAGCTATTGGCTGCGCGAAGCGTGTAATGCCAGTTCAGCCGCTCAAGTTCGCTCACAAAGTCGAGCGTGCTGATAGTAAAGCGGCCTGAGGCATCTCGCTTCATAGCCTGCTTAAAGGCCATCATGATTTCGTAGTCGCGGGGCATGGTCATCTCCCTCCCTGATAGATACTGTATATAAATACAGTAATATCGATCGGTGGGATCGATCAAGTCGATTGATGGTGGTTTTTGCGAAGGGATTGGCGGGGAAGGAAATTTAATTTGAGTGACCATGTGCCCTGCTACTTCGTACTGCATCAATGCCCATTTGTGAGGCGGGACCTCACACAAACTATCAAAAAGCTTACAAAACTCTAGCATCAACATTTCTTAACTTTTAGAATGAGTCAATTCTGAAAAGAAAGAACATAAATGAGAGCTCATTTAATGGTTAGAATCACCAAAAATCAATCGGTAACGATGGACTCATTGCGAGGCATCTCCGCAATTATTGTGATGTTTGCACATGTTTTTCAGTTATACCTAGCGCCATTAAATTCTAAAGCTTTCTATTATGTTGGATTGATCTCACAGTCAAGCGTGATGCTTTTCTTCATACTTAGCGGCATTCTTATTGGTGTATCTGTACAAAATAACATGTCCAGAAACTTTGGAAAGCTAAACTATGCAGATTATTTTAAACATAGATTTATAAGAATATACCCACCACTTGTTTTCGCATTAATACTAACTGCGATTATGTCATTTATTGTAACTTATGTATTAATGGATGAATCAGGATTTAAGTCGCCTCATGTTTTTGCAAAAAACTATTCTTTCATCTTCAACCCAATGGAATATATTTCAACTTTAACATTCACCAACAACTTTACTGCAAATCAGATAGCATCAAACGCAGTTCTTTGGAGCTTACCATTTGAAGTATGGTTTTATGTTTTAGCTGCCGTGATAATGACTAGGAACTTGATATCGATTCTTCTGGCATTTTCATTTATTCTATTGCTACAGGATGTTAATATTAAAACCCTATTTTACGCTTCAATTTGGTTCACTTCTTTCTTCGCGTCATTTATTGTTTTTGATAAAAATAAAAACAACAATTTATATCGAATCTTGCATGCCGCCCTGATTTTTATGTTTGCATACTTTGTATACCAAAATAACTTTAGTTTAATAAAGCCTAATCACTCGCTGAACTTATACTGTTCTATAGGTGTGGTGATGATATTTTTCGTATGTTATGCAATCAGGATGAATATTAGCTTGAATCTTTTCGAAAAAAGCTCAGAATTTTCTTACACTCTTTACTTGACTCACTTCCCTATTCTTTTCTTTGTTATGTACCTATCGTGGTATTTCGATCTGAAAGGTCTATATTCAGTTGTAATATTGTCTATTTTGGCTCCTATTTTATGCATCTTATTTGCTAAATTTTCTGCAAGTTTTTGTGAGAATAAAAGGTGGGTATCTGATTTGGTTGGTGTGAAAATGAGTGAAGTTAAAGATGGAATTACTGAGAGATTTTGATAATAGCCCCGCCTTTGTAGGCGGGGTTTTCCTACGGTCTTCTTGTACCTCGTACAGCTACAACACCTGTGCCAGCCGATCCGCCAATTGAGGCGATTTGAATTACGCATCCAGTCACGGTTTTTGACTTAACTCCCCACACGCATAGGGGCGCTCCTGTCGATGCAATATCAACCTCAACTGCTATGTCGTAATCGGTTGTTTCAAATGCTGTATCTCCCGATGCGGCTCCGCTGACAGGCCAAGTGAAAGATACGTCTACAGTAGAACCGCCTGTCAATGTGAATGTTGTTGGTCCAGATCGCTTTTCCCATGGAATATTTATGTTTGAACTAACTGATCGGTTCACGCTGACATTTTTGGAGGTGTTGCCGTAAGCCAGTGGATTTCCACAGTAAAAATTATCGCAGCCTTGCACAAGTAGGCCAGTTTGTTGTAATGGAGTTGCTCGATTGTCATATCCCACGGGATTGGAAATTGAAATATTTTTGCAGCGGTAGGATGTTCCGCTAACAACTCTTTGTGCGATATTCAGGCCAACTGCACCATTGTTAATGCCGCCAACCGTTCCTCCAGTAACGTCTTCGACTTGTAACAGGAGCACTCCACTTTGAATAGCGCCCTCCCCTATCATATCGCCAAGCCCGATTCGTTTAGAAATACTGTTTAAACTAAACACTCGGCATCCATTTGTCCCTCCCTTTCCTTTGGTGGTGCTAAACTGCAAATCAGTGCAGTCCCTGACACTTACTGAGTCCCATACCAAGCTACCGGTCTCGCAGTGTATTGGGCCAAACTGGATGTTATACACCCCGTCATTTATTGCACAACCTGCATGATCTGTCGATCCAATAAAAATATTCCCGACGTAGTTTAAACCCGTCCATTTGGTGGTGATGTTGTTGCCATCAAGAATAAACGCTTGTCCCTTACAATTTCCTCCCCGCACTCCGTCAATGGTTAGGTTATTAACGATCCCGGTATTAGGGATCGCGGTAACTCCAAAGCCTTTCCCGGGGGAAGATATAATTCGAATATTATTGAATGTGCATCCGTCCGGGCTGATTATGATAAATCCGCAACGATCGGCACCGAAATCCGCATCTCCTTGCACACTTCTATTGGCATCAAATGTGAAATTGTTAACGTGCTGATTTACTGCGCCATTAATAATTAAAAAGTCCTGATTAATGACTTTAGTGTCCCACATCTTAAAAAGACATCCATCAGAAAAATACCATCTCGTGTTGTTTGCTTTCATAACCGTATTAGGAGGGAAAACATATGTTCCAGCAGGCCAGAACACTGTTGATTTGTTCGCTTCTGCATAGGCGCACAATGACGCCAGTCGCGTCTTCGTGTCCTGCGGATCGGTAGCGCCCTGCTCAATGCTACGAATGCCAAACTGTGAAGGGTAAATGGGAAGGCTTTTAAGTATCGCACCTACCGTGCCATCGGAGTAATTGATGCTGCGATCGTAACCAACGATTCCCGCCCCCTGAGCTGAAGCAAGCATGATGCGTAGCGCCGAGTCACCAACTCCGACCCACGCACCGATTGCTACGCCACCTGTCGAGGATGGAGTTGAACCAGTCGGAACAGACTTTGGAAACAAACCATCCCAGCGATAATATTCGCCATCAGTTGTGTCTTTGAGGATTTGATTCGGGAGCGTTAACGTCGCGCCATCTTGGAAGGTGCCAACAGGAATCCAGCCAAATTCGGCAATCGCCTGCTGCGCCAACCAGCGTAGCCCCTCTATTGTGTAATGCTCACCACCGAAGCGGTCCTGGTATTTAAGCGCCAGCGAAGTGACAAACTCATCGATCTTGCCTGCGTTAAACTTCAGGTCGCGCGGAGATTCACTCGGAACTGCATTTGTTGTTGGTTGCGTGCTCATATTTTTCCCATAAAAAAAGCCAGCTCGATGGCTGGCCTTGTGTTGGATAATTTATTTTCGGTTATTTACCGGTACTGAGTGGTCCCTGGATTTGTCAGTGCATGATTCACAACAATGCCATCTCGGAGAAGAACCTCCAGCGCTTTCTTGCTGACATCAACTTTAGGGTTTGGGTTGAACATCTTCACAGCGGCGGTTGAGGTCACGTACTCATAAATCCATTTGACCTCATGATCGTTCACAATCTCTTTTTTAACCGGCTCACCTAACAGTGCGACCAACTGGCTATCAGTTGTTTTGCCGGAGACGAGTTGAGTTGCTTTAGTTTCATCGAAATCTTTGCCAGCGTGGGCAGTGCTTCGATAAACACAACCAGAGAGTAAAAGTGCAATTAGTGAGGCGATTACAATATTTTTCATGTTGCATTCCTTTGATAGTGATTGCACTAATCCTAAAGAAAGCCTCATGCAATAGAAAGCAAATCACGGTCACTCACGGGTAAATCAGGTCGCTATATTCAGCTAGAGTCAATGCAGTCGTACCGTCACTGTTTGGCTGCTTCTCACTAATTATCCACTGAGTAGCGTCAAGATCTTCCGCAGTGGCTATGACGTACCTCGACGGCGACTGAACGTCGTAACCGTCGAAAATGTTCAGAGCTATATCAGGAATCGCAGCGATGAAACCAAACGCGGTATCGGTTCGTGGCGTAGCGGCATATCTGGCGGAGCTGTTCCCCAGCGAGTCGGTGATTACGACAAACATCGAGCCAGCAAAGTGGATGCGCTCGCTGGTTTCGAACGTATTGCCATTGCGTGCAACAATGTAACCCGCCTGCTGGTTCGTGTCGTAGGTGTCCGGCACCTGAACCATGTCGCCAACGTTAACCCACTCCCCGTCTGCTAACGTGGTGATCGCCATACTCATGCGTGAATAAAGCAACCGGCGGCACTCCTTCTTAGCGCGATAGTCAGCCTGGAAAGAATCTCGGATATACATCATCTCGAACTTCTTCGCCTTGTTAGGCGTGCCAAGCTCAACCTGATTATTTCGGATCCGGTAGCGAACAAATGCCTGCTTATTGGTGGTCGGGTTTCGATACTGAACCTCAACTCCGTCATAACCTCCAGGCAGGGTCATGTCGTAACTGAGTGAGTAACCGGCATCGACCGTATTTGAACGGTTAAATACCGTTGCTGGCGTGCTGCGCTTACTGTCGAGTGTGAACGAAAGGACGCTATCATCCCAGTAAACGCTTACGCCCGCCGCATCACAAATAGTCTCCATACGCTGGCCAAGAGAGATATCTTCGTCATCAAACGTGTAATCGAAATACGAAAGTCTGGAGTCGCGAGCGTCTAGCTCCGCTTGGATTTGATAGAGCCCGTAGATATCAATCGAGCTTTCTGCCTGCCCGCCGATGACAAGCCAGTTATGCAGAGCGATGTCTGCAAACTTGCGTGACGCCCGGATGGTGTAATCAACCTTCTGCGTCGTCATGTTGTAGCTGATGACGTGTCTGTTTATAAGAGCGTTGTATTTGCGATCGCGTGCTGTGGTGGCGTTCTCCGTTTGCCGTACAGTAACGCGAACCAATGTATCGCTCGGGTAGCTGACGTTTGTTCGAATGTTGACGCTGTGGATTGCCTCTACCTTTAACTTACTGTTGTCGCCGCTGTTATCCGTGCGCCTGAAAGTTACCGCATAACGCCCGAAACCGCCGTTCGGCGTTAGCTTATCCGTACGGTAAAAGGTGTCAGAAGTTGACTGATGCGGAGTTGTTTGACGGTAAGTGAAAGTCTGAGTTGTGCCGGGTATCTGCACGTTATCGACGTCCACCTTCCAGATAGTCACCTGCCAGTTCGTTTCGCTTTTACCGCCCAATCCGGACTGAGTGTGCAGCCACAACTGAGATGATTCAACCGGAGAGAAGAACGGACCGATCGCCAGCGCCTGGTTGTCGTTGAGGATGAATTTGGTAGTGTTGATCGTCGCTGTCGAGATATACGAAGCGTTTGAACCTTCGATATTGTTGATTACGAAATTGTAGTAATAGATTGGCGCAGTTACTGACCCGTTAGATGTTTGGGTTGCAGAGATGAGATTACCTGAAAGAGTAAAATCTTCTGTAACGTTTCCGCTGGCGGTTGGGTACGTCACGTTGATTACGAATGACACCGCGTGCGGTAAAGCGAGACCCATGAAGTAATCAAAACTGGACTGCTTGACGATCTTCATTAGTATCTGACCGCCAGAATATGAGCCGCTAATTACTGTATTTGCGGTTGCACTCTGAATAGGGAAATCTTCTGATTCGTTTTTTCCTGGCACCTCCTGACCATCCACGTCATCAAACTGGTAACCCTCGTTGATGGTGCCTATTACGGCCCCCGGGTTGTATACCGTGAATGAAGCTCCTGCCATCGCACCAAGGTTACTTTCTGAATATCTGACCGAGCTAACCGTATAGGTGCCAATTCCAAAATTCATAAACTCTGTCAGGTATTTAAGGTTGCCAGAGTATTCAAATAAAGACTCCTGAATGAGATCGGGAAACGCCCTTATCAACCCATAATTGTCAGGCTTCGCCTCTCCATTACGCGCAAGATTGCTTTGCCCTTTGAGGCTGTTGTTCGATGAGGTCTTGCTTTGGCCGATATTTCCAGTGCCAGGCTGCTTGATAAGCCCGTTCATCACTTTCTGTGTGAATTTAATCGGGTTAAAGTGCTCCAGCGGATTAAGCAGCGTCTTGGCCAAATCACCACTTTTAGGCTGGTCGAAGATGGTTATCCGATCGCTTTCGCACAGTGCAAAGCCTAACTCTTCATCTTCACCCAGCTCTCTGCCATTGAAATGTATGCGTAGTTCGCTGTGAAGCTGCTGCGACTCCAGCCAGTCGCTAAAAATCATGCCGCCTGGCGCAGAAACCCTATCTTTAGGCAGCCCCGGAACGCGCTGGATTTGAATAATCGGCATAGGTTTTGAATTCCACCCTGGTGAATATCTTTTGGATAGTACGGATGTTGTCAGCTCTCACATGGCCGTTTTCACCGCGACTGTGCAAAGCCTTACCATGAACAATCAGGCCCACGTGTACAGGCACAGCGCCGTAGTAAGCTACAAAAATTCCATCTTCCGGAATGGTGTCGGACGCCTGCCAGTAAATGACCTCATCTTCAAAGCACGTCAGGAAATCGCCGCCCGATTCGTAGTCTGGTGCGTGATGAATCTCTATGCCCAGCACGTGTCGGTGATACAAAACAACCAAGCCCCAGCAATCCATAGCCTCGAATCTGCAGGCGCGATCTGCCCATGGAACGCCAGTTACACGGTCAATAAATTCAGATTTAAGCATTCTGCAATCCAGGGAATTCTTCAGGCGTGTACAGCAGCCCAACGTTGTTATTGAGTGGGTTTTTCAACGTAAGCGTTACCGTCACATCATTCTGATCCATGCTCACGTCATTGACGTAGAGCGTCCATGGCTTGAGAGGTGTATTCATGTCGGCCGCATCAAAGCGCTGAAA
>Ga0105246_10000925_pt1 | contig 16807 bp, 10 predicted proteins | sample KBSM64metaG_FD_99694 | JGI IMG/M metagenome (GOLD analysis project Ga0105246, IMG submission 99694) | Miscanthus rhizosphere microbial communities from Kellogg Biological Station, Michigan, USA - KBS M6-4 metaG | ecosystem: Host-associated > Plants > Roots > Rhizosphere > Soil | place...
GCCGGCGTCGATGTCGGCGACGGACTTGAGTGGGATGATGATGAGGTACGTTCCGTCCGGCACGCCCATCATGCCCTGATACATGGCCCAATGGGCACCCGTGCCTGCGGCCTGATGGGTCGCCCGAATCTTGAGCGCGATTTGTTTGAAGTCGCCGTCGTGGCCGGGGCGTGCGCGAACGGTGATCATCTCGTAGGCGTGCATCTTCGACCATTCGACCGTGTCTCGATAGCTCAGGTCCGGACGCAACGTCCACAAGGAGGCGACTCCGTCGCTAATGTACTCGGCGTCCTTGGCCGAGTATTGGCTGACCGCCGCCTGAAATTCCTTGTTCCCGGCAAGTGCCGCGTTCGCGTCGTCGAACTGCTTGAACGATTGCCAGCCCGATAGCCACCAGGCGTCATTCGGCCCGCTCATCGACGTCAGGGCGATGCTGTAGTACGGAAGCTTGGTCTTGGCGTAGGCGCCCGCCCACGCACGTTCGTTCGCCTCGTGCGCATCGGCATGTCCGACCTTCACCATCTCGCGAAAACGTTGGATGATCGGGGGCGGCGAAGTTGGACCGGCCGGCATCGGCGACTGCGTGGTCGCGAGCGTCGAGGTCCCCAGCAAAAGCACAGCGGACAACGAAATGCGGCGTCGCATCGTGTCTCCTGACATAAGGGTAGGTCGTAGAGACAGTAGCGCGTTTAGTCCTATTGTACATGGGCTATAAAGGTTCTTATTCGTTTTTTTTTATAAACGCCCTGCACCGTGGCTCCGATCACTGTCGCGACACTCGCGAGGTCGATTCTGATGGGTCGGGATTCGCGCGGAGGCGTCACGCGAGCGTCGCCTCCCACTCGACGAGTGCTTCCCATCGCGGACGCAATTCGTCCATGAGCGCCACGAAACGACCGTCCGACCGAACCGACGCGAGAAACGGATCGTGGCGAGACAGGAATGGATGATTGAGGAAACCGCGGTTGATCGCGATGCGGGTCCAGGCGATCGCGTCGTCGGTTCTGCCGAGCAGACCGTAGGCGCCGGCCATCACGCGTGCGCTCGATTCCACGAAGCTGGCGGCATGACGCTGCTCGTCGGATTCGTGCGCCCTCGCGCCTTTGTCGTCGCCGGCCAGCGCGTGAAGGAGGAACGCCGCCCACGCGCCGTTCAGCGTGCCCGCCATGTCGATGCTGCCGCGCTCGAGCAGGCCCATCGCTTCGTCACGCAGTCCGCCGCTGGCCAGGATCCACGCGGCGTATATGTGCAGCGGCGACGTCTCGCCGGCGAGCTCGATCGCCCGGCGTGCCGGCGCAATCGCCTCGGCAAAGCGACCATTCAGGTGATGGTTGAATGCCGGGCCAAACCAACTCACCGGCCAGAGCGGGTCGATACGAAGCTGTTCGGCGGCGAGCGGCTCGAGGTTGCGAAGGCCTGCCGCCTGGGAGAACCGGCTGGTGTTGACGAGGATGTTGCTGTCGCCCGGCCGCAACTCGTGAGCGCGACGAAGATCCTTCAGCGCGCGCTCCGTTTTGCCCCGGAGTCCTGCGACGATGCCGCGCACGAAGATGCCGAGGTAATGATCGGCGTCGATGGCCAACGCCCGATCCGCCAGCGCTGCCGCCTCGTCGAGATACCGCTCCTCGGGCCGCAACCTCAGATTCACGTAGTACCAGAGAATCTGGCCTTTCGTTGCGAGGAGCAGTGGATTCTCGCCGACGATCTCCAACGCGTGATCGATCAGACGCGCCGCGCGGTCCAACCCACCCGGCAGCCAGCTGTCCATTTCCTGACGTGCACGCAGATACGAGTCGTGCGCGATCACATTTTCGATCGGCCGCTCCGCGACGGCGTGTGATTCGCGTGGCGAGAGCGTCACCTCGAGCGCGTCGACGATCTTGCGCGCGATCTCTTCCTGGATCCCGAACACGTCTTCCAACGTGCCGCTGTATTTATCGCTCCAGACCGGACGGTCGCTCCCCGCGTCCACGAGCTCCGTCGACACCCGCAGCGCGTTGCCCGAGCGACGCACGGATCCGGTAACGACGTGGCTCACCTTGAGCTCGCGCGCGATCGTCGGCGTGTCCTTTCGCGTTCCCTTGAGCACCATGGCGGAATTGCGAGAAATCACGCGAAGTCCCCGCAGCCGGGAGAGATCCGCGATGATGTCTTCGGTCAACCCGTCGGCAAAGAACTCGTTGTCGGCGTTTGGGCTTTGATTGGTGAACGGAAGAACGACGAGCGACGGCAAACGCTCCGGCTCGCCCGAGGAGCTCGCGGTCAGAGCCGCCGCAAACGCCCCGGCGCTGGCGTAGCGATCGGCCGGCGCTTTGCTCAACGCCTTGACGACTGCCTTGGCCATCGACGCGCTGATCTCGGGCCGAGTCGTCGCGATTGGCGGCGCGACGTCCATCACGTGCTTTGCCATCACGGCCTGCTGACTGGAGGCGACGAACGGCGGGTCGCCGACGAGCATCTCGTACAGGACGCACGCAAGCGCGTAGACATCGGTTCGCGCATCGAGCTCGCGTTCGCCGGCGATCTGCTCGGGGCTCATGTAGGCCGGTGTTCCGATCGCCAGGCCGGGCTCGGTCAAACGCTCGCCACCGGCTGACGCGAGCGCCACGGCGATGCCGAAGTCCGCGACCATCGCGACGCCGTCTTGCAGGAGGATGTTCTCCGGCTTGATGTCGCGGTGAACGATGCCTCGCTTATGCGCGGCGTCGAGCGCGCCGGCGACGGTCTTGGTGATCGCGGTCGCGTCGTCGATCCCGAGCCGCCTCTCGCGGTCGAGCTTCGCGCGGAGTGTCTCGCCGTCGATGAACGGCATGACGTAGTAGAGCAAGCCGTCCGCTTCGCCCGAGTCGAACAGGGGTAGGATGTGCGGGTGCTGTAACGCCGCCGTCGTCGTGATCTCCTGCACGAACCGCTCGGCGCCGAGCAGGGCCGCGAGCTCCGGCTTCAAGACCTTCACGGCGACACGGCGTTTGTGCTTGAGATCCTCCGCGAGATACACCGTCGCCATGCCACCCTGCCCCAGCTCGCGCTCGATCCGATAGCGAGGCGACAGCGGGCCGGCGACGTCGCCGATGGTGGATGTCACGAGGAACCCGGCGTGCGGGGAGAGAGCCAGCTGGTCTCGAAGGTACACCCTAGCGGCAGGCCATCAAGGTGCCGCAATGTCCCCCAGAACATCGCACCACACTCGCGCCTTGCACGGGCCAAGGGTTTCCGTAGCTTGCGCCATGATCTCGCACGCCGCTGTGCGTCTCTCATGACGAGTCTCGCCGATCGGTTGGACACCGCCTTGGCTGGCCGCTATTCCATCGCTCGGCAGATCGGCGAAGGGGCGATGGGCACGGTCTTCCTCGCGAGCGATCTGCGTCATGATCGGCGCGTCGCGATCAAGGTCCTTCGCTCCGAAGTGGCGGAAGTGGTGGGTGGCGAGCGCTTCCTTCAGGAAATCCGCATCGCCGCGAAGCTCGATCATCCCCACATCCTCATGCTGATCGACTCGGGCGAGTTGATCGACGGTCGTCCCGAGCGCGGCGAAGCACGCCGGCGGAACGGCGATGGACGCGGGCTGCTCTACTACGTCATGCCGTTCGTCGACGGCGAATCGCTCCGCGACCGCATGACGCGCGAGCAGCGCATGCCCGTGAGTGAGGCGCTGCGCATCGCGGCGCAGGTCGCCGACGCGCTCGATTACGCGCACAAGCACGGCGTCGTCCATCGAGACATCAAACCCGAGAACATCCTGCTGGCCAACGGCCATGCGAAGGTGGCGGACTTCGGCATCGCGCGCACCGCATCGGATGTCGGCGAAAGACTGACAATGACGGGCATGGCAATCGGGACGCCGGCGTATATGAGCCCCGAGCAGTTCATGGGCGACCCGAGCATCGATGGCCGAAGCGATGTGTACTCGCTGGGCTGCGTCCTGTTCGAGATGCTCTCCGGCGCGCCGCCGTTCAACGGTCCGTCGACGCAGTCGATCATGGCGAAGCGCATCATGCAGGACGCCGAACGTGTATCGACGCTCAGACCGAACGTACCGCCGATGGTCGACTTGGTATTGGCGCGGGCGCTATCGCGCGAACCGGGCGATCGCCACGCATCGGCCGGCGAACTTGCCGTGGCGCTGTTGGCCGAAATCTCGGGGACGTCGGCGGCGGCGATGCCGGCGGGCGACGGATCGATCGGTCCGGTGAAACGCACGCCGTTGGTCGGCCGCGAACGTGAGGTCGACGAAGCACGTGGCTTGCTCGCCCAGCTCGCGCATGGCCGCGGCGGCATGCTGATGATCGGCGGCGAGCCCGGCGTCGGCAAAACACGATTGAGTCAGACGATTCTCGATGAGGCGCGCGCGCGCGGCGCGTTGTGCCTGGTCGGCCGCTGCTACGAGATGGAAGGCATGCCGCCGTTCACGCCGTACGCCGAGCTGCTCGACGTCGTATCTCGTCTCGTTCCAGCGCGCACCTTCCGTGAAGTCCTTGGCGACGCGGCGCCGGAAATCGCGCGGATTCTGCCGTCGTTGCGGCAGACGTTTCCGGATATTCCCGAGCCTCTCGACCTGCCGCCCGATCGGCAACGACAACATCTCTACACCAAGTACCGGGAGTTTACGGAACGCTCGGCACGCATCGCGCCGATCGTCGTGTTGTTCGACGATCTGCATTGGGCCGACGAGGCATCGCTTGGATTGCTCGAGAACAGCGCTTCGTATCTCGCCGGACTGCCGATCATCGCGCTCGGCACCTATCGCGACGTGGACCTGGACGTCAATCGCGGGTTCGCGCGTCTGCTCGAGACGCTCACCCGCCAGCGGCTGGCGCAGCGGATCTCGCTGAAGCGACTGCCGGCCGAACGCGTCGCCGACCTGCTGGGCGCCCTCGGCGGCGCGTCGCCGCCGGCCGCGTTGGCTCGCGTCATTCATGAGGAGACGGACGGAAATCCGTTCTTCGTCGAGGAGGTGTTCGCTCACCTCAAGGAAGAAGGCCGGCTGTTCGACGCGAGCGGAAAATGGCGGACGGACCTTCGCGTCGAAGATCTCGACGTCCCGGAAGGAGTTCGCCTCGTCATCGGCCGGCGTCTCGAGCGTTTGTCGGAGACGTGCCGTGCCGTGCTGACCTCCGCCGCGGTGATCGGCCCGCGATTCAGCTTGCGAGTGCTCGAGGAAGTCGGAGACGCGAAGGATGAGGACTTGCTCGATGCGCTCGATGCGGCGCTGCAAGCCCACCTCATCGCCGAGCAGCGCGGCGGGAGGGATGTGAGCTATGCCTTCAGTCACGAGCTGATTCGACAGACATTGATCGCCGGTCTCTCACTGCCGCGGCGTCAACGTCGCCATCTCAAGATCGCCACGGCGATCGAGCATGTGTTTGGCGATCGCGTCGTGACGCGCGCCGCCGATCTCGCGTATCACCTGTATCAAGCCGGTGCGGCGGCCGACGCCGACAAGACGGTTCATTTTCTCATTCTCGCCGCCGAACAGGCCATTGACAGTGCCGCGTACACGGAAGCCCTCGCGCACTGCGAGCGTGCGGCGACGATCGAAGAGGTTGGAGACCGGCACGCGCTTGCCCGATTGGCCTACACGCGGGCGAACGCTTTGCTCGGCAACGCACGTTGGACCGATGCGCTACAGGCATACAACGCCGCGCTGGAAGCGGCGATCGACGCCGGCGACACCGAACTGGCCGCCAGAGCCGGCCTGAACGCGTCGTGGTACACCGGTTGGATGGGTGATTTCGCGAGCGGCGAGCGCACGGCGCGGCGTACATTCGAGAACTCAAATGGCGCCGATCCCGTGACGAGGGCGAGGATCATGGCGCAGATCGCCGGTCACGGAGCCATCGCGCGCCTCGACGACTCCGGCTTGGATCGCCAAATGGCCGAGGCGGTCGCGATTGGCCCGGCGGACAATGCCACGCACGGCGCGAACATGGATCTCGCCCGGTGTTGGATCGACGCCCAGTTTGCCCGCTGCGACGCGGCCATCGCGGCCGGGAGCCGCGCTCTGCCAATCTTTGCGTCGCCGCGGTCTCGACAGGCCTACCTCGAAGTCGCCGGCCACCGACACAACGCAATGCTCTATGCGGGTGCGTGGGAGATTCGGGACGCCGAGCAGGAGGAACTGTTCGCCATGGCGAGCGAGAGCGGCAATGTGGGGGCAATACTCAATATCGACGTCGGACGAATCGTGACCGAGTGCGCGCGCGCCGGCGATTGGGCGGCGCTCGAGTCGCGTTGCCGCGCGACGCTCGACACGTGGAAAGGGGTTGGCCCATGGGCGCAACTGATGCAGGGCGTCGCCGGCGTCGCGCAGCTGCAACGTGGCGACATCGGCGGTGGACGTGCGACCTGCGAGGCGGCACGCAAGGCATTTCCGCGGAATGCGTGGGCGGGCTTCATCGAGGGCGCCGAGCTGCTCTGCGCTGCCTACGATGATGGTCCGGCGTGGGAGAATCGACTCGCCGAGTTCGCGTCGTTCGCCGCTCCGACATTGTCCACGATGACGATCGGCCGCGCGCTGTACGTGACGGTGCTGGCAAGGACGTACCATGTCCGTGGCCGACGCGCCGAGCTCGCAGGCTGGTATCCGGTGCTCAGTGAGCTGGTCGGCCGCGGCTTTCGCTGCATCGCGTTCGAGATGGTCGAGTCCGTCGCCGGCCTCGCGGCGACGGCCGCCGGGAATTGGGCGGTGGCCGAACATCACTTCGAGCGCGCTATCGCGCTTGCGGAGCGCATCGGCCAACGCTTTGTGCTGCCCGTCGCGCGCCAGGCATACGCGGAGATGCTCATAGCGCGATCGACCGCCGGCGACGCCGATCGGGCGTCGGTTCTGCTGGGCCGCGCCATGGACGAATACAGATCCATGGGCATGACCCTGATGCTGGACCGCGTTCGTCGCTGACTTCACGCATCGCAGAGACACGGTGAGAGCGCCTCCGCGACCTTCGACGTCGCGCCCGATGGGACGCATTTCGTGATGTTGCAGCCCGTCGACAACACGTTCGTCATCGTTTAGGGGCCGACGTCCTCCACCTTGCGAATGGTCCAGAAGTCGCTACACAGGTCGTGATTGGTCACGTAGTCGTAGTCAATCTGGCCGAATCCGGCTTTCCCCCACGCGGACCCTTTCGAGTTCATGAACGTGAGTCGTCTGGTTTTATCATTGTATCCTACGGCCATGACCGCGTGTCTTCCTCCCGCGTTGAGCTCCTGCGTGGTGGGCAAGCGGACGAATCCCGTTGCCTCGGCGCCTTTCGGGTAATCGCTGCCGTAATTCATGGCGAATACAAACGGAAACCCGCGGCCGAGGCAGTCACGAAGCTCATCCATCGTGTCGCTCCGCAGTCGGTAATACTTTACCAGCTCGTGCAACTGGGCCGCAGCGTAGCAGTCTGCGGCCGGCTTCTTGTTGCGGTTTTCCCGGTGGTACGGCCAGAGGCTCTCGGCGCAGACCCCTTTTTTCGCGACGCCCTTGATCGCCGACCGCACGCTCGTACCCAAGTCAAGTAAGTCTCCATTGGGCTGGTCGGCGCGTCGCGCGTTGTAATAAACGAAATACCGACTGAACTGATCACACGGGCCTCCCGAGGCCTGGGTCTGCAAGAATTCGATCGCGCTCACAACCGCTTGGGCGACGCAACTCTGATCATTCCCCTGCGTCTGCACCGCCGAACACCCGGCGCGCAGATCGAATTCTGGCCTCAGTGCGATGGCAGGCAGCGTTCCGCAATAGTCAGCATAGGGCCAGTCCTCGCTCGGACTATCCGGCAAGCACACCCCATCCTGAGAATCGGGTACGTCGATCACATCAGTTCTCATGGTGCCTCCGATTGGAATCGCTGCGCTGCTCATCACGAACTACAGGCCGTCACTCAGTGTGCCCGCGCTCAATTGTAGTCGGGCGGCGGTGGTGGCGGCGGCGGATCACCGCCCGCGCGCTTGAGCCACCGTCGCGTGCTCTTCGCCCACCTGGTAAGCGCTTTGAGTTGCTTGTCCATCTTATCCAGCTTTTGAACCAGCGCGGCCAGCGCTCGGTTCGCGCCCACCCGTTTCTTCTTCTTTGTCTTCTTCGCCGCCATAGTCGCCTCCTCGTTGAGGGTTCACTACGACATCGTCACCGCCAGATCCTGCCAGCAGAAGGACACGCTACGGAATGGCCGTTCCCTGCGCGTTCCCTGAGCGTGTTGCTTTCACTTTGCAGGTTCACGGCGGCGTGGTCGCCGTCAAATCACGCCGGCCCAAGGACCGTAACCGCGTCGCGTACTGGTCCGCGTCGGCGGTTTCGCCAAGGGCCACCGCGGCCCGATAGCGCAACTGCAAGCTGCGAGGCAGACAGGCAACATAGAGAATCGGTTGCGGGTGGTCGAATTCGCTCGCGACGCGTATGGCGTCGCGAAACCGCCTTCGCGCGAACAGCAGCTCCGCCAGCAGCAAACGTTCGAAGGCTTGCGGCTGCCACAGCCCCCACGTGATGTCGGCCGCAGGTCCGAACGGGCGTAGTTGCTCGAGCCGCGCAATCGCTCCGCTCGAATCTCCTCGCGCGAGAAGAAGTCGAGCCTCGAAACCTGATGCGACGGATCGCGCGGCGACCGACGTGTCGGTCCCGCGCTGAAGCGCGTCGATCATGGCGCGAAGGCCGAGCGTGTCCTTGACCCGAATGGCCCAGAGACCCTGATGCCAAATACGCGCTACCGACATACCCGCGTAGGCTACTCCCCATTCTCGAGCGATGGAGGCCGCGAGAGAGTCCATCGGAATGCCAGCCGCGGTGCTGACGGCATACAGCACCCGAGCGGGGCGCATTCCTCGCGACGACGCGGAGTTCAGCACCTCCCCGGCGTCGCGCGTTCTTCCCTCCGCGATCAGCAAGTATTCCAGACCGAGCAGGGCACCCCAGCGCGTATTCAAGGCGGCGCCATCGGACGCATACGCTGCGCGAAACCCACCTTCAGCACACGGGAAATTCGCTCCGCCCGCTGAAAATGCCTTCGCGGCCTGGACCACGACATCGGGGTGCCGCCGCGCGGCTTCCGCCCAATCAACGGCACGTGCGCCGCGCTCCACGCAATTGTTCATGAGGTCCAGCTTCTGCAGCATCGCGGAATCCGGCGCCGAGTGCTGGAATTCGGCCGTCAGCTGCCGAGCCATGCCGCCCTGACGCCGGCGCAGCGCGAACTCGGCAAGATGAAAGAGTGGTGGAGAGAATTCGGGATCGAGCCGCTGCGAAGTAACGAAGGCCACTTCGGCGGCGGAGTCGGGGCGGGACCGCGCCGGCACGAGGTGGTAATAGGCATCACCGAGCATCATCCAGCCTTCAGCCCAAATAGAGTCCTGCTCTACCGCCAGCTCGAGGTGGTGTACCGCCAAGTCAGCCGAGCCACTGAGGAACGCCTGCAGCCCACGCGCCATGTGCGCATACTTGGACGGCAGCCGGCTTTCACCGAGAGCCGCGATGTCGGCAAGCCGACGGGCCTCGGCATCCTGATTCGCCCACCACGCCGCTTCGGCGCCCTTCACCGCGGCGAGCGTCATCCCCGAATCCTCGGCCAGCGCTTTGCGGTAGTAATCCAGCGCCGTCGTGAAGTGCGATCGGCGGAACTCACGCTCGCCCTGAAGCCAAGCCGCGGCGGAGCCGGGACGAACGCCGGCGAGCATGTCGAGGTTCACCTTTCGACCCGGGTCAAGAATCCGCGGCAGCAGTTCGTTCACGGCATGCAAAGCGACGAGCGCCGCGTGGTCCGAGGCCCCAGCCGCGGTTGCCTGCGCGATCACGGAGTCGCCTTCGCTGTCCACGAGCCGCAGGACGACCGACACCGAGTCATTGTGGTCGAGGACGGAGCCGTCCACGAAATACTTGGCGCCGCGCGCCCTGGCGAGCCGCCGCGCGAACCGCTGATCGAGCAGGCTAATGTCTGCGCGGCGGCTCGAGTCGAGCCACGTCCACCCGTAGATCCATTTCAGGGGCTCGGTGTGCTCCAGCGCACTCCCGATCATGAGAGCGATGGCTTCGCCCTCGGTCCGATCGCGAGTTGCTCCGAGCTGACGGAGCGGATAGACGACGACTTTTCGCGAGTCGAGCGCCTCGGATGGAATGACTTGCCATAGCCACGCCACGGCCGCGGCGAGTACTAGTGCACCGCCAACTACGGCCGCGCGCGCTCGGGCGCGTGGCCGCGGCATGGCGACGCTTGGATTTGCCAATGCGGCCGCAAATTCTTCCGCCGTCTGGTATCGGTCCGCCGGTGCCGTCGCGAGGGCGTGTTCGAGCACCTGCTCGAGGCCGGCAGGTACTTTCGGCCGGTACACATGAAGGGGACGCGGCATGTGACTCAGCCGCTGCGCCACCACCGACTGCGACGTCGCGCCGACGAACGCCGCGACGCCGGCGATCGCTTCATACAATACACATGCAAGACTATAGATGTCGCTCCGCCCGTCGTAGTCGCGCTCACCGCTCGCCTGCTCCGGGCTCATATACGCGGGCGTCCCACGCACGATGCCCGTCGACGTCGTGGAGTCCCCCGATGCTTTCACGAGCGCGCGCGCGATGCCGAAGTCGGCGAGGCAAGCTTGGCCGCTCGTAAAGAGAATGTTCTCCGGCTTTACGTCGCGATGCACCAGTCCCTTTGCGTGCGCCGCACCGAGTGCGCCGGCCATGGCTCGACCTATTGCGATCACATCGGCCAGCGGAAGTTGTTTGTCCCGTCTGAGGCGATCGCGCATCGTCCCACCGTCCATAAACGGCAGCACGCAATACAGCGTGCCGTTCGCCTCGCCGGAGTCGAGCACCGGCACGATGTGCGGATGCTGTAGGCCGGCCAGGAGGCGGATCTCCCGCAAGAAAAGCTCGGCGCCGACCGATGACACCAACTCGTGGCGCAGCATCTTGATCGCCACCATCCGTCCCTGTGCGAGATCGCGAGCGAGGTACACGATCGCTGTCGCGCCGCGACCGAGCTCGCGCTCGATCACATATCGGCTGGCAAAGGGGGATGACACTGTGCTCGGCGGGTGGCTCACGGCGAACGTGTCGGGCAGGAGTGGACTCGCGCTCCAACTTGCCGCCGGGCCCCGGCGCACCGCTAGGGCAACTGGCGTCTCGTCGTATTGCCCACGCCACTCTTCACGGTGCGGCAGTTCGATCGCAGTAACCCAGCACCCCTAACCAGCCGTTTGTCGGCGGAGAGCGGGATGCGCCACCTGCAAGAGCCACGATCCATGGGAGCAGACCGGTCGCCACGCACATCACTCCGACGATGCCGACCGGAGTGTACAGCTTCTTCATCTCATACAGGCCAACGCTTCTTCGTTGTACCGCACTCGTCCCGCGCGAGCCGCCGCGATGAACGGCCCGATCGGACAAAGCGACTGCGTCGGCCCGCTGTACCCGCCGAACCCGCGACGCATCGAGTAAGGTCGAATGAAGACGCTCGCGGAATCGATCGGAATCGTCGCGACGTTTTCATAAAACGCTAACGCCTTGCCGTCCTGAAAGAGATACTGCTCGACGTTCGACACGTAAAACGCACGCAGCATCCCGTGATGCTGCGTCAGATACGCGCCGATCGCGCGCACGGCCTTCGGACCGCCGAAGTCGCCCGACACCGGTACGATGAGATTCCGTTCGTGAAGCGACTTGATGATCCGGAAGTTCTCCTCGGACGACAGAAAGCTGCGCGGCTGGTTGGTGCCATCGACGGAGAAGCCGGTCAACTCGGCAAAGTCGCCGCCGCGGCCGTTCGCGTAGCCGCGCGTCGCGATCGACGGGCCGTAACTGTAAAACGCGTTGAAGACGTACTTGAGGGTCTGCTGTTCGTCCGGGGTGAACGTGAAACCGTGCGTCTTGAACAGGTGATCGGTCACTCGCGCGTAGTTCTTCCGGGCGAGCACGGAATCGGTAGGGACGTTGCGATAGGCGTCCCACAGTGCCTGGATCGCCGTCGACGTGTCCAATCCCGGCGGCCGCGGCTTGGCGAAGGCGAGCGAGATGAAATCGGCGCGATCCTTCGCCAGCTCGAAGAACGCCTTGAACATCAGATGCTGCACGACCGCCTGCCGCCGAATATCGACGATGAACGCCATACGCGGCCGGATCGAGGCGATGTAGGTGAAGTTCTGCTCCGGCCCCACGCCCATATACACGTCACCGGCGACGTTGGCTTGGCGAAGCATCGTGAACAGAGCGCCGACTTCCATCTCGTTGGACGTGAAATTGTCGGCGATCTGGAAGTAGCCGCCCGGCTCCGAGATGTCCGCCTGCAGCTTCCAGAACTCCGCGTCACTGAGCCGAGTGGGGAGGGCATCCGGTGGCGCGACCGGTGCGGCGACGGGGGCGCTACCACGAGGCGCCGCGACCGGCACTGGCGGGAGCGCAACCGGCGTTGAGTTGGCCGGCGCTCGCGTGCACGCCGCGAGACACAGGAGTGCGATCGAGACGAGGAGTCGAGCCGCGTTCATGGCCGCAGGGTAGATGATGAGGCTTGATCATACTGAGCGGCGCCGGAGTTGTCACCTCGACTCTACTTGGCGGGGGCGGCCGGGACGATGTTGTGGTTTCGCCGAAACCGATTCGCTGGGTCGTACTTCGTCTTTACCTGCGAGAGCCTTGCATAGTTGTCGCCGTAGGCCTCCCGGACTCGAGCCGCGTCGTCGTCCGCGAGCGCGTTGACGTAGACCATTCGTGCCGACCAGGCGTGCATCCGCCGGTCGAACTCGCGCGTCCAGGCAATATTCTCGACGTCGTCTGTCGCGTCGTTCCAGAGGCTGAGGACCACAAGGTCAAAGGCGTGGTCGCGTGCCGGGAACGCTGTGGCGTCAGACGCTATCCGGGTCGCCGCGCCGTGCGCATGCTCGAGCTTGATGATCGTTCGAGGCGAAGGGCAATCGGCGGCGCAGTGGACGAACGCGTCGATGGCGTCGTCCGGAAGGCCCCGGAGGTACGTCGATTTCCAGTAGCTGCGAACTCCGAAGGGCGTCGCCGCGTCGAACATCTGCTGCAGCGACACGTACGGCATCCGACTGACGAGATCCGCCACCGGCCGACCAAAGTTGCGGAGTGGGGCGAGCACTCGATCGCCTTCATCGAGGTTCGGACCACTGTACGCGGGGATGACGGCGACCAGCCGAACACCGTCCGGATTCGTGATGGCGGTTGCGAATACCGTGAGCTCATCGGGCACACCGGCCATCACGAAGTCACGGTAATGGCGTAGCACGTCGTGGGCTCGCGCGAATGGGTAGAGAATCATGCCCGAGATGACGCGGGCCACGGGATGCAAACGGTAGGTAATCGACGTCACGACGCCAAAGTTGCCGCCACCGCCTTTGAGCGCCCAGAACAGGTCCGAGTGTTCTGCCGCACTCGCGGTCACGAGCTCGCCGTCGGCCGTGACGAGAGAGTAGGCAGTCGTATTATCGCAGGTGAGGCCGCACCGTCCCATCAGCCATCCCACACCACCACCGAGGGTGAGACCGGCGATGCCTGTGGTCGAGTTGATTCCGCCCGTCGTCGCCAAGCCGTGAGCCTGCGTGGCGGCGTCGAATTCGCCCCACGTGAGTCCAGGCTCAGTGGTGACGGTTCGCGCGATCGGATCTACCGCGATCCGCTTCATCCGGGAGACATCGATGACAAGTCCTTCATCAACGGACGCGAGGCCGGCGACATTGTGCCCGCCGGCGCGGATCGCGGGGTGGAGCTCCTCGCGCGCCGCGAACCGGATGGCAGCCATGACATCGTCGGGCCCTGCGCAGCGCACGATTGCCGCCGGCGTTCGGTCGATCATCGCGTTCCACAGCCGCCTGGCGACGTCGTATTCCGGCGATGCCGGCGTGAGGACTTGGCCGCGAAGGCTCTGACGCAGACCGCTAAGATTCATCGTGGTTCACAAATTGGACTTGCCCTGTATTGGGGGCGAATCCAAGTTCGCGCCATGGCCGACTACGGACAGTTCTGTCCCGTGGCGCTCGGCGCTGAGATTTTCGCCGAGCGTTGGACGCCACTCATCCTCCGCGAGCTGCTCATCGGCGGCCGACGATTCAGCGATATCCAGCGCGGCGTTCCGAGGATGTCCAGAAACCTTCTGACGCAGCGCCTGCAGTCGCTGCGAAGAAGCGGCGTCATCGAGCAGCGTCCCACGGAGGGTGGCCACGGTTATGAGTATCATTTGACCATCGCCGGTCGCGAGCTGAGTGTCGTGATCGACGCGCTCGGTACCTGGGGCTACCGGTGGGCGAGCAAGGATCTCGCCGACAAAGATCTCGATCCCGACTTCCTGATGTGGTCGCTGCGAAGGATGGTTCGGGTCGATGCACTCCCCGAGGAGCGCGTCGTCCTCCTGTTTCGATTCCGCCGACACAAGGACCGCGCATACTGGCTCCTGCTGCAGCGGCCTGAAGTCGATCTCTGCCTGTTCGATCCGGGCCACGACGTGAGTCTGGAAATCGACGCTACGGTCGAGGCGCTCGCGCGGGTCTGTCTCGGTCACATTCCGCTCGCCGAGGCAATACGCGACGGAGACGTCGAGGTGCACGGCGCGCCGCATCACCGCAAAGCATTATCCAGCTGGCTCGGGGTGACGCGCTTCGCCCGCCTGGCCACGGCTGGGATCGCCGTTACGCCGTGACAGATTGATGGTTCATTTTTAGGGCTGTTCACAATCGCTCATGCGAGTCTACTCTCGTCTCATCGCATATTCACGCGATCGTCGGCGAAGGGGGCAAACATGAAGGCAAGCCGCGAGACGTTTGTGCCGCCGATCATCATCAGGGAGGCACAAGATGCGGAAACAGCTCCAAATCTCGAGCGCCGTCGTCATCGGCCTGCTGGCCGCGGCGTGTTCGGATAGCCGGTCCCCGACGAGTGTTACCCCGCCGGCGCCCGCGGGGAACGCGGCGGACCTCGATCGTGCGGCGGGCGTCCACTCGATGGCCGCCGACTTCGACGCCGCTGTTCCGATTGCGTACTATCAGCTCTCGCTCGGCTTCACGAAGCAGACGGCCGGCTTCACGCCACCGGTGCAAGCGCGCGCCTATGGATACATGGGTATCGCGCTTTATGAAGCCATCGTGGGCGGCATGCCGGACAACCGTTCCGTCGCGCGGCAGCTGCACGGCATCGGGCCGTTGCCGGAGCCGAAGGGCATTCCCTACGACTGGGCGCTCGTCGCCAACGGCGCCCTCGCGGAAGTGATGCGTGGGCTGTGGGGTGACAAGACGAACAAGGCCGCCGACAACATCGCGGCGCTCAACGCGCTCGAAGCACAATTGGCCGCGCACTACTCTGCCGGCGTGCCTCCGGGGATCGCGAAGCTGTCGGGTGAGTTCGGCCGCGCGGTCGGGGCCGCGGTGTTCGCGACGTCGCGCGACGACGGCGGCGACCAAAGCTACCTGACGAACTTCCCGACAACGTACACGCCGCCGACAGGCCCAGGCCTGTGGGTGCCGACGGCGCTCGGGCAGATCGCGATGCAGCCGTTCTGGGGAACGACGGTCGCGACCCTTGCTCTATCCAATGCGATGGAGTGCAACCCCGGCGCTCCGCCCGCGTACTCCGAGCAGCCCGGCTCCGCGTTCTACGCCGAGGCGAATCTTGTTTACCAAATTTCCAAGACGCTCACGCCAGAGCAGATCACGATCGCCCAATACTGGGCGGACGGTCCCGGAACGATCTCGGGCCCGGGCCACTCGCTCGCCATCGTGAGCGAAATCGTCATGCAGCAGCACGCGAACCTGGCAATGGCCACCGAGGCATACGCGCGCGCCGGCATCGCCGACGCCGACGCGCTAACCGCGCTCTGGTGGGTGAAATACCATTTCAACTTGCTCCGGCCCGTGACATACATCGATCACGTGATCGATCCCACGTGGAAGCCGCTGCTGCCGACGCCGCCATTTCCGGAGTATGTGTCTGCCCACTCGGCCCAATCGGCCGCGGTGATCGTGACCCTCGAGAGTTTGTTCGGCAACAACGTTCCCTTCGTCGACCACGCGCACGACGCGGACGGTTTCACTCCGCGGTCGTTCGCCCGGATCTTCGACGCTGCCGTGGAAGCGGGGATTTCGCGACTGTACGCCGGAATCCACTTCCAGTCCGGCAATCTCAACGGACGCTCGTTGGGGCAGTGTGTCGCCGCGAGAGTGAACTCGCTCGACTGGCGGCGTTGAGTGGAGCTCGGGTTGCCGCGCGAATGCCACGCCAGCAAATTCGGCGGACAGCGCCCAACCGGAGCTTCTCGCAGTGCACTTCATCCGTCGAATTCGTCCGATTCTCGGCGTCGCCCTGGTGGTCATGCCCGTCGCACAGATGGCGGCCCAGAGCAACGTCAACCGCCGCGACACTGTCGTCATCAACCGCTCATCGAATCCGCTGCTGGCGAACTTTCGGTTCCGCTCCATCGGACCCGCGAGCATGGGCGGCCGCATCGAAGACATCGCGGTGTACGAGAAGGACCCGCGCATCATCTGGGTCGGCTATGCGGTCGGCGGCGTCTTCAAATCGGTGAACGCCGGCACGAGCTTCGTGCCGGTGTTCGAGAAGTACGGCTCGGCGTCGATCGGCGATATCGCCGTCGATCAGACGAACCCCGAGGTCGTGTGGGTCGGCACTGGTGAGCCGAACAATCGCCAGACATCGTCGTTCGGCGACGGCATCTACAAAACCACGGACGGCGGCAAGACCTTCACGAACGTGGGGCTGCGCGAAACGCAGACGATCGCGCGCGTCGTCATCGATCCCAAACACTCCGACGTCGTGTACGTCGCGTCGCCGGGGCATCTCTTCGGGCCCAACCCCGACCGCGGCATCTACAAGACC
>Ga0105246_10000928_pt1 | contig 16760 bp, 16 predicted proteins | sample KBSM64metaG_FD_99694 | JGI IMG/M metagenome (GOLD analysis project Ga0105246, IMG submission 99694) | Miscanthus rhizosphere microbial communities from Kellogg Biological Station, Michigan, USA - KBS M6-4 metaG | ecosystem: Host-associated > Plants > Roots > Rhizosphere > Soil | place...
TACTGACTGACACACTGCCATCGGGGGCAAGCCCCCTCCCACATTTTGATTTGTGTATGACTCAGGATTTGCGGGTCAGCGGCTGTGCGCTGAATTTCACACCGGCCAGACCATGGGCGATCAACGCCCGAATATTCCCATGGTCACTGCCTTCAGGCGTCGCCACCACCGCACGGTAATGCTCACCAAACGCCAGCAGTGCTTCCTGATCGCTCAACCCTTCTAGCAACGCCAATCCCAGGGTCTTGCACGAACCTTCGTTCTGGCCGGCGGCATTTTCCACTTCGCCGTTGGTGAAGGCTTGCGGCTGGTAGTCGTAATTTGCGGCAACAAAGGCCAGGGTGTCGGCAAAAGCGTGTTCGCCGCTGTTGAGGCTGGCGCGCAGGGTGTTCAGGTCAGTCATGGGGTTTTCCTTTGGCGAACGCCGCCTGTTGGTCGGCGCTGGCTTCTTGCTGGTATTGGGCTTTCCACTGCGCGTACGGCATGCCGTACACCACTTCACGGGCGTCATTGAGGCTCAGCTCGATCCGGCGCTCATCGGCCTCGGCCTTGTACCACTTGGACAGGCAGTTGCGGCAGAAGCCGGCCAGGTTCATCAGGTCGATGTTCTGTACATCCTTGCGGCTGTCCAGGTGGGCTACCAGCCGACGGAAGGCGGCGGCTTCGAGTTCGAGGCGTTGTTGGTCGTTCATAGGGCTCACTTGAGTATCAGCGGCTGGCCGCCAGAGTAATCGAAACCGACTCGGCAAAGCGCAGCGCATGGGGCTTGTCCACTTCGACTTCGGCGTACAGCACCGATTGGTTACTCATCACCAGGTCCAGCAGCTCCTGGGTCAGGCGCTCGAGCAGGGCAAAACGGTTGCCTTCGACGTGGGCGATGATCGCCTTGGTGATGGTGCGGTAGTTCAAGGCATGGTCGATGTCATTATCGCGCACGGCTTCCTGGGCGGCATACAGGATGGTAAGGTTGATCAGCACATCCTGCTTGTTGAGGATTTCGTCCTCGTTGATACCGATAAAGGTGCGCAGGCGCAGGTCCTTGACCCGGATGCGCGCCATGCCTGGTTGAAGTTGTGGCATTGCTACTTGCTCCGTCCAATCAGTTGCAGGAACTCCATGCGCGTGGTGTTCGACTCGCGGAAGGCGCCGAGCATCACCGAGGTGTTCATGGTTGAATTCTGTTTTTCCACGCCGCGCATCATCATGCACATGTGCCTGGCCTCGATCACCACCGCCACGCCGGCGGCCTGGGTCACGTCCTGGATGGCATCGGCGATCTGCCGGGTGAGGTTTTCCTGGATCTGCAGGCGCCGGGCGAACATGTCGACGATGCGCGCCAGCTTCGACAGGCCCAGCACCTTGCCGGTCGGAATATAGGCCACGTGGGCCTTGCCGATAAAGGGCAGCAGGTGATGCTCGCACAGCGAGTACAACTCGATGTCCTTGAGGATCACCATCTCGTCATTGTCAGAGGCGAACAAGGCGCCGTTGACGATTTCCTGCAGATTCTGCTCGTAGCCATGACACAGATACTGCATCGCCTTGGCGGCGCGCTTGGGCGTATCGAGCAGGCCTTCGCGTTCGGGGTCTTCACCCAGGCCCTTGAGGATCTCGCGGTAATGGTGGGGCAGGGACAAAGTCATACAACATCCTCACAAACGGCTTACTTGATGTGCCGCCCGCCGTTGACGGTCAGGGTGGTCCCGGTGACATAGGGGTTGTCCAGCAGGTAACGCACGCTCTGGTAGATCACTTGCGGCCCGGGCTCGATGCCCAGTGCCGACTTGGCCAGGACCCTGTCGCGATAGGCCGCGTCGTCGCCTTCATTGAACATCACCATGGCCGGCGCGATGCCGTTGACCTTGATCAACGGCGCGAACTGCGCGGCAAACGACAGCGTGAGGCTGTCGAGCCCGGCCTTGGTGGCGCAATAGGCGATGTGCTGACGGCTGCCCTTGCGCACCACATCGTCGCTGATATGGATGATGTCGGCGGGTGTCGAGCGTTGCAGCAGAGGTGAACAATGCAGGTTGATCAGGTACGGCGCAAGCATGTGCACGCTGAACATGTCGATAAAGGCGCGGCTTTCATCGCCCAGGGTCTCTGCGACCCAGGCCGAAGCATTGTGGATGATCGCGCGCAGCGCATCGGTGTGTGTCTTCAGCTCGGTGATGAACGCCAGGATTCCCGCTTCGCTGGAAAAGTCCGCAAACAGCCCGACCGCGCCGCGTTCGCGCAGGTGCTGCACACCCGGACGTTCGCTGCGGTAGCTGAACATCACCGGGTGCCCTTCGTCCAGCAGGCGCTCGGCGCAATACAGGCCGACACGCTGGCCGGCACCGGTGATCAGGATCGGGGCGTTTGTTGCAGTCATGGGAGGCTCGCGTCGCTGGCAGATGCGAACTATACCAGCGACCCGTCTCCCCTGTACTCAGGCGGCGGCTTCGCCGGTCTTGCGGGGCGGCGTCGGATGCAGCCAGTGCGCCAGCAGGTGAGTCGATAACGGGATAAAGAAGTAAACCATCAGGGGTGTGAGCGCCAAGGTGCTGACCAGCACCCGGCTGAACAGGTCCAGCTCGCCGAGCAAGGGGCCCAGGCCGAAGTTGAACAACAGCGACACCGGAAAAAACGCCAGCCAGATCGCCACCGCCTGTTTCCAGCGCGGCGGGCGCGCGCCCACGGCACCGAACCAGCCATCGATGCCGCTCACGCGATGTTCGGACGGGTTGGCGAACAGCTCGCTGCCACGGCTCAGCCAGGCGCTGCGCGACGCGGAAAACTCCCAGGCATGCAGGGTCTTTTCATCGGCGAAGCGGAAGATGATCTGGAATTCATCATCATGGGGCGGCGGTGCGAGCACTCCGGAGCCCAGGTACCCGGGAAAGTCCGTGGCCAATTGTTCGCCTTCGCGCAGCCAGGCCATCAGTTCTTCGTAGCGACCTTTGGCCACACGGCGCGCAACCATCAAGGTGACGGGGGAGGTAGACATTGTGTATCTCCAGATAAACGGGTGCGCTTGACCGGGTAGGCGGCGCACGAGCGCAGCGGCGGGTATTGCCACTGCGCTGAAAAAACAGGCAAGGATTATTCCTGTTTTGAGAAAATACGCCAGTGACATTGGTCCGAAGTCCAGCGCCCTTGAAAAAGACAGGTTTAAATGCGTTAAATGAGGTTCCATTCCTGGTGGCTTTTGTCAGAAATAATGTGATTACTGCACCGATTGATAACACTTTGCAGCTGGAACCGATTGATTCGGAGCACCTGTTCCCCATTCGGGAAGTGGCAAGATTGACAGGCGTCAATCCGGTCACTCTGCGAGCGTGGGAGCGGCGCTACGGGCTGATCCGTCCCGTGCGCACCGAAAGCGGGCACCGCCTCTACTCCAGGGTCGATATCGAGACGGTCAATCGTATTATCGAGTGGACTGAACGTGGCGTCGCGGTGAGCAAGGTAGGCAGGCTTCTGGCCCGTGACGCTCAACAGGCCGACGCGCTGCGTGCCGAGCGCGACGCGGCTGCAGACAGCGAATGGCCGCAGTGGCGGGCTCGGCTGCTGCAGGCCATCAGTGCTTTCGATGATCGCCAGTTGAAAAGCGTCTACGGTCAGATTTTCTCGAGCTATCCCTTGAACGTCGCGTTCCAGGACATCCTGATGCCGCTGTGGAACGACTTGCTGCGCCACCAGGGCCGTTTCGGCCAAGCCAGCGAGTGGCTGTTTTTCGACGCGTTCCTGCGCGTGCAGACGCTCCTGCGCCTACAGATAGCCAGCGCATCGGCGGCGCCCCGCGTGTTACTCAGCGCCATGCCGGGTGAGTGCCGAAAACTGGAGCTTTTGGTGGCGGCGCTGTTGATGAGCGGGGAGGATTTGACCGTGAAGGTGCTGGGCCTGGGTCAGCCGGTCGAGGAGTTGACCCTGGTCTGTGAAAAGATCCGCCCCCAGGCGATGGTCATTTTCTCCAACCACGCACACAAGCAGGACCTGGAAGCGCGCTTGAACCGGCTGGCATTGACCCTCAACTGCCCGCTGTTTCTGGCAGGTGCTGCATCGGACCTGTTGCAGGCCGATCTGACCGGTACTTCCATCAGTGGCCTGGGCAGCGAAGGGCGCCAGATGCAGCAGCGTCTGCAGCAGTTTCTCAGTGGCGGCCCGGATACCTGATCTCAGGCATGTACCTGCGGATGCACCAGACGATGCTGGTGCAGGATGAACTGGCGCAGGCGCTCGATTTCATCCGCGTCACTCTGATTCAAGCGGTAGGCGAACAATCCCCGGGCGGTTTCCCGCTCCAGCGTACCGCGCAGCGCAATGCGTTCGTAACCGGACGGGCTGAACCACAACGAGAAGGTTTTCGGCGGTCTGGCTCGGCCACGTCCTTCTACCAGCACGCCTTTGAATGACACTTCATGCACCCACAGGGCGCTGGCGTAGCCCTTGCTGTTCTCCAGGGCCACCGGCTCTTCAAGGGCCAGGCGCCATGGGCGAACCATCGGCCCGTCTTCAAAAATACTCGGCACGCCCAACCGAAGATGCACCGCATGAAATTCATCCTCTACCAGATGCAGAGGGAAGGTCAGTTGCTGATTGTCGAACTGCGCCTGGAGGGTGACTTGATCATGAGCGGCCAACCGGGTCAGCAGATCGCGGATCTGAGCACCGCCATTGACCGTCAGGCTCGACCCTGCGTCCCGCAGGTTGAGCTGCGGGTTGTGCTGCATGTTCTGGATAAAATCCAGCTCGTCCTGAGTCAATAGAGCATCGCGGCGCATTGATATAGCTCAACGGTTGGGCATTAAAAGGCCATTATCGCTCTAAAGAACGCACTTTTTACAGCTTGTTAACGCCGCTCGTTGACTTGAGCGCCGCCAGCTCGGCTTTAAGCTCGGCTACCTGGGCTTCAAGCTGAGCCACGCGTTGCTGTGCCTTGACCTGGGTGGTGACGTCTTTTTGCACGCCGACGAAATAGGTCTGCTGGTCGGCCGCGTTGTACACCGTCGACACCGAGAGCTCGTTCCAGAAGTGCGTGCCGTCCTTGCGGTAGTTGCGCACGATCTCGCGGCAGGCGCCGCCGCTGTCGAGCGCCTCGCGGATCGCCATCAGGGCCGGCTGGTCGCGATCACCCGACTGCAGGAAACGGCAATCCTGATAGAGAATCTCGTCCAGGGTATAGCCGGTCAGTCGTTCGAACGCGGGGTTGACGTAGATCAGCGGCTTCTCGTCGCCCTCGCGTTCGGCAACGACGATGCCGTCGTTGGACGCGTTGACAACCATCTGCAGCAACTTGGGGTTAATCATTGAGCGTTCCATGGCGTGTTCCGATGGTGCAAGTTTATGGCAAATTCTGAATGTTGCACGGCAGGCACTGAAACCCTGGTGCAGCTGCTAATATCCTACGCTTTCGTTCAATGACAGGATCAGATTGATGAAAGTCGCCATCCTTTCCGGCTCGGTCTACGGTACGGCAGAAGAAGTCGCCCGCCACGCCCGGGACATCCTCAACGCAGCGGGTTTTGAAGCCTGGCACGATTCGCGCGCCACGCTGGCGCAGGTGCAGGCTTTCGCCCCCGAGGCGTTCCTGGCGGTCACATCGACCACCGGCATGGGCGAATTACCCGACAACCTGCAGCCGCTGTATTCGAGTATTCGCGACCAATTGCCTGCTGCCTGGCGCGGCCTGCCCGGTGCGGTCATTGGCCTGGGCGACGCCAGCTATGGCGACACCTTCTGCGGCGGCGGCGAGCAACTGCGCGAATTGTTCGGCGAGTTGGGCGTACGCGAAGTGCTGCCGATGCTGCGCCTGGATGCCAGCGAAAGCGTGACCCCGGAGAGCGACGCCGAGCCGTGGCTGGCCGAGTTTGTGACTGCCCTGCAACAGTAGCAAGTGGGCGCGCCCTCCGTGGGCGCACTGCCCGGCGTGCTTTTATTGACGGCGCTTCTCTGACACCGATTTGTACTATTCTCTTGGCTGACTCGCTCAGTCATCAAGCTGGCTGCGAAGGCAACTCCGCAAGCCAGGGCGTCTGACTAGACTGGCCCATCACTTTAAAAATAATAATAAGTGCGCCAAGGAGGTCAACATCGTGAGCCTAGTTCCGGTTTCATCGTCAAAAGCGATGGTGGCAGCTGTCACAAAAAGTGCCCAAGGTATGAGCGCAGCGCTGGCCTGGCCGGCGCTGCTGCGCAGTTTGGATCACCAGGACCTCGGGTATAAAAGCTGATGCCACTTGCAGAAATTCCGCTCAGCGTCTGGCGCAAGCGCGGCCAGGACTTCGTCTTTCGCGGCCACTCCATTCGTTATTGGGTGGCCGGGCAGGGCGAACCGCTGCTGCTGCTTCATGGCTTTCCCACGGCCAGTTGGGATTGGCATTACCTGTGGCAGCCCCTGGCCCAGCGCAATCTGGTGATAGCCTGCGACATGCTCGGCTTTGGCGACTCGGCCAAACCGCTGGATCATGGTTACTGTTTGCTGGAGCAAGCGGACCTGCAACAGGCGCTGCTCGAGCACCTGGGGGTGACAAAACCGGTGCACGTGTTGGCCCATGACTATGGCGACAGCGTGGCCCAGGAACTGCTGGCCCGGCATTATGAAGGCCGGTTCCAGATGGCCAGTTGTGTGTTTCTCAACGGTGGGCTGTTCCCTGAAACCCACCGTGCAACCTTGGTGCAGAAGTTGTTGCTCAGCCCCTTGGGCTGGATGATTGGCCGAGCCTCGGGAAGAGGCGGCCTGGCCAACAGTTTCAACCAGATCTTTGGCCCACGGACGCGGCCAAGCGAAAGCGCCCTGGATGATTTCTGGAGCCTGATTGAACGCAATGATGGCACGCGCATCCTGCACAAGCTGATCGGCTATATTCCTCAGCGCCGTCGCCTGCGCGATCGCTGGGTGGCGGCGATGCAACGCGACGACGTGCCGTTGCGCGTCATCGACGGTGAGGTCGATCCCATTTCCGGCGCGCACATGGTGGAGCGCTACCACCAGCTGGTGCCGCATGCCGATACGGTATCGCTGGCCGGCATCGGCCATTACCCGCAGATCGAGGCGCCGGTCCAGGTGCTCAGGCATTACCAGGCGTTCCGTGAGCATATTGGCCAGCAGTCGGTGCGTGCGGCTTGTTCCTGAGCCTGGCACCTGCCCCAAGGCATCATCCCGCTGCCTTATCGAGCACCATTCAGCGCCGGCCGTATGTATTGTGACCAAAGGCGCTGTGCCCGACACTCAGGCCATTGCCATTGTCGCCAGAGGAGTTGGGTATGAATCAGTCAGTGCAGTTGCAGGATAAGGTCGTGATCGTCACCGGTGCCGGCGGCGGATTGGGCCGGGCCCATGCGCTGCTGTTCGCCCGCCACGGCGCCAAGGTGCTGGTCAATGATCTCGGTGGTTCGACCCAGGGCGAAGGCGCCAATGCCTCGGCCGCCGACCGCGTGGTGGCTGAAATCCGCGAAGCCGGCGGCACTGCCCAAGCCAACCATGATTCCGTCACCGACGGCGACAAAATCGTGCAGAACGCGTTGGACGCGTTCGGCCGTATCGATGTGGTGGTGAACAACGCCGGCATCCTGCGTGACAAGACCTTCCACAAAATGGACGACAGCGATTGGGACCTGGTTTACCGCGTGCATGTCGAAGGCGCCTACAAAGTCACGCGCGCCGCCTGGCCGCATCTGCGCGAGCAGGGTTACGGCCGGGTGATCTTCACCGCGTCCACCTCGGGCATTTACGGCAACTTCGGCCAGTCCAACTACGGCATGGCCAAGCTCGGCCTGTATGGCTTGACCCGAACCCTGGCGCTGGAAGGGCGCAAGCACAACATCCTGGTCAACGCGATTGCCCCCACCGGCGGCACGCGCATGACCGAAGGGCTGATCCCGCCGCAGGTGTTCGAGCGCCTCAAGCCGGAACTGGTCAGCCCGTTGGTGGTGTACCTGGGCAGCGAAGCCTGCCAGGAAACCTCGGGCCTGTTCGAGGTCGGCGGCGGCTGGATCGGCAAGACCCGTTGGGAGCGCAGCCTGGGCGTGGGTTTCGATCCCGAAGCAGGCTTTTCGCCGGATGACGTGGCGGCACACTGGCAGCAAATCTGCGACTTCGAAGGGGCTGCGCACCCCAGCGACAATATCGAGGCGTTGAAAGAGATGATGGCCAACTTGCAGAAGTTCAGCCTCTGATCGTTGCCATAAAATCAGTGAATCCCACGGGGCGCCGACAGCGCCCCGTTTTTATTCCAGGCATAAAAAAGGCCGCTGCATAGGCAGCGGCCGAAGTAAGACGTTGGATCAAGGAGCGATAAATCAACGTCAGTGAACACGGGTAACAGATTGAAAAGAGTGACAATCCGTTGGGTTCAAGCTTTTCTCCCCAGCTCGGGAGCGGGCCGTTTGCCCTGAAAGCGAGGTAAGAATAATCGGTTGTAACAGAATGAGTAATAGCAGTTCAGGACAAGGACTGTTACCAAAACGGCAACAATTACGCGCTCGCCATCGATTCCTCTGATAAGCCACCATCCATCCAATCCATGACCCGCGCCGAAACCCCTGCCGGCGCGGCTCGTCATCCTTTCGAGCGACAACACGAATACCTCCTTGGTGCGCTTATCGCTCCTCATGGGCGGCAGTAGGGTGGGGCCTTCTGTCACTCACCGGGGAAGACGCATGACAAAAACAACAATGCGCGCCATCTTCACGCCACAGGCGCTGGCCGCTGCGGTTGCCGTGGGCTGCTGTGCCCAGGCACAGGCTGTTTCGTTCAACATTGGCGAGATCGAAGGGCAATTCGATTCCTCGCTGTCGGTCGGTTCGAGCTGGGGCATGCGCGATGCCGACCGAAGCCTGGTCGGCACCGTCAATGGCGGCACGGGCCAGGCGTCCACCGGGGATGACGGGCGTCTGAACTTCAAGAAGGGCGAAACCTTCTCCAAAATCTTCAAGGGCCTGCACGACCTTGAACTCAAATACGGCGACACCGGTGTGTTCGTGCGCGGCAAGTACTGGTATGACTTCGAGCTCAAGGACGAAGACCGCGAGTTCAAGCCGATCAGCGACCACAACCGCAAGGAAGGCGCCAAATCCAGCGGCGCGCAGATCCTCGACGCGTTCGTCTACCACAACTACTCCCTGGGCGACCTGCCCGGCACCGTGCGCGCCGGCAAGCAGGTGGTCAGTTGGGGCGAAAGTACCTTCATCGGCAACTCCATCAACAGCATCAACCCGATCGACGTGTCAGCGTTCCGTCGTCCAGGCGCCGAGATCAAGGAAGGTTTGATTCCGGTGAACATGCTGTTTGCCTCCCAGAGCCTGACCAATCAGCTGACCGTGGAAGGTTTCTACCAACTGGAATGGGACCAGACGGTACTGGACAACTGCGGCACCTTCTTCGGCGGCGACGTCGCCGCGGATGGCTGCACCGGTAACTACACGGTGGGCAGCCCCGGGATTGCACCGCTGCAACCCATCGCGGCGGCACGCGGCCAAGGTTTTGTGGTGACCCGCGAAGGCGTGGTGGTGCAGCGCGCCGCGGACCGTGATGCGCGCGACTCCGGCCAGTTCGGCGCGGCCTTGCGCTGGCTGGGTGACGACACCGAATACGGCCTGTACTTCATGAACTACCACAGCCGCACCCCGACCGTGGGCACGATTACCGCCAATACCAACCTTGCGACCATCGGCGCCATTGGTGCCGCAGCGCCGCCGGGCCTGGGCGGGGCGCTGGCCCAGAGCACCATGCTCGGCCGTGGCCAGTACTACCTGGATTACCCGGAAGATATCCGCTTGTTCGGCGCCAGCTTCTCCACCACCTTGCCCACCGGCACGGCGTGGACCGGCGAAATCAGCTATCGACCCAATGCGCCCGTACAACTCAACACCACCGACCTGACCCTGGCGCTGGTCAACCCGATTGCCGGCAATACCGCGTCACCCATCCGCAGTTCGTTTGGCGCCGACAACAAAGGCTACCGCCGCAAGGAAATCACCCAGCTCCAAAGCACCATGACCCAGTTCTTCGACCAGGTGCTGGGCGCCGAACGCCTGACCCTGGTGGGCGAAGCGGCCGTGGTGCATGTCGCCGGCCTGGAAGATAAAACCAGACTGCGTTATGGCCGCGACTCGGTGTACGGCGCCTACGGGTTCGAGGGTGACACCGACGGTTTCGTCACCTCCACCTCCTGGGGCTACCGCGCACGGGCAATCCTTGACTACAACAACGCGATTGCCGGGGTGAACCTCAAGCCCAACCTGTCCTGGTCCCATGACGTCGCCGGCTACGGCCCCAACGGGATTTTCAACAAAGGCGCCAAGGCCATCAGCGTCGGCGTGGACGCGGACTACCGCAGCACCTACACCGCCAGCCTCAGCTACACCGACTTCTTTGGCGGCGACTACAACACCCTGACCGACCGCGACTTCCTCGCCCTCAGCTTCGGCGTGAACTTCTGATTTGGCTTAAAAGAAGGACAAGAACTTATGCGTAAGACAATTGCAGTGCTGGCCCTGAGTCTATTGGCCGCCCACGTGATGGCAGCGGTATCGCCTGAAGAAGCCGCCAAGCTTGGCACCACACTTACCCCGGTCGGCGCCGAAAAAGCCGGCAACGCCGATGGCTCGATCCCGGCCTGGACCGGCGGCATCCCGAAAAACGCCGGCGCGGTGGACAGCAAGGGCTTTCTCGCCGACCCGTTCGCCGCTGAAAAGCCGCTGTTTGTGATCACCGCCGCCACCGTCGACAAGTACAAGGACAAGCTTTCAGACGGCCAGGTGGCGATGTTCAAGCGCTACCCCGAGACCTACAAGATCCCGGTGTACCCGAGCCACCGTACGGTCAACCTGCCGGCCGATGTCTACGAGTCGATCAAGCGCAGCGCCCTCAACGTCAAGGCCATCAACGACGGCAACGGTCTGGAAAATTTCACCGGTAACCGTTACTACGCGTTCCCGATCCCGAAAAATGGCGTAGAGGTGCTGTGGAACCACATCACCCGCTACCACGGCGGCAACCTGCGCCGCATCATCACCCAGGCCACGCCCCAGACCAACGGCAGCTACACGCCGATCCGCTTCGAAGAAGAAGTCGCGGTGCCCCAGGCCATCCCCGATATCGACCCGGCCAAGGCGGCCAACGTGCTGAGTTATTTCAAGCAATCGGTCACCGCGCCGGCGCGGCTGGCCGGCAATGTGCTGCTGGTGCACGAAACCCTCGACCAGGTGAAAGAACCGCGCCTGGCCTGGATCTACAACGCCGGCCAGCGCCGTGTAAGGCGCGCGCCGCAGGTGTCGTATGACGGGCCGGGCACCGCCTCCGACGGCCTGCGCACCACGGATAACTTCGACATGTTCTCCGGCGCGCCCGACCGCTATGACTGGAAACTGGTGGGCAAGAAGGAGCTGTACATCCCTTACAACAGCTACAAGCTCGACTCGCCCACCCTCAAGTACGACGACATCATCAAGGCCGGGCATATCAACCAGGACCTGACCCGCTATGAGCTGCATCGCGTCTGGGAAGTGGTCGGCACCGTCAAGCCGAGCGAGCGGCACATCTACGCCAAGCGCCACATGTACATCGACGAGGACAGCTGGCAGGTCGCCCTGGTGGACCACTACGACGGTCGCGGCCAACTGTGGCGCGTCGCCGAAGGCCATGCGCAGTTCTATTACGACCACCAGGTGCCGGCCTACACCGTGGAAACCCTCTACGACCTGATTGCCGGGCGCTACCTCGCACTGGGCATGAAGAACGAGGAGAAGAGCAGCTTCGTGTTCGGCTTCGCGGCCAAGGCAGCGGATTACACCCCGGCGGCGCTGAGGTCGGAGGGCGTGCGCTGATTTCGGATGTGAAATGCATTCAAAATGTGGGAGGGGGCTTGCTCCCGATGAGGGAGTGTCAGTCAATGGATGGTTGACTGATACACCGCCATCGGGAGCAAGCCCCCTCCCACATTGGGTTTCGTGCATGTCTTTCAATCATTGTGCTGAATACTTCTTCAACAACCGCCCACCACAGGACTAGGGTTGCATCACAATAAAAAAGCAGGATGCAGCAATGACCGCCCTGACACGCTGCCTGGACCGTCCTGGATTCATGCCTCGGCTGTCCGCCCACCATGTGCTGCGCCCGCGCCTGGCCGCAGCGTTGCTCGCGGCGCCGGCGCGTGTGAAGTTGTTGTGCGCGCCGGGCGGCAGTGGCAAGAGTGCGCTGCTCGCCGAATGTGCACTGCAGGCGCCGCCCGGCTGCCAGGTGTACTGGTTGGCACTCAATGGTGGCGTGGCGTGCCCTGCTGATTTTTCCCGGCGCCTGGCCCACAGCCTTGGGCTGCCCTACACCGATGAAGCCACGTTATTGCTGGATCTGGGGCGCTGGCAACCCACGGCGTGGGTGTGCCTGGATGATTTCTGCCGCCTGCCGGCGCCCGAGCTGGACGCCTTGCTGGACCGGTTACTCGCCGCCAGCAGCCCGGCGCTGACCTGGTGGCTGGGCGCGCGACGCCGGCCATCGTGCAATTGGCCACGGCTGCTGCTCGATGACGAATTGCTGGAGTGCGGCAGCACTGAAATGGCCTTCAATGCTACGGAAATCCAGGCATTGCTCGGGCCTGGGCAGACTGTCGAGAGCGTCATGCAATTCAGCGCAGGCTGGTGTGCCGGAGCGCGCATCGCGTTACTCAATGACGGCCACGCCGATAAAACCTTGCTCGATTATCTGCAACACGAAGTGTTCAACAGCTTGCCGGTGGAGTTGGCCGAAGCCTGGCGGGTGCTCGCCAACCTGCCGCGCTTCAACACGGGCCTGTGCGAACATCTGTTCGGCTTTGGTGACGGTGCTCAGTACCTGCGCGAGCTGCAAGCGCTCGGTGCGTTTATCCTGCCCTGGGAAGGCAGCACCGATGGGCTGCAGATATTTGCACCCCTGGCGCGCCTTCTGCGCGAAGAGCCCTGGCCGGCCAAGCGCGCCTGGCACCGGCGCGCCTGCCAGTGGTTCAGTGCCGAGCAGGACTGGCAGGCCGCCTTCGAGCAGGCGCTGCTGGCGCACGAGTACGAGGCGGCGGTGAGCCTGTTGCAGCACTTCAGTTTCGAAGACTTGTTTCGCGGGCAAAATGCCGTGCTGCTGTTGCGCCTGCATGAGCAGCATGGTGATGAATTGATGCTCGGCTCGGCGCAATTGGTCGGCCTGGTCACGGCGGCACTGCTGTTTGCCGGGCGCTTCGAGCAGGCGGCGGAGTGCATCGACCAGTTGGCTCGATTCGCGCCGCGACCCACGGCGGCGGCGCAGCGCCATCTGGTGGCGCGCTGGCAGGCGCAGGCCGGCTGGCTGCTGCACCTGAGCGGCGATGCCGAAGGTTCCCGCGCGCATTTCCTCGATGCGCTGCAAGCCCTGCCCGAGAGTGCCTGGACATCGCGCCTGATGTGCCTGTCGGGCCTGACCCAGCAAGCCCTGCTGCGCGGTGAGCTGGATGTCGCCCAGACCTTCAATCGCGAAGCGCTGTGCCTGGCCCGCGCCCACGGTTCGCTGGTGTTGGAGGCCTTGCTGGAGCTGGACCACGCCCAGCTGCTGGAGCAGCGCGGCGCGCCTTACCGGGCGCAAAGCCTGCTGGAGAGCGTGCAGGCGATGCTGGCCGAGCAGCGCTTGCAGGCGGGGCCACTGATGGGGCGTATCGCCCTGCGACGCGGGCATCTGGCGTTGCGTCAAGGTCAGGACGCCCTGGCGGGCGAGTGCTTCGAGGCTGGTATGAGCATCTGCCTGCACAGCCAGGACAAACGGGTGCTCTACGGGTTTCTCGGGCTGGCGCTGCTGGCCGCCAATCGCGGTGATTACGCCCAGGCGTTTATCCAGCTGCGCGATGCCGAGCGGCTGATGCAGCAGCGCCACGTTCCCGTGCTGGTGTACCGCGCGGTACTGTTGTTGGTCAGCGGGCATTTCTGGTTGCAGCAGGGGCGCGCGGAATTGACGGTAGAAGCCGTGCGCCGCGTGTTGCGTCATTTTCATGGGCCCTGCGCCAAGCAGGCACCGCCGGCCACACTGGAATTGATCCCGCGTCTTGAGTACCTGCTGGTGCTGGCCGAGGTCAGGCTGGGCTGCGCCGAACAGCCGCTCGAGCGTCTCGGCGCCTTGCTCGACAGCACCCGGCAACGCGGCATGCTGTGCCTGGAAACCGAGCTGCAGTTGGTGCTGGGCGAGGTGGCCTGGCGCCTGGGAGAGCCGACCCGGGCGCGACTGGCGCTGCAAGCCGGCCTGGCATTGGCCGCGCGTTGCCAGGTGCAGCAGGCGGTGCGCGAGTTGCGTCTACGTGCACCGGGCTTATTGAGTGAGTTGGGGCTCGAACCGCAAGCGTCGCCCGTCGGCGTCACGCAAAACCCGCTGAGTCAGCGCGAACTGGAGGTGTTGCAGTTGATCGCTCTGGGCAACTCCAATCTGCAAATTGCCGACCGCCTGTATATCTCCCTGCACACGGTCAAGACCCATGCGCGGCGTATCCACAGCAAACTCGGGGTGGAGCGACGCACGCAGGCGGTGGCCAAGGCCAAGACGCTGGGCTTGATGGGCTAGGCGCGAAAGGCCTGGCGATAGTCCCCGGGCGCCGCCCCCATGGCTTGGCGAAAGCGCTGGTTGAAATGACTGGCGCTGGAGAAACCGCACATCAAGGCGATCTCCCCCACGGCCAGGGCGCTGCCGCGCAGCAGGCTCTTCGCGCGGTCCAGCCGGCGCGCCAGCAAATACTGGTGGGGCGGCAGGCCGAAGCTTTGGCGGAACATGCGCGCGAAGTGGTACTCCGACAGCGCGCACAGGCCCGCCAGTTGGCCGAGGCTGATGGCGTCCTGCAGGTGCTGGTCGATGTACTCCACCAACCGCCGCCGCTGGTGCGCGGCCAGCCCACCTTTTACCCGCAGCCCGTCACGGGCGCCGACCTGGCTGAGCAGGGTGTGACTGAGCATTTCGTGGGCCAGGCTGCTGGTCAGCAGGCGCTCGCCGGGCTCGCGCCAGTTGAGGGCAATCAACTGGTGGAAGCATCCGGACAGGCGGGCGTCTTCGAGGAAGGTGCCTTCGCGCAATTGCAGCTCGCGGGGTTCGCGGTCGAGCAGGGTGACGCAGCCGAGGGCAAATTGTTCGGGGCTGAAATACACATGGGCCAGGCGAATCTGGCCATTGATCACCCACGCCGATTGATGCTCGGCCGGCAGGATGCACAGTTTGTCCGGACCGCCCTTGACGCCCGGCTGGTCACGGCGAAAAGTGCCGGTGCCGCCGCCGATGTAGCACGACAACGTGTGATGGCTGGGCGCCTGGTAATCCTGGGAATCGTGGTGGTTGCTCCACAATGCCGCGGACAAACCGTCACCGAGCTCGGCGCAGGCTTGCAGGCGTGCGTTGGGCGAGCGGTTGAGGGCTTGAAAGACTTGCAGGGATTCCAGTGCTGGCATGCTGTGTTCTCCGACGTTTTGCATCCTACCGCGCCGTCATGGCGCTGTGAGCCCCGCTTCCTACAAAAGCGCAAGAATGTGCAAGAGAACCGCACGCGGTAAAAGCGACACTGTGGCTCACTTACCGGAGCCCGCTATGAACCTTTCCCTGTATCTACTCACGGTGCTGATCTGGGGCACCACCTGGATCGCGCTCAAATGGCAGTTGGGCGTGGTGGCGATTCCCGTATCGATCGTTTATCGCTTTGGCCTGGCGGCGCTGGTGCTGTTCGTGCTGTTGCTGCTCAGCCGCCGTCTGCAGGTGATGAACCGGCGCGGGCACCTGATTTGCCTGGCGCAGGGCCTGTGCCTGTTTTGCGTCAATTTCATGTGTTTTCTCACCGCCAGCCAGTGGATCCCCAGCGGGCTGGTGGCGGTGGTGTTTTCCACGGCGACCTTGTGGAACGCGCTGAATGCCCGGTTTTTTTTCGGTCAGCGGGTCGCACGCAATGTGTTAATGGGCGGCGCGCTTGGGTTGCTGGGCCTGGGCTTTTTGTTCTGGCCGGAGGTGGCCGGGCATACCGCCAGCCCGCAGACCTTGCTCGGCCTGGGCTTGGCCTTGCTGGGCACGATGTGCTTTTCGGCGGGCAATATGCTCTCGAGTTTGCAGCAGAAAGCCGGGCTCAAGCCGTTGACCACCAATGCCTGGGGCATGGCCTATGGTGCGGCGATGCTGGCGGCCTACTGCGCAGTGCGTGGTATTCCGTTCGAGATGGACTGGAGTGCGCGGTATATCGGCGCGCTGTGGTACCTGGTGATCCCGGGTTCGGTGATTGGCTTTACCGCCTACCTGACGCTGGTGGGGCGCATGGGGCCGGAGCGGGCGGCCTATTGCACGGTGTTGTTCCCGGTGGTGGCGCTGAACGTGTCGGCATTTGCCGAGGGCTATCAGTGGACCGCCCCGGCGCTGGCGGGGTTGGTGCTGGTGATGCTGGGCAATGTGCTGGTGTTTCGCAAACCCAAGCCGGTGACCCCGATTTTGCATGCGAAACAGGTCTGATGTGGGAGGGGGCAAGCCCCCGTAGCGATAGGTATCTACACAATTTTGGTGCGACACCGCACCTGTGGCGAGGGAGCTAACGCGTATCTACCTGACGCTCCTAGGTCCAAATGTGGGAGAGGGCTTGCCCTCGATGGCGGCCTCTGGGCCGACCAGGATGTTGGATCAGATCGAGTACATATCCGTTTCTGCGGTCACGGCTGCTATGGGTTCCGCTTTTACAGCGGCTCACTTTTGAAAAGCGCAAAAGTAAGCAAAACGCTCTTGCCCCACCACTCGGCACCTCGCCTAGGCTCGGTGTGCCCGAACGCAGGCTTGA
>Ga0105246_10000929_pt1 | contig 16759 bp, 12 predicted proteins | sample KBSM64metaG_FD_99694 | JGI IMG/M metagenome (GOLD analysis project Ga0105246, IMG submission 99694) | Miscanthus rhizosphere microbial communities from Kellogg Biological Station, Michigan, USA - KBS M6-4 metaG | ecosystem: Host-associated > Plants > Roots > Rhizosphere > Soil | place...
CGTGAACCTCTCGAAGGACCTGCCCGAGACGGACGTAAAGAGCGCGCTCGACAGCGGCGACATGGGCTTCTTGCATTCGTTCACGACGGGCTCGACGGTCGACGGCCCCGGTGTGCGCGTCGTCGCGTGGACGACGGGCTGCCAGTGGCGCTGCCGCTATTGCCACAATCCGGACACCTGGACGATGCGCAACGGCTATCCCGTGAGCGTCGCGAACGCGACCGCGGAGCTGCGCAAGTACAGCCAAGGCCTCAAGGTGATGAACGGCGGGCTCACGATCAGCGGCGGCGAGCCGCTCATGCAGGATCGCTTCGTCGTGAAGCTGTTCGACGCGGCGAAGAAGATGGGCGTGCACACGACGATCGAGACGAACGGCTTTCTCGGCGAGCGCTTAACTGACGACGATCTCGCGAAGATCGATCTCGTTATGCTGGGCATCAAAGCGTGGGGCGCCGAGCTGCACAAGGAGCTCACGGGCCGCGACAACGCTCCGACGCTCGAGTTCGGACGCCGGCTCGCGAAGCTGAAGAAGAGAATCTGGGTGCGCTTCGTGCTCGTGCCGAATCTCACCGACGACCTCGACGACGTCGGCAAGATCGCCGAGTTCGCGGCCTCGCTCGGCAACGTCGACCGCGTCGAAGTGCTGCCGTTCCACCAGATGGGCCGGTTCAAGTGGCGTGAGCTCGGCATTCGCTATCACCTCGAAGACACGCAGCCGCCGTCGGCGGAAGTCGTCGAACAAGCGTGCGCGGTGTTCCGCGCCGCGGGTCTCGAGGCGCACTAGCGTCGAGCGCCGCGATACGAAGGCTCTCGGTCGGCGAGTAGATGACCTTCGTGAAGTACCTCTGACCGCCTGTCGCAGGTTGTTCGCGGTCGAACCGACGGGTAACGTTACGGAGTCGAACGGTCCAACACTGCTTCGGCATCTCGCGTTCCTGTCGGCGGCATCGGAACAGCCGGTTCGAAAATCGATCGGCTTCCGCTGCTGCGACGTAGCGCAGCGGCAGAGGTGATTGCGTGAGCTCGAGAGGGATAACCCATTTTCTGCAGCAACGGCTGCTACAGGTCGCAGGCGGCATCTTCGCCTTTGCGTTCCTCATGAGCGCCGCGTACGCGCAGCCGGCAAAGCCGGCAGACGGCTACACCGGCTCCGCCGCGTGCAAGGATTGCCACGAGAGCCAGTACGAGCGCTGGCGCACGACGCGGATGGCGAACGTCGTCGTCGATCCGAAGCAGCATCCCGAGGCCGTGCTCGGCGACTTCAAGACGCCGAATCCGCTCGTGACCTTCAAGCCGAAGGACGTCGCGTTCGTCTACGGCAGCAAGTGGAAGCAGCGCTACTTCGTCAAGCGCGGCGACGACTATTTCGTGCTCGGCGCGCAGTGGAACGTGATCACGAAGGCGTGGAGCAAGTACCACGTCGACGTCGGGACGGATTGGTGGGCGGAACACTACCCGGACGATCAAATGCAGCGGCCGACCGGGCCACTCTGCGACGGCTGCCACTCGACCAACTACAACGTCGCGACGAAGCAGCCGACCGAATGGAACGTCGGCTGCGAGAAGTGCCACGGGCCGGGCGCCGCGCACGTCGCGAGCCCGAAAGCCGACAATATCGTGAACCCCGCGCGGCTCGATCAAGTCAGCGGCAACGACGTCTGCATCCAATGTCACTCGCAGGGGCAGCCGCTTCAGAAGCCGCTGAACGGCGTGTACTACGATTGGCCGGTCGGCTACGAGCCCGGCAAGCGGCTCTCGGACTACTGGCGGCTCGAGGAGCACAAGCTCGGCGAGGAGACCTTCACGCACTGGCCCGAAGGCTCCGCGCACAAGAACCGCATGCAGGGCAACGACTTCGTGCAGAGTCAGATGTACAAGCGCGGCGTCGCGTGCTGGTCTTGCCACGACGTGCACGGCACCGACAACAACGCGCTGCTGTTGAAGCCCGTCAATTCGACATGCACGACGTGCCACACGCCGCAGAGCCTGCCGGGCCCGAACGAGCCGATGCTGGGGCACAGTCATCACAGCGTCGGCAACGTGCAGTGCGTCGACTGCCACATGCCGAAGATCGCGCGCGAGATCGGCGATTTCTACGTGCGCAGCCACACGTTCCGGTTCATCCCGCCATCGGCCACGGAGCTCTACAAGGTTCCGAACCCGTGCACGACGTGCCATCGGGATCAGACGACCGCGAGCGCGACCGCGACGATCTTGAAGTGGCCCGACGTGTCGCCGTGGCGAGTGCAACAGTGATCGCGACCGTGCTCTGCGCCCGCGATCAGGTCTGCGGATTCCGCATCTCGAGTCGAAAGGAGTAGACGATGCAATACGCGCGCTTGGGTGAAACCGGTTTGATCGTGTCGCGTCTCGCGCTCGGCAGCATGACGTTCGGCGCCGGCGCCGGAATCTTCGCGTCGGTCGCGAAGGTGGATCAGAAAAGCGCGAACGACCTCGTCGCGCGCGCGATCGACGGCGGCGTCAACTTCTTCAACTCGGCCGACGTCTACGCGGGTGGAGAGTCCGAGCGCATCCTCGGCAAAGCGATCGGCCCGAAGCGCCACGGCACCGTGATCGCGACGAAAGTCGGCAACCGGATGGGCGACGCCGTCATCGAGAGCGGTCTCTCGCGCCGGCACGTTCTCGGCGCCGCGGACGCGAGCCTCGAGCGGCTCGGCACCGACTACATCGACGTCTACCTCGTGCACAAGGTCGACCCGCTCACGCCCATGGAGGAAACGATCGAGGCGCTCGAGCGCCTCGTACGCGACGGCAAGGTCCGTTACGTGGGCTTCTCGAACTGGCAGGCGTGGCAGGCCGCGAAAGCGGTCGGCATTCAGAAAGCCCGCGGCTTCAGCCCGTTCCGCGCGGCCGAGATGTACTACTCGCTCGTCGGGCGCGATCTCGAGCACGACGTCGTGCCGTTTTGCGCGGACGCCGGCATCGGCGTGATGGTGTGGAGCCCGCTCGCGGGCGGCTTCCTGAGCGGCAAGTACACGCGCGAGAAGCCGAAGGGCGAGAGCGGCGACCGGCTCGGCGGCTTCGACTTCCTGCCGTACGATCGCCAGCGCGGCTACGACCTCGTCGCTATCTTGCGCACGATCGGCGAGAAACGCGGCGCGACCCCGGCGCAGGTATCGCTCGCGTGGCTGCTGACGCGCCCGACGGTGTCGTCGATCCTGATCGGCGCGTCGAGCGCCGCGCAGCTCGCGGACAACGTCGCGGCGGTGGACGTGAAGCTCACGCCCGAGGATCTCGCGGCGCTCGATGCGGCGACGAAGCCGACGCAGCCGTACCCGAACTGGTTCACCGATCGCGTCGCGGACGGCAAGGCGCACGCGGCGCTCGGGATCAAGCTCGCGGTGCCGCCGATCCGCTAAGGCAGCGCATGGCCGAGGCCGTGACTCGTGACGTCGACGCGGGGCTTTCCGGCGCAGACCCGCGGCGGTCGACATTAGCGGCCGATCTTGATCCGCTGCGCGTATTTCTCGGCCAACACGCGCGCTTGTTCGTTCTGACCGGTGCGGGCGTCAGCACCGAATCGGGCATCCCCGACTATAGAGACGCGGGCGGCGAGTGGAAGCGGCCGTCGCGGCCCGTGATGTTTCGCGACTTCATGACACAACCCGCGACGCGCAAACGCTACTGGGCGCGCGGCGTCGTCGGTTGGCAGCATCTGCACCGCGCCGCCCCGAACGACGCGCACCGGGCGCTCGCGCGGCTCGAGCGCGCGGGCCGCGTCGAGCTGCTCGTCACGCAGAACGTCGACCGGCTTCACCAGGCCGCGGGCAGTGAGGCCGTCGTCGACTTGCACGGCCGCGCCGACGTCGTGCGCTGCATGGGCTGCGAGCGGCGGATTTCGCGCGCCGATCTCCACGCCGAGCTGGTGACGCTGAATCCGGCGTGGGCCGATCTCGGCGCGGACGCGGCGCCCGACGGCGATGCCGACGTCGCGGACGCGGACTACGAGAGCTTTCGCGTGCCCGACTGCGCGGCCTGCGGCGGCACGCTGAAACCCGATGTCGTGTTTTTCGGCGAGAGTGTGCCGAAGGAGCGCGTCGCGCGCGCGATGCAGGCGCTCGCCGATGCCGACGCCGCCCTCGTGGTCGGCTCGTCGCTGATGGTCTTCTCCGGCTATCGCTTCGCGCGCGCGGCGGCCGAGCTCGGCAAGCCGATCGCGGCCGTGAACCTCGGGCGCACGCGCGCGGACGGCGTGCTGACGCTGAAGGTCGAGGCGTGCGCGAGCGCGCTCGCCGCGTGCGTCGCCTGACCGATTGGTACTGCTAGATCCCGATGTTCGCGTTCAGGCGAAAGAGATTCGTCGGATCGTACTTGGCTTTCAGCGCGCGGAGCCGCCCATAGTTCTCTCCGAACGATGCGCGCACCTTCTCGGGCCGATCGTCGGCCGCGAGGTGGTTCACGTAGGCGGTGCCTTGCAGGTGCGGCTCTAGCTCGCCCCAGCACGAGCGAACCCAGCCGATGTGCGTCGCCGATTCACGGCCCTCCGCCCACTGACCGATCGCATCGAAATCCCACAGCGGCTTGCGCGGCGCGAACGCGGTGGCCGTCGGCGCCACGCGCGTCGCTGCGCCGTGCATGTAGAAGAAGATGAACGCGCTCATCGGCGAGCTGAAGCTCGCCGCGCTTGCGACGATCGTGTCGATCAACGCGTCCGGGATCTGCTCCGTCAACGCCGATCGCCAGTATCGATGGATGCCGTGCGTCGCGTTCGGCTCGTCGAGGAGGCGTTGTCGGGCGCCGTACGGCATCGGTCCGACGACGTCGGCAATCGGTTTGCCGAAGCGGCGCGCGGGCGCGAGGACTCGCTCCCCGTCGGCGACCGGTCCGTTGTAGCCGAGAATCAAAGCCGCGACGGGCATTCCCTGCGGCGCCGTCAACACGGCCGCGTAGGCCTCGGCCTCGTCCGGTAGCGTGCGGCAGAAGTCGCGGTAGAAACGCAGCACCTCGCGCGCCTGATCCAGCGGGTAAATCACGAGACCGCCGAGCACTTCGGTCACCGGGTGCAGCCGGTACTCCGCCGCCGTCACGACGCCGAAGTTGCCGCCGCCGCCGCGCAGCGCCCAGAAGAGCTCCGCGTCGTCGCTCGCGCTCGCTTTGCGGAACGATCCGTCCGCCGTCACGACGTCCGCCGAGACCAAGTTGTCGACCGCGAGCCCGTGCTTGCCCATGAGCCAGCCGAGGCCGCCGCCGAGGGTCAGCCCAATGACGCCCGTGTTGGAGACCGTGCCGCCGGTCGTCGCGAGTCCGTGCGCCTGGGTCTCATGGTCGAGCTCTCGCCAGAGCACGCCGCCCTGCACGATAGCCGTGCGCTGGATAGGGTCGACGCGGATGCCCTTCATCGGCGACAGGTCGATCACGAGCCCGCCGTCGTTCGTCCCATGCCCCGGCGCGCTGTGGCCGCCGCCGCGAACGGAGACGAGCAGGTTGCGCGAGCGAGCGAAGCTCACCGCCTGTTGCACGTCTGCCGCTCCCGCGCACCGGGCGACGAGGGCCGGACGGCGGTCGACGTTGCCATTCCAGACGCGCCGCGCGTTTTCGTACTGCGGGTCGGCCGAGACTACAAGTTGGCCCCGTAGACGGCCGCGCAGATCGGCGAGGTCGCCGTCGTCGAGAGTCGTGCGAGATCCATCGAGCGTCACTGCGTCGAGCGCCATGTTGCGTCTCCTGTTGGCGTTCTAGTTGGATTTATTCGTATCGTCGACTGTAGCAGCGAGCGTGCCGCGTGCGAGACGCACGTCGATCTCCGTGCCACGCTTCACTTGCGACGCATCCGTGACCAAAGCGCCGCCGTCGGCGCGCTGCACGATCGCATAGCCGCGCTCGAGCGTCGCGAGCGGGGACAGCGACGCGAGCGCGCGCTCGGCGAGCTTCACGCGCTGCTTCGTGTCGTCGACGCTGCGTGCGATGGCGCGGCGCAGGCGCTCGGCGGTCCACCGCCAGCGCTCGCGCGTCTTCGCCAGCCGATGCGCCGGGTTCGCGTGCGCGATCGAAGTCGCGAGCCGGTGAAGTCTCACCTTCGCGTTCGAGATCGCGCGTTCGAGCGCGTGGCGCGCACGCTGCTCGAGCTCGTCGAGCCGCTGGTGCTGGTCGCGGAGCAGGATGCCTGGATGGCAGCGCGACAGCCGGTGCTCGAGGCCCGTGAAGTGCCGACGATCCGTCCCGAGTCGGCGCCGCATGCAGAAGGCGATCTGTTGCTCGAGCCGCGCAAAACGCGTGAGCCATTCGCTCTGGTCCGGCACCGCGAGCTCGGCTGCCTGCGACGGCGTCGGCGCGCGCAGGTCGGCCGCGAAGTCCGCAATCGTGAAGTCGATCTCGTGGCCAACGCCGACGATGATCGGCAGCTCGAGCGCCGCGATCACGCGCGCGACCTTCTCCTCGTTGAACGCCCAGAGGTCCTCGAGCGAGCCGCCGCCGCGCGTGAGGATCAGCACCTCGCACTCGGCCCTCCGGTCGGCGAGCTTCAGCGTGCGGCAGATTTCGTCCGCGGCGCCGCTGCCTTGGACGGAGGTGGGATAGATCAGCACCGCTGTCGCGGGCGATCGGCGCCGCAGCGCGATCAGCACATCGCGCAGCGCTGCGCCGCTCGGCGACGTCACCACGCCGATGCGCCGCGGCAGCTTCGGCGGCACCCGCTTGCGCGCGGCGTCGAACAGGCCCTCGGCCGCGAGCTTGCGCTTGAGCTCCTCGAATTTGCGGCGCAGCAAGCCTTCACCGGCTTCCTCCGCGTACTCGACGATCAGTTGATATTCGCCGCGCGCCTCGTAGAGGCTTGCTCGCGCGCGGACGAGGACCTGCTGGCCGTTCGCGAGCTCGAACCCAAGCCCGCGGTTGCTCATCCTGAACATCGCACAGCGCACCTGCGCGTGAGCGTCCTTCAACGACCAGTAGAGGTGGCCCGAGCTCGGCCGCGACAGGTTCGAGACCTCGCCTTCGACCCAGACGAGGCCGAGCGTGCCCTCTAGAGCCAACTTGGCCTCGCGATTGAGGCCCGAGACGGAAAGGACACGCCGCTCCTCGAACGGGAGCTGCATCGAATCACCGGAGCGCATCGGCGCAGTATACCGGCACGAGTAACGCTCGACCGACCGAGGTCACGACGGCGCGGAGGCAAGCACGACGACTCGGCCGCGCGTCAGTCGTCGTCATCCTCGTACGCAAACGGATTCGTCTCCGCCGGCTTCGTCGCGAGCGGCATCCGCGGCAGCGGCTCCGCGCGCTCCGCCGCCTGCCACAGGAACGAGGCCATGACGATGGTCGCCTGCTTGAGGTCGGCCATCTTCATGTGGTCGTAGGTATCCACGCTCGTGTGGTGGACGCGGCTGTTGTAGTCGAGCGGGTCCTGAACGAACTGGAACGCAGGAATGCCCACCGACTGCATCAGCACGTGATCGGTGCCGCCCGTCGGTCTCGCAACGACATGGCTCGCGCCCATGCTCGCGAACGGCCCGAGCCATTCACGGAAGATCGGCGCCACCGACGGATTGCCTTCGGTGTAGATGCCGCGAATCTTTCCCGAGCCGTTGTCGAGGTTGAAGTACGCCGCGAGCTCGGCGCTGCCCGGCAGCGGCGTGATCGGCCAGCGGGTGTTCCACGTGTTGAACGGCGACAGCTTCGCGAGCTCGGGATCCGTGATGGGCGGGCGCTTCGCGAGATGCTGCTCGACGTACGCCATCGAGCCGAGCAAGCCTTGCTCCTCGCCGGCCCAGAGCACGAAGCGGATCGTACGCCGCGGCTTCACGCCGAGCTTCGAGAGCACGCGCGCGATCTCCATCACGACCACGGACCCCGCGCCGTTGTCGTTCGCGCCGTCCGCCGCGACCCAGCTGTCGAGATGCGCGCCGGCCATCACGTAGCCGGACTTCGGGTCGCGGCCCGGTATCTCGGCGATGATGTTGTACGCGTTGTGGTCGTCGTCGTAGTAGCGCACGGCGCTCGTGAGCTCCACAGTCGGCGCCGCATCGGTTTTTGCCAAGCGCGCGAGCCGGCGATAGTCCTCCGCCGCGAGCTCGATGCCCGGCACCTTCGGCGTTTGGTCGACCCGGTACGCGTAGCCTTCGCCATGCACCAAACCGCCGTCGCGATTCGATTGCCGCAGCCACGCGAGCGCGCCCTCGCTCGTAAGGAACGCGTCGAGCTTGGCCGTGAACGAGGAGCGCTTGAGCCCGCGGGCGATCGCAGTCTCCGAACGGGTCGGCTGCTCGTACGTGTCCAGCTTGCCGAGGTCCTCGCCGGTGCGCCGCTGGAACGGCGCTTGATCGGGCTCGGAACCCTCACCGGGCTCGCTCACGAGCACGACCATTCCCTTGAGCTTGCCGCGCCACTTGTCGAAGTCGCGCTCGCGGCGCAGCGGCGCGACGATCACCGGCGCGCTGATCGTACCGTTCGTCGACGGAGTCCAGGCCACGGGGATCGCGCGCATCGGTAGCACGCGCGGGGTCAGCATGCGCGCTTCGATCCGCTCGATCGACCAGCCTCGGCCGAAATCGAAAGCCTCGGTGTGAACGTTCTTCAGCCCGGAGGCGCGGAATTGCTGCTGCGTCCACTGCTCGGCCGCGCGCATCTGCGGCGAATTCGTCATGCGGCCGCCGATGCGATCGGTGAGGTACGCGGCGGTCTGCGACAGCTCGCTGTGGTTCAGCTCTTCGTCGATGATCCGGGTGATCATCGCGTTGTCGACTTGAGCCGCGCTCGCGGACGCGAATGCGAGCGCCAGGATCGCCAGAACGTAGCGCATTGTCGCCTCGATGGATTGGAAGGCCGAGCGAGTATAGCCCCGAGCCGAATCGCTCGATCTGCGCAAGAGGCGGTCGGGGGACATCTGCGGCGCGCGGCCGCATCGGCGTGCCGCGTCGCCGCCTCGCCGACGGTTGCGGGTGCCAGGTTCGCCGAGTAGACTGCCGCGTTCAATTCCCCGGCCGGAGATCCCTGATGCGGATCATTCACGAGGCGCTCACATTCGACGACGTCCTCCTCGAGCCCGCTTACTCCGAAATCTTGCCCCGCGAAGTTCAGCTCAAGACACAACTCACCCGCTCGCTCACGCTGAACATCCCGATCATCTCGGCGGCCATGGATACGGTCACCGAAGCGCGACTCGCGATCGCGCTCGCCCAGGAAGGCGGCATCGGAATCATCCACAAGAACATGTCGCCGAAAGAGCAGGCGCGACAAGTCAGCCAAGTCAAGAAATTCGAAAGCGGCGTGATCCACGACCCGATCACGGTGTCGCCCGACGCAACGATCCGCCAAGTCATCGATCTCACGCGCTCGAAGAACATCTCCGGCGTGCCCGTGGTCGAGGGCGAGGATCTCGTCGGCATCGTCACGCACCGCGACCTGCGGTTCGAGACGCAGCGCGACGCGCCGGTCTCGTCGGTGATGACGCCGAAAGAGCAGCTCGTGACCGTGCGCGAGGGCGCCGACAAGGACCAGGTCCTCGGGCTCTTCCACAAGCACCGCATCGAGAAGGTGCTCGTGGTCGACAAGGCCTTCAAGCTCCGCGGCATGATCACGGTAAAGGACATCCAGAAGGCGCACGACAATCCGTACGCATGCAAGGACGCGCTCGGCGCGCTGCGCGTCGGCGCCGCGGTCGGCACCGGCATCGACACCGAGGAGCGCGTCGCGATGCTCGTGGAGGCGGGCGTCGACGTCGTGATCGTCGACACGGCGCACGGCCACACGAAGGGCGTGATCGACCGCGTGCGCTCGGTCAAGCGTGACCATCCGAATCTCCAGCTGATTGCGGGCAACATCGTGACGGCCGCGGCCGCGAAGGCGCTCGTCGACGCGGGCGTCGACGGCGTGAAGACCGGCATCGGCCCAGGCTCGATCTGCACGACGCGGATCGTGGCGGGCGTCGGCATCCCGCAGATCACCGCGGTGGCCGAGGTAGCCGAAGCGCTCGAGGGCACGGGCGTGCCGTCGATCTCCGACGGCGGCATCCGCTACTCGGGCGACATCGCGAAGGCGATCGTCGCCGGCGCGCACAGCGTGATGATCGGCGGCCTGTTCGCGGGCACCGAGGAGTCGCCGGGCGACGTCGAGCTCTACCAGGGCCGCTCGTACAAGTCCTACCGCGGCATGGGCTCGCTCGGCGCGATGGCGCAGCGGCATGGATCGGCCGACCGCTACTTCCAAGACTCGGCCGACGAGCTCGAGAAGCTCGTGCCCGAGGGCATCGAGGGCCGCGTGCCGTACAAGGGCAGCCTCGTCGCGATCATCCAGCAGCTGGTCGGCGGCTTGCGCGCCGCGATGGGTTATACGGGCTGCGGCAACATCAACGAGATGCGGACCAAGCCGAAGTTCGTGCGGATCACGGGCGCCGGCCGGCGTGAGAGTCACGTGCACGACGTCACGATCACGAAGGAACCGCCGAACTATCGCATGGGCGAATGAGCGACAAGATCCTCGTCGTCGACTTCGGCGGCCAATACACCCAGCTCATTGCGCGCCGCGTGCGCGAGGTGGGCGTCTACAGCGAGATCCTGCCGTTCGACGCGCCGACCGAGAAGATCGCGGCGCTCGCTCCGAAGGGCATCATTCTCTCGGGCGGTCCCGAGTCGACGGTCGAGACGGGCTCGCCGCAGATCGCAGATGCGCTGCTTGCCGCGAAGAAGCCCGTGCTCGGGATCTGCTACGGGATGCAGGCGCTCGCGATGAAGCTCGGCGGCGGCGTCGAGCCGTCCGATCATCGGGAGTACGGCTACGCGACCGTGAAGCTCGCCGGCAGCGATCCGCTGCTCAAGGGACTCACGAAGGAGGGCGCCGAGCTCAACGTTTGGATGAGCCACGGCGACCGCGTCGAGAAGCTGCCGCCGGGATTTGCCGCGATCGCGTCGTCCGCGAACTCGCCGCTCGCGGCGATGGCCGATGTGAAGCGCAAGATCTACGGGCTCCAGTTCCATCCCGAGGTCACGCACACCGAGAACGGCCTCGAGATCATCCGCCGCTTCGCGCTCGAGATCTGCGGCTGCGAGCCGAGCTGGACCGCGAAGAACATCATCTCGGAGCACCTGGACAAGATCCGTGCACAGGTCGGCTCGGACCGCGTGCTGCTCGGGCTTTCGGGCGGCGTCGACTCGACCGTCGTTGCCGCGATGCTGCACGCCGCGATCGGCGATCAGCTCGTCTGCGTGTTCGTCGACACCGGGCTCCTGCGCCTCGACGAGGGCGACCAGGTGATGTCGATCTTCACCAAGCACTTGGGCGCGAATGTCACCCGCGCGAACGCCGAGACCGAGTTCCTCGCGGCGCTCGATGGGGTCGCCGACCCCGAGGGCAAGCGCAAGATCATCGGCCGCGTGTTCGTCGAGGTGTTCGAGCGCGAGGCCGCGAAGATCAAGAACGTGCGCTGGCTGGCGCAAGGCACGATCTATCCCGACGTGATCGAGTCGGCGGGCGCCGCGACGGGCAAGGCGCATCTGATCAAGTCGCACCACAACGTCGGCGGCTTGCCGGCGAAGATGAAGCTCAAGCTGCTCGAGCCGCTGCGCGATCTTTTCAAGGACGAAGTGCGCCGGATCGGCGCCGAGCTCGGCCTGCCGCCGGACCTGATCGGCCGGCACCCGTTTCCGGGTCCGGGCCTAGGCGTGCGGATACTCGGCGAGGTCAAGAAGGAATACGCCGATCTCTTACGGCGCGCGGACGACGTGTTCATCTCGGAGCTGCGCAAGCAAGGCCTCTACGACACCGTGAGCCAGGCGTTCGCGGTGTTCCTGCCGGTGAAGTCCGTCGGCGTGCTCGGCGACGCGCGCAAATACGACTACGTGATCGCGTTGCGCGCGGTCGAGACGGTCGACTTCATGACCGCGCGCTGGGCGCGGTTGCCGTACGAGTTCCTGGATCACGTGTCGCGCCGGATCATCAACGAGGTGCCGGGCATCTCGCGCGTGACGTACGACATTTCGGGGAAGCCGCCCGCGACGATCGAGTGGGAGTGATCTCCGACCCGGGAGCCATACGCCGCCGGCGAGCTAGCGGCGTTCGTGCGCCGTCTCGGTGGGTCTCACGTGGGTCCGTGCCTGATAGTCCACGAAGGACTCGCCGGGGTCGCGATCCTCGTCGAGGGCGACAAGCCAACGTTGGGCGTTGCGAAAACGCGCTGTCTCTTCGAGCCCGCGCCGGTTGCCGCGGCGCTGCCGAACGACCCAGTAGCCCAGAAGGGCAATGCACCCGATCAAAATTGCAGTCGCGATCATGGATCGAGCATAGATGCGCAGGTCGAGGTACGCGAATTGACGTCGTTTGGCGACAGGTGACTCGACGAAGTCCTCCCGTGCGGCCCGTGGCACGATTGTTGCTCATGTTCGTTCAGGAGGACGAACGATGAGCCACTACAAAGTCCTATCGCTGGCCGCGGCGCTGATCGTGTTCGGCGGATGCGCCACCAATCCCGTCACCGGCAAGCGCGAGCTCTCGCTGATCTCCGAGAAACAGGAGGTCCAGATCGGCAAGGAGCAGGCGCAGGAAGCTGCCGAGCAGATGGGCCTCGTGAACGACCCGGGGCTTCAGCAGTACGTCTCGAGCATCGGCATGGAGCTCGCGAAGCACAGCGAGCGCCCCGAGCTGCCATGGCAATTCCACGTGATCGATGACCCGACGCCGAACGCGTTCGCGCTGCCGGGCGGCCCGGTCTTCGTGACGCGCGGCCTGATGACGCTGATGAATTCGGAGGCGCAGCTCGCGACGGTCGTCGGTCACGAGATCGGCCACGTGACCGCGCGGCATTCGGTCAATCAGCTGAGCAAGCAACAGCTGGCCCAGCTCGGCCTCGGAATTGGCGCGGTCCTGGTGCCCGGAGGAGATCAGGTCGCCGGCCTCGCGAGCCAGGGTCTCGAGCTGTTGTTCCTCAAGTATGGACGGGATGACGAGCGCCAGGCGGACGAGCTCGGATTCCGCTACGCGTTGAACGACGGCTACGACGTGCGCGAGATGGGCAAGGTGTTTCTCGCGTTGGAGCGTTCGAGCGAGCTCGAAGGCGCGCAGAAGATCCCGGACTGGCAGTCGACTCACCCGGCGGAGCCGGAGCGGATCGCAAACGTCGACAAGCGTGTCGCCGCGCTCGGCGCGGGCTACAAGCCCGGCCGCGTCGACGGCCCCGAGTACCTACAACACGTCAACGGTCTCGCCTATGGCGAGAACCCGCGCAACGGCTTCTTCCGCGACGGCACGTTTTACCACCCGGAGATGAAGTTCCAGTTCACCGTGCCCGCGAACTGGAAGACGCAGAACGCCCCGACCGCCGTGCAGGCGATCAACCCGCAGCAGAATGGCGCGGTGCAGCTCACGGTCGCCGGCAAGGGCTCGCCCGAGCAGGCGGCTCGGCAGTTCCAGCAGCAGGAGGGCATCGAGGCCGGCGAAGCGACGCGCGAGAACCTCAACGGCGTGCCGAGCGTCGTTGCGCCGTTTCAGGCACAGACGCAGCAGGGCACGCTGACGGGCTTGGCGGGATTCATCGGCTACGGCGGCACTACTTACGAGCTGGTCACGTACGCGCCGGCGCAGGCTTTCGAGCAGAACGAGGCGGCGTTCCGCAAGATCATCAGGAGCTTCCGGCCGCTGGACGACCCAAAAATCCTGAACGTGCAGCCGCCGAAGATAGAGGTCGTGAAGCTGGACCGGCCGATGTCGCTCACGCAGTTCGCGCAACAGCGCGCCGGTGGGCTGTCAGCCGAACGGCTCGCGGTGCTGAATCAGGTCGAGGATCCGAAAGCGACGCTTCCCGCCGGTACGCAGCTGAAGCGCGTTACCGGCGAGGTGCGTTGACGGCGCACGCCGCCGCACGGGTCCCCGCGATCCTCTCCCGAGGACCACGGGATGCGGAGCGCTTCGAGCGGCTCGCGCCCTAGTGCCGGATCTGGCTCGTCACGCTTCCGGCGTCGTAAGGCTCGCAGTAGCCGCGCTCCGTGCCCACTAGTGTGGGACTGCCGAAGCCGCCGGCGTTCGCGACGGCCTTGGTCATCACCACCGGGTTCTGTTTCCAAGGCTGCAGCAGCACGTCCGGGTCCTCGACCGTCACCTCGTAGAGCAGCTCATCGCCCTTGCGAGTGAACCGTTCGATGACCTTCATATTCTCCGAGTGGAAGAACCCGCCGCGCGCGAGCCAAGTTTCCGGCACGAACCCTCGCGACTCGATCACGAGCGTATCGCCGTCCCAGTGGCCGATCGAAGTGCCCGTGTATTTGGTTTGCTCGAGCGCTTTCTCGTCGAACGGATGGCCGTCGGTCGCGATGACGCGGAAGTCCGTATAGCCGCCGCCACCGTCGCCGCCGCGACCGTAGAGCAAGGTGATGTCGTCCGCGGTCTGGTAGATGCGCCCAGGTGCTCCCTGCCTCGGAATGCCCATGGGCTGACACGTCATGATCGGATCATCACGGTTCGTCCACATGTCGTGATAGACCACTTCGTCCCACTCTTTGGGCAGGTAAATCGGGCGGTTAGGCCCGAAACGTGAAGCTGCCTCGAATTCGAAATCGAGCGTTTGATTCCACGCCGGAGTGCAGCCGTCGAGCTGAGTCGGGGCGCAGCGGCGGTTGCCGTAGCGCCAGATGAAGAACTTGTTGCCCGGGTTCCAGCTGCCGGTCAGGTCCGGCTTGCCGCTAGCCAAACGCGGCGTCGCAGCGGTTGAAGTGAGCGCGGGGACTTTCTGGTCGCTGCCGAACATCGGCAGCGGCTCCGTGGGACCGACGTTCGGCGGCACCGGCACGACGACATAGACACTGCCGGTTTCAGTGACCGCCGTCTTGATGTCGCGTACGACCTTGCCGTTGTCGCGCTCCACCATCTTGCCCGCGTATTGGGATTCGATGCGATTGAGCTCGTTGTTGTAGTCGTTGTAGTCGCTGTACGTGAACTCGTAGGTATTGCTCTTGTGCTTGACGACGACGGTTTTGGGCATGAACTTGTCGTCAAGCGTGGCGACGGCCGTCGCGCCGGCGACGCCCGGAATAGGGAACGTGACGATTGGCGTCTTGCCTTCCCAGCGGACAGAGGTGTCGCCGATCTTGTCCTTACCCTCCGCGAGCAACCCGCCGGGGTTACGGAACGTCTTCATCAAATCGATTCCGGCGCCTGCCAGCGCTGCCTTGGCCGCGCCCTGCGGGCTTGCGTACAGGCGAATCAAGCGCTCGTCGCGCTTGTCCGGCATCGGCTTGGCCGTGCCTTCGCCCTTCACGAGACCGGCGCCCGGTCTGTCTTCATCCCAAGCGTACTTGCCGCTGACGACCTCGATGTTCTTGTACATCTGACCGTTCGGCAGCTTGCATTCGATTTGCGTGCGGCTGCCCTCGAATTGGTACGCGTTGCTGACGCGGTAGCCCGAGGTGCCGAGCTCGCCCTTGCGCTTGGTTACCTTGTAGGGCGTGATCGCGCAGGGCTGACCGTTCACTTGGATCGTGCCCTCGCCACGATACTCGAGCGTTACGGCGAGCTCGTGCTCCTCGATGCCGCGCAGCATCACCATGTGCCACGGCCAGTTGAAGAGCACGGACTTCAGGTCTCTGGCGTCTTCCTTGGGCGTGTAGGGTGTCGGCGGAGGACCGCCGAATTGCGCGTACGCCGCGACCGACCAGAACGTTGCGAGACCGGCTGCGAGCGCGACGCGGGTCGAGGTCGCACCTATCGATAAAGTCATGTTGGTTTCCCCCTGCAGCGAAGAATGTTGCTGGTATTCGGCGCGGAAGTCGATGGGTCTCGTATTCGCCGCGTGATGGCAGTCTTGGACAAGCTGTTAAATCGCCGGAAAATGATCGAGCGGGAATAATGCGGAGCCCCAGTGACTTATTCTAAAGGCGCGAAGCGCCTCGTATGGCGGTTGGCGCGCCCCGTGTATCGCCGCCTGCGGAAGCCGGCGCCTCAAGAATTCTCGATCGGGATCGCCGTGGGCGACTCGCCCTGGTCGGTGCGGCTGCCCCAATCCATCGCGAATCCGGTGCTCACGCTGGAAGACGTCACGGACGTGCCCGCCACGCTCGTCGCGGATCCGTTCATGTGTCAACGCGATGGGCGGTGGTATCTATTCTGCGAGGTTGTCAACCATCTGACCCGCCGGGGAGAGATCGGAGTCGCCGTGAGCCCCGACGCAGCGGCGTGGAAATATGAGCGCATCGTGCTCGCGGAGCCGTTCCACCTCTCGTACCCCTACGTGTTCGAATGGCAAGGGTCTCATTACATGATCCCCGAGAGTGGGGCCGCAAAGTCCGTGCGGTTGTACCGCGCCCAGGAGTTTCCTCTCCGTTGGGAGTGGGTCGGCAATCTTCTCGAGGGGAGGCGCTACGCCGACTCGTCCATCCTCTATTACAGCGGGAAATGGTGGCTTTTCACCGATGCCGGCCGCGACGGAACGAGCCCGCAACTGCGCCTCTATTTCGCGGACGAGCTGCTCGGTCCTTGGAGGGAGCATCCGGCGAGCCCGTTGCGAGACGATCCGCATCTTTCGCGACCGGCAGGGCGAGTGGTCGTCGCCGGCGGACATCCGGTTCGCTTCGCGCAGGACGTCTACCCGGTCTACGGGAGCAGCGTGTCGGCATTCGCTGTCACGAAGCTCTCGCCGACGGAATACGAGGAGCAGCGACTGACCGATCGGCCAATCCTCGGCGCCGGCGACGCCGCTTGGAACCGCGACGGCATGCATCACATCGACGCGCACCTGCGTCGCGACGGGTCGTGGATAGCGTGCGTCGACGGTTTCCGCAGCAACGAGCCCGCGAAGGATCCCGCCGCGCGATGATTGCGCGAC
>Ga0105246_10000930_pt1 | contig 16758 bp, 18 predicted proteins | sample KBSM64metaG_FD_99694 | JGI IMG/M metagenome (GOLD analysis project Ga0105246, IMG submission 99694) | Miscanthus rhizosphere microbial communities from Kellogg Biological Station, Michigan, USA - KBS M6-4 metaG | ecosystem: Host-associated > Plants > Roots > Rhizosphere > Soil | place...
CCGGCAGCACTCCGCCGCCCGGCGCCGCACGGGACCTCGCCGCGATCGCCGCCCGGCCGATGCCTGGCACAACCGGGGTGCATTCAACCGGGGTGCGCTCAACCGCAGCGCGTTCAACCGCAGCGCGCCTGCCATGACCTCCCGGCGGGTTCCGGGCAACAGGCTTGGGCCCCTGCGTTTTGTGCTCGCCTTCGGCGTGGTGAGCATGCTTGCGGACGTCGTCTACGAGGGCGCCCGTTCCATCACGGGCCCGTTCCTGGCCACCTTGGGCGCCACGGCGGCGATGACCGGCTTCATCACCGGGCTAGGGGAAGCGGTCGCCCTGGTGATGCGGCTCGGGACCGGGCCTCTTGCCGACAGGACCCGCAAGTACTGGCCGTTGACCATCGCCGGCTATGCGCTGACGGTGATCGCCGTTCCCCTGCTGGCCCTGGCCAGTTCCCTGTGGCAGGCGTCCGCCCTGGTGGTCGCAGAGCGTTTCGGCAAGGCCGTCCGGGCGCCCGCGCGGGACACCATGCTGTCCCACGCCGGCTCGCGGCTGGGCCGGGGCAAGGCCTTTGCCATCCACGAGGCGCTGGACCAGTCCGGCGCGCTCATGGGCCCCTTGCTGGTTTCGTTGATGGTGGCCGTCGCGGGCTACCAGCTGGGTTTCGGCGTCCTGGCCGTACCCGGCGCCTTGGCGATGCTGGCGGTGTTCCTCCTGCGGCGGGCGGTGCCGGTTCCGGAACGGTACGACGAGGCCGCCCGGCCCCCTAGCGCCGCCACCCGGGGTGACTCGTCACCGGAAGCCGCGGTGCGCGCACCGCTTCCGGTGAGGTTCTGGTGGTACAGCGCATTCACCACAGTCTCGATGTTCGGCTTCCCGACCTTCGGGGTGGTGTCCTACCACCTGGAAATCCAGGAGGTCTTGCCCCCGGCGCTGATCCCGGTCAGCTACGCCGCTTCGATGGGCGTCGCCGCCCTCGCCGCCCTCGCGTCCGGCGCCCTGTATGACCGCATCGGGCTGCGCGGCCTGCTCCTCGCCCTGCCGCTGACCGCCGCAGTTCCCTTCCTCTCGTTCACCACGGACACTGCGCTGGTCTGGGCAGGGGCCGTGGTGTGGGGTGCTGCCTTGGGGATCCACGAATCAACCCTCCGTGCCGCCGTCGCGGACCTCGTTCCCGCGGCCCGGCGCGGCACCGGCTACGGGATTTTCACTGCCATCTACGGGATCTCGTGGCTGGCCGGATCCACCATCATCGGCACCCTGTACTCGGCGTCCCCCCCGGGACTGCCGGTCTTCACTGTAACCACGCAGCTCGTTGCCCTGCTCGTCTTCCTGCCCCTGCTCAGGCCTGGGCGGACGAGGGCCTGAAGACGCCAACTGCTCTTGATTTTGGGCGGGTGTGGCCGTCAGATGGTCCTGTCAGAGGAGAATCAATGGCCATCGAGTTCAACCACACCATCGTCTACGCCCGGGACAAGCGCTTCTCGGCCGAATTCCTCGCCCGGATACTGGGCCTGCCAGCGCCGACAGCGATGTGGTCCTTCATAACGGTGGCGCTGGAGCACGGCGTGGCCCTCGACTTCGCCTCTGCCCAAGGCGACATCTCACCGCAGCACTACGCCTTCCTGGTTTCCGAAGAGGATTTCAACGGCATCCTCGCCAGGATCTCGGCCGAAGAAATCCCGTACTGGGCCGACCCCGGGCGGAACAGGCCACAGCAGATCAACCACAACGACGGCGGCCGGGGCGTCTACTTCAAGGACCCCGACGGGCATCTGCTCGAGGCGATTACGCGTCCGTACGGCTCGGGGGCGGCATGACGGAAGAACTAGTGCGGCTCACGGCCACCGTCACGGGCAGGGTGCAGGGTGTGGGCTTCAGGTACCGGACGATGGCCGAGGCCCGGCACCTGGGATTGACCGGGGAGGCCGTGAACCGTTGGGACGGCTCCGTGTTCGTGGTGGCCGAAGGCACCCCCGAAGGAATCGAAGCGCTGCTGGCTTGGCTGCGCTCAAACAGGGCACCGGGCCGGGTAGAGCACGTGGAGGCGTCGCTCGGCCGGGCCACCGGGGAGTTCTCCGGCTTCGGAGTGGAGTAACACCTTCGCTGCCGGACGCCCGGCTCAGGGCCTGATCACCGCGAGGACACTCTCGGCGGTAGCCGTCCAGCTGGGCAGGCTCCCGCGCCGGGTCATGGCGGCGGCACGCCAGCGGGAGGCCAGCTCCGGGTCCTCGAGCCAGGCGGCGAGCACATCCGCCAAGGCGTCCGGGCCGCCGTCGAGATCCACCGCAACGCCGGCACCAAACGGCCCGAGCGCCTCCTCGGCCCCGGTCCCCCGCCGGACAATTACAGGAACTCCGTGGGCCAGGGATTCCGGCACGGCCATGCCGAAACTTTCCTGCGCGGAGACCAGCACACTGAGGTCCGCGGCGTGCCATTCTGCTTCGAGCCCTGCATCCCGGAGTTCCCCGGTGAGCCGGATGCGGCCCTTCAGCCCGTGCTTCCCGACGGCGGCGCGCACCTGGGCGGCGTAGTCCGGGTCCGCGTCCGGCGAACCGATCAGTGCCGCCGTCCAGGGCAGTCCGCTGATTGCGGCCAGGGCCTCTACGAGGATCAGCTGGCTTTTGTTCGGCAGCAACGCGGCCACGCAGACAATATGCGGGGGCTGGGATCCGACGGCGGCGTCAGCGGACAGGGTTCCGGGCAGCGCGACGTGGACGCGTTCCAGCCCGTACAGTTCCTTGAGTTTCGCCGCGGCGAAGGCGCTCGGGCAGATCACCCCGCTTGCGGCGGCCAGTGCCTGCGCTTCGAGGTCCGCGTGGGCGGTGAAGGCCATGTGCGAAAGGATCCAGACGCGCGTCCCGGCCTGCACCGCCGCGGCGATCTCCCCCGGCGCACCGGCTGCGATCAGCCCGTCGACAATCGCAAGGTCCGCATCGCGCAGGGACCAGGCGAGCGACTCCCGGTCCTCGTCCAGCCCGGGCGGCCACGCGCCGTCGAGCATCACCACCTCGGTCCGCGCGCCCAGCGCTTCCAGCTGTTCCACCAGCCGGGCGTTGTAGAGGTTGCCGCCGGAACGGTGCTCAATGTTGCCCGGCACGATGAAGCGGATGGTCATCGTCTCAGCGGCGCTGCGGGAGGTCCAGGGAGTAGCCGGCCCAGGCGTCGGGGTTTTCGCGGAGGACGACGTCGATCCCCGCCAGCGCGGCGCCGTCGGGCAGCTTTTCGGCGACTCGTTCGGCGATGTACCGGGCGAGGACCTCGGTGGTGGTCAGCTGCCCGGCGAACTCCGGAAGCTCGTCCAGGTTCTTGTAGTTCAGGCGGTCCAGGACCTGCTGGAGCAGCTCGTCCGCCGCGCCGATGTCGATCACGATCGCGTCCTGGTTCAGTTCCGCGCGGCGGAAGCTCACCTCGGCCACGAAGGTGGCCCCGTGCAGGCCCTGGGCCGGGCCGAAGGACTCGCGCGGGAGGCTGTGGGCGATCATGAAATGGCGTCGGACGGTGAGGCTGAACATGCTTATCCTTCCGGGTAGCTGATCACGTGGCAGGAGTTCCCGTCTCCGTGCGCGGCCAGGTGCTCGATCATGTGCGGCAGTTCGGCGAAGCTCGTGTCTGCGCTGAGGAAGAGATCGAACGCGGGGTCCTGCAGCAGTTGCACTGCGAGTTCGAGGCGTTCGGCGGTGCTGCGCCGGTGACGGCGGGCCCGTGCCACCACGCCCACCTGGCTGGCCGTGATCGAGAGGCGCCGGGCGTGGAAATCTTCACCCAGGGGGACGGACACCGGGGTGTCGCCGAACCAGGAGAGCTCGATGACGCGGGCTTCGTCGCCGGCCAGTTGCAGGCTGCGCCGCAGGCCTTCCGGGGTGGCCGAGCAATGGAAGACGATGTCGCAATCCGCGCGGGCATCTTCAGGGAGGGCGAAGTCGATGTTCAGGGCCGCCGCTGTTTGTTCCTTGGCCGGTTCCACGTCCACCAGTTCCAGCCGCTGCAGCGGGAACTTCCGCAGCAGGGCTGCCAGGGTGCCGCCCAGCAGCCCTCCCCCGACGACGGCGACCCGGTCTCCCAGCCGCGGACCCGCCTCCCAGAGGGCGTTGAGCGCTGTCTCCACCATGCCGGTGAGCACCGCGCGGCGGGGCGGGACGCCGTCGGGAATCTTCGTGAGGGAATCGACCGGCACCACGTAGCGGTCCTGGTGCGGGTGCAGGCAGAAGACTGCTTTGTTTTTCCATTCGGCGGGGCCTTCCTCCACGATGCCCACGGAGAGGTACCCGTATTTCACAGGTGAGGGGAACTCGCCTTCCTGATGCGGGGCGCGCATGGTCCGGGCGACGCTCTTCGGCACATGGCCCGCGTGGACCAGGAGTTCGGTGCCCTTGCTGATGCCCGAATAGAGGGTGCGCACGAGGGCTTCGTTGGCTTGGGGCTCGGGCAGGGTCTCCGCGCGGAGTTCACCTTTGCCCCGGCCCACGGTCCAGTAGGCGGTGGCCAGGGTGCCTTTCGCTTGGCTGGGCGTCGGCGCTTCGTTGCGGTGCTCGGAATCAGTCATCCTGCTCATGAATCTAGCCGGGGGTCGCGGGCATTGGAAGGGTTGCCTTGGGGCGTTTTAGGTCCGTTTTGGGGGCCGTTTTGGGGAACCGCCGCCACCTCCGGTACCCTAGTCCAGTTGGTGACGTGTCCGAGCGGCCGAAGGTGCAACACTCGAAATGTTGTTTGGTGTAACAGCCAACGTGGGTTCAAATCCCACCGTCACCGCCAAATGAGAAAGGCCCTGGTTCCCTTTGTTTTCAAGGGAACCGGGGCCTTTTGTTTTGCCCCGGATCAGGGGTTTGCCATCACGTGCTAGGCTCCCCAGAATCCACACACGGCCGCACCGAGGTCGCAACAACCCAGGAGGTTCGCGATGCCGGACACCACCTGCCACATGTCGATCTCGTTGGATGGTTTCGTCGCGGGGCCGGACCAGAGCCGCGAGGACCCCTTGGGCAAACGGGGGCTGGAACTGCACGGCTGGCACATCGGTGACCCGCGAGCCAACCAAGCCGACAAGGTCGCGAGCGAGTGGCTCATGCGTCCGCGGGGCGCGTACGTGATGGGTCGGAACATGTTCGGCCCGATCCGCGGGGACTGGGATGAGGAATGGACCGGGTGGTGGGGGGCCGAACCGCCGTACCACGCGCCGGTGTTCGTACTGACCCATCACGGACATGACCCGATCCAGATGGACGGCGGGACCACCTTCTACTTCGTCACCGAGGGCTTCGACGCGGCCTACTCCGCAGCGTGCCAGGCCGCAGGGGACAAAGGCGTGGACATCGCCGGTGGGGCCTCGACCGTCCGGCAGGCACTGATCGCCGGCGTGATCGACGAACTCACCCTCGATATCGCGCCGGTTCTGCTCGGTTCCGGTGAACGCATCTTCGACGGCGTTGAATCCTTCGGCTTCGAACCCGCCGAGGTGCTTCACTCACCGTTGGCCACCCACATCCGCTATCGCCGCAGCTAACTCTGTCGGGGACCGCCATGGTTCGAAGGCAGTTCAGGACCGGGGCCCGCGCACCGACTTGGCGCCGGGAGATTTGACTGCTTTCGCGGGGTTCGCGGTGACGACGCGGTTCCGGCCCTGGGCCTTGGCCTCGTAGAGGGCGGCGTCCGCCGCTTCAATCATGAGCGCAAGATCGGCGCCGGTATCAGCGCTGGCGACGACACCGTAACTCACGGTGGGAAAGGCCACACCGGGCGGGGTTGGAGCGGCCGCCAGGACCCGGCTGATCTCGGCAGCGACGATCTGGCCTGTTTCTTGTTCTGCACCTGAGAGCAGGATGACGAACTCCTCGCCGCCGTACCGGCCTACGAGGTCGATAGTGCGGACTGAGCTGGTGCATGCAGCGGAGAACGCCTGAATGGCTGCATCTCCGGCGGTGTGGCCGTAGGTGTCATTGAGTGTTTTGAACTGATCGAGGTCGGCCATGACCAAGGTGGATGCGGACCCCCCGCTGTCCAGGCGCCGGACCTCGCGGGACGCAAGTTCCATGAAGGCCCTGCGGTTGAGGAGGCCCGTCAGGCCGTCCCTGTTGGCTCGCTCGCTGAGTGCATTGATGAGCTGCTCGTTGCTCAGTGCCGTCATGCTGTATGAGACCGTCACCAACAGCATGAGTGTGAGGACGCTGGTCACGGTGGGGCTGAAGAAAGTACGGAACACCGGGCCGTCCGGGCCCTCCGCCAGGTAGACGACCCAGCGGCATAGGAAGTAGGCGGCCAGGACACCGGCAGCCAGCGACAGCGAGCGGTTGACCCAGGAACCGATGGGCTTGACCAGCCAAAGTTCACGGGTCGCCAGCCCCATCCCCAAGGCCATCATCGCCAGATACACCGCGCCGCCCGACCATTCGTTGGAGGCCGGATTCTCCAACACCGAGGCCACCGCTGTGACCAGAGGAGCGGCCAGAAGTTGCCACCGCGGAATGGGGAGCACCCTCAGCGAACGCGAGCCCGCCCACACACAGAACGCTCCCGCCACCACCAAGGAATTCCCCAATGGGACCACCCAGAGCTGCTGCGGGGTTCCGGTCAGAAGATACGCTAGGTTTCCCGCAAGCAAGCACCCCAGCGAAACACACCACCAGCCACTGTAGCGGGAACGGGTCTGGCGGAAAGAGCCGAAGAACAACACACACAAGAGCAACGCCACAACGCTCAGGGAAAACTCCACACTAAGTGCATCGAGCAACATCACTCACACCTCCCTCAGCCGTCCCACCAGTTTAAGGCATCCGCATCACGCAGACCCACGTGGCAGGACCCGCAGGGAATTCCGACGGCGCTCTGTACGTTGTTCACTCCCGTATTCAATCTTGAGAAAAGTGAGGCCTTAAAAAGTGGCAGCTGATTACGACGAACTTCGCACTGACGTAAAGGAGTCGCAGGAGCAGTCCCTGCAGGCACTGCAGTCGGCCGGTGCCCCGACGGCCAAGAGCGTGGTCCTGGAGCTGGATGAAACGGACGGACTCGACGCCGGCGGACCCGGCGGCGAAATCGTCGCGGAGGAGCTCATCGTTCACGTCATTCCGCAGGGCAACGACGAATTCGTATGTGACTCATGCTTCCTGGTACGTCACCGCTCCCAAATCGCCAGGGAAAAAGAGGGGCTTCGCTTCTGCGTGGAGTGCGAAGGCTGACCTTCGGCCTAAACATCGCAAGCAAGCGCACTAGCCTGTTCTGAAATCGACTCGGCAGCCTCTCGATCAAAGGAGAAGCACATTGCTCAATGTCCTCACAGCACAAGTCCGCGCCGCCCATTTGCTGGTCCGTCCGGAGGAAGAATGGGATGCGCTCACCGATGACCTGTGGCGGGCGTACGACTCCAAGGACGGCGAGCTCGTCGAGCAGCTTTGCGAACCGTACCTTGCCTCGTGGCGGGTAGTCACCCGCAACCTGCTCGCCGAACCGCTCGCGGCCGCCGGCATCAGGGTCGCCAGCCCGGCGCATCCGTGGGCAGTCGCCACGCTGGAGCGCGACGGCGTTATCCAGGAACCACTGCTGTGCTTCCTTGACGATGATGTCCCCAATGCCTGGGAGGCAGCCGCCGTCAACGGCGGCCTGCAGCTACAGCACTTCAACGACATCATGGCCGGCTACGAGAGCTGCCTGAAGGAACTCCTCGCCGCACCGCGGGCATAGAGCCTCACCGAGCTCTTGGGTCGGTGAGGTAGGCGCGGCCCTCAATGAATGCCAGTAGTCCGATCACCATCAAGGCTCGCCTGCTGCACGGCGCGCTCAACAGCGAAGCAGGTGGGTGACTTCGGTACGGCTTCATCCCCCGGTTACTGCCACGACATTGTGAACCAGATGATCGCGAAGACATAACCTACGAGCGCCAGCAGGGCGAACCGCTTCGGCGTCCCTACCGGGTTCTGCTTCGTGAGCCCGAAGAAGGAATTGATGTTGAAAAGGTGCAGCAATAACCCGCCGCCCAACAACCCGGGCAGCATTGACGAAGGGGCCACTACCAGGACGGTCGCAGCAAAGAACGCATACTCAAGAACGAACGCCAGGCGAGGCCGCGACCACAGCCCAAGCCCCACGAAGCGATCTCCCCGGCCCCAGCCCCGGATAGGAAGGTCGCGGAGGTGAACCACCGCATCCAATAGCCAATGCGAAAGGACGCCGACCCAGAAAAGCACGCCTACAAGAACACTCTGGTAGATGAGACCGGCCAACAGGGCCGGCAGGAGGCTGAGGGCGCTGCCGAGAACCAAAGAATGGGAGTACGGGTACGACGTGAACTCGACCCGGGATTGCAGTGGATCATTGCGGTCCACCTTCACCCTCTCCTTGCCGGCAAAAACCAGTGCGGGCCAAACGATGTCGGGCCAGGCCACGGCCACTGCGATGGGCAGAGCGGGCGCCTCGGGCACCGCGGCAAGAATGACCGCCGCTGCGGCGAAATGACCTACGTACACGAGCGACAAGCCTACCCGCCACATGAAGGGCCCGGTTCCCTCTACTAGAAAGGGAACCGGGCCATTGCTTTGGGCGGATCAGGCACCCACCAGGACGAAAACGTTGCCGTCCGGCGCCTTGATTACCGCCACGTCGCCGGGCTCAGTTGCGAAGGGCGGCTCGATCATTGCCTGAATCAGACCTTGGATTCCGGTAGCCGGCCTGCACTGCGGCGCGTTCGGTGGCAAAGCAGACTTCCGGCGTGGTCCGGCTGTAGTACCGCTGGCCCGGCAAGTGATAGATCCCGCTCGGAGCGTTGCCCTTGATCGGCGCCCACGCCGGGCAGTTCCATGTGCTCGCGGGCCGGGCCGACGTCGGCTTCGGCGCGGGAGCGACCACGCGGACGGTTGCCTGGCCGGAGGTGTTGCCTTTGAGGGCGCCGGCGGCCGGCATGCGTACCGACCACTTGCCGGTAACCGAGGCCGGGAAAGTGGTGCGGAAGTAGCCGGTGGTGCTGGTCTTCAGGGTGCGCACGGCTGCGTTGGGCTTGGCGCCGTCGGGGTCGAAGTAGACCACCGCGGTGACAGTTCCGGTCTTGACCCAGGCGCGGCCGTAGCCCTGCATTTGGCCCTGGACCGTGATGGCGTTCCCGCGGACCACCGTGGACGGGCCGGCGGAGAACGATGCCACCCGGGTTGTGACGGTCGGTGCCGCCTGCGCCGGTGCCGCAATGACGACGGCGGGCGCCACGAATGCGGAAATCGCCAACAGGGTGCCAAGCGCTTTTCGGCGCAAAGAAGTACTGAACAAAATGAATTCCCCCATGGAATTGCTGCCACGCGAACGGCAGATCTGAATGTACAAGCTGAATCCTAGCCCCGAAACATCGCTGGAAAGCGCAACAAAAAAAGCGGACCCGCCCCGAGGCAAAAGCCAAGGACGGGCCCGCAAGAACCAAGCAAAAGCTACGCCCGGTACTTCACTTCCCCGCCAACCACCGTGAGCACCACAGAAGAGGAAAGCAGCGAATCCACCCCGGCCAAAAACGGGTCGGTATCCAGCACCACGAAATCGGCCAGCATTCCCGGGGCCAGGCGGCCGAGTTCGTGCTCGCGGCGGCAGGAGAACGCGGCGTCGCGGGTGGCATGGCCCAGCGCAGCGGCCAGTTCAAGCGCGTACTTGGGCAGGTTCGCGGGCAGCGACTGATCCAGGGCGGACTTGCGGGTGGTGGCGATGTACATGTTGGGCAGCGGCGGGTGCGGTGCCGTGGGAGCGTCCGAACCGAGGGCCAGCACCGCGCCGGCGTCGGTGAACTCGGTCCACGGGTAGGCACGGTCGATGCGCTCATCTCCCAGCATGGCTCGCCAGTTTTCCTGCACCGCGGGATCGGCGTGGACCGGCTGCATGGACGCGACAATGCCCAGCCGCGCCAAGCGCGCAATGCTCTCCGGTGTGACGGTCTCCATGTGCTCGATCCGGTGCCGGCGGTCGCGCGGGCCGTTCACCTCGTTGGCGTGCTCGAACGCATCCAAAGCCACCTCGGAAGCGAGGTCGCCGATCGCGTGGATGGCCACCTGCAGCCCCGCGGCATCGGCGGCGGCCACCACTGGGTTGAGGTATTCCGGGGCCCAGATGAGGTCGGCGTTGCTGCCGTCCGAGTAGGGCTCCTTCATGGCGGCCGTGCAGCCATCGATCACACCGTCGGCAATGATCTTGATGCCCACCACCCGCAGCCACGGTGTGTTGACCTCGCGGCTGAGTTCGGCGGCGCGCGCCACCTGGGCCAGGTTCTCCTCGTGGTTCTCCGATGGAGCCACCAGCCAGTGCGCGTTGATGCGCAGCGGCAGCGTGCCCCCACCGGCTTCCAGTGCCCGGCGCATCGCCGCAAGTTCGCCCTCCCCCAGGGCCATGTCGATGCCGCTGGTAACGCCGGTGGAGAGGTAGTGCTCGAACGAAGTCGCCAGCTGCGCGTCGCGTTCCGCATCCGAGGTCAGCGAAGCCAGCGTGGGCCAGGCGTACTGGTGCATCGCAGTTTCGTGCAGGAGGCCCGTGGCTTCACCGGTCACCGGGTCGCGCTCGATGATGCCGCCCAGGGGGTTGGGGGTGTCCCCGTCGATGCCCATTTCGGCCAGCGCGGCCTTGTTCACCCACACGGAGTGGAGGTCGTTCGCGTCCAGGTACACCGGGCGGTCAGGCACGACGGCGTCAATCATCTCTGTGGTCGGGGTACCGCCGGGGACGGCCGAAAACAGCCAGCCGCTGCCGAGGATGCGCGGCGCCTCCGGGTCGGCGGCCACGGCCATCTTGAGCCGGAGCTGGATCTCGTCGAGGTTTGCGGCGTCGCGCAGGGCCACCTTCTGCATGGTTTCGCCCATCATCACCATGTGGGTGTGGGCGTCCACGAAGCCGGGCATCACGAAGGCGCCGCCGAGGTCAACGTCGGAGAAAGAAGCACCAGCCAGCGCCTCGCGCGCGGCCGCCTCGCTGCCCACCTGGGCCAGCCGCTCGCCGTCGACGATCAATGCTTCGGCGAGCGCGGGACCGTCGGCGGTGAAGATCCGGGCGTTGCGGTAAAGGGTACGGGTGGTCACAACTGTTCCTTTGTTCTTAGTGGGCACGGGCTTAGTGGGCACGGGCTCAGTGGGCACGGGCTCGGCGGGCACGGGCTAGACGATCGCTGCCTGGTTGAACTGGCCGTCGGAGTTGAACTGCGCGTCGGAGGTGTCGACGGCGGCGCCCTCCTTCTCCACGCTGGCCGCCACCCGGGAAATCACCAGGAACGGCACCAGCAGGAGGAAGCTGAACGCGGAAAGAATCAGCGTCAGCGGCACGTAGCCGAGGGTTTCGGCGATGAAGGTACCGAACAACGGCGAGAAGGCGGAGCCGATCAGGTAGGTGCCGCTCAGTGCCGCCGACCAGAAGCCGCGCACGTCCAGCGCCACGGCAATGGACACCACGTACATGAACGCCAACGCGTAGACGGTGTTCCAGGCGATGATGACCAGCATGTAGGTCCCGGGGTCGTGGACCAGGCCCGCGGCGAGCTTCAACCCGCCGCCCAGCAGCAGGAGCACGAGGAGCGGGATGGTGCGGCCAAGGCGGTCGCCGAGGTAGCTGGCGATGGCACCGAAGATCAGCCCGCCGGCGGTGGAGGCGCTCAGCATGATTCCCATGTCGGCGTCGCCGATCCCGGCGTTCCCGGCGCCCATGGAACCTGCCACTGCCCAGAGCGAATCCTCGCCCAGCGCCCACAGCCCAAAGCAGGCCAGCAGGCTGAAGCCGGCGATCGTCACCAGCACCGGCGCCTTGCCGGGAGCAGCGGCAGTTGACTGCCCGACGTCGGCCCCTTCCGTGGCGTGGGACGCTTCAGTTGCGTCCGGCGCCGCGGCGGCCGGCATCCAGCCGGAAGTCAGGGCGAAGGCGAGCGCCAGGAGCGCAAGGAGCCCGAACGCACTGAGCATTCCGGTGCCGAACATCGGGATGAGCGCGAGGACGACCGTGACGATCGCACGGTTGGCCAGGCCGCTGATGCCGGACATGCGGTTCGGGTTGCGCAGGGCCGCCAGCGCGGCGCCGCTGGAGGAAATGGCACCGCCGCCGCCCAGGCCGCCTAGAATGATGCCGGCAATGGCCACGGGGGCCAGCGGGACGAGGGCTGCCGTGCCGAAACCGGCGGCGGCGAGGAAGAGGCCGCCGCGGGCCACCACGTAGCGGCCGGAACGGGCCGACCAGCGTGAGGTCAGGAGGCAGCCCGCGGCCGTGCTCAGAAGGCAGGCCGTCATTACGGTTCCTGCAGCGGTGGGCGTGAGGCCGTGGCCATCCACCAGGGCGATGATCATGAAGGGCACAAGGTTGGCGGCCATGAAGCCGATGACGCCGATCCCGAAAGTCGAGATGCCGCGTCGCCAGGTGAGGGGCACGCGGCCGCTGGCATCCGGGGTGGGGGAAACGCTCAAGGAATTCTCCGGGTCTGTGACGAGGCCGCGTCCTTGCGGCCTGCGGGCAGGATCCGGGCGGAGAGCCGGATCACTAAACGAAAGGCTTTCGTTTAGTATGCGGCCTGAGGCCCCCGTCACACAAGCCGGGGCAGGAAACTAAAGCCCGGCAGCCCGCCGTCGTAGTCCTTCGATGAGGATTTCAAGGCCGAATTCAAAGGCGGTGCCCGCCCGGTCGGCCAGCCCGGAGGCGTTCTCCACGGCACGCCCCAAGGCGCTCCCGCCGCCCGGAGCCACCTCCCACACGTTGCCGGGAGCGGCGAGGTCCAAGGCGGCGCCGATGGCGAAACTGTCGATCAGGGCCAGGCCCGAGGCGACGTCGCTGCCCGTGAAACCCGCCTCCTCCAGCGCCGACGACAGGCGCTCATAGAAGGCGATGACCTTGGCATTCCGGACAGTCTGCATCACCAGCAAGGGAGCGGTGCGCGGGTGCCGGGCGAAACTCTCGCGGTAGTCCCGGATTTCCAGGCGGAGGACCTCATCCCACGGTGTACCCGGCGGAGGGGCCGGGCTTTCCGCCGTGATCCGGCCGCGGATCAGCTCCAGGATTTCCTCGCGCCCGGATACGTGGTTGTAGATGGAGGACTGGCTGACGCCGATCTTGCGCGCCACCTTGGGCAGGCTGAAGTCGCCGCTCTCGTCGATGAGTTCGAGGGCGGCCGTGACCACGGCGTCGACGGAAATCAGCGGTTGGGACGGGCGCGCCATGAAAGGACTCCTGGGGGTTCGGCTGGTCCCCAAGGTATCAGCGACGGACTCTTGGAAGGCCATGCGGCGGCGCCCATACTTGGTGCATGAGCGTCGAGTCCCGGCCCCCGTCGGCGGACACCGCCGAAACATCGCCTGCCTGGCCAGCAGCTGCCCCTCCCGCACCGGGTGCGCCTACGGACGGCCCCCTCACCCGCGAAGAGCTCCACCTCGCTTCGCGCAACCATGCCCAGCCCCTGGAAATGCTCCAGTGGCCCATCACCCCGATCGGCATGCATTACCTGCTGGTCCATTTCGACATTCCCCGGATCGACCCCACGGACTGGCGCCTGCGTATCGGCGGACTGGTGGACCACCCGCGCGAGTACACCCTCACCGAGCTCAAGCACCGTGAGCGGCGCACCGTTCCGGTCACCATGGAATGTGCCGGCAACGGCCGCTCCCTGATGGAGCCGCGGCCGGTCAGCCAGCCCTGGGACCGGGGCGGCTTCGGCACCGCGGAATGGACCGGGACGCCGCTCGCCCCGTTGCTGCACGACGCCGGGATCCCGGCTGACGCCGTCGAACTCGTCTTTACGGGGGCGGACCGCGGGATCCAGGGCGGGATCGAGCACCAGTACGCCCGCAGCCTCAGCATTTCCGATGCGATGTCCGGGGACGTGCTGCTCGCGTACGAGGTCAACGGCCAGCCCCTGCCGCCACAGCACGGCTACCCGCTCCGGCTCCTGGTGCCCGGCTGGTACGGCATGACCAGCGTCAAATGGCTGGGCTCCATCGAGGCGATCGACCACGCCTTCGAGGGCTACCAGCAGACTCCGGCCTACCACCTGACGCAATCGGCTGAGGAACTGGGCGAGCCCGTGCAGCGGATCAGGCCCCGGGCCCTCATGGTGCCGCCGGGCGTTCCCGACTTCTTCACCCGGGAACGGTTCGTGCAGGCCGGGCCCGTGCATCTGAGCGGCAGGACGTGGTCCGGGCACGGAACAGTGGACCGGGTGGAAGTGTGCGTGGACGGAGTCTGGGCCGAGGCGGAGCTGGAACCGGCCATCGGGCCGCACGCCTGGCGGGGCTGGAGCTTCACCTGGATCGCGTCCCCCGGCGCCCATGAACTGGCCTGCCGCGCCAGCGACAGCTCCGGCCTGACACAGCCCGACCATCCCGACTGGAACTACCAGGGCTTGGCCAACAACGCGATCCAGCGCCTCACCGTGACGGTTCGCGGATAGCCCCGGTGAAAGCGGCCATGGGAGGCTCCAAAAACAGCAGCGACTACGAATTCCTCACCGTCTGGCGCGTCGCCGGGACACCGCGGGAGGTGACGGACATCCTGGGCGACGCCGGAACCCTGGCCCGCTGGTGGCCATCGGTGTATCTGCGCGTGACGCCGCTGGACCCGGGCGAACCGGACGGCACGGGCAAGAGCTTCATGCTGCACACCAAGGGCTGGCTGCCCTACACCCTGCGCTGGAAGCTCACCGTCACCGAGCCCATCACCGAGCAAGGCTTTGCCATCGCCGCCACCGGCGACCTGAACGGCACGGGCCGCTGGACGTTCGAAGCGGACGGGCCGGAGACAGTCATCAGCTATGACTGGCGGGTGACCGCGGCGAAGCCGCTGATCCGGCGCCTTGGCTTTCTGTTCAAGCCGGCGTTCGCGGCGAACCATCGCTGGGCGATGGCCCGCGGGCAGGAAAGCCTGGCACTGGAACTGAGGCGCCGGCGCCCCGGAACGGGCAAGGCCAAGGTTCCGCCGCCACCACAGCCCACCTTCGCCGGCCGGTACCGCTGGCAGAGGAGCAGCACGCATGCCTGAGGACAAGATCCTCGACGGCTACCACGGCGTGTGCGCGAGCTACTACACGGACGAAGACACGGACATCCCCCTCAAACCGGCCGACGCTCCCCGATAGACTGCCGCCGAGCCCGGCCACGCGCGGAAGGAGGAGTGTGTGTCGTTCTTTCAGCTGTCGCTGATCGCCGCGGCCGCCCTCCTCGGGCCGCTCCTGGCACTGCCCCGGAAGTGGCACCTTCCCGTGGTCTTGGGGCAACTGCTGGCGGGCATCGCCATCGGCCGGACCGGGCTGGCGCTCGTGGACTCCTCGGACCCCACCTTCACCTTCGTGGCCGACGTCGGCTTCGCCCTGATCATGTTCGTGGCCGGAACGCACGTGCCGGTCCGCGATACGGCCATCCGGCCAGCGCTGGGATCCGGGGCGCTGCGGGCCGCTGTCGCGGCAGGGCTCGCGGCCGCCGTCGGGACCGGCATTGCCTTCGCCTTCGGCACCGGCCACGCACCGCTCTACATCGTCCTGCTGGCCTCCTCCTCGGCGGCCCTGGTGCTGCCGATCGTCGATTCGCTGCGGCTTGCCGGGCCCAAGGTCCTGACGACGACGGCGCAAGTGGCGATCGCGGATATCGCCTGCATCGTCGCACTCCCCCTGGCCGTCGACCCGCCCAACGCCGGACGCGCCGCAGCCGGGGCCGCCGTCGTCGCCGCTTGCTCCGTAGTGCTGTTCTTCGTGCTGCGCCGGCTCGAACGCAGCGGCATCCGGGGCCGGCTGCACGATGTCTCGGAGGACCGGAAGTTCGCCTTGGAGCTACGGATCCAGCTGGCGTTGCTGTTCGCCCTGTCAGGACTCGCAGTGGCCGGGCAGGTGTCCATCATGCTCGCGGGGTTCTCCTTCGGCCTGGTGGTGGCGGCGGTGGGCGAACCGCGGCGCCTGGCACACCAGCTATTCGCCGTCAGCGACGGATTCCTGGGCCCGGTGTTCTTCGTCTGGCTCGGCGCCTCCTTGGACCTGCACACCCTCGCGGGCAGCCCGCGGATGATCCTGCTGGGACTCTGCCTGGGCTTCGGGACCCTGCTGGTCCACGGAAGCCTGCGCTTCCTCGGCCAACCCCTGCCGCTCGCGGTCCTGGCGGCCTCACAGCTGGGAGTACCCGTTGCCGCAGCAACCATCGGCACCCAGCGGCACCTGCTGGAACCGGGCGAAGCCGCGGCATTGATCCTCGGAGCCCTCATGAGCATCATGGCGAGCGCCGTCGCGGGTTCGCGGGCGGCCCGGACGTTTGCGCGGCCTGACAAAGTGGCTGGCTAGGAGCCGGAAAATTGCGGGGCATGCCGGCGCTTACAGCGCCGTCGACGACGTTGATTCCCGCTGCGACTTACGATAGGTCGAACATCGCGAGTTCAACAGCAGATTGGATGTCCCTGCACAATGCTGGATCTTCACCGCCTCACCCTGCTGAGGGAAGTCAAGCTCCATGGCAGCATGAGCGCCGCAGCACGCGAACTCGCTTACAGCCATTCGGCCATCTCCCAGCAGCTGGGACTCCTGGAGAAGGAAACCGGCGTGATCCTGCTGGAGAAGGCCGGCCGCAGCGTCAGGCTCACGGCGGCCGGCGAAGAATTGGCCCGGAACACCGAAGCAATCTTGGCTGCCATGGAGCGCGCGGAAGCTGACCTGGCGACCTCGCACCAACGCCCCCAAGGGGTGGTGACCGTGGCTGCATTCACGACCATCAGCCGGAGCGTCATGCCGGCAGCTGTGGCGGAACTGGCCCGAAACTTTCCGCACCTGGACGTGCGCCTACGTCGCGAGGACCCCGAACTCGCCGTCACACAGTTAC
>Ga0105246_10000934_pt1 | contig 16726 bp, 19 predicted proteins | sample KBSM64metaG_FD_99694 | JGI IMG/M metagenome (GOLD analysis project Ga0105246, IMG submission 99694) | Miscanthus rhizosphere microbial communities from Kellogg Biological Station, Michigan, USA - KBS M6-4 metaG | ecosystem: Host-associated > Plants > Roots > Rhizosphere > Soil | place...
GCCAGAGCGATACCAGCGTTAACCCGTGGGGCGCTGGCGTATCGGATTACACCACCGGCAGCGTCATCAGCGCACTCAATTATATAACCGCCAACTCCGGGCTGGTGTGCAATCTGCGGGAATACCATGTCGCAGGTCGCGATAGTGGCGGCGGATCCAACCAACTCTCCTGGTGCCCGACGGTAGCCAGCGCGACGGGCGGTCGCTTTGCGGTCTCTCTATTGCGTGGTGCCGTCGCCGCTGACGCGACCAGCCTCTCGAATATGGCGACATCGTCAGCTGGCGGCACTGGTTGGATGGCGTGGGCGGAAGGGTTGAACACGCCGAACGATGGTTCGGTCACCGCGGCAAACTGCGTCACGGTGCAGCAAACGTTGGAGTCTGGTGTCGCTACCACCGCATCGTCGTCCAAACCTGTTGGCGTCGTCGGACCGTCATTCACGTATAATACTTTGCCGCCCGAGACCTCGACGGCGATTGCGAACTATCTCACGGCGCAGCAGAAGTCTGATTTGCTGGCGGCATCGGCATTGGCGTCTGTGCGTTATTTCCCGACCGCCAATCCGGGGGCCAATGACAGCGCGGGGCGTGGTGGCAATTCCGATGATGTGTCGATCGGTCATACGATCTACTTTGGCAAGCCGGAAATTCTTGGCGAATTCCATCCAACGCAGTTGAGTGGCGATAGTCCGTCGCGCGCCACTGACGACAACATCGGCGCTTATTATGGCGCGCTGATGATGCTGCACGCACATCGGCTCGACTACCGTGCATGGTTCTGGAAGAGCCTGTTCGACATCGGCCAATCAGGAGACTCGCCATGGGTGAGGGTGGGACTGTTTCCAAACCGTGGATCGGATACGCCACGGCTGCCGGCTCGAGCAATTCGGGCCATGTATGCGTTGACCGGGGATACTGGGTCGTCGAAGCGAAGCTTCCAGCCGTCGAACCTGGATTACGCGATTTCGGGGCTGCCCGCACCGCCAGCGTCAGCGACACCATGGATGGGTGGTCATCATCGGCTGTTCCAGAATTCCGGTGGCACGTTCTTTCTGTTCGTCTGGAGCGAAGCCTTATACCCAGGTGGCTCCGGGACGACGGTTACCATCAGCTTCAACCGCACTATGTCGAAGGTCATTCACTATGACCTGACCACCGATCCAGCGGCGGCTGAAACACCAGTCAGCACGCTGACGAATATCCCGTCGCTGAGTTTCTCACTTACCGCCTCGGTGCGGCTGTTCGTCATTTTCCCGCAGGGCTCCACGATCCCCACGGAGTCCGCACAGGATACGACACTCACATCGACGGCTGGCGCGATCTATGACGCATTGGGTGTGGCGTGGACCTTGGTGAGCAATCCACCATTCGGCTTGCAAGTCGCCCACGCCAGCATGGTCGACAGCCAGAACGTGGTGCTGTTGCTCTATCACGACCACGTCGTGCACCAGCAGAACAACGTCGGGACATGGCAATTTTGGAATAACGCCACGCAGGCTTGGGTGGTTGAGCCGGGCGATCCGCGCATCCAAATCACCGAGAGCCCGGAAGGCAGGACCGTCAATACGACCGGTCAGACGATTTTCGCCTCGCAGACACCGGGCCAGGTTGGCGGCGCCACACTCGATGCGTGGGCACTGGACTCTACTGCGCATGCCACCAAGAACGGCGTGCAGGATGGCGCAACCGCCAATGCGATGGAGTTGTTCTACCACAATCACACGGTTTACCTGGAGCAGACCACGGGCAACAGTTTCGGGACGCCGGGTTGGAAGTTCTATAACGGCTCAGGTTGGACCGACTGCCCTAATCCGCACGGCGTCGTTGAGTCGCCCGAAGGCACGCAAGTTACTAGCATCGGCCCGACGATCAATGCGTCGGTCACGCCCGGGCAAGCGTCAAACACCCTGCATATCTGGGGGCTGACCGATCCCTTGCCGGGCGAACCCGCCTTCCGCATGACGTTTGACGGCGCGATTGATGTGGATAGCTGGGGCGTTGACCTGCTCTACTATCACAACCACTCCCTGTATCAGCGCACGGTGGGCTCCAACTCACTCGGTAGTCCGGCTTGGTATGTCTGGGCGGGTCCTGGCATCAATAATTGGGTTGATACCACCAATCCAAACCCGGTCCAGGGGCCGACCGAATCGACTGAAGGCACCACCGTCACCGATTCCGGGCCGATTATTTATGCATCGAGGACACCGGGTCAGGCATCACCGTCTGGTGCGCCGCTCGATCAGTGGACAATTACCTCGGCAAGGCAGGCGTTTTTAAATGGCTCGTATGATGGCAGCAGCGCCAATGTTCTCTCGCTATATTATGCCGGGCACTTTGTTTATCACTCCGCGAGCAACGGTAACAATCTCGGCTTTACCCCGGGCTGGTGGCGCTGGAGCGGCACTGCCTGGGTCGACGTCACCCCGCCGATAGCGCAAACGCAGCAGTCGATCGCCATTACGACGATACCGCAGCAAGTCGTCGGAAGTGCATTTAGCGTTGTTGGGACGCTGAGCGGTTATTCGTCGCCGCCATCGCTGCAGTATCGCGATGGGGCATCGGGCACATTTGTTGCTTTGCCTGCTGGCGCGGTAGTCAGTGCTACGGCGTTTTCCTTTACCCATCCGGCGCTCACTTCGGCGACGACGGCAGCTCCAGCAGCGGCGGCTGCTGTGGGCTTTAACATGCGCACGCATGGCCCCAATGTGACGTTGGGGGCAAATTGGAAGGTCCATTCGCCAACGGCGACCCAGAATCCGGATGGCTCTGTGAGGCTCTCCGAGGACTTTTACGCTGCCAACTTGAATATCAACACCGCGGGCAACGGTGGCAATTTCTCCGGTGTTGCATTTGGCGGTGGCGGATACTTCGAGATCGTGTTCTCAATCGAGAACGATATCCTCGGTTGGGGCGGGGATCCAACTGGTTGGCCGGCCTGGTGGATGAACAACATAGAAGGGACCTACGACAACGTTCCCAATCCCTTGGTTGATCAGCAAGGTATCGAGTATGACGCTTGCGAATTCCTCGACCCACATGGCACCCCTATCAATGCTGGGATTATTCTGTGGTCCGGCGACGGTCGCTTGTGGAACAACACAGACAACGGCCAAGGCAACGGCATTTTCTTGCCGGGCGGCGACTTCACGGTGCGGCACAGATATGCGTGGCTCTGGGTTCCTGCAACGAACACCACACAGGGCTATATAAAGAACTACATCGACGGCGTTCAAAAGGGGCTCACCTATACCTGGAACAAGTTTGTGCCAGGCAGATCGTGGGAAGACTCCAAAAATAACGACCCCTGGGCGGTTATGGATACGGGGCGGTATCGGCTCCTGGTTGGAAGCAATCAGCTGAACCCCATGACCGTTTACTCTGTTGAAGTCTGGCAAGCGAACGATAGCGCGAACCTACGTGTTGGCACCCCGCTGCCTAGTGGAAGCGGGACGGGATCGACCACGGTCAGTGTGCGCGACGCTGGCAACACCAGCATCCAGGCGACGTCCAATTCGTTCAACGTCGTGGCTAGCGGGTCCGTATCGCTCAACAACATTACACTGTCGAACAACACACAGATCTCTGGCGCCGTCGCTGGCACAGCGATCGGCACGATAACCGTCGTGGTTTCTGGGGGGCTGTTCAGCGGCACGCTTGCCGTCAACGACACGGCCCGGTTCAGGATCTCTGGGTCCACGCTGCAAAACAACACGACGCTGGCAGTCGGCAACTACAATATCACCATTACTGCGACGCAGGCCTCAGCCAGCGGCTCGCCGCTATCGCGCAACTTCACCATTGCGGTGTCCGGTTCCGGCAACACGACGATCAACTTCTCATCGCCGACCGGCAAGACGCTGAATAAGGCGCTGTTCGGCTTCTCCTGCTCGTTCTTCGGCGGTCAGCAGTTCACCAATGCGACGTTCCGGAATACCGCGAATACGTTCCTCAAGCCATCTGCGCTCTGGTTCAACTCTGACTGGGATCTCGATACCGATTTTGCCAATGGCAACATGACTACGATCAATGCGCTGCTCAATAACTACCGCTCGTTCTGCCAACCCGGCGTCCGGGTCACCATGGGGTGCTGCAAGGACAACACAGTCTCGGCATCGACCAGGGCATCGCGGGCGGCGAACTTTGCGACCTTCCTGAACAACAACGGCTTCTCAGATATTCTGGATTGGACGATCGGTAATATCTGGGACTTTAACGGCATCTCCCAGAATACGGCGCAGAGCTACTTCAACGCGGTCGCCGATGCGCTGCATGGCGTGAATTCATCATACCGCATTTGGGGGCCGCCGCAGTGGCACGCCGGATCATTCGCCAATTCGACATGGGCGAACGCTGTCGGGACGACGCGCAACAATGGTGGCATCGTCTGGGTGTCCTATGATGTCCCGGCGGATAACAACGGCGGTAACATCACGGTTGGCCTCGACGTCGCATACGGCCAATGGGGCGTGAACAACCAGAACGCTGTCATCCAGCGCAACGCCTTGGCTGGCACGTCGATGGCGAATGCCAGGTTTGGCGTCATCGAATACAACATGGCCGAGGACATGGTGAACATCATCACCATCAACCAAAGCGGCCGATACATGGGCGGCATTTACGCCGCTTGCTATCTCTACGGAATTTTCAAATCGGTCGCCAGCGGTGTGGACTTCGCGCATCTGCAGAACATCGTCAATTACAACGACAACGGCGCCATCGGCAATGAGCAGCAGGGCGGCAATCTATCTGCGGTCAGTTGCGCTGGATACATCATTGGCCGGTTGGGCCAGACTATGTTCGGCCCCGAGTATTCGTCGTCGACCACGATCGCCAATCTGGCAGTGCTTTCGGTTAAGCCGACCACGACGACCTTCGCCATCCTGCTGATCAACTACGATCTGGCGAATTCGCGGACGGTGAATATAGCGGTGAGCGGCGGGGTTCCGACCGGAACGATAACCCGCTGGGAAATCGGCAAGTCATCGCCGGGCGCTCCCAACTCACCGACGCCAACCACCGGCACACAATCGAGCCTCGCGTCGGTTTCGATCGCCTCCGAGACGGTGGTTATTCTTACGGGGACCCTGGCATGACGAACGTTGGCTGGTCGCCCTATGACCTTCCCGTAACGCTGCTCAGCAGCGAGCTGAACGGATTGGCGAATAATGCCATCTCGGTGATATCCGCCGACACCGTCAACAGCACCGGCCGGCTCTACTGCGACTTTGAGTTCGTGGCGGGCGCCGCGTTTACGCCTGGGTCAAATGCAATTCTTGATATCTGGATGCTGCGCTCAATCGATAATGGCGTGTCGTTCGAGGACGGGTCGTCGTCGCAACTGCCTCCGCGCGATCCGGACTTGTCGATCGTGGTTCGGGCCGGCACGTCGATCATCCCGCGCGCCGGAGCACCACTGATCGTCTTGCCGGTGGGACACTACAAGGCCCTTGCCCGTAACCGCCTAGGGGCAGCGGTGCCGACCGGCAGCATCGTGCGTATGGCTGGCTACACCGAGCAAGCGATCTGAGCTAGCTCATGCCGTCGCTGTTCTCCCTCGACGTTCGGGCGGCGACGGTCAAGCCTGCGCCAGGAGAACGCTCGGTCATCGACCGCGCCGTCCCCGCTGCGGCTGGACTGCGCAGCGTCCTGCTGTTTGAGGGCCACAGGCTCACCGACCTCAGCAACCCGATCCGTCTGATCAGCAAGCGTGGCTCGGTGGCCATTTCCCAGGGCCTGCACGGCGCGCAGGCGCGCACGGCGATGACCGGGACGACGGGGCTAGCTGCCTCGCCGTGCCTGCTGCTGGCCCCCACAGACGCGGCGCTGAGCACGCTGACGGTCTCGGCCTTGGTGCGGTTCAACGGCACCGGGCCGGTCCCTGGCAGCTTCAACACGATCGGTGCGGCACTGGCTGGCGATGACAGCGGGCGGATGCCGCTGTTTGTTTCCACCGCCGCGGATACGTTTCGTGTGCGGGCTGGCGTCGAGGCGGAATTCCTGTCGGGCGGTCAGCCGCTCAACGTCGCCTCGCTGACCGGTTGGCACCGGGTGACCGTGACGATCGCCGCCAATGTGGCGACACTCTACGTCGATGGCGGAGCGACGTTCACCGGAGTCGCCACGCAGTCGTTCCCCAGCTTCACGCTACGCTCGGTCCTTGGCTCGGACGTTACCCTCGGCACCGAGTGGCCTTGGCCAACCGCGGATATGTTCTACTGGTCGCGCGCGCTATCTGCGCAGGAAGTGCTGAACCATAGCGTTGGCCCCTACCGGGTGCTGAAGTCGCGACTGGCGGAACGCTGGACCAATCCGACAGTCACGGCACCGCCGGTCGATCCCGGCGGTCGAGCCTGGGACGATGAATTCACTATCGACTTTGGCAACTCGATCGCATTCGGCGTTATTGCTCAAATCCGCGGCGTCGGTCGGCTGACAGCAACAGCTGCGGTGATGCATTCATCCCCGCCGATCACGGTTAGTCGTCAGATCGACGGCGCTGGCTTTTTGCATATCGAGGGTTTCGTCCTCAAGAGCCCATCCTTCGCTACCGTTTCCGGCGAGGGCACGCTGACGGCCAACCCAATAGTCCGTCGCATGGTATCCGGTCTGGACGGCGTGGGTAATGTCGTCGGATTTCCCCGGCAGCTGCGTAGCGCAGTATCGCTGATTGATGGCGTGGGAAGCCTTACCGCTCGTCCAGGTATCGGATATACCGCGCGCGCGGCTCAGCGTGGCCAGGGAAACCTCCTGACCGACCCATTCATTCTTGAGCCATTCAATCGTGGCAGGGCTCGCTTCAACGGGGCGGGAACGCTGACGGCCAACGCCGTTGTGCGTGCCGCACCAGTGAATGCAGCAACTTTGAGTGGATCTGGAACACTCAACGCAGTTGGGATCCTGCAGAGGGCACGCGGCCGTTCGGTCATCATTGGGACCGCACGGCTGTATGCCCGACCGACCATCATTCGTAGGCCACGGATGCGGCCAGGCATTGCTTCCGGCGCGGCTCCGGACTTCGTCGCGGTTGAGATTGAGACGTATGTCCCCGGGAATACGTCGGTCATCGCCGTGGCTGGTCACGGCACGCGTGCGCACGGCACGCTCACGCGTTTACCGCCAGCATCCAAACCAGAGACCACTGCACAGATTTTTGCGTCAGATATTGGGTATCGCACCTCGCCGTCCGATCCGCTCAGCCCGCCCGTCAGACCGTATCCTCCTTTGGTTAATGAGGCCTATCAGATTGACACGGCGCTCAGCCTAGAGCCTGCGCGCACATCGTCTGCTGCTTCGTGGGGAACCCTGTTACTGGCTAACCCGAATCGGACGTTCGACGATTTGATAGGAGTGCAGAACTCGGACGGCCGGCCGGTGCGGATCTTGAGTGGTCGTAAGGGCTGGGACAGCAGCTTGCAATATCTCACCGACCCGAACTACGCCAGCTTGACTCTTATGTTCTCAGGCCTTGCAGCACCCTGGTCGCTGACTGATGACGGTCTGAGTATCCCACTGCGAGATGCCACGTATTTTATCGAGAGGCCATTACAACCGGACGTGTTCGGCGGCAGCGGTGGGTTGGATGGGACGCAGGACCTGGCAGGCAAGCCGCGTCCTATATTGCGCGGAGGCACCGCATCATCTCCGGTTCAGAACATCACCCCGGTGCTGATAGATCCGGCCAATCGGATTTATCAATACAGTGATGGCCCTGGGTCTATCGTGGCGCTTTACGAGGGTGGTGCTACCGGATCCGGCGCGATCACGCCCGCCGGAGATACGACAAATCTATATGCGGGCACGACACCGTTCGGCCGGTATAGAACCGACAACTCTCGTGGGCTGTTTCAACTTGGCAGTGTGCCTGTCGCAGCCATAACGATAGATGCGGTTGGCCTTTTCCCGATCGCAGGGGCAGTCAATCATCCGTTCATGATATGTCGCTATTTGATGAGCGAAGATATGACGCTGCCTGAGTCGATGCTGCATGTTCAGAGTTTTGCCGACTTGGCCGCTGCATACCCGTCATATGTCGCCGGGATGTATTTTGGTTCTGATGAACAATGGTCGTGTGTGCAAGCGATCGATGCCATTCTATCTGCTCTGGGTGCCAATATCGTCCCTACCAGGGACGGCAAGCTGCGCCTGATGCTGTTGCGGGATATCAGTGGAGCCGAACCAGTCGTCGGCAATTACAATGAGGCGACGATTATCAGCTTGCGGCGTCGTCCACTCCCTGCATCGCTTGATCCTCCGCCTTATCGGATACGTGTCGGTTATCAGCACAACTACACGGTCATGACCAGCGATATCAACCAAAGCCTGACAACGGCCGATAGGCGGCAATTCATCGCCTCGCCTGACCGGTTCGCGACTTTCGTCGATCTCACCCTGTTGCGCGCTTACCGTAAGCCAAACGACTACGCACAAATGCCGAGTCCCCTGCTGACCTTGGCAGCGGCGCAATCTGTCGCCAATGACTTGGGATCTCTTTGGGGAGCCCCCAGACGTCTCTACGACGTTATTCTACCGCGCAGGTTATTTGGCCACGAGCTGGGAGATGTTGTGCAGGTGCACTATCCCATCGAGCAGCTTACCTCAGGCAAAGACTGTCGCGTGGTCGGCTACTCTCTGCGTGCTTCGGACGCCACTGTTACATATACGGTCCTAGCCTGATGCCAGCAACCATCTTCCAGAATAGCACCACGCTGTTGGCATGGAACAACTATGTCCTTACGTCGCCGCTTAGCACAACAAGCGCTTCTCTACCTGTCACCAACCTGACAGACGAACGAGGGGCGCCTTCTCTGGGATGGCAGTCAGCGTCTGGTGTGACACAGGATGTCATTGTAAGCGTGGTTCCCGCCATTACCAGGTCAACCTGGCGCGTCGTCGGGGCCTTTCGCACCAATCTTACCCCGTCCGCAAGAATGACTGTCAGATTGATGAACCAGCCAAACTTGCTGGTTTTTATGGCCTCCACTGACGGACCGGAACCAGGGTTCGGTCAATCGATCCTCGTATTGCCTAACGATATCGTGGCTGACTTTTGCTCGATAGAATTCGACGATCCGGCGAATCCACAGCTCTTTATCAATGTTCCACTCATGTATGCCGGTCCAGCCTGGATTACCGCGAGCCCACCGGCTTGGGACACGACGTTCGGTGGCAATGCTACAGTCAATGAAGCGGTATCACGCGGCGGTCAGGAGTATCCCGTCTTCCTGTATGAACAGCGCCGCGGAGAGCTGTCGTTCAACGGGATTCGCGCAGGCGAAGTGTTCGGCCCGCTCGCAGAGCTCAGTGCTACTGCACGTCGGGGAAACAACATTCTATTCATTCCAGACACCAGCTCAGCGACAGTTAATATAGAGGCGATTTATGGTCGCGTTACCGCGACCGCTGATGTTGGTTTTCCGTATGCCGCGGCGGATCGCCGCAGCTGGCGGGCAAGGATCACAGAACGCCTATAGCCCTGCCGACCGCTTTCCCTCGGAAGCTAAATGAGGAGTTCTGGCATTGATCAGAAACTTCGTGGTTGAGAATGCCAACGCTCCCGGAACGAACCTTAATGTGCTGTTAGCGGGTGCGAACCAAGGCTATCAGACCTGGCGTCAGGCTTACCCTACCGATGGTTCGTTGGTTTTCTACTTTATAGATGACGGCGGCGCCGCGGAATGGGGCGTCGGCACACTGCATACAGCCTCAAACCCAGTCACTCTGTCGCGTGACACTGTGATCGGGAATACCGGCGGCGGCACTGGACGGGTCAATTTTGTTGGTGCCGTGCAAGTCTATAACGAGATTCCCGGCGAGAGAATGCCGTTCATCCACACTGGAATTTTGCGGGCTCCGGGCGCGACGCTCGATACACACAGTGGAGGCGTGCCGATTGGCGCGAGTATGGATTACTGGGGCACCGTGTCGCCTGCTGGTTGGCTGTTCTGCGATGGACGGTCTATCTCCCGAACGACGTATGCTATGTTATTCGCAGTTATCGGCACGACATACGGCGCCTTGGATGCTAGCTCCTTCCTGCTTCCTGATACACAAGCCAATCTGACCTACGGAAAGAGCCAACCAGAACCGCCGGCTAGTTCCGGCGCTTCCGGACTGAACCGCCTGGGGCCGTGGCAGAACACGCCATTAGGCGGAGTAATCGGAGACTGGCGGTTGGATACTCATAATCACGGTCTCAACTGGTTTGACCCGGGCCACGCGCACGCCGTTGCTGATCCGTCCCACGTGCATGGCGTCGGCGATCCAGGCCACGCGCACGCCGTTGCTGATCCTGGGCATAACCACGCGCTTGTCGACCCAGGGCATGTGCATGCCTATAGGCATTCGAGTATTATTAGCGCATCAGGATTTGCGGCCGGCGCCAACTTTAACATAACGGATCAGTTCCTCAATACTGACGACGGTGCGGTGCGCGGGACCGGAATGTCCATGAATGCAGCAGGAACCGGCATCGAAATTTTTCTCGCCGGCACCGGCGTATCTCTCGGGGCCGCGGTCACCCACGTCTCTATTTTTAGCGCCAACACCGGCATTTCTGCGTCTGTCCAACCAGCAGGCTCGGGCATCGGGTTTCAGAATGTGTCGCCAGGGATCGTATGTAACAAAATTATCTACGCCGGGCCCGTGCCATGAGCGCCTGGACAGACGCTTTATCGGGCACTCTGCTTGCCAACCATAGTTATGCAGATGGGGTCAGCTGGAACTACGTCGGCAGCGGACTTTGCGAAAATCGTTCGACGACACCCATCGCATTTACATCGGAGCTAATCAACGAGATCTTCGCAGCGTTCGGCAATGACTTGCGAACTGTGTCGCAAACGAGCGAACTGCCTCTGGAGTTCTTGGTCGCGGCGATTGCTTTGGTGGCTGAATTAGTTGGAACCACCTCTGCCGCAACTTATGTAAAATTCCTCCCCGGGTTCATAAGTGAGGAGGATACTCCGGAGCTGGCTTATGCAGGGAGCACTGGCCTACGATTTGACTACGTGCGCGCGCTTCGTGGCGCTATATTGATCCCAGATTATATCGCCGTCCCAGCGACGGCAATCAACACGGCGGCGGAGCATATGGTTGCCGCTGTGGGGTCAACCATGTTCCAGCCACCCATGGTGGCATCAGCGTATAATACTGATTCTGGCGTGCGATATGACCCCACCTCGCGTTGGCGAATGGCGAACGAAGCGCAGACGGATCGTTATCTCGGGTGGTGGAACGCTACCACGAGAGTCATAGCCATGGATGGCACTATCGCAGGAAGCGCGCCAACATTCACCTCGGCTCTACAGCAGATTACTCCGGCTGAACCGGTGTCGCCTACCGATGCTGGGCAACAATTCGGCAAGCCAGATAGCCAAGCAGCCGTTGCTAATGGAATGATGACATCTTGTGAGCATAACCCGAGTCTATCGACGACGTGGCCATTGGATAAGACCACGCAGGACCGTATTGCCAACGTGGCCATGGCTTCCTCGTCCGGTCTTGGTCTGCCACTGGGGCAGGCGACGTTCTCCTATCCCGATCGTGGCGGGACAATGCGGGAAATGACCCCATCCGAGGTGCAGAACCTGTTTATCGCTATGCGGGACTATTTGACTGGAATACAGCAATACGACATAGGCAGCGCGCAAGCCCTGCCTGGCCAGCCGGTTTACATGCCGTAATTTCCTGGTTTAATCGCTGACCGCTAAGCCCCCGGGCCCCACGCCCGGGGGCTTTTTTTGTTCAGCGACGCTGACCATGCGCCGGCCCATCGGAATTCTGGTTAATTCGCGTCTCACACTATCTCACACCAGCGCAGGAACATGCTGCGGCAACTCGGGACCGAAGCGCTCGTTGACGAATTGGCCAGGCGAGTGGATTTCGATGCCAGGTCCGCCGGCCGATGTGCCTTGCGAGACAGTGAAAGTTGCGAACTCCGGGGTAGGCGTGCTGATGCGTAGCGTATCCGCCACTTGGCTGCCGTTGTAGAGGCTTAGCGTGTTGGTGGCACGGTCGTAGGTGTAACTGTCAGCAGCCAAGCCGTTTAGGTCAACGACCGCCCTTTCCGACTCCCAGCTAATCGCGGCCTTGAAGAGGTCTGGTCTGTCCACCTCCAAGACGGAGAACCCCACGCCGCTTTGCATATGCACGGTCTGTCCTGAGCCGACCGCGCGGGTGAATTCCAGTGTGCCGCGGCCGGGCGAGTGGAAGCTGGTCACGTAAAACTCCCCGGGCCCTACGACGTCGGCGTTGATGAAGGACATCTGGCCGTCGAAGCCAGCGCTAGAGGTCGTGTTGACGAAGGTCCCGCCATTGATCGCGACATCAGTGGCCGAGGGTGAGAAGCCGCCAATCAGCGTCCCATCGTTGTTGACGATGATGTCCCCGGCACTAAATCGGCCCGTCGCATGGAAGTCAGCGAAATTCCATCCATGGGCATTGACCACCACGTGGGACTGATATGGCAGCAGAAAGGCGACGTCAGTCCCCGACGAGTAGGAGAGATTGAGCGTTGCGCTGCTGATGAGGAACAGCGCGTCGCCCCACGCATTGTCGACGTTGACCGTTGTGGGGCCGGTGATGGTCAGCGTAGCTGAGTCTGGCAATTGATCCCCCTGAATGTTGATGGTGCCGTGAGTGGCCGTGAGACGGTCTCCTGGTTGCAGCGACCCTCGGACCGACCAGTTACTCGGACTGGATATTCTGTTGTTATTGTGGCCGCCGATCCACGCGCGATCTGTCATTGGGGTTACTCCTGGGGTTTCTTCTCATTATCTAGACGGGATTTATGGGACCCCCCACAGGGAATATCCTCTGCCATTTTCCAGATGACAAGCGGTTATTCGCTAGTTAGCGGGGCGGCCTAGTTGTAGCCGTGGGCCGTGCCAGCGATTGTGGCCGTATCCCCAGCCACGATAGGGCACCACAGGGCGACCCCGCGGTAGGGGGGGGTTATCCCCGCCCACAGTAGTTGCGGGCGTCAGCGAGGCTGGAGAGGCTGGCAATGATGCCTGCGGCGGCCATGAGGCCGATCACGGGTTTGCGCGTTGGGCGTCCTACTGAACTGGGGTTTAGTCTAGTCGGTCCACAGGTAGGCGGATGCCGGGAGTTTCTTGCCGGCAATGCAGTAGGCAGTATGCTCCAGGTAGAGCAGGACCTGACCGGTGTCGCACTGTGCGGCGTCCTTCGCGATCGCCTCCTGCCTGAGGCTGCCGTTGAAGGCGGCGACCTGAAACACAACCGCGCCGATAGCTACCGCACCAGCCAGACCAGCCAGTGTTAAGGAGACCTTTCGCATAGTCATTCCCTCTCTCCTTTGCTTGGGTTGGGTTGCGTCAAACGCCAGCGCGTTTCGCGACCTTATCTATTCCTCTGCCTAGCCTCGATAGAATGAACAGAGACGCGCAGCCTGTCGATGCGCCAATCAAACCCAGAATGAACGATGCTATTACGACAGTTTGTCGCAACCTTATTCCCGTCTGCGACATTGCCTGCGCTCCTCAACGTCTTTTGCCTTCGCTGCCTTTATCGTCTGCCATTGCAGGTTGGCTATACTATCCGGCCCCCCGGCGCAGAGTGGGATTATGTGGTCCTTTACGAAGCCAGGACACGCGCCGTAGCGCCTAAGCGTGGATGGGCAGGGGTGCAGGCGCTGGAACTCGCGGGTAACGGCCTGCGAGCGCTGGGTGACGGCATCGGCGGGCGGCGGGGCCGCCAGAATAAGGCAGGCGATCAGTGGGGCAAGTATTCGCCGCATGTTTCAACGCCCGAGTAAGCGGTCGTCGATCGTTGCGCGGTAGCTTTTGCCGGCGAGCCAATCGAGCCACTCAAGGTGTGGTGGCTGAGCCAGCACGATGCCCAGGTTCTTTGGCCGGTCGCTTACATGGAGCCAAGCCAGCAACGTCGATAGGTCAACGATCGTATCATCGTCGTCCATTGCCATCGCCTAAAGCCAGCCGCCAAGTAACCCAAGGAACGCTACGAACATTCCAACCGAGAGAACGGCCAACACGCTGAGCAATACGTTCTCAGTTATATCCGCACCGCTGCGCTTCGGTGCTTGCATGCTATGGAACATATTTACCTCCGTTCAGTAACGCCAGTAGTAGGGAGGCGGCGCGTAGTAGGCGCCGTAGGGCGGCGGGTAATAGGCTGGCGGTGGGGCATAATAATACGGCGCGGCCAGGGCTGCTCCCAGCGCCAGCGAGCCAAGCCCCAAGGCAAGCGGCGCCGCCCAGTTGTTGTAGTAGCCGTGGTTATGCCAGCCACCACGATAGCCGTAGTTCCAGCCACGATACGGGGCGCCGCGATAGGCTGGGCCATAGTATCCTGGTCCATAACCGTTGCGGGCCTCTGCGGTGCCTGAGAGGCTGGCAACAGCTGTAACGGCAGCTAGCAGAGCGATTTGGGACTTACGCATTGGTGTCTTCCCTGGATTCAGTCACAATCCCAGAAAGCCAGCCCTGCGGAGGGCGAATATCCTGTCACGCAGGGCCAGCAGCTCACTCGCTTGATAATGCCAATTAAGTTGGCGCTCATCTCCCATCAGAGGCTCGTCGGGGTCCTGGTCGAATGTCGCGCATAGCTCCCTGGCAATTGTCTCAAATGGCGCAAGCCTTGGGACAACTTCCAGCCATTTACGCATTACCTCATCTGCTTTCGTCTGTGCCATGCGTGCCTCCAGAAGGGGGGTGAAGTTTATTCAGTTGCCGCCTGGCATTTCCGGCATACCCGGCGTTGGATTGCGAGGTATACGGAATGGTGATGTAGATCCATCGTATTTGCTGATGCCTATCGTCCACGATGGTGTCCAAGCCCAAATCGCATTGCATCCTGGTGCGCCGTATCCTTCATCAAACCCATAGCTAATCCAAGGTATCGCCTGCTCCCAGGATAGCACCTGCCCTCGCGGTTGTTCAGCGTATCCAGGCACATTCTCAGAGCCATGGTCTCCCCACCCCATTTCGCCGATCACAACGGCCTCAACCGGCTCACCATCTGCCATAATCTCTATCCACGCCTTTAATGTCGTTGCTTCATCGTCCATGGATATCCTCTATCTCTTACTCCAAGCCTGAATAACTAACCAAGCCCACGTCCAGACTGCCAGCACCACTCCTGCCGATATTATGAAATGTAGAAGCGGCACGGGGTTGAGCTTATCCGCGACCGAAGCGGGAGCGCGCCCGCTTCGACAGGTAATCGCCAAGCGTGAACTCCAGGGCGTAGTAGATACCCATAATAGCGACCACCTGTAGCGGCACGTATGCGCCGATGAGTGTGCCTATGCTCATAAAGACGGCCATCCGCACGAAGTAGAATGCGGCCCACCAAGCAGTGCTGTCAGAAGGGAGCATGGCGTTTCCTCCGCCGCGGTGAAGTTCATTCTGATCGTTGCGGAATATCCCACCTTAGCAAAGCGGGATCATGCTCAGCCCCGCCGCAGGTCGGGCAGCTATAGTAGCAGTTCGATTTCCTCTGCTCGGATGGGCTCATATCAATGCCCGATATCTGCTCGTAGAACGTTCCACATTCTCTGCACCTGCCAGGCATTCGGTAGGCCATTTTCCGCTCCGGAGTTAAGTTAATCCAATAGACCGGCCCGACGAAGCGCCGATATTCGCCGCTGAAGCGCCTCAAGCTCACTCGCTTGATAATGCCAATTAAGTTGGCGCTCATCACCAGCCACGGGTTTGTCTGGGTCCATTCCGAACTCTGCGCAAAGCTCCCGAGCGATAGGTTCCAGATGCTGGAACTTTGGTAACTGCTCTGACCATATGCGCCAGTAGTCGTCTTCCGCCGGACGACTCGATTCTGACTTTTCCTTCCACGGCCACATCTGTGCGTGCGTTCCTCAATCGGGGTTGAGTCTATGCTGCGATCGTTGCGTAAGCATCGAGCGTCGGCAATGGTCCGGTAGGACGCATTGCCATCTCTCCGTCAAACGGTCCTCGCCAGCGCAACAGCCGAATGATGCGAAGCGGTATCTCTCTCAGGATTGGCACGTCGCTCTCCGGGGTTGAGTATCCATTAGCGATACGGGCGATTCAGCCATCTGACGCACGCTACTGGCACCACGAAACAAATCGCCACGATAAATGCTGCCACGATGACAGGAAGGAGATCATACATTTGCATTATGGGAACATTTCCATAGGCGTCTTGCGGCGAGCCATGACCATCAGCGCAGGCTCCGGATGGAGCTTCGTTGGATGGTTGGTGTAACCGCGCCTTGTGCATAGATAGCGCTCGCCGGTTAGGCCACGGAGACCATCTCCAACCTGGAGAAATCGCTCCTCGCACCACCTGCCAGCCAGGATTTCGTGCGCAGGAATCTCGTCGTTGTTGACGGCAACCCACGGCAGCGATGCTCTACCGAACAAGCCCATTTACCTTGATCCTCAATCGGGGTCTAGTAGATGTATTCCAGGAAGGCGCCGAGGATCATCCCGACAGCCAACGCCACGCCTATGAATTGGACGGGAACTCTCATCCTGGGCACCTCAAAGCGCTTCCACTCTTCCTTAGTCACCGTTCCATCCTTCTCCGGTGTCTGGTTTCTGTCTTTCTGATTGACAGCTCTTACCGTCCTGTTGTAAGTCTGTCAATAGGAAAATCACGAACAGGACGGAAAATCAGCTAAGTGCCGAAAACCTATGCGAGAAATGGCGTTTGGGGTTGGTCCGTTGAGGCTCAGGATACGGTCCTGGCGGCCGCTGCTCCCTCC
>Ga0105246_10000936_pt1 | contig 16719 bp, 22 predicted proteins | sample KBSM64metaG_FD_99694 | JGI IMG/M metagenome (GOLD analysis project Ga0105246, IMG submission 99694) | Miscanthus rhizosphere microbial communities from Kellogg Biological Station, Michigan, USA - KBS M6-4 metaG | ecosystem: Host-associated > Plants > Roots > Rhizosphere > Soil | place...
ATAAGTGCTCGTCATTACACTTCCTCCTCCGTGATGTATCATTGACAATGATTGTTGTTACATGGAACGATGTTCATTAAATCCTTGCTCAACTAAAACGTTAACGATCACCAGAAGCCTTATATGGCCTGTTTCGCCGCTTTTTATTTTCTAACGATCACCAGAGACGCTATTTAGCTGATTTTGATTCATTGTAGCGTATTTTTCAAGTTTTTGGATGAAATAAGCTTCCTGGGGATCGTTAGAATTCTGACCCCCTCATTTCAGAGCAAATAAGCTTCGTGGAGATCGTTAGAACTGAAGTTCCTACTTAAACCCTTGGCGATACCTGGTTTTAGGTGTCCGATTTTAGATTTCCGGTTTAGATGTATTGAATATTCTCTCCGTGAAGTATTGAATTGAATTGAAATATAAAAAAAATGACAAGGGCCCCGGCTTTAAGCTAGGGCCCTCTTCTTATAATCTTATAAACGTTTACACGATTCCTTTTATTCCGCCAGCACTCCAGCCGCCAAAATCCGATCATTAACCAGCGCTTTCAGGAAAAATAACTCATCGCCCACAGGTGCACGTCCCTGTTCTCGTTCAAACGAAATCATCGCGTCGTCCAAGGACGTAGAGCATACAGCTTGGCTGCATGCTGTCAATTGACCGAAAAACATATCCATTTCTTCCTGATCACAGATCGACTCATGCCCCAGCAGAAAATGGACTGCATCGTAACGCTGTATATCCTCAATCATAGGCAACAGCAGCCTCTGCTTATAATGGAACAATGAACTCGTCGTCGTAGAATAAGGGCTATCCCCAAGAAATAACGTCTTTTCGTCGGGAACATACACAATGGTTGAGTCGTCCGTATGTGTACTGCGGATTTGTTCCAACACACATATTTTGTTCCCCAGATCAAGCTGAAGCGAGCCTTCAAAGACCATGCCCGACTTGCCCAATATAAACGATTCCCTATCCGGTATTTCACGCTGAATAACTTCCATGCCATGCTTGCTAATCTTGTTGCTCTCTACATACTCAAGCAGCGCAGCATCATCAAAGGTATATTCTCGCCACTCATTCAAGCACTGTTCTGTTAGGCGATTCACGATCACTGTTGCATCTTCATATTCATTCAATCCCAGGAAATGATCCCAATGAGCATGAGTGATCACGACATATCGCACTGGTGGCACCTGCAATCGCCGAATTTCGGCCAGGAACTCTTTAGCATGCTGAACCGAATTGCCTGCATCGATGACAAGGCTATATTTTTCTCCGCATACCAGCCCAAGAACCGGTCTTTCTCGTGTATTATCGTTAACCATATAATAAATGGACTCGCTTAATGGTTTTAACATGTTAATTCTCCTCTTTGTATGAAGTTTGAGATCATAGCCGAGAAAAACCACATGTACCTTCACGTGCATATCATGGATTTTTCTCCGTTTATGCGTTTACCAATGGACTCACCTCTTTCCATGCACAATTTAGATGTATTCAACTATTATTACAATTCTGTTCAAACTCTGCATCAGAGCAGCATGCCAGTAACTACTCTTCCAAGCTTTGCAATGTAAAATAAAATCTTACGCCATTCGGCTTATTCGCTACACCATAGGACTGCTGATGCAGTTGGATAACTCCTTCACGATGGATAGCCCCAGCCCGGTTCCACCGGCCTGACGACTGCGAGCATCTTCCTCGCGGTAGAAACGATCCCATATCCGTGTCAGCTCATGCGCTGCAATGGAAGGCCCTTCATTTTCTACAGAAATATATACTTGTTCATGTTCACGATCATACCTGGTATCTATCCGAATCGTACTTCCTTCATTCCCGTTTCGAAGCGCATTGCTCACATAATTCAGCAGAACCTGCTGCATTTTCTCGGCATCGGCCCAGACATGTACCTCACGGTCACCTTGCACCTCGAATTTCATCTGCTTGGCCTTGGCGAGCTGTCTCATCTTCTCCACACACTCAGCTACAAGTTGATCCGCCGTAAACGATTCCATATGCAGCTTCACCGCGCCAGCTTCCAGCCGGGTCAGTTCCAGCATATCGAGCACCAGTTTTTCCATCCGATCGGCTTCTCGCAAAATGGTACGGATATAGCGTTCTCGTTTATTTTCGACAATCTGATCCAGAAGTCCTTCCGCATATCCCTTCACCACACTAATGGGTGTTTTTAATTCATGCGAAGCATCTGACACAAAACGTTTCTGCAACTCCTCCATCCGGCTTTTATATTCCATCTCCAGCACCAGTTTCTCATTCGTGAGCTGCAGCTCCTTCAGTGTACGATCCAGATTGGAAGAAAGACTGACGAGACTTTCGGACAGGCTACCCAGCTCATCCTTACTCTGGATCGGGGCCATGGCCGAGAAATCAAGCTTTGCCATACGAGCCGCATTGCGATTCAATTGCGTTATCTACGGGGCGAAGGCCGATCTGGATAAATGGATGAGCAACAGCAGTTTCCAATCCATCAAAGCGGTTAAAGATAAACATGTGCTGGTAGTTAATGATGAAATATGGGCATTAGGTAAAGGCCCGCTGTCGGGTGAAGAAATTCTGAAAGAGGCAATTCCTTTCTTTACAAAATAATATGGATTTCTTATCTGCAAAAGTAAAGCCAACCTTCCAAGCGAAGGTTGGCTTTATGTTATATGCCGTTTCCACAAATCCCACGCTTTAAGATAATCAGGCAAGTCCTGCGGATGATGTTTGTTGCTGAGTCCAATTCGGCAGTATAAATGCACCAGTGTTTCCTCCATCAATCTGGACTTATTCATAGTCACCTGTTCAAGATGCTCGAATACATCCCATAACATTACCGGGTCAAGGTCATCGGGTGAGGAACAAAAAGCATAGAGAAAGTCATAGAGAACCGGGCCGACCATCGGAGATGGGTCAATGACCCCAATCAGTTCCTTTTGCTTAAACACAATATTATGAACACCCGCATCCCCATGCAAAAGAAATCTCGCCGTCTCATCCTCATGAAACAGACGATTCACTATAGATTGAACCAGATTGTAGTCTTCCGCTGTAAGCACATCACCAAGATTCACTCTCGCCTCATCTATACTAATCTGATTGAATTCCTTCCATGTCTCGCGTGGATACTCCATTCTTCCCCATGGCTTTGTGTCTGGCAAACGCACATATGTATTAAACAGCTCTTTGACAAGCCGGGTTAACCAGGCTTTCTTCGCTCCCCCATGGTTATGAGTCTCACCTTCCATAAAGCTATATGCAAAATAAATGTGGTCCGAACTCGTAAAAAGAACCTTCGGCAGCAGTATCACTTCACTGTATGCATCCAGAAACTGGCATGTAGTATAAACTCGCTCAGGATCATCCCATTTCAGAATGTACTGTTCGCCTGAGCTCGCATGAAGCCTGAACACCCGACCAGCCGTCGTTCCCGACAACGGTTTTACTTCCACGATGTGTTCGTGAATACTGTTCTTTTGAAAAAGCTCGTTGATCTCCTTGGTGCTTGGGTTGATGTTTATCATATCTTTCTCCCTTTCCTTTTTCCCCTTCTCCTTTCTCCTGTGTTTCATCTAATTTTCGCAAGCAACTTCTCTTTCTTCTGGTCGAACTCATACTCTGAGATGATATTTTTGTCCCTTAAATCTCCTAATTGTAAAAGTTGTTCATGGACGTTAATCACTGGTTTCTTTAATTTATTTGCTTTTACCAGAACAAAAATCGAATAAGGTATGGCAAAAAACATCGATAAAAGTGCCATTACTGCAGCAGCACCTGGGTCTACTGGCCCCAAACTAAATATGATCAATAAAGTCATTGTGAATAAGACAATTGCAACGATGGATAATCCCTTCAAAATTCATTGCCCCCTAAAAGTTATGTAGTTCTCTTTCAAGCCTCGAACGGACTATCTGCACTCGTCACTTCCTGTATAATCACGATTGGATCAGAGATCAAACCAAGCTCCTCATCCTTCGGATACGTTACTGCAATGGTAGGCTCAGGACCCGCAAATGCCATCATTGACTCCATATCCTCCCACATGGTACACAGAAAAAAGTGGGCATAGGCTCCTTGCTCAACCACTTTCAGATATGCTCCGCGATTTCCCTTGACGGCAAGTGTATCTTTCACACCTGTTTCATACTCGTATTTCAAAAAAGCTTCCTTGTTCTCCAGTGGCACCGCTCCATGCCATGTTCTTGAAATCATACGCTCACTCCTTATAAATGAAATTTCCAATAATCCAATGCACTGCCTCCAAGATATCAGCTGCAATATAATCCGGCTCAGTCTGAGCCCACTTATCTCTGAATTTCGTTAACGAGGATTCCCCCCAGCCTGTTCTCACCATAATCTTCGTTGCTCCTACAGCATGCGCAGCAAGCATGTCTGTGTCGCCTACGTCTCCGATAACGATGCACATGGTCAAGTCTAAACCATGCTGTTCTGCAGCCTGATGTAACATGCCGGGTTTAGGCTTTCGGCAGCCACATTGTTCTTCATGTGGGCAGATGTAGGCCTGATCAAATCCGTATTCCTGAAACTGCTGTTCAAACTCCCGAACCGTTGCTTGTCCGCGTGAAATTCGGTGTTGATTGGTGAGTGCAAATACCTTCATTCCGTTTTGCTTTAAGAGCGTAATCGCTTCCTGCGCATTCGGATATAACTCAAAGTCTCTTGGATGAATAAAATGTCCTGTACCTCCGATCGTGCCATCTCTGTCGATAAAAACAGCCTGAACGTTTGGAATTGCAGTCATAAGGTTTGTTCACTCCCGATTTAAGTTATTGTTTTAACCACTATTCACTAACTTAAAGGTCTCACCGCTTCACACAGCTATTACACTTTTTCATCGATAATATGTTGACTGTCCTGGCCTTTCGTATGTTGAAACCTTCTGACTTCCGCGCGCAGTTCACGTACTTCCTTCATCAGTAGATCCAATCTTCTGGATGTTTTGGATGAATCCACAGCATAACGTACAACTGCTGCAATAATGAGCACGAAAATAATGAATACAAAAACGGCAATTAACGCTGTAAATAACTCCATAGTCGTGTACATCTCCTTGGTGTCTATGAACTTATGTGCCTGACAAAACATAATTCAATTCATATTATTAATAAATATTCAATTTAATTGTAACATTTTTCAACTCCACCCGTTGTCTTAAATGAAGGAGGATGAAATCTGAAATGAGGAGTGATTTATATGCCGAACTATTCAAACAGTACCAGTCCTCCCTGCATCTCTATCTCTACCGAATGTGTGGATCACAAGAAACGGCTGAGGAGTTAGTTCAAGAGACATTTTACAGAGCTATGGTATCGATGAAAGCGAAACATGCAGACTATGCCAGAGCCTGGTTATACAAAGTAGCCAGACATTTGTTTATCGATTGGTACCGGAAGAACCGCGGGGAAATGGAAATGAGCCGGGAATTGGAGAAACAAAGTGTAGAGAATACATATCGTACTCCTGAGGAAGTGCTTGCTGCTCGTGAACGGATAAAGCTCATTCAACAGGTCATGAAAAAACTGCCTGAACAGTACCGGACTGTGCTGCTACTTCGCGAGATGAATGAACTGTCTTACAAGGAACTGTGTGAGGTTCTGGATATGAATATGAGCCAAGTCAAAGTTACCCTGTTTCGTGCCAGAGCCCGATTTAAAGAAGAGATGTTACAGATGAAAGGAGAGAATGAATGATGTCCAAGTCAACGGAACCAGATGATCTGCATGTACTCCATGCAGATGATTTTGAACCTCAACGCCCGGAATGGAGTCATAAGCAATTTAGACGAATGGTATGGAAAACACGTTGGAAAATTTTCCTGAACGCAGGTGGCGTTCTATTTTTAATATTTATACTCTATCATGTCTATCTCACGGCTCTGCATATGTATTTCGATCAATCCAAGGTGCGGAACGAGTTCATGCGTTCCATTATTTCGGTGGTGGAGATGCATGGTGACGGATTGCGCGTCGAAAAAAGTCCCCATCAGACGTTTGAAGTCACTCCCTTTCTAACACAGAAGGCTAATCTGAAAGTATATCGCCTCGTCGGTTCATCGGAAGTGATCACTGGTGAGGTTCAAGCCGAACGAAGTATTACCGGTAAATTCAGTTACAAGATGAATAGCACAGGTGCTTATTTAAATGGGAACGAACCCGGTCCATTTTACCTTCCGTATGACTTGGTTGACGGCAAACCTTCCCATGAGGACACGGAGGAAAACAGCAGTTCCAAGCGACTTCGTAAAATAGATGACGGACATGTTGCCGAGATGTCGATCTCATTGAAAAATCTAAAATCGCCTGAGCAACTTATGCAGCTGCTCTCTAAATATGATGTCCGAGTAACAGCGATGCCGATCTATTCAGGAGAAATGCAAGAAAAAAATCTTTCCTATTCGAGAGCAGGAATGTTCGACTATAATGTTCCTCATCTGACTCTTAAACCGCTCTATGAAATGGAAGACGGCGGAGGGCGATGGTTTAATTATTTTCCTAGAGAATATGTAGATCAGAAGCTGGCACAGTCAGAAGGAACGATGCAGGAACAAATCCAAGCCATGATGTCTGATCTGGAATGGATGACCAGCAATCTCAGTTACAACGGTGTTGATTGGGATCAGCGACGACTTGCCTATCTGAAAAAGAATGGCATACAAGTGTATGGAGTTGTTGTAACAGGGCCCGTACGTGAATTGCAGAAGATTACCGAGAATCCGGAATTCCAGCACGTGCATCTGAACCGGGTAGAGATATGGAATTGGGATTAGAAATGCAGGGTTATAGTTAAAAAAAGAGATCATGCCTTTGTGCGAACAGGGATGATCTCTTTTTTTACATGCAAGAGTTACAAATAACGCAGCCGAAGCAAGAAAGATAAACACCATGCTGATTACATTTCGGATGGCCTACAGGAACGGTTGGTTCATATTCATCCTCTTCATCCGAAGAGATCCACTCCAGATATGACTGTTCGTCGATATCCTTTGCTGTAAACGTCTGAATTATCATTAGAAAATGTTGAAGTGTGGTATGGCACCACTCCTCACCAGGTTCATAATCCAAGAGATGCCACCCGCTTTTGTTCATCGCCCCATGAATTACATTGACCATAAACTGTTTCATAAGGGCCACATCCTTCTTTAACCATGGCATCTCATTTAATTCAAATCCGACCGTTCCTCGCCCCACTCTATTCTGATCTCTCTGTGCTAACCAAATCACAAACTCTTTTTCCCGGTTTGTCTTGGCGAGACGAGAGCCACTAAGAACCAATATTTCAATAAAAACCGAAGTAGCTGTGTTGGTCATTCGAAGAGATTCAATAGAATGTTCTGCTGATGACGGCAAAGATATCTCATTCATAATATCACTCCCTTTCAATCGGTCTCGGCGATGATATCGGTACAACGTACAATCAATTCAGGCATCGGTTCTCCGTCCATAAGAACATGCAATTCATACCCTTGATCGATTCGGTATAGCTCCTGGTATAGCCAGTGCCTGCTAATGATCTCACCTTCTTGCTTGAGAATTTCAGGTGCTGTCAGCGTAAGTTTATTGATTTCAGTGAAGCCACCCCGGTTATCAAAACGAATAACCAGATTATCCGCGTGCAATAGCTCTGTCACCTTGCAATCATGGAATTGTACCCGGCTTCGAATCTCATCCGAAATATCCTGGTTCAACATCTCTTCCCTGTAGGCTTGTCCAACACGTTCCATCTCTTGGGTATTCTCTGCACTCTTTTTCTTGAGTTGTTGCAAGACTTCGCTTGTGCAATACCCCAGTGCAAACATACGGATGTCCGCAATCTGGTTCAAGATGTCAGCGGGTAAATTCTCCGCATGATATTGGCAGTTCCACTCCATCAATTCCTTATACTTGTCTTTACATTGCTTCTCATCAAAAGCAGGACGGACATCATATTCAGCAATCAACTTCTCAATATGTGCTCGCTCTTCCGGCGGCATGTGATACACCATCTGATCTTCTGCCGTGATCTCTTTCCCGCTAAAAGCTTTGTCTACACGGGTCATCACTTGACCATCACTCTCCAGCATGAAACGTGGATCGAAATCATACATCTCATGCTCTTGCTTTACATACTCTTTTTCCTTGCGTTTGTACAGTCGCTGGAAAAGAGCCTCATCCAGCAACGCCGCGCCTTTATGTACTCTCATGCCAAAATGAAGCCCAGTCTGCTGGCACGTTTCGTACCACTCTTTGGTTAAATATTTCATAGGCATCTCTCCTGTTTGTAAAGCTTTTTAATCTGTGAAGCGAATTTGGCTGCGCCGGGAATACGTGTGCGTTTGAAAAAGGCGGTTAATTGTTTCGGATGATTCTTCACCAGATCATATTCAATGACCGTGTTTGCGATAACCGATCTCGTAAATCCCAACACCTCTACCACTTCGGACCGATCCCCTGCATCCAGTTCTTCGCCATCAGCAAATTCTCCGTCCGGATCATCATCCAACTGCTCACTAAAAGTTAACCTGGCTACCACATAAGACATAATCTCGTCCTTGTCCTCGGCAATCTGTTCCATAATCCACTGCACACAGTCTTCTTCAGTCGGAGCAGGGCCGTTAGAGCCCTCCAGAACATATTTGCGCTCTCTAAAAGAATCCATCAGCATAGATGCCTCATAACTAGCATGTTCCACAAATTTCACCTGAGGTTTAAGCTGAACAAGTTCAGACGTGACTTGTTTATACCAATCGCTGGTTAAAAATTGCTCTATTGATTTCATCGCTACTCCTCCAGATTCTCCAGCCTCAATGTCCCCTTACACTCACAAACGCGCTAGTCTACACCCAGGTTTGAAAAAATTTGCGTTTGATCTCTTTGTCGTTCCGCGCGGCCCATTCACGGACAGCTTCTACACCCACGGTCTCTTGATCTCTCTTAAAATAAAAGCATAAATCCATTGGTACAATCCGTTTGCCATAGCGTTTAAACCCGATTCGTCTGTAATTCATATAAATACACTCAATCTGAGAGGCATCGTATTTCTGTAGTTGGGTAGACATCACATGATCGCCCTCCAGCGTAATGCTAGGTTTAGTGAAGAATATACGCCATATTCCAAAAATAATGTGCCCGAGAATAAAGACGAATAAAAATATAGCGATGTATTTCATAACACCATTTTCACCGTAAAAAACATTTCTAGAAAACAAAACTACAATCATTACCATACAAATTAATTGCTGTATAGCTCTTGGATAAATCGTCTTAAACGTCATGCAATATTCCTCCTAATCATTTTCTATATTAATCTGCAACCACTTTGAAGGTATTTTTCTGGCAAAATGCTTTTCTACAAAATCCAGAATATCATCAATTCCGGGCAGTGCCGCGTTGTGTTTGGCTTCGTCAAACGTCATCCATCGGTAATCGCTATGCTCATGATTCAACTGGACAGACTGATCTTCGTGCACATAACCTACAAATACGGGAGCCATATAGATATAATCCTCTGCCTGTGAATAGAACTGTTCGAACTGATTAGACGTGTATAAACGAACATTCGTGATGCCCGTTTCCTCCCGAATCTCTCGGAGCGCGGCTTCCCATGCCTTTTCCCCTTGCTCAATACCGCCGCCGATATAACACCACTCACCATGCAGCATTCGACCAGCCCGTTTCAGCATCAGCACAAGAAATTCATTCAGATCTTTCTTCAAGAGTACCACCGCAACCCCTTCGCAGCGGATCGGCACGGTCTGTTTGGTTGTAATGGTTGTATGTTCCACCGATTCTCCCCCTGTCCTTCACGTTTTCCTGGAATTAAAAATCCTCCAACACCTTCGACTTATCGCCGTAAACCTTATCCAGATGTTCTTCTCCCCAGTAACACAGAAGATCCAGCGCGGGTTTAAGTCCCAATCCATAAGCTGTCAGTTCATACTCCACTCGCGGAGGAACCTCGGAGTACACTTTACGCTGTACGATCTCGTCCTTTTCCAACCCTCTGAGCTGTGTTGTCAGCATTTTCTGCGTAATGTCGGGGATTAACCGTTTCAGCTCCGACGTTCTTTTGCAACCTGTAAACAAATGATAAATAATGAGCGGCTTCCACTTGCCACCCATCACTTCAAGCGCTGCTTCAACACCAACTCTATATTTCTTGGAAGCCTCAGTATTTGCCTTGCCTTGTTCCATCTTGATCTTCCCTCCGATATCTTTCTGAACCTCATGTCATGGCCTTTATATCATGATTCTTTATTTCAGGGTTCTTAAATCATGATATTCCCATCAAGGTACATTTAAGTTTCACGTTCAAATTTCATGTTCCTAGGGTACTTTTATCTCCCTATAGAACATCAAAGTGCGTACTTCCAGATGTTTTCAACTCTGTTTATAATAGCATCAGCAGAGGAGCTATGGCTACCGAACCAAGCTCCAGAAAGGTTGTGATTGATCATGAAAGTATTAGTAGTAGTATCTCATTCACGCAAAAATTCCCTGACCTTTCAGGTCACCAATCGTTTCGTTCAAGGCCTGACAGAAGCAGGTCATCAAGCCGAAATCGTAGATTTGCACGAGATTGGTTTTGATCCGATCCTGCGAGCAGAGGATGAGCCAGATTATACGCAAGATGATCAGCGCTACTCCCCTCAGATTGAAACGGAGATGAAGCGACTCCAGAAACACGATGCGATTGCTTTTGTCTTCCCTCTGTGGTGGTGGCATCTGCCAGCGATGCTGAAAGGGTATATTGACCGTGTGATGAACAACAGTTTTGCCTATGGTTCGAATAAACTGCATCATGAGCAAATTCTATGGATCGCCCTTGCCGGTGTCACGGAAGAACAGGTGAATAAACGAAACTACGGTGAAGCCATCCAAAACCTGCTCAATGTCGGTATCGCAGATTACTGCGGTGTGTCTAATTCGAAGGTTGAATTCCTATACGAAACGGTGGATGCCCCACCGGAACACTATGAGGAACTGCTGAATCAGGCGTACGAGTTGGGCGTTAACTATGCCAGCACCTCTGCTGAACAGTCAGTAACATAAACGGTTAAATGGTTAATGTCCATCTGTGACTCTCACGATTGAAAAAATAAACACCTCACATGCCGCTCCACCTTTGGTAAAATAAATCACCCTTTGCCGCTTTTCATAAGCGGTTATGGTAAGTAAAGCCTCCACATCACACATCAAAAAAGGCCGCTCCACTGAGCGGCCCTTCCTGTGTTTTGTGCTACTTTACCATCTGTAATTATGCTGCGGTACGATGCTGCTTGTTTTGTAATATATGCTGCACACAACTTTCCGGCCTTATTTCATCGTTGCCAGCAAAAATCTCTCTAACATGCTAATGTCCGTGATGCTCTCGTTGCACGCCTTATCATCCATACACACATACTGACCCACGGACGCAAAGTTGTCCGCCGACTGTGCCTTGGTCTTCACGTTGTAGAATCCAAGCTCCTGATGGCGATGACAGAACATGCAGTATCCCTTCTTGTTCGTGGCGGAAAGGCGTCCCTCAATCCCGAGGAACTTGCCTTCATGCGGATACACGATGAACAAACGGCTAGTCGCAATGTCGATCCATCTCAGGTACGTGGTGTGTGCATAATCGATGGATTCCAGATCAGGAAGTTTGAGCTTCTTGGCCTTCGGAAACAGCTTCTGAATCTGCTTAGCTGTGACCTGAGGGTATGGAATCAGGTATGCCTTAAGCTGATTCAAATATTGCTGCACGTCATGCGGCGTATTATACGTGGATAGCTGCTCCAGCAGCTGTTTCTGTTCCGGCGTCAGATCCTCGAAGATGCCTACGGCATTCGTACTGACGGTGTAACGGACCGTATCCAATACTTTGGGGTCCACGACCGAGCGCAGCGTTTTTAATAGAAATTCGGCTTGTTTAACAATGTAGTTATATTGATGATTATGAATAAATGGTGTTTGCATGGCCTTCAGCCCCTTATTTATAGTGGTCGAGCAAATAAGGTGCAAAGCCTGCGGGTTGAACCATGATGTTAATGCTTCTTTCAGGGCACACGATCTCATTTTGTCGCGCCCTACACAAAGTCCGCCCCTATTCAGGCTTTGCGTAAGGCTTTCTAGCGAACGAGCAATCCGGCATCATCCCTATTGCCACGTCATAACCCCCAATGCATTTAATATACGGGCATTATAGCAGGAATGGAGAGAGAGAGGCAATGCGGTTTACCGTCCAATTAACATCTACCTCATCTATAACATGTGTGAACCCGCATGACGCCTGTCATGCATGATACCAATACATCGAATGTTCTCCTATCTTTTCAAAACCTAATTTCTGAGCCAGTTCGTTCGATGCACCATTATCGGTATGACAGCTCCAGTTAGGAATGAGGTTTTGTGATAGACAGTCCTGGATAAAAAGCACCCCCAACTTACTCGCTAGCCCTTGTCGCTGGAACTCTTCAACCGTAATAATGTCAATCTCTGCATAGCCTCCTCCCACATACGGGGAAGTACAGACACTAATCAATTCGCCATCTTTCATGATAAAATGTCCGATTCCATGGGCACAGAACTTCTCTGCTGATGACCATACGAGCTTATAATAAGGGTAAAAATGTTCCCTGTATTTTGTAGCGATATCGAGATCTAAAGGGTAATACTCAAAGGGCTTTTGCGGAGTTATAGCTGAATTGCCATAAGACTGAACAAATTCCTCATACGACTTTATAAAACGGCCTTGATTAAAGCGATAATATGTACGCGAGATTTTCTGGGAATGCTGAATAGAATACGCATCCATCCGGTTCTCCCAAGCCTGGGTATAGACACCCAAAGCAAAAAAATCAGGATGATTCGACTCATCATTCATATACTGAATGACATCCTGAACAAAAGCATCGTTCGTTTCGTCTCCAGCCACACCATAGAAACCACCACTACTTGTAATAAATGCCGAGGTGATTCGGTTTCCTTCATTTACAAATACACTGCCCTGCTGTGTGCCGTCAATCACTGAAAGTGCATATACGGCTTGATTCCGAATCGTCCCTAGCAAGGGGAGCACAGTTGAATACTCATCCGGTACAAGTTTTCTCATGTCTATTCCTCTTTCCTGCTTAGATGTCTATTTTCTGTATGACCTTATACCTTATTGATCTTCTACGCAGGAGAAGAAATACGAATATCAACAAACTTATGAGACCACATCCGGCATTAAGCCAGACCTGCCACATAGGTGCATAAAACCATTTGTACACAGTACCTGATATAAAAGCCACAAATACAACGAACCAAAACCATAATTTATAACTCTGATATATCCATGAGAACATTTCACTCATATCCTTCTTATATAATGGAACCTCTTCAACTCAATCTTGCTATAGCGTTAACACCGCCTGCACTTCACCACAAGCCAATACATCACCCGTAAGTTGAAAACCAAGAGAGTCATAGATTCTCTTAGCAGGCACATTTGTCGGTTTATATGTTAGCTCTACCACTTTAGCTTCCCCACGCGGGGCTGAACGTGAATACGCAATCGCTTTCTCTACCATTTCTCTGCCGTATCCCTGGCCTTGGTATCGATGATCGATCATCATTTTGAAAATGCCATAGCTGCTGTATTCGAAATTTCCATCACCATCGTCATAATACATCGAAATAAATCCGACCATTCGTTCTTCCTTGTATACTGCAAATGTGATAATGATCTGCCCTTCATCCGAGGCTATGTACGCTTCTGCAAGTGCATGCTGATTCGAAGAGATGAATTGTTGCTGATCCGGAGAAACCTTGAGTTCAATACATTCAATAAAATTATCCCAAGTGATTTTTCTGAATTCCATTTCTTTTCCCCCTGCTCGTAGAGTGAATTGTAGATGCTACCCCATACATGCGCTTATATATGCTCATCTTGTCTTAGTACTTCATCTTAATACTTCTCTCTAAATCGTTCGGCCCACCAGTCCTTCTTCATTAGATATTCCGTTCTGATCGGCATAATCAAGTAGTCATCTGCGACTTCAATCGGCTCATGAGGACCGTTATAGATTAATTCCACATTCATATGAAAGGGGTGAATAGTCCTGCCCGTTTCCATCTCAAACTCCCGAACATACCTTATAACATCCGGTTTACCTTCCCAGTAATACATCGCAGCCTTTCCGCCTGCGGGCATGTTCCACCACTGGATGAAGGAGGGCCATTGTGCGATCAAAGCATCCCTCAGTCCCTGATGTTCGATGGCTTCAAATTGGGGTGGGTTAAACACAAAAGGAGATACATAATTGTGGTTAAGGTGTTTAAACTTTACTTGGGCCTGTGATGGAAAATTGGATACGGCTGTTTGCCGGATCTTTGCTTCCGCTTTTTGTTGAATGCTGCCTTTCCAGAAATCTTGCCACTTTGTCTCAAACTCCCGATGTAACTCATCTGCTAAAACAACCTGCCTGTCAGGCCATGTACTGTGATCATGGAAATACGTATTACATATGCCATACGCTCTGGCGACATAGACCAGAAAGTTCAACTCAACATCGCTTGATATACACACAGACCAGGAATTCGAATCCGTCATCATAATGAGTTTTTCCTCCTCTCATATTCATTTTTATTTTTCCTATCGTACCATTTTATTCAAATAAAGGTAACCGGAGAGATTTTAGTTCAGCATGAGAGAATCTACTTACATAGAACTGGTAGTACTGGTAAAATAAAAAACGGGTACAGCGCCTTTAGCATTAATTGGGTTTCTATAGTCGAAGTAAATATAGTCCACGCCAAACAAGGATGTGATCATTTGAAAAATAAAAAGATAATCATTAGCATGTTTACACTGTGTATTCTACTCCTATTCGGTTTTATGAGATGGGACTATCTTGAATCTGAATCCAGCGGAGATTTCAAATATAAGTATGATCGCTGGACAGGTCAGAAATGGGTCGAATTCTATCCACCACTAGCCTTCTCCCCCAATAGCATGGAGTTCCCACTCATTTACATCGATGAAATACAACCGAACGATATTAATAACTACTTAACAAAACAAGCTCTTTCTGGAGAAATGGTGAACAAGTGGATTGAGAGAACAAAGTTTACGGATGGATACTTAGGTCTGTTATTGTTGAACATCATAGTAACCATATATAGTTCCTTAAAGTTATGGGTTAAGAGACTTAATAAAAATCAAAGCTAGCAAAGATCGTAGCGTAGAATTCACGATGATTGCTGCTCCTGCGTGATTACACCATATGGATCTTATCTGTTAAAGACTACAAAAAAAGAAGCCGCCTCCCTGGCCTTCCCCAGTTTGACAGCTTTCTTTTCACGTTAGAATCACATAACTTGAAAGCAAAAGTTTACACATGCATTTCACTTTTCAATCGTTATTAACGCCATTCCAATTACAATCTTAAGTCCCTACTCCTTCACAGCCCCGACCACAATTCCACTTACAAAGTAACGTTGCAGGAATGGATACACGAGCAAGATCGGCAGTGCGCTGATGAAAATTTGTGACGCCCGGATGGTCCGCTGGGACAGGTTCGCAATCGCTTGCGGGTCCATCTTGGTCATGTCACCCTGCACGATGATCGTCTGCATGAATGTCGCCAAGGGCAACTTCTCCGAATCACGAATGTAGATGATCCCGTCAAAGTACGCATTCCAGTGTCCCACCATCATGAACAAGGACACGGTAGCAATAACCGGAACGGACACGGGCAGATAGATTTTCACAAATGACTGGAAATGACCTGCGCCATCGATAAATGCGGCCTCCTCCAGATCCTTCGGCACCGTGCGGAAGAAATTCAGCAGCAGAATGATGTTGAACACCGCCACCAGACCTGGCAGAATCAGCGCCCACAGCGTGTTCATCAGACCAAGCTTCAGAATGAGGATGTATCCCGGAATCAGGCCCCCACTGAAAAGCATTGTAATAACAAAATACCATAGGTAGACATTACGTGCGCGGAACACACGCGTCTCCTTCGACAGAGCATACGCCGCAAGCGTATTGACGATGAGTGCAAGCCCGGTGCCCAGCACCGTCCGCTCCACCGATACCCAGAGCGAAGACAAGAAGTTGGAGTTATCAAACGTCTTGGCGTACGCTTCGAACGTAAATCCAATCGGCCAGAATGTCACGAGCCCCGCATTCGCAGGGGCGGACGAACTGAGTGATACCATCAGCAAGTGATACAGCGGCAGCAAGCAGAGCACCGAAAGGATGGTCAGAAACACATTGTTGAAGATGCTGAAAATGCGATAAGGTAACGTTTTATGATACATGGTTCATCATCATCCTTTCTTAGAAAATTCGGTATCCGGCAAAACGGTACGCCAGTCGGTACGAGATCACGATGAGGATCAGACTGATGACCGATTTGAACAGATTGACCGCCGTTGCAAAGCTGAACTGTCCACTGAGCAGACCTTCGCGATACACAAACGTATCGATGATATCCGCTTGCTGATAGATTAATGGGCTGTACAGATTGAAGATTTGGTCAAAGTTCGCGTTCAGCACGTTGCCCAGCGCCAGCGTGGCAATAACGATCCCGATGGGAATAAGTGCCGGAATAGTGATATACATCGTCTGCTTCCAGCGTCCCGCCCCATCCACTTCAGCTGCTTCATACAGAGCCGGGTTGATGCCCGCCAGTGCTGCAAGGAAGATGATCGTGTTAAAACCAAACTCTTTCCACACATCACTGAGAATGACGGTAAA
>Ga0105246_10000940_pt1 | contig 16676 bp, 34 predicted proteins | sample KBSM64metaG_FD_99694 | JGI IMG/M metagenome (GOLD analysis project Ga0105246, IMG submission 99694) | Miscanthus rhizosphere microbial communities from Kellogg Biological Station, Michigan, USA - KBS M6-4 metaG | ecosystem: Host-associated > Plants > Roots > Rhizosphere > Soil | place...
CGATTGCTGGCCAACCGCGCCAAGATCACCTTTGGCGCGCGGGGCCGAAGAGCCTGCCTTACTTTTGGTTTTCATATTTCCCTTTTCTCCAATCGGCAAACCATAAGACCAGTATCAAAAGGGTGATCCCAATGGATATTTCCAATAAGGAATCAGCCTCCCATCCCAAACCAAAATCAAACATCAGAAATACTCTTAGCCCCTTGCTCCAGTTGGTCTGCGGAGTCCTGTACGCGGGTATCCTGGATCGCGCTGATCGTCGGTGGATGTCTGAAGTTCATAGATGGCTCGCGCCTTTAATCGACACTCACGAAGTAGTGGTAGGGCCAGTTCCCGCCTAACCCAGTCCCGCCGCGCCTGCGATTCGAGCGCTGCCAGTCCTCGGCTGTGGCCGGTGCCACGATCAGCAGTCGAGCGTACGGCAACAAAGCGCCGTTGACTCCAGTCTGTATGGTTCGCCCTCCGCATTGGTCGCAGAATTCCCCGCACACCGTGCCAACTTCATGTGGGCGATTAAAGCCCCACACCAACGCATCCGTCGCGATGGGTTTCTTCGACTCCGCAGCATTTCGGCCGCGATTCTGGACACCCGCGTGATCCTCTCCGCAGTCGTACTGGCTCATAGGGCTACACCCCCAACTTCTTTTTGTGGCTCTTCGGCCCCTTGAATCTGCGGACTTGCTGTCGCCGTTGGCCAGCAGTCGGCTTCAGGCTGCGAAAGAAATTCCAACGCCTGCCTGCCGATGAACTCGCTATAGGCCGGTGGGATGGCCTCGCGAGTTTCGTGCCGGCTCATCCACGTGACGCCCATCTCATCACGCCATAGTTTTTCCGGGTCCTGCTTTCCGAACTCCGCGTAAATCCGCTGCCGGCTCTCTGACCGATGCGGGTTCAGTACTGGCTGGCTTGCGAAGCAATCAGGCACCAGAGTGAACCACCACGGTGCTTCAAACAGCCGATGGCGATGAATTCGCATCCCGAACATCGTCCCGCACAACACGATAGGATTACGCAGCGGTGCGCCTAAGACGTTCTCGATAACCCACGGTGCGCCTGATGCTTCGATGCGCTCCCGGATTGGATCGATCAACATCGGTTGCGGAGTCGCCAGATGCCGCATTGCTGACGAATAGCTCTGGCACGGCGGGCTTGCCCAGATGAAATCGAATCCTTCCAGCGGGAACGTGAGCGCATCGGCTTGGTGGAACACGTCGCCCACGTATCGCGGTTGTGGCTTGATGTCCACTCCGGTAACGTGGAACCCTGCCATTTGCAGCCCGCGAGTCGCACCGCCAGCGCCGCAGAATAGATCGAGGGCGCGGGGTTTCTTCGACTCCGCAGCACCTCGGCCGCGATCCTGGACACCCGCGTAATCCTCTCCATCGATGTACTGGCTCATAGGGCTACACATTGGTTTTCTCTTTCTTCAGGAAGGAGCAATCTTCTCTCTGCATCTCTCCGGTCAATTAACGTCTCGCGGTTTGCGTCCCGGTCCATGTTCAGATGGCACCACTGGCATAGTGCCAAAAGATTCTCATCCCGGTCGTCTCCCGGCTGGTGGTTGATGTGCGCGACGGTTAGGACGATCCGCACTTCCCGGATCTGCGAGTAGAGCGGCGGATCTTCGACGAACAGCATGGCGCCGTTATCCGCGCGCCAGGTCAAATAGTCCGGATCCACCCACATGCCCCGCCAGCGCCGCACCTTGACCCGATCCGGCACCCCGCATTGCTCGCAGCAGTACTCCGCCCGGGCTAAGATGCGAGGACGGATCACCTTTCGCCAGTTGCGGCCGTAATGTTCCCGCAGCTCCGGTCGGATGGGCATTTCAGCCGGCCCCTAGTTTCATACGATCACCCACCAGGCCACCAGACTCCCTACGATCATCACCAGAATCACCACAAGGGCTAGCCAAAAAGATTGGTCCGACTGAGAACTACTGGTCACACTGGAACCTCCGAAGACGGTAAGCCTAGAGTCCCCCCGCATGCTTCGCGGTTCCCTTTCGCGATGTGTGGAGAGCGGCATCGAGTTTCCTCACCAGGGATTCGGCGCGCCGCCAGCATCGCCGGTCGCGGCTAATCATGAAGGCGTCCCGTGGGTCTCGCGGCTCGGTCTCGCCCTCTATCAGAATGCTGCCGATCAACTCTTCGAGGTAGGTCTGGTACTCGCCGAGTAGCGCGATCAGTGCGTGGGCGTCGGCCGCCTCAAGACAGATCGGTTTCATAAAATCAGCCTCAGTGGGATCGCATGGACTTCCGCGTTCGGCGGCTTACACTCGACCAACTCCGCCTCAAATTGGGAGGCATCCTGATCTTTTCGTACGCCGATTCGCGGGATGAAACAGTGGATCGGTATGCCCCGCTCGGTATGGCCTTCCCACACCCGGCAGTCGATGCCGTTCACGTTAACGATCTTGGTTGTCGATTCGATGGTAATTTTCATGCGGCTCCTTCCGTTTTGGCCGTCAGTTTTTCCAGCACGTCGTACTCGTTGATTGCCGCCCGCGCCAGGCTGTAGAGAGTCACCTTCAGATCGTCCAAGGTGGAAAACTCCACGTGCATGACACCTTTTTTTCCCCCAGACGGCGGCTCGAATTTCACCTGGGACAGATCGGCGAACCGGGTGAACACGACCAGCGGCGACACCTTGGTTTTCGCTTTGCGCGCACGCTGCTGGTTGGCCGTGTACCGGGCCTGTTGCGCTTCGTCCGATTCCTTCAGCCACCCGAGCAGATCCCAGCGCGTGATGTACTGGAACCCGGCGGGCGCCCCTGCCTTGTGCATCAGCGTGGTGGCCGCGGAGCGTCCAATTCCAAACAGATTCTGGACCTCCGGGCGGGTCAAAACGGTCGCTTGAGACACCTCCAAAAACCGGGTAATCTCTTGAATCCGTTGACTCCAGGGGACGGGCCGCGGCACTTAGCCTTTTTCTCCCTCGGTTTTTGGTAGTTTCCGGTAGGCTGTCAGATCGGGGTGCGCCATGGCCTCGAATTTCACCGCCCATTCGAGCGCATCCGTGGGCGGTTGCTCCATGGCCTGGGCCACCTCTTCCGGGGTTAACCGGTTCATCTGGTCCGCGAATTCCGCGACCGTCAGACCGCACGCTGACGCTGCCGCACTGACGCGCGCTACCGCCGTCTCCACCTGGGGAGTGGTGGCCCGATCCTTGGCATTGAGGCGCTTTTCCACCCCTTCCAATTCCTCCGGGAAATAGGAAATTCCCCGTGCTTCCAGCCAACTCAAAAGCACTCGCTTGGGAAAGGATCGGAGGGCGCGGCGGTGACTCGATTTGTAGTTCATGGCCTGCCCTTTTCAGGTAAGCCTAGAGTGCCCGTACTCGCTTCGCGGTTCCCGCTGTGGATGTGTGGAGCGAGGACTCCGGCTTCGTCACGCTTGCCGAAAATGACGATCATGCTCGGGAACGGCGCGCGGCCATTACCGTCGTCAAAGTACAGCCGCCCGCGCAAAAAGCGGATCTCCCCGCGTAAACAGTAGGCGTGGAACCACTGCGTATCCGTACGGGCGGGCAGCAGCATAACCACCGTCTGGTGGTACAGCAGCGAGTCACGGTGCGCCTTTTCGATCCACTTGCCGATCGCGGATCCGTACGGCGGGTTGCACCAGACCGCGCCCTCGCGAACTGGGACCCACGGATGATCCAGGCCCGATGCGCCGAACCATTCCTCACACGTCGCCGTTTCGTGAGTGGCGCACACGTCGAGCGTGAAATGGAACTCGCCATCGAGCACCCGGTAAAGCTGGCGCGGGGTCGCCCAATCGAGACGCACGCTCGAAGTCATGCCGGACGTGCTCCAAGTGGATCCGGCAATTGCAACCGCCCTTCCTCGATCCTGGACACCCGCGACGGGCTCACCCTCAGCGTGCAGGGCCGAAGAGCTTGCCCTCTTTTCTGTTTTCATGCCCCGGCGCTCCTAACCTTTTCTTTCCTCAGCTCCACTTCATACCTATAGCGGTCGGCCAGTTCTTTGAATGACCGTGCTGTGGAGTGTTCCCCTTTTTCGTCAAACATGGCTGCTGTTTGCGAATGGAATAGAGCTAGTTTTTCCAGGTCTTCGATGGTCTTGTGCTCAAGGCCCATAACCCCCTCCCCCTAAAATCAACACGAACTGCTTGGCTCTTCGGCCCGTTTTCTCTTGGGTGAGCCATTGCGCGTGGGCCCGCAGTGAGACTTTTCGTCTGCGAGATATTGGCCGACAGCTTCGAGCATCCATTCAGGCGGCTCGTACCCTTCGTCTTCGATCATTACCGCAGCTCGCGCGATTGCAAATTCAATCCACGTCACTGGCTGGCCTTCCCGCCTTCGCCTTGGGCCGGTCTTCTGGCAGCAGCTCCTCGACCTCGTAGCTGTCTATGCCGTGCTTGCCGTTGTAAAACGAGGCGACATATTCGTATCCATCCGGCAGCACGGTGGTTGGATCGTAAACCTCCAACAGCCCGCACGCCTGGTCCGAAATGTGCAGCTCCACGTTGTACCGCTTGCACGCCTCCCGGATCGCGTCGAGCACTTCACTGCAAAAGTCGTCCAACTCCCCGGCGCGCGCCTCGCTGACGAGGTAGTAACGCTGACGCTTGCGCTGTTTCACTGGACCCCTCCGCGCGGCTTCTCGCTCAGCGAATTTCGGTTATGATGTTCCCTTGCCGGTTGATCGCCGGCATCAATTGCGGGCCGGGCCGTGCGCCTGTATCGTGCGGCTCTCCCGCTGCCTATACAGGAGGCACCATGCGAAGCAAAGAAGACCTTGAATACCTGCACGACATACTGCACTACTTGTTGTTCGACTGCCCAATCGCTGACAACCTTCGAGAAGAAACGATCGACAGGAAACAAATGCGGGCGGTGCATGACGCCATCTGTTGGCTGATTGGAACCGGTGACCATGCTGAACAGGAATTCATCCACGACATGAACAAGGTCGAATTCGCTGCCAAACATTGGTCGGACAGCCTCGCGCGGGCGCGGAGTGGCAGAAGTGAACCGCCGTTCCCTCCGAGCCGATTTGATCGCGCACTCTTTTCCAGCAAGAAGGCTAGCGCATAGGCTCATTTCGGCTCTCCGCTCTTCACCATCGCTTTCGATTCCGCGAGACGTGACACGGCCTGATCCAGTTGGCGGTTCTCGCTGACCGGGGCGCCGCGGGGCAGCTTCGGAAATTCCGTCAACGGCTGCGAGGCTCCCGGTATGCCCTCCGGGTAGGCTTCGGTGTACAGCAGGTACACGTTGTCTTTCGGTTTATGGCGTGAGCAGAGGATCTGCCGGAGTCCCGGCAAGCCGCAGTCGCCCCACTTCTGGTACAGCGAGCACGCCCTGGTGGCCACCCATTGCGCCTGCTCGACCGTGGCACACATCTCGACCAGCGCATTCGCGACCAGCCCGTGGCCGGGGCCGTGCGGAGCAAACTGCATGTTGGCGAACATGGATTCCAGGATCGCCACCGCGGCCTTCTTCGTCAGCGGCGTACCTGCGGCGGCTTCCTGCGCTTCTGCTTCCTGCTGCACGCGAATCCTCTCCAGCCGGCACGCGCACGCCTCAACCGCGGTCCCTCTCGGCCGCTCCAGTACTTTCCATCCCGAGCCATCGCAATCGCAGCTCATGATGAGCCTCCCGACGCTGCGGCGCACCCCGACCGAAAGTGCAGAACCTTCTCGGCGCACTTTGTGTGAAATTGCGCCTGCTCCATTTGCTCGCCTTCGCCGCGGAACATAATCAGCGGAACCTGATCGCGGCACAGCTCGCAGTCCGTATCGAAGCAATCGTCTGCCGGGTGATTCTCCCATCGTGGATCGTCTTCCGGCACACCGATGGGCTTCCGGCAAAAAGCGCAGCAGCACTCCGGGTCCGCACATCCCGGATTGCCGCAGGAGCCGCGTCGCGACCAATGGATCGCGCCGGCATACCGCAGCTTGACCGCGAAGCTGGCTATCACGATGAGCCCCCGTTCCCGCGCGAAAAGAAGTTCGCTTCCGCCAGAGCGAAGTTCAGCTTGTCTGCGAGCTTTTTCGCTTTGCCGTTGGTCTGCCGCACCAGCCGGCGCTCCCAGTCTTCTTCGAGAAACCGCAGCGGCCGTGGCAGGTATTGCATCCGCTCGTCTTCGCTTCGTGTGGCCCACACTTCGCCCTGTGCGCGAAAGGCGGCCATCCGTTTCTCTCGCTCCCCCGGATTCAGCTTCTGCCAGTGATCGTACGCGCGAGTGAAATCCTTGTCGGTGAATTTGCCTGGGGCGAGCGCGTGATAGTCTGCTGCGAATTCGGCGAAGGTGCGGTCTTGCTTCCACGCAGCCTGATGTCCGTTCTTGGTTCCCGTCGAAACTTTCTCCTCTGCCGTGCTGGCGCAAAGAGAAGCACGTTTTCCTTGTGTAGTTGTGCGGTCCTCAGCCCCACGGGCCACGTGAGGCTGAGCTTGTTGGACCGCAGCTACGCTAGTTGCCGCTCCCTCCTTTCCTCCCTTGCGAGAGCGTGTGTCTTCCCCCGGCTGGCCCTTCCCATTGGACGGAGATGAGCAATGGGATAAGGGCTCAGCCATTGGGGGAGCGCTGCTAGGAACGGGGAGCGCGTCTTGCTTAGAGATGGCTCCACCATTTACGGCAGCGAACTCACTAGAATCTTTTTGTCGACCAACCTGGGGTTCCGGAGCGGTTGCAGGAGGGGCTGGGCGTTGCGTGCTGGAGACCTCAACTAAAGGCTTGCCACGGAACTTGAGGTCCATTTCCCCGTGCGGGAATAGGCGGATCTGCCCGGAGGCTTCTATTAAGGTCGATGCGAGCTGGCCGCGCCTCTCGGCCATGCGTTTTTTGATGCCATTGATTTCGGCGCGGTCGTGCTCATGGGCATCGAGAATTTCACGGATCGCCGGGAGTGCCGCGGCCTTTTCTGCGGTGAGGTTGGATACGTCTTGACCGGCTTCCGCGAGCCGTTTTAGCTCCACCCTTAAAAGCCACAGGTCCCGATTTGCCGGGTCTGTAGATTCAACAAGTTGTGTGGATTTTACTCCCTCTGTGGGAGGAGTAAAATCGCGCGGCACCAGGTAGTAATAGATGCGCGTTTTGCCGTGCGCCAACGTTCGCAAATGCTTTCGGCCGGCGTCTGTTTTTCGGTGTTCGCTGAGCGGCACGTCGCGGCTGTCGGTTCGCAGGCACCATCCTGTTTCCTCGACACCTGCCACCTCGGAACGAATGTCTTCAACGCTCACTTTCCGCGTAGCGGCCTCCGCTTCGTCATCGGAGACTTTCGGGTTGCGCCGCTTCACTGCCGCCTGGGCGTACATGTTCAGTTCGCTCGCGATGTCGTTGGTGGTGAGCGGAACGATTTTCCCTCTGCGTTTCGTCAGGCAGAGCATGGCCCCCAATTCATCACAGACTTTCGTGCGTTCCGGATGGGCGACCGTGCTCTTCGATGCGAGCCCGGCTGAACTAGGGAGCCAACCGAAGGCGTGCAAGTGCAGACAAGCTAAGACTCGGATGTAGAGCGGAACGCGTTCGTCGTCATCAGCCATCTCCATCAGCTTTTCGTAGAACCGTTTCGCGCTGTAGCTCCACTTGGTATCGACCACGCCGCGGCGGGCCATCCACTCCCTCGACACCTCGGATGAGGTTTTCTTCGACACGACGGCCAGTTTTTGGTCTTGCGTTTTTTGCGCTTTTGCTGGGCTCATGCGGCCACATCCTTTCCTGCCGGCGCGATCGCGGCTTTGATCCAGCGCAGCTCCTGGGTCACCTCGGACAGCTTGGATTCAAGCAACTGAATGCGCTGCGCGGTGGACGAAGACGCGGGAGGCTTTTTCTTTGACCTCCGGCGCTTTCCTCCCAGGTAGTACAGAATAGTGGTGTGGTGGCGATGCAGGATGCGGCCGATCCCAGGCAGGCTGAAGCCCAACGCGCGCAGCCGGGCTGCCGCCTCCTGCCGGGCGAGAACGCAAGCCGGCGCGTTTCCTTTGCGCTGAAGCGCTCGCGGGGTCACGTTGTAGTGCGCTGCGGCCTCTTCGATGATCTGCCGGCAGGCCGTCGGTAAACACGGGTAGGCAAACGCCTCCTGTCGCAGTTCTTGTGCGGCTTGCTGTTCGCGGGCTGGGCTCATATGCGCAGACCTCCGTCCCGTGAGTCACATTTTCTGGTTCCAAACATTTAAAACAAGTCCTCTCTGGCGCGCGGGAAACGCAACGCCTGAACTTCAAATACCGGCTTCTGGCGCCGGCCGCCCCGTCACGAGATCGAACAACGCCGGTTGACTATCTGGTCTCTCGGGGATGCGTTGCGGCAGTTCTGCTTCGCAGACGTGCAACGCAGCTTTTGCAGAATCGATAGACAACCCGGAGCGTTCCACGGCGCGGTGGAGGTCGTCGGCCAGGGCGAGAATCTCTGATCTCACGCTGCACCTCCCATCGCTACCGCTGGTGCCTGCTGCACGCCGTAATATGCCAGCGATTCAGCGAGCGCGGTATCCAGTGATTCGCACGTCTCGCTGCAGTCGTTCCAGCTCCACAGAATGCCGTCATGATTGACGGCGACGTGGGCGCGGAGCCGGGCCGCAATGACTTCGGGTTGCTCCATCGCGCGGCGTGGCTCGTTTTGGCCGCGCTGGGCGCAAGTCTGAGAACAATAGCCGGGCGCCGGCACGTCGCGGCTATATCGCCAATAAGAACGCCCGCAGAGAGAGAACCGGCACGTGCAGATCATGCTGCACCCCCGACCGCTCCCGCTCGCTGGATCGCCCGAAATCTCCGGGTCCCCTCCAGGTCGTACTCCGCTTCGATTCGTCCTTGGGTCAGTAGCACGTCAAGAGCTTGGTCGAATTGAGTCAACCTGTGGAGATCCTGTTGCAAATCGCGCTCATCGCCCCTAACCCGCTTAGTAGACCTAGCCGTACCAGAGATTAGTTGTAACTCGCCTGCCATACAGAACTGTCCTTCCTGCGCACAATTGCGCCTTCAAATTGAATTGAGAAATTGAAACGGGGAAGGACTTCCCCTAGAATGGTGGGAGAGACTTTCCTTACGTTTCAGGCTGTTGTTTCGCGAGAGCAAGACGCCAATCAAACGCTCGCGGAATAATCCTACGTGGCGTAGGGGAGGCCCTCTAGCTGATGGGCATAATCTGGGACATAATTTCAGATTAGGGGCCTGGGTAGTTACTCCCTCACTAACAGTAGTACCTTGGCCACACATAGAGTACTTTTCAAGTGTTCTAAGTGTGGTTATTCTAGTAGATGCAATCACGGGTCGCCGCGGTGTTTCAGCACCGCGACGAACCCTGACCACAACTAGCTTCAGGGAGCTATTATGGCTGAGCCACATTTTACCGCCACGCAACTGCGTGCGCGGCTCGATACCATCCGGGCGACCGTCAACGAATCGCGACTCGCCGCCCTCACTCGCAAGGGATACAGTGAGGACTGGACCCACTTCCAGCGCTTTTGCGCGCGCATCGGCGCTGATCCGTTGCCATCCTCGACCGACACTCTGTCTCTGTTCATCGCAGATCAGATCGACCGCCACAAAGTGACGACGATCAAGCGACGGGTCGCCGGCATCGTCAAGATGCACACGGAGTGCGGATTCCCTTCGCCCGCGAGTGGCGACATTCGAGCCTTGCTCTCTTGCGCCAAGCGTATGAAGTGCGAGCAACCCCGACAGATGCGGGCATTGATGATTGAGGAGCTGCGCGCAATCTCTGTGTGGTTTGCCCGTCGCGGAACCGCAGTTGACTTGCGCAATCGCGCGATATTTGTGGTTGGGTTCGCCAGCGCATTGCGATCCGCGAATCTCACTATGCTTCTGCTTAGCGATGTGCAGTTCGTCAAGGATGGCCTGATTCTGACAATTCGTAAGAGCAAAACCGACCAGCAAGGGAACGGCCAATTGATCGGAATCCCTCACGGCAAACACCCCGAAACCTGCTCAGTTACTTGTCTTACGGATTGGCTGAGGTTTCGCGGCCACCTACCAGGGCCTTTGTTTAACCGGATGTCGCGACGCCGCTTTGAAAACCCGATGGGCCGAAAGCGGATCGGCATGATCGTCAAGCAGGGAGTCGCCGCGATCGGGCTCGACCCCAAACTGCACGGCGGGCACTCGCTCAGGGCTGGCGTTGTTACGGAATTAGGTGAAGCGGGGCAGAGCTCGCTGAACATCCGGAGACAGACGGGCCACGGCAGCGACGCGATGGTGGATAGGTACTTCCGCCGTCGCGATCTGTTCCGCTCCCATCCGTGCAGCGCCATTGATCTCTAGCCAGCGTTGGCTAATTCTTGTTGGTCCGCCGCCTTCGGCAGCGACTTCAGTCCGCGCCGTACTCTCTTCATCCGCTCGCTGTGCTCCTCGAATGTCTGACTTGACGCAAATTTTTGACCGCCCCGCTTCCCAAGCAACGCGGCGGCTTTTTGTGCCGCTGTTTTTCGCATAGTGACATTGATAGTAGGGCCAAAGCACCGCTCTGTCAACTGGGTTTATTTTTACTCCCTCCGTCAGTGGGAGTTTTACTCCTAGTGGTAGGTGGACTTCAACTCCCTTTGTCGAGCGGAGATGTTAAGAGTAACTACTCTTAGAAGAAGTACAGATCAAGAAATTGCGCTTCGCGCTCTTTGGAGATGCTTTCTAAATTTAATCGTCGTCGTCCGTCTTTGACCGTCCAGGGGACCGATGACGACGACAATGATTCCTGCGAGGAATAGACCCACACCGGTACCGCTGGCACTCGCGCAAACCCGCAACACCGGGTAATTCTGGGAAGAATGAAACCCACATTCCTTTACACTTTTGCGGTCGGCCTGTTTGTCTTCGGCGGCTCAGCTCGCGCAGAGCTGAATGCTGTGGCCGGCTGTCAGAATGGCCGCGTGTTCATCATGAACAAAGATTCCGCGCCCTGGCTCGACCCAAAGATTGAAGTGAACGGCACCTACGTCTTTGAAGGAGACGCGATTCCCCGCTGGACTACGCTCCGATACCTTCCGGGCATCTTCACGAAAAGCGACGGAACCCGGCTCGACCTCACAACGACGGCGTGCAAAACGATAGACATTCACGCAACTATCAACGGGAAGAGGGAACACTGGAACGGAGCCTATTCGAAATGAAACGTCTCCTTCTCGCCAGTACGATGCTGCTTTTCCTGGGGCTCGGCGCGCGTTTTATGGTTCAAGCACAGGCGCAACGGGTAGGCCAGCGCGGCCGCTGCGATAAAGAATGGGGTTCGCTGAAATCCGTATATCTCGCCGGAGATCGTGAGCCGGTGCTGATGTTCGAAGACAGCGAAGGAACGATCCGCGCGGCCAAAGTTCCCCGCTACGATGAACACTGCACTTGTCTTTACGAGCTGCGCCGCTGGTGAGCCTGTCACCGCCTGAAGCCGCGATCTGGGATACCCGCGTCCAGCAGCTCCATGGAAAGCAGGCGCAAAGAGCTACACAGTTCTGTTGGTTTTCCTTGGTGGGACAATAGATTCCAAGAAGAAGCGTTCCCCCCTCAGGTAAACCAAAAAGGAATGACCATCGCATCGCTGCTCCGCATATCACGTGAAATCTGGGGCCCAAAAAACTGGGGCGTAGAATCCTTGGGGCTGAAGGCTCATGGCCTGAGTGCGATCATCATCAACCTCGGCGTAGTATTCGGGGACATCTGCCGGTGGCGCCGGGACAAGTATCGTGGGATGCCCCATGAAGAACTCCAGAAAGAATTAGGGAACGTCATTCTCTCTACGATCCGGTGGTGCGATGACCTGGGATTCGATCCGGAACTTTGCATCGAGCGCGCGATTATGGCTCAGCGGCGATTTGCGGACCGGCTTCTTGCGGAGAAAGCGGGATCATCCTCACCAGTGTCCGGCAGTATGGAGGGGCCGTCCGAGTGGTGAGCACCTTAAACACTTAAACTGGATGGCTCTTCGGCCCAGGCTTGCTCGGTGATCCAGTACGTGTGGGCCAGCAGTCAGCTTCAGGCTGCGAGCGGCAAGCCGTCGCCATCATAACCAGTCGGAGAATAAGGGCAGTCGCGACCATGCTGCGCAAAGTATGTGCGGGCCCAGGGCGCGCCGCCGTCTGTCTGGATGTGACGAAAGCAATCGCAACACCAGACCCCGCCGATATTGTCGTGGAACTTCTGCCGCATCTCGCGTCCACAACAGCCGCAGTAACCCATCATGGCGTAGTCCACTCGCAGCCATCATGCCGACTCTTGGATTCCCACGTCAAGTAAATCGCTGGCCTTGAGGGCGCAAAGAGAATAAGGTATTTGGGTGTACTATGGCTTTGGACCACATCGATAGACTTGGGCAACCCGGCCCCTCATTTCGTGCAAACCAGCCGGGTTGCCCTTGGGATAGGGAGTAAAAACGCGATGTCAGGAATAGCTCAGCAGTCTCCATCCGGACAGAGGACCGGCCTCGAACCAAGGGGCGCCAACTATGCGCGGATGACGGATGACGAGCTCCAGCAGCTCTTCACCTTCCAGGCCCTCTCGGGTGTGCAGACCGGCCATATCGAGCAGATCCGGAACGAAGGGCTGCGCATGGCCAGGCTGATCCGGGATCACTGTCCGGCCTCCCAGGAAACGCTCGAGGCGATCCGGCAATTGCAGGTGACGGTGAACTGGGCGCGTACCGCCATCGAGCTGCATACCCCCCGGACCAGCACCGCCGCGTAAACCAATCTTTCGGCCACGCTAGTACCCCAATTAACCTTCCGGTACTTGTTTCCTTTAGTCCATTTTTTGATGATTGGCGGCTGGAATGCCGCGACCTGCGCTCAAAATCGTCGATCCGCACGCCTCCCCGACAGCCCCCCCTTCTTCTTCCCTTGACCCCCTGCAAAAGTCCCTCATCATTGATGAATACGCCGAATTGAAGCGCAGGAAAGCGGAAATCGAAGTCCGGGTCACCAGAGAACTGGGATTCAACTCCAAGCGCCTGGAATCCATCGAAGAACAGATGCTGGCCTGGTTTGCGGGCCTGCCGGCCGATCAGGAAGCCATCGAAGACGGCAACCTCCACTATCTCGAGGTTTCGGCTCGAGACTACAAGCGGAAATTCTCAGCCAAAGCCAAGCGCGTCATTTTCAAAGCGCTCATCAACTTGAAAGAGCCGCTGGATGCCTTTGACATCACCCTCGAAACCGTCAAGGCGCAGCTCGGCAATGATTTTCTGGAAGCGATCGTCAGCAAAGAGCGCACCGGCAAGCGCCGAATGAACGTAGTCCCGAAGCGCGCGCCTGCCAGCGCATAGAACCGTTAGATTTGCACTTTTCTACCTCAGTAGTCCCGGCGATCCCCGGCGCCTTCGAATCCAATCCGGTGGCTGATCCATACCCTGAACGGCCGAACAGCCCACAACTACGCCCAAATAAAGCCTTGCTCTTCGGCCCGCCGCGCGGAATGTGAGCCCGCCGCGGGTGGCCAGCATCGCGCATTCCGGTTCTAGCTGATCGTCTCCAGCACCTCCCGTAACGCCTCCGCACAGCCGCCGCCTTCCGAGCGGATTGTCCAAATCCTCATAATTATGCGTACCTCCCCCGAGAAGTTGGTGGCCATTTTAGAAGTGGCGACCTTCGAAGACACCCTCCCCTTACGTTCCTCCGATTTGAAAACAGTCATCGGTAAATTGGACTGGAAGGAAGCCTATGGCTACGCCATCCGTGGGGAAATCGAAGGCGTAGGCAAAGGCGCAAACCCCATCCGGTACTTCCGCGTCCTGCCGGAATCGGAACGGCCCCTGACGCCCCCAGCCGCACTGAAAGGCACACCGGTATTCAAGACCAGGGAGCCGATCGGCGCAGCCCTGCAGCCCTTCTACGAAGAGCATATCGGGCAGTTCATGGTGGGCACCCTTTGCCGGGTAACCAAGGGCGGCCAGTTACTCCGATGGGACGAAGACCAGAAATTCAACCCGAAGCGATTCAACCCGGACAAGATTGCGCCATCGATCATTCCCGGATTACGAAAAAAGGCCGCATGAACCTGATCAAACTCGCAAACGAAAAACGGTACGGCAAGGGCACCAGCAAATCAGCCGAGCGCCGTAGGGCGGAGAAAGCACGCACCACGCTCCACCAGGGCACGCCGATCTGGAAGCGTGATCCCGACGATCATTCCGCCCACATCGTGAAAATGTCCGACCGTTCCTACTTCGTGGCTCCGGACGGATCGTTCCGGCGCATCCCTTCCGTCGCGTGACCAACGAAGAATTACTGGCGCGGCTCACCGAACTCCGGCAGCTCCGCACGCAGTGGATCGACTACCGGGATGATGTGCATCTGGAAATCGTGCGCCTCGAACGGAAGATCGCCCAACTGCTCAACCGCCCTTCTTTTTTGAGTCTCTGAACGACCTGCTCGACGGGGCGCGGATTTACCAGCCCTGTAGTGGATGTGCTTCTAGTTTTCGTTTTCGCCTCCAACGCATGAAACCTTACTACCGATCCAAGGGCATCACGATCTACAACACCGACTGCCTCGCAGGCCTGCGCGCGCTGCCAGCACGCTCGATTCAATGCGCGGTCACCTCGCCGCCCTATTGGGGATTGCGCGATTACGGCGTGCCTAGGCAACTCGGCCTCGAGCCGACGCCCGAAGAATATACCGCGCATCTGGTCGAGGTGTTCCGCGAAGTAAGGCGCGTGCTGAAAGACGATGGCACGCTGTGGCTGAATCTGGGCGACTCGTACGCTGGATCATGGGGAGCGCAGGGGCGCGGCGGGCCCGCGAGTAGCAAGAGCACCCTCGACGGCGGCAAATGCGAGTACCTCAGCAAAGTACAAATAGCGGCGGCACCTAAACGCACGAACACCGGATCGCTGAACGGACACCCGACCCTCAAGCCCAAGGACCTCGTGGGAATCCCTTGGCGCGTGGCTTTCGCCCTGCAAGCAGATGGCTGGTATTTGCGCTCGGATATCATCTGGCACAAGCCGAACCCGATGCCGGAATCGGTAACGGACAGGCCTACAAAGGCGCATGAATACCTGTTCCTGCTGGCAAAGAGCGAGCGGTATTACTACGACGCCACGGCGATTTGCGAACCCGCTGTACACGCTGGAAAGATCGTAACGCTTGGCGAGAAATCACTAAGTCGCGGGCAGGCGACCGGAGCCAACGTCAAACCGTCTGGCAACGGCAACGCGCTATCTGTTCTGGTAAAGAACACTCGCAACAAACGCACCGTTTGGACCGTAACGACACGCCCATTCAGGGGCGCGCACTTCGCCACGTTCCCGCCCAAGCTGGTGGAACCCTGCATCCTGGCAGGCTCGCGACTGGGTGACGCGGTGATCGATCCGTTCTCAGGCGCGGCAACCACCGGCCTAGTAGCGCAGGAGCACGGGCGCAAATACGTTGGCCTCGAGCTGAACCCCGAATACTGCGAAATTGCAGCCAAGCGTTTGGACGCAAAGCCCGTGGAACGTCTCAAGCACGTTGCGTAAGTGCCGCTAAACGATCCGCCCGCCTTCGAGCAGGTTGTCCAACAAAAAGATTTATTTGTGAAAGCTCTTCTGCTAACTCGTGAGCCCATGCTGGCTACCGGCTGGTCTGAATTCCTGATCGCCTATTGTGGCTTTGCATTTGTAGAAGTATCTCCTGACTGGATACGCATCGAGGAAATGGTACGGGACGGCAACCCCCCGGCCCTTCTGTTAATCGACTGCGATTCGACTCCATCGAAACCAGTGAACATCAACCTGGAGAAGCTGAACGCCATGGCCTATGTGCGGACAGTCTCGGTTGGAACCAACTGGCTATTGTTCTCCGGCATCCGCGGCATGCTGTCCCACCGTGCATCCCAGGAAGTGCTCCGGGAAGCGGTGGATATGGTCAAGCAGGGGCAGATTTATTACGACATGGAGCTGCTGAGCCGCATTCAACAATGCTGGGCCGCAGCCACTAGGCTGGCGACGTGGTCACCAGGGAAGCACCTCTCTCCGTTTCTCTCGCGGCGCCCATACCGGGGTGCGGGGTTCCGTTTACCAAAGGAACTCCGCCCCTGGTCTCCACCCCCAACACCAACGCCTGTTTAGCTCTTTGCGCCTGCACGTAAGCAGAGAAGCGGGCGCGGGTATCCCAGAGTCAGCCTTGCGGTTGCATCATGAAAAGATGCAGCGGCAACGGATCAAATGGTCCCTCTCGAAATTCCTGGAGCTGTACCGGGCCGGCCGGACGCAGCGGGAAATCAGCCGTGCCTTCGGCGCAGGATCGCCGCAGTGGGCCTGGCACCGGGTGAAGGCGCTTGGATTGAAGCGGACCTACCCCACCGCCAAGAGAACCTGCTGGTGTGGTGAGCCTGTCTGGAAAGTCCGCAACGGCAACCGGCGCGACCGCGAGGGCTTCCCGGCGCTTCGCGGGACGATGTGCGAACAGCACTTCCGCCAGGCGAACGTGGCGAAGGCTACGCAGTGGAACCGGGAGCACGTCGAGCGGCGGCGGGAAATCAACCGGAACTGGAAGCGCCGCCGATCAGAACGAATAGCTGGCGGCCAGGATCGCAGTCGGGCTGAGGCATGCGGCCTGCCCGGCCGCACAGGTAATGATCGCGCCTGAAACCGTATAATCGGCGCCGCGGCGCAGATAGCTTCCATTGACATGGAGCACGACGACGCCGTTTAGCGGGGCCTGCGGGAGCAGCCAGGTGCCGTTCGCTTGCCGCGTGGGCGTGACATCGTAAATCGCGTTGGGAGCGGTAGC
>Ga0105246_10000945_pt1 | contig 16606 bp, 17 predicted proteins | sample KBSM64metaG_FD_99694 | JGI IMG/M metagenome (GOLD analysis project Ga0105246, IMG submission 99694) | Miscanthus rhizosphere microbial communities from Kellogg Biological Station, Michigan, USA - KBS M6-4 metaG | ecosystem: Host-associated > Plants > Roots > Rhizosphere > Soil | place...
AACGGCGGGCGTTCGATTTCTTGCATACCTAATAAGCCGGAATAGAACTTTTTGGCTATCTCCAGATCTCGAACAGCCAGACTTACGTGATGAATATGTGCATATCTAATCATCTCGGTATCCCCTCCCAAGTACAACAATGATGCATCAATTTTACTCAGATACAATGGACATTTGTGTGCATTATTAGCTAATGTCCCTATTTATAAATAAATCATATATAGATATATTATACCATTTCGAAGAACTGACAAAATCAATAAAAAAACACCCTTGATCCTCATCCGGCTTACCCTAAGGGTATTCCGAAGACAGAATCAAAGGTGTTTCAGGCTTTTACTTATTTTGCGCTGTCCAGAGCCTCTTGTGGAATTTTGATTTCTGCAACTTTGTCATGGTTGGAGAACGAAGTGTCCATTTTCATGTCCATCGTCATTTTCTGATTGTTTTGCTCCATTTCCATCACCATCTCTACATCGATCTTCTCCATAAGAGATGTCTCTTTGTTAATCAAATATTTCATTTTCATGCTCTTAATGTTCATTTGATCAAGCATAGCCTGCATTTGAGCATCTGAACCGTTTTGTTCCATAACGGATTTAGCCAATTCCTTGACATTGTCACCCGATACATCTGCGTTCAGGACATAGTTGTCGCCCTCTTCAGTGATCTTAACGTCTTCTTTTACTTTTTTGAATTGGTCCAGCTCTTTTTCCGGATTCATGCTAGCTTTCAATTGTTCGATGAGCGCCTTCGTTTGATCTTCTGGAATAGCTACCCACTGGTCACCCACTTGGGAGTAAATTTTGTCTGAAGTAATATACTGTTTTACGTTTTGCTTCTGTCCAGACATATCCATTTCCATCTCTTGATAGATCATCATTGGATCTTTGATGATATCCATTTTCAAAGACGTTTTTACCTGCTGATCCTGAGATTGCTCACCAGCATCCAGTTTGATCTTTTGATCAATGTTAGCTTCTGTAGTGAAGCTTTTGAGCGCTTTTGTTGCTTCACCAGTTTTGGCAAGCAATTCATCCAATGTTGGAACAGCCGCATTCTGCCCCGCTGTATTGTTGCTTTCATTCGTTGTTTCATTTCCTGCTGGCGACGTTGCAGATTTATCTGTGTCATTTCCACATGCTGCCAAGCTCACTGCCAATAACGCCCCAATAATCATTGTCGTCCACTTCTTCAAGTTGTTATCCTCCCAATAATGTAAAAAATAATGTAACCCATAGTAATTACCCAGAGATTACCGATATTAATCACCTTACATGAAACTTCTTTCTTATGGAAGCTTATCCTGAAAAACTGATACTTTTATACTTATAAAAATCGATCTTTAGTCTCAGGTGTAGGCAACATACATGCTTCTTCTTTCCCGAACCAACGATACCGATTGCGCGCAACCCAGTTGTATACTGCATTACGAATGAATTTGGGCACAATAATAAACACATAGAGTAACGGATAAGGAAACTTGAGACCTTTGGCCAACCTTAACGCTGCTGTAGAGCGTGTATAGTATTTTCCATTTTCAATCAATACAAACGTATCCATGCTGTCGGTTCTCAAACCACCCTTCTCCAGCAATCCTTTCGCCACATCCGACTGGAGTGAAGCAAAGTGATATTTCCCTTCCGGGTCTCGCTTGATAATCCATTTGGTTATTCCTTGGCAAAAGTTACATACCCCGTCTACAAGAACAATCGGGTGCCCCTGGTGCTTATCCTCTTGGTCTACTGTCATATCATTGGCCTCCTATATGGTGCTGTTAGATTACTTACCCATTTTGAGCCAACTTTCCTCTCCTAAACTTGAATTGGATCCACCAAACTCTATGGCAAAATAGAAAAAAAGCGCAGGCTCAATGCCTACGCTCATATCTGTCGGCTAATTACTCAGCCAGTGCTTTTTCCATCCACTCGTCATTAATCATTTGCTGATGCAGGTCACCTGACCATTGATCCATACATTTGCAGATGAAGTCTTTACGACATACAGGACAAGGTGTTTTCTGCAGACGGCTGATTGCAGTCATTTTCCAATCCGGAGATTTGGAGTAGAATACACGACACTGTGTACCATCTACCAGTTTCATCGTAAATTCGTACAATCCGTCTTTTTCGTTTTTGCTGGCTACTTGCAGTTGTGCAATGCTTGGTCTATAAGACATGGATATCACCTGTGAATTCAAATTTGGTTCATGCTAATGACACTGACACTTTCAGTACTAAATCATATTAAAGAAATTTCAGGTCGATGTCAACTCAGGCATGTCGATCAACCGAACAGAATATCCAGAATCGTACCGACTTGTCCTTGCTTCTTGCCTTTTAGCACATCCGGGTTAAAGACCTCCACATACCCGCAGGCCGTACAGCCCACAAACAAATAATGATTATGCTGAATATCAAACACCTTGCTGAGCCCTGCTCCTGACATGGAAACCTCCTTAATACTGCATTCGGTCCCCCGGCATTTGGTACATACAAATTTTCTCTCAATCATCTCTTCAATACTCATGGCCGTTCCCCCTTATGGAATATGTGGCATGAAGTGACTGTACTGTTATGTAAAAGAGTACGCGCTAAGACGAGGAAAATCCTCCCCTAGAGTTAGATCAGGTTAATTTTGTGTCTAATCGTTCGGTTGGAAAACAAAACCCTGCTGATCTGCCAGCAGGGTTTCGCGCTTGAACATAAGGTATTTACTAAATACCCCGCTTCTTTACTTCAAGCAGTGACTTGCAAAAAAAGAGGTCAGGTTTTCCTATTTATTAAACTACGTTCAGTACAACGTCAATGTTGCCGCGTGTTGCTTTAGAGTAAGGACAGAAGTCATGCGCTTTACGGGCAAGATCCTCAGCTTGACTGTGATCCACTCCTGGCATACTCACATCCAGACGCACCGCCAGTTTGAATCCATCATCTGTAGCATCTTTGCCGATCGATACGTTGCTGGTTACAACGACGTTTTCCAATTTCACGCCTGCTTTACGAGCCACGTTAGCCAGAGCACTCTCGTAACACGCACCGTATCCAGCTGCAAATAGTTGCTCAGGATTTGTGCCTTCTCCACCAGCGCCGCCCAATTCTTTCGGCATTTTCAGATCATGTTGCAGTACGCCGTCCGAAGAAGCCACCGAACCTGTACGTCCACCTTTTACCGTTGCTGTTGCTGTATATAAAGCTTCCATCAGAATCTCTCCTTCGCTACTAAAGTTTTATGTGCCTACAATTCATTTTAAACTTCTGGCTCGATTTGAAACGCAAGATTGTCCGCTTTATCAGCTTTTACATTTGACTGCATTTCATGCACAACCTGTAAAAGTCGTATCTTTTTACGAAATGGGTACGATATACAGAGGCACTTTAAAAATAAAAACCTTCGTCCATTTCTTTTCTTGTCCGAATACATAAAAGTTGCACTAGACAAAAATTATTGAGGGTGTACAATGTAAATGCGAACATAAAATTTTAGATATATGGAATGTCGTTTCATCACATTCATTTGTCGCAGTATTTGTGCCAGAGCACACCCTAAAACGAATTTCATTTCGGCTACAAGCCGACCACATCTTAATGTAAAGTCAGGTGATCAATGTATGAGTCAAAAGAATCCGTTCAACTCCACATCCGGCAAGTATTCCTCTGCAGCAGCGATGGCTCCTTCGCTGGGAGAAGCACACAGTTCCATGAAAGTACCCAAGAATGCGGTCTGGTGGAAAAAATTTCTCGCCTTTGTCGGTCCAGGTTATCTTGTCGCTGTCGGTTATATGGACCCCGGCAACTGGGCTACTGGAATCGCAGGCGGCTCGAAATTTGGATACACCCTATTATCTGTCATTCTTATATCAAATATGATGGCCGTGGTGTTGCAAGCCCTCGCAGGCAAACTGGGCATTGTCACCGGACGAGATTTAGCACAAGCATGTCGTGAGCGTTTCAGTGCCCCCGTCGTTGTGATGTTATGGATCTTGTGTGAGCTTGCGATTGCCGCTACCGATCTGGCTGAGGTCATCGGCTCAGCAATTGCCCTTAAGTTACTGTTTAATATCCCCGTGTTATATGGGGTAATCATCACCGCAGTGGATGTGTTACTCATTCTTGTACTGCAAAATAAAGGCTTCCGTGCGCTGGAGATACTCGTTATCGTGCTAATGGCAACCATTGCTCTCTGTTTTGGCATCGACCTGTTTTTGGCGAAACCTGATATGGGCGGTGTTCTTCACGGATTCGTTCCTAGCACCGAAATTTTGCAGAACCCGGCCATGCTCTACATCGCCATTGGCATCATCGGAGCTACCGTTATGCCGCACAATCTGTATCTGCATTCATCCATCGTACAGACACGCCAGATTGAGCAAACGACTCAGGGCAAAAGAGAAGCTATTCGCTACACCACGATGGATTCAACCATTGCTTTGACGCTAGCTCTGTTCATTAACGCGGCCATCTTGATCGTATCTGCAGCTGTATTCCACAGCGCTGGCATGACACAGGTAGCAGAGATATCCGATGCCTATCATCTGCTAACTCCACTGCTTGGTACAACGATCGCCAGCGTCCTGTTCGGCGTGGCTTTGCTCGCATCTGGTCAGAACTCTACCCTTACAGGCACGCTCGCTGGACAGATCGTTATGGAAGGCTTCCTGAATATCCGTATCCCGGCGTGGTTGCGTAGACTGGTTACCCGGCTGATTGCCATCATCCCTGCTGTCATCGTCACTGCTATTGCCGGTGAGCGCGGCACAGAAGAGTTGCTGATCTTGAGTCAGGTCATCCTATCCCTGCAACTGCCATTTGCCGTCATACCGCTTGTGATGTTCACAAGTGACAAAAAACGTATGGGGGCTTTTGTCAATAAACTGTGGCTCAAAATCGTATCTTGGTCTATTGCCGTTATTATCGTAGTGCTGAATGTGTATTTGATTGTCCAGACCATTATTCAGTTCTAACTTAGAATGCCATTGAAAAGGCTGATGTGCCACGGTATCCTCATACCGGGCGCATCAGCCTTTTCATGCCTTTATTTTTAACCAGCTCCAGCCATTTATACCTTTAACTCGGGCCGGATCTAACCTCATGCTCATACAGATCCGCTCGTATCCCCATCAGCAATAAGTAATGGAAGCAATTCATCCAGAGACTCCACTGTCCAGTCTGCACGCTCGCCATCCGAAAGCTCTGGCTGGAACCTTCCGTACCCTTGCAAAATACGAATGGTGCGTAAGCCTAAACGACGTGCTGGCATAATATCATTATCGATTCGATCACCAATCATAACCGCTTCTTCGGGCGCGCATCCAGCCTGCTTCAGAGCAACCGCATACAACTCCGGATCAGGCTTGGACACCCCTTCTTCTGCCGAACAGGCGAGAACATGGACATATTTACGAAGTCCGTAGCTCTCCAGCCTTGCTTCAGTCCCGGGGCTCTGATTGGCAATAATACCAATACGATAGTGCTGCGAAAGCTGTTCAAGCACCTTGGTTGCAGAAGGAAAAGGTTGCTCCAATTCTTTATGGAATTTGAGCTTGTTCTGAATCTGAATGCGGTGATCTTCATCATGAATATATGTACGTATGGCTACTTTCATAGGCCATTGTTCATACTTGCGATAACAGATTGCAAACAGCTCTCGCACCGCTTCAATTGTCACTGAATAACCGTAAGCACCGGCTTCTCGAACAAACTGCCCGATGATATCGTCTACGGGCTCCCATTCGTCCACCAGCGTATCACCCACATCAAAAAACAACCACTTCAATCCGGCAATATCCGGCACGCCGATTCCTCCTTGTAAGCCGCAGTTTACCCTAGCTTGCATACTGTATCCATAAAAAAAGAAGACCCACGACAAGCATGAGTCTCCTCAAATTCCGTTAGTCTATAGCTGCAATTATAGCAGGCACCTTACATCGAATCAATCACAAGCTGCTGACTTCAGCTTGCGGTTTGTTACAGCTATTGAGAAGAAAGCCTACTTCTCCATTCAACGAATATACAATTTTATCTGCTCCCATACCCCGATAAATCCCTTTAGGATGGCTCTGCTCGGTGATCACACACAAAGACTTCGATGTCCACGAGCGGCAAATCTGCAGGTAACGGCAGGTCAAATTCAGACTGTTTTCAAAAATAAATACATTTCCTACACTTCCCTGCGGCAAAAACCATTTCTCAGCCGCTGCCGTATTCATACGAATGACGTGTTCTACGCCAATCCGGCGAAGCTTGCGTTCCTCACCAGCACTGTTCGTCAGAACGGCAAAAGGCATTTTTTTGTACATCAGCAATTTAACAAATTTACGTCCGGCTTCGTTCGGTGCCGTTACCAAAATCATCTCTGTATCCATCATTCGTTCCTCCCTTGGCGTGAAAAGACAACAAAAAAGAAGCGTGGGGACCAAGGCCTCCGGAACGCTTCTTAAATAATCCATGGCATAAGCGCCATGAACCAGCGTGCGGTTTGTTGCCTCTCCCTTTAACGCTTACGAGGTTAGCTGACGGATTCGGACGCGAGAGTCGCCCTATTTCCGGCTGTCACCGGAAAATTCACCCCATGGATGTCTGCTGCTGTAATACAGCACATCCTGTTGGTTCCCCCGTTTTCCATTCATTACGAATGGAAACTCAGCGATTAAAACATCGTTCGTACATCTTGAGTAAAAGATCGATCGATATTATCGTTTGTTTCGTTTTTCATGTACAATTTAATTAAAATTCAAATTACGATATGAATCATACACCCGTGCCATGATCATGTAAAGTGCACACAGATCACCGAATCGTCAGATTTCCGGCAATAATCATTAATAATAACGCTTACAATGAGGTTATACGCCATCCATCTCATCCAAGCTATCTAATTCTCAGCCGCACGAAAATTAATTCGTGTATTCCTCACCTATGCGGAACTTCGACTTAGCGAATGAACATAACAACGATAAACCAAAATAAGTTTTGCATTATTTAATTGCTTAAAATATAATAAATATATCAAGAATAATAGGATGGAGGCAATCCCCATGTCAGTCTATGATTTCAAAGTAAACACTCTCCGTGGACAAGAGATTGAAATGTCCCAATATCGCGGCAAAGTGTTGTTGATTGTGAATACCGCAAGTCAATGTGGTCTTACCCCTCAATTCAAGGGCTTGCAGGAACTTCAGGATAAATTCCAAGATGCTCCATTCGAAGTGCTTGGATTCCCAAGCAACCAGTTCGCGCAGGAGAAAGGCTCTTCCGATGATATTGCGGAGTTCTGCCAGATGAATTATGGCGTAAGCTTCCCTATGTTTGAGAAAATTGACGTCAATGGTTCCAGTGCTCATCCACTCTTCCAGCATATTTCTAAAGAAGCGCCAGGCTTGCTCGGCTCCAAAGCGATTAAATGGAATTTCACCAAATTCCTTGTCGATCAAGATGGTAAAGTTGTGAAGCGGTATGCCCCGCAGACCACTCCAGACAAAATTGAAGAAGATATTCAGAAACTACTCCAATAAATCTATTTTTACAATTAATAAACAAACCATCCGGAAGCAATGAGGTCAGGATTTACTCCAATCTGCAGGATGGTTTTTTATATTTTTGATATGCCATTCAAAATGGCTTATTCCATAGAACAAACAGAGGCTCCTTTATCCTTCTATTATTTTGTTTAACCTCTTGTGTAAAGATATTCTTCAATCCGTAATGAACACTCACTTAAGGCATTGAATCGATTCGTTGAGTTTGTAGTCGTGAATATCCATTCGGATAGCATCCATTCCACTCTTAATGTAGTCTATATCTGTTTGCAAGGCTGCTATTGTTCATCTATATTGCCTATTTGTTCTTTTGTTCCCCATCAAGCCGTACGCCATGCCACTTAGGGTATGATGGCGAATATCAATAAAGACCATACTGATTTCTTCTCTCTCAGTAATAAGCGCTGTCTCAAAAGCCTTTAAAAACGAACATCGGTGAAGAGATTGAACACCGATACGTTCAAACGGGACCAAGCAGAGGTTTATCCTGCTTGGTCCCGTTTACGTTTTTCCGTCATTGTTGCTTTTTTGAGCTGATTGTGGGCAAGGCAAGGCCACCCGACTTCCAACTTACTTTTTGCAAGCCACGAAGCAGGAATCTTCGGAATCCTCGATTATTTTACCCAAGCACACTTTCAGGCTCGATCATTCGCCGAACCGACAGTGTGTATCCTTCTTCGCTACGCAGACGTTCTCTCATCTCGTTTTTTGCCGCATGTAGGTCAAGCTAAATGCAATTTCCCGGTCTCCCTGAGCCTTTGTGCATGTGCCCTTCAGGGGGCACTGGCTACAATCCTTACTCAGGTAATGACGTGTCCGAATCGGGTAGCCGCTCTCCGTCACCGTCCGACTTTCATACCGAAAATATAACGTCTGTCCAGCTGCACAAGTCCATGTATCTGACGTTTCGTTGTAAGTCCAGTTTCTCTTCTTTACCGATAGCTCGCTGAAAAGTCCTTGTTTTTTCCTTGTGATATGTTCCGTACTTCACGATCCCCTGAATGTTTTTCCCTTCAGATAACTGTAATTCTCCTCACTACCATCCCCGCATCAGCAATGACGGTCTTATAGCTTTAAAGACTTCCAAAATCATAAAAGAATAATTTATATTGCTGTACACCATATAAAGTTGGAGCGTCTACTACCATGTAAATAGTGGCCCCCGGAGGTACTGGTACAATATTCATAATATGACCCGAGCTTATTCCTGATGTATCTGCATACATTAGAGTAGAAAGATAACCATTGTTATAATCATATTGAATTCCTAATCTGTTTGTTATGCTTCTGTCTTCACTGAGGCTTTCAATTCTAACAAATCGTGTTTTATCAGTAGTATTTGTCCACTTAAACCAGTCTTGGTCACTATTGTTCTGCAAGAATAGTGAATATTCAGCCCTATTGCTACCATTCGCAAAGATTAACGAAATAGCGTCATCCCTCGTATCTCCTATTCCTATCGCTGTAGGTGTTATCTCGCTAGCAAAAACTGATGATGACAGAGTTAGTAATAACATTGAAGTTAAAAGGACCGTAATCAACTTTCTAAGCCTCATTTTTATCCCATCCTTCTATCAAAATTTACAACCAATTCCATTATACAATAAATTTATATATAATGGTAGTTAATTAAGAATATAAAAAAAACGCCTTTTCTGGCGCAAGAATCGATTAATTTTGTCAGTAAATCACCTCAGTCTAAATAAAGATTTTCAGAGACAAGTTTGACCTGCAAAAATGTCCATATATGTTTAGTAAATAAATAAAAAAAGCCCTTGATCTACAAGGACTTTTCATATAATGCGGTCGAGAGGACTCGAACCTCCACGGGCATACGCCCACTACCCCCTCAAGATAGCGTGTCTGCCATTCCACCACGACCGCATGTCGTAAATTATCGGCAACAGAATTAATTATACTGGATTACCACGAAAAAGTAAAGCACTTTATTACTTTTTTCTCATCTTACAACGGTTTAACATTAAGCTATGCACTCCCCCCTTTCTGGTTGCCTATAATCTGCACAAAATTCAGTCATATTTCCTTAGAAAGCACATATCATTAAATCTGATTCCTCAAAAAAGAGCTGTCATTTGAAAACAAATGATTTCATATTCACAACAGATAAAATGTTATATTAATTAACACAATAAACATGTTATATATAATAAATCTATTTTTTCACGCAAAACATTGACAAAACAAGGACAATTATGTGAATATATATATCATATAATTTGAATTCACACATAAAACTTAATTAAAACTAAAAATGCGTAATAAAACCTAACACAATAAACCACAGGAGGCGAAAGATCGTGAACCGTGGGAATAAGTTGCTCGATTACGCCAAACTGCTTGACCCCTCTGTCCAGGTGGGAGGGTTCACCCATTTCTTTGGTATAGACGCCCACATCAAGGAAGGCACCATTCGGACAGCCGAAGACCTCGAATCATTTATGCGTTGCCAGCTACACCCAAGTCTCGTGCGACTCGAAGGAATGGCCATCAAGGGAATCTATGCCGCGACTGATCATAAGGATACTTGGAGAATTGCCTTAATCGACAAACTTGTGCACATACAACGGACCCCTCCTGAGTTGAGAGGGCAAGCAACAACCATAGGCAAACGTTTAATTAAACTCTCTCGAGCTTTGCACCCCTGGATCGATTTTAGCCCACTTGAACAGATCTTCGCCAAATACAACTCGGTTGGCTGCCTCTCCACTGTTCACGCCTGGATCAACCACCACCTCGACATCCCCGTCGAAGAGGCGGTTCTCGGTTACATGCATTCAGCCATGAATGCATGCGTATCTGAAGCATGCAAAGTTATACTTCTAAGTGAAACTGCTACTCGGGAACTGCTGTCTCGCCTGACTGCAGACCTCGAAAACGAATGGACTACCGTTAGCACTTCCTCTTCAGAATCACATATGCACCCCAATTCCATGTCTATGAAGTCATTATTCCCCAGCTTCCACATGCTCGGAGCGGGTCTCCACGCTTATAGAGCATAAACCCCATCATTCCTCCTACCTTTCTGCAGAACACACCAAAAACACGCCGCAAATCCTCTTGCTGGCGTGTTTTTTCATATTCATCCATTCAAATAACACGTACTTACGTAATAATAATTCATAAAATACACTTATTTCCGTATTTTTTAATTGTTAGATGACGAATTTGCGTATATAATGGAATTCATAGCACGCATTCCTATCTATATTACACGAAGAATGACCTGCTGAATACTATAAAATCCACTCAGGGGTGAACCCTATTGAACAAGAAAAAACCAGTCACTCCATTCGGATGGGCTATCAAGCGACGGCTAACCGAGCTTCAGGTTGACCAGAAAACCTTTTGCGAACAACACGACATACCACCTTACCGTCTATCCAACCTTATACATGGCACACGAAAAGCAACTCGATTCAGACATCAGGTCGCCGACATTTTAGACATCCCCGAGGATCTACGATAAGTTTTTTTTCATAAAAGGAGGACTTCTCTCATGAGACATATTACATGTGACATTGAAAGCCTATCCTTCCAGTCCACCAATCATCAGTTGATCATTATAGATCATCATTGGATGATTCGAAGTTGCAACCAAGCCTGGCAGCACGGACTTCATAAACTTTTCTTACAGGCAGCTAGCCGACATAATCATTACCTGCATCTGATGGAGGCTTGGGCCGCACAACAGAAAAACCTCTATCCAACCAAATTTGCGCAGTATCTGAGGCATAACGTCGTACCTTTTAACAAGCCCCATACATACGATATCTCTGTTACTACGCCACAAAACGAAGAAAAATGGTTTCGCGTTGAACTCACTCCTTTACAGGATGAGCCAGAGGCAGACTCCAGTCTCGCTTTAATTGCTCACACGGATATTACAGAGCAGAAAAAGACAGAGTTCCAGTTGCGGCAAGCCTTGACTGAAGCACGTACACTCTATGGACTACTGCCGATTTGCGCCGTTTGCAAACACATTAAGGACGACTCAGACAAATGGAACAGCGTTGAACGATATTTGGAGAAACACACTTCAGTTGAGTTTACACATGACATCTGCCCAGATTGTATCCGCCAGTTATATCCTAAATACTCCAACATTCTTGATAAGCACAACTAAAAATCCCTCGATTTCTAAATAAAAAAACCTCCCTGTTGTCCGAAAGCATTACATTCGGCACAGATGGAGGTTTTTTATCATCCAAAGGCACTTACGTTCCTTCCTGCTCTGACTTATTTCCGTCTTCCGATTCAGGTTGGTAACGATAACTGCCGGCATCTTTACTCTCTTTAAATTTTCGATAACGAGTGAACTCGATATACTCACTAATAAAAGACTGTTCTACAGCCGACAATTCACTCTCTTGGCAATTCAATTGCCGCAACACGTTAAAAAAATAATCTTCCCGCTTTTCCCGCACAATTGCTTCCTTCGATAGACGACCAATCATTAACCAGTCCAGACTAACATCAAAAAATGAAGCAATTTCAATCAGTTTATTTGTACTTGGGATAGATTTACCACGTTTCCAGTCACCAAGATTGCCCGTGCTTATCTTCAGCTGTTGACAGAAGGCCTTCTTTGTCATCCCTCTTTCGGCAATCAGGTCTTCAATTCGCTCATAGATTGACTGCATGCAAGAACCGCCTTCCAACCGTAATAATCAACGCAAATACCATATGATAGAATTATAGCACAATATTTCTGAATGCTCAGCTTTTTATACCAACCGAGATTCTCTCAATTAAGAGTGAAATGCCTACCATACTCCCTACCAATCCATAAGAAAATTAGACAATTTATGCAGGTCGGTCCATGGTTTCACCTTCAAAAGAAAAGTCCTGTTAAAAGTTATATTGATATTCTGTAAAGGCCAAGGGACTTCCATTAAACAGGAAGCCCCCTTGCTTTACAGTCTAACCAACCTATTATACTACCACGTTCATTAAGATCGTAAATTCATTCTAATCCTATCTACCTTCTCAATGTGGATGCCCAAATTAAAAGATAAATCGGAGCAATAAAACAAAAAGCCAAAAGACTAAGCGAGATTATAAAAGGTAAGCTAGAATCGATACCCACCGCATAATTTAACAACGCTTCATTAGCTAGTAGAAAGGATAGAAAACTTAGATTTTGAATCAAAATCAGGACTTTTCCAGTTCTAGAAAACTGAATCTCTTTATTCGCTTCAGTCAAATTAATATAATTCAATTTATCTGGCTTTTTAACTAATATTCCAATAAGAAACCACAAGAACACACCTATGACAGGCATGATGTACAGGATAGATTTGGGACCCCAGTTATCTGGAATATCGTTAGTAAAGTGGATTGCGATACGTTCAGGAATATCCGTCCAAAGATAAACTAATTTAAATACATGAAATAAAAAAATAGAAAGCGAAAGTATAAACAGAGTAACTTTAAAGTATTTCATTCTATCACCCTTCATGCTTAAAACTATATTGAACTCATTTGTCCGGTTAGCAGATTAAAGGAGCTCTCCAATCAATAACTTAGTACTGTACGTTTATTATGTATGTTTCTATATTCGGAATTAAATCCCGCTAAGCCAATTAACAGCATAAAACCAAAAGAAAAAACACCCCTAAATTAATTAGGGATGTTTCACTCTTACATCTAATGCGGTCGAGAGGACTCGAACCTCCACGGGTATACACCCACTACCCCCTCAAGATAGCGTGTCTGCCATTCCACCACGACCGCATATTAAATTATAAAAGTGAGCCATGAAGGGCTCGAACCTTCGACACCCTGATTAAAAGTCAGGTGCTCTACCAACTGAGCTAATGGCTCTCGATCTAACTTCACCTGTTGTTATGCCATGCTTATCGAATGTTACAGAGCAGTGACTTCCAAAGAAATTCTGATTAATGGCGAATCTCTTAAAGGTGAAAAATGAGGTAATACTATGACCCGTAGGGGATTCGAACCCCTGTTACCTCCGTGAAAGGGAGGTGTCTTAACCCCTTGACCAACGGGCCTTATAAACAAGTTGTCTTTCTTGGCGACAAGAATGAGTATATCACAGACAAATATAATATTGCAATACTTTTTTTATTTCCTTTTACAATCCAAATTTTTGCTTGTATTCAAAGGTCATTTTGTAATCAGATCAGTCTAACTCTCGTTTCCTATTTACCTTAACTCGTTAAATCCAAAATCATATTCGTGTCATAACTGTACTTTAATTTTGTAAATTTATGATAAAAAAACTTACAAAAACTTATTTCCACTTACAATATTGCAGATCACATTATAATTACTTATAATTAAGCTATAGTACAACGCACGGTCATCCATGAATATAAGGAGGCTTTACGTTTGTTTCAAGAAGAACGCATGCAACTCATCATTGAGCACCTGCGCAAACATCATCGTATCTCCGCAGAAGAGATTGTATCTTTATTTGATGTTTCAAGAGATACTGCACGCCGGGATCTGATTAAACTCGAAGAGCAGGAAGCCATTATTCGCACACGCGGCGGTGCAATCCTCCCCTATCCCCCACAAGAATTCAAGTCGTATCAAGACCGACTGAAATATGTTTCTGAGGAAAAACGGGCCATTGGCAAACTAGCCGCAGCTCTGGTTCGTTCAGGGGAAACGATCATTTTGGATTCCTCCACAACCGTTCAATCCTGCGCTGAGAATTTGAACGGCAAATCCTGTACGGTCATCACCAATTCGATACACTCGGCTGATCTTTTATCTAATCACAATGCTGTTCAGATCCGACTGCTCGGTGGCAGGCTGGATAAGGAACAGCGTTATGTCTATGGAGCACCTGTAATTGAGACCCTCTCCCATTATTACGTAGATAAAGCGTTCATTGGCATTGGCGGCCTCACCATGGATGGATTCAGTGCTTCTGAAGAGGAAGGCAAGATTAAACATCAAATGATGAAATCAGCCAAAAAAGTAATTATCCTTGCCGACCATTCCAAGATGGGCAAACGTTATGGTTATCGTTTTGCAGATTGGTCACTGGTGGATGTATTAATTACAGATCAATGCCCGGATCAGGATTGGCTAGATTTTTTAAACGAACAAAAGGTTGAGATTCTAATACCCGAACCTACACAAGATAAGGAGTTGTAAAGATATGAAATTATTTGCTACCGATTTGGATGGAACATTGTTGAATCGAGACAGCCAGATTAGCCGTGAGAATGCCGATGCCATTCAGAAAGCGCAGCAGGCTGGCATGAAAGTTACCATTGCGACTGGGCGTGTATATTCAGATGTTGTGGCGATCAGCCGCCAAGGTGGAATCAAAACCCCGATTATCGGCTCCAACGGCGCGACCATACATGATGAGAACGGAGAACGCTTATTCCACCTCCCATTGGAACGTGAAACAGCCGCTTCAGTCATGCAATGGCTGGAAGATCAGCATATTTATTATGAAGCTTCAACTCAGATGGGCATCTACGCTGCAATCAGCACTCACGAAACGATGCTCGCTGAGTTGGAACGTGTCCTGGGCTCAAAACCAGGTGAAGATATCGAGCGCATGATTCATTCGATCAAAAAGCACTACGACAAAAAAGACTATCACCGCGTGAATAGCCATCTAGAAATTCCGGCAGAAGCCTGTATCTACAATATAATGGCCTTCTCAATGAATCCGGAAAAAGTTCAGCTCGGACGTGAATACTTCTCCTCCAGAACCGATGTTGCTATGGTTGTATCCTTTGAGCATAACTTCGAAATGCAACACCCAGATGTATCTAAAGGGAATGCCCTGACCAAGCTGGCGGAACATTTGAACATTTCGATGAAAGACACCGCCGCTATCGGAGATAACTTTAATGATGTTTCCATGTTGCAGATGGCTGGGCTCGGGATCGCGATGGGCAATGCCGAGCCAGAAATTCGCGCGTTGGCTAAAACGATCACACTGACCAACGTGGAGCATGGCGTTGCTCACGCGATTCATAGCTTGTTAGAAGGCAAACCTATTGCTCCGGAGGAAACTATTGTTTCGGAAGGTTAATAAAAGCCAATTAAAGATAGTAGCTTTAGTTAAATTAAGAAATAAGCACAGCGGTCTCGTTAACTGAGCCAGCCTGTGCTTGTTTTTTTCCTCCTTTCATTTATCTGCCCGAAAATTCTCCCCTTGTCTCTCCCCAAGTCCGTAATAATGCCTGAAATTATAAATCAACGGATGCCATTGCTTCGGATCAATCTTATTGAAATCTGAAATCAAATGAGAATGTGCATGCACCTTCACCGCTTTCACTTCTACAATCGCCATATTCGGCGTATGCTCCGGGATACGTATATGTTGTAGAGCCGCTTCAATCTGAAGCGGACATTCAGCTATTTTATCTGGCGCTACTTGAACTGAACTTTGAGACGTCAGACCTACTGTTCTAAATTTATCTTGGCAAAACGTATATCCCATTTCTTCTTTAACTTCTGGCACGGGAGAGCTTCCCGTCAACCGCCCCATCACTTCTACTTTTCTCCACATCGAGTCATCCGGCAGATTAATAACACATTCAGGATGATGACAGAGATTCTCATAAGCCTTGCCCTGTGTACCTATCCCCAGTACCAGACAATCCCCCAGTGCCCAAGAAGACGATAATGGGGAAAGATTCGTAGACCTATCTTCGTTTAAAGTACTAAGGATGATCACAGGGGTACCATAGTATAGAATACTGGGATTAATAGTCTCGTGCTGATTCACCCGAGCCGACTGGGTAGTTTGTTTTGTGCTATACTGCTGCATATCGTTGCTCACCTTATACCTCTCCTGTTCAATTCATGAATTGAAACCAATTGTAATACAGCATTATTTCAACTATCATCGAAGTATGAATGCATATCCGAATATTACTGTTATTGCCTCACTTATTGCCGATACAAGCCGTTCTATATTTCTCTCCGCTCTGCTGGATGGAAGGGCGTTACCTGCCGGCGAGCTGGCCTATATAGCCGCAGTCAGTCCACAGACCGCAAGTAATCACCTTGCTAAACTTGTAACGGGAGGACTATTGGAAGTAGAACAGC
>Ga0105246_10000947_pt1 | contig 16590 bp, 13 predicted proteins | sample KBSM64metaG_FD_99694 | JGI IMG/M metagenome (GOLD analysis project Ga0105246, IMG submission 99694) | Miscanthus rhizosphere microbial communities from Kellogg Biological Station, Michigan, USA - KBS M6-4 metaG | ecosystem: Host-associated > Plants > Roots > Rhizosphere > Soil | place...
ATCATTGCCTTGCCCATCTCGCCCATCACCGAGCGCACGTCGGCGAAGTCGAGGTTGATGAGGGCAGGCATGACCATGAGGTGGGTGATCGAGCGTACCCCCTGATGGAGCACCTCGTCGGCCATCTGGAATGCCTCCTTGAAGGTGGTGTCCGCTTTGGCGACGAGGAACAAGTTCTGGTTGGGGATGACGATCAGGGTGTCGACGTGCTTCTGCAACTCGTCGATGCCCGCGTCGGCCGAACGCATCCGTCGCGTGCCTTCGAACAGGAACGGCTTGGTGACTACGCCCACCGTCAGCACCCCTTTGCGGCGCGCCGCCTCGGCGATCACCGGCGCGGCGCCAGTGCCAGTGCCGCCGCCCATGCCGGCCGCGATAAAGACCATGTTGACGCCTTCGAGCGCGCGCTCGATTTCCTCAACCGTCTCTTCCGCCGCGGCACGGCCGACTTCGGGCCGCGAGCCGGCACCCAGGCCCTGCGTGATGTCCGGCCCGAGCTGGATGCGGTGCTCGGCAACCGAGTTGTTGAGCGCCTGCGCGTCCGTGTTGGCGACGATGAAGTCGACGCCCTCGATTTCGGCGTCGATCATGTTGGCGATGGCGTTGCCGCCGGCCCCGCCAACTCCGATCACGGTGATCCGCGGGCGCAATTCCTCCACAGAGGGCGGGCCGATGTTGATGCTCATGTCCGTATTCTCCTGGGATAGGAGTGTGAAGAAATTGTCTTAACGCTTCTGCCACAAAGCGAATCGCCCGTGCAAAAGCTAAATGGCCTTATCCACAAGGCCGACAGAGCGGATTCGGTCCGGCCGGCCCTCAGAAATACTCTTTCATCGCGTGCCACAGCCGCTGGGCCATCGCCGTGGCTCCGTAACGGCGGGCAATCTGGTGGCGCTGGCCGACGACGCGGATGTCGATCGGATCTTCCGCAGCGTAGAGCACCAGGCCCGCCAGCGTGGCGAAGCCGGGCACGGCATGCGCTTCCGGCAAGCCCTTCAATTGCGGCGGCCGGCCGATCCGTACCGGCTTGCCGAGCGCCGCCTGAGCATAGTCGGCAAGACCCGCCATCTCCGCCCCGCCGCCGGTGAACACGACCTGCCGGTTGCGCGAGCCGGCCTTGCCGCCGGGCGAGCTTCCGGAAAACCCTTGTGCCTCGAGCGCGCGACCCACGTCGCTGACCAGCCGGTCGAGCTCGCCAGTGATTATCGCGATCAGCTCCGAGCGTGGGATGCGGTTCTGCTCGTCGGCGCCGCGCGCGATGGGCCCCGGCCGGTCGTCTCCGGGGCCGTTCACCGCGACCAACTCGCGATGGTCGGCCGGGCTGGCGATAGCCGAGCCGTGGACGCATTTGAGGCGCTCAGCCTGGAAGCGGCGGATGCCAAAGGCGCTGGCGATCGCATCGGTAATGTCCGCCGAGCCCATCGGGATCGCTCTCAGACCGACAAGCATGCCAGCGGCGAACACCGCGACGTTGGTCACCTCGGCGCCGAATTCGACCAACGCCACGCCAAGATCGCGCTCCTCGGCCGTCAGGCAGGCGTATCCGGCGGCGAGCGGCGAGGCGACGATCCCCTCGACCTCAAGGTGCGCGTTCTCGACCGCCTCGCGCAAGTTGCGCATCGGCGCCCCGTCGGCGAGCATTGTGTGAACGTCGACTCCGAGCCGTTCAGCATGAAGCCCCCTCGGGTTGGCGATGCCCTCCGCCCCGTCGAGAAAATAACACGCCGGCTGCGCGTGCAGCACCATCCGCCCGTCCGGCTCGAGCGCGTCGCGCGCCGCCGCGAGCAGCTGATCGATGTCTTCTTCCTCGATCCGCCGGCCGCCGATCTCGATCTCGACCTGACTGATCCGGCTCGCGAGGCCCGCGCCCGAAGCGCCGAGCCAGACGCTCTGCACGGTCAGGCCGGCGAGCTTCTCGGCGCGTTCGAGTGCGTCGCGCACCGCGTAGGTGGCCGCGGCCATGTCGGTCACGTAGCCGCGCTTGATCCCCTGCGCGGCGCGGTGGCCAGAGCCGAGCACGGTCATCTCGCCGCTTTCGGAAATTCCGGCGATCATCGCCGACACCCTGAAGCTGCCGATGTTCACGGCGGCGAAAACCCGCGCAATGCGTGGCACCTGGCTCGCCATCAGGTATTCCCCCCAGCCACCACCGGCGGCTTGTCCTCGGCCGCGCACTGCGGGCAGCGCATGTAGATGCGCTCAGGCGTGCGCATGTCGAACGCGACCACCTTGCCGCCGATCAGGCGGTTGACCCCGTCGAGCCGGGCGAATTCGATCAGCGCCTTGGCGCCAGGCTCATCGCCTTGTGGCAGCGCCAGCACCTGGCCGGTCTTGAACGTCAGGTTCCAGCGCCGGTTACCGATCCATTCGGCGGCGACGACTTGGGGCCGCAAAGCCGGCGCGGCGTCGAGCAGCACAGACAGCGCTTCAACCTGCGTTTGCGCGCCGGGCCCGGAGATACGCAGCATGCCCTTGGCTCGCCCCTCCGAAATGGGCTCCAGCTCATGCCCGGTGGCGTCGATCAGCACCAACCGCCCGGGTTTGCGCAGCACCGCGTGCGGCGTGCGCTCGACGATGTCGACCACGATACGATCGGGCAGTTGGCGCGAAACGCGCGCGTCGTCGACCCAGCTCAGCGTCATCACCTTGGCGCGCAGCGCCGCGAGATCGACCTGGGTCATTGCCCGGCTGCGCTCGCCGAGGACCTGGTCGTAGACCTTGAGCTCGTTGAGGCGCTTGGTCCCGCGCACGTCGACATTGGCGACCTTGAAGCCCGAGTTCGCTGCTACGTCCGCCACTTTCTGGTTCACCAGCAGCGTCAGCCCCGCGGCGCTTGCGATCAACCAGGCCAGGACCGCTACGCTCAGCAGGATCGCGAACAGAAATGTCTTGTGCAGCTGCTCCTCTGTGAAAGGCAGGCGGCGGAGCAGCCCTCCGGCGGCCGATTGAGTCCTCTGCTTCGCCTGCCGCACCTGACGCTTGGTGTCATGCGCTCGTGCCTGGCGGCGGACCCCGGTGGCCTTGCGGCGGATTGTCTGCGCCATCAGCGGGCCTCGGCGCACGCCGGGAGCTTGCCGAAGTGGCGCAGCGCGTCCTCAATGATGATCTCGACCAGCTCGCCGTACTCGATCCCGCAATGACGCGCCTGTTCGGGCACGAGGCTGAGCGGCGTCATTCCCGGTTGGGTGTTGGTTTCGAGCAGGAACAGCCCGTCTTGCCCACGCTCGTCGTCCCAGCGGAAGTCCGAGCGGCTGCACCCACGGCAGCCGAGCAGGCGGTGGGCCTGGAGCGCATACTCGAGGCACAGGTGGGCGATCTCTTCCGGAATATGCGCAGGGCAGACGTGCTCGGTCATCCCATCGGTGTACTTGGCGTCGAAATCGTAGAACCCGCTCTTCGGCACCAGCTCGGTGACCATCAGCGCGCGGTCACCCAAAACCGCAGCCGTCAGTTCGCGGCCGCGGATGTAGGGTTCGGCGAGGAGGTGGTCGAATTCCTGCCAGGGCCCTTTGGTCTCGCGGCTGATGGGGTTGCCATAATTGCCCTCGGCGGTGACGATCGCCACACCCACCGACGAGCCTTCGTTGACCGGCTTCAGCACATAAGGCCGCGCCAGCGGATCGGCGTCGAACAGCTCTTCGCTCTTCACGATGCGCCCGCCCGGCATCGGAATCCCGTGCGGCACCAGCGCGTGCTTGGTCAGCTCCTTGTCGATGGCGATGACCGAGGTGGCGAGGCCCGAATGGGTATAAGGTATGCCCATCAGGTCCATCATGCCCTGCACGGTGCCGTCCTCGCCGGGCACGCCGTGGAGAGCGTTGAAAACGACGTCAGGCTTCACCTCGTGCAGTCGCAGCGCCACCTTGCGGTTCATGTCGATCCGCGTGACCTGGTGTCCGCACTCCTCGAGCGCCCTGGCGACGCCCTCGCCGCTCATCAGCGACACCGGGCGCTCGCTCGCCCAGCCGCCCATCAGGACCGCGACGTGGAGTTTGGGGAGGTTCACGGACGCCCCACCCGCTGGATTTCCCATTCGAGGCTCACGCCCTGGCTCTCGGCCACGCGCCGGCGGACTTCTTCGCCGAGGCCTTCGATGTCGGCGCTGGTCGCCTCGCCGGCGTTGATGAGGAAATTGGCATGCTTCTCGCTCACTTGCGCGCCACCCATCTTGAGGCCGCGGCAGCCGGCCGCGTCGACCAGGCGCCAGGCCTTATCCCCAGGCGGATTCTTGAAGGTGGACCCGCCGGTCTTGGTCCTGAGCGGCTGCGATGCCTCGCGCGTTGCGGCGATGCGCTCCATTTCCGCGCCGATTGCCCTGGGATCGCCCGGGACGCCGCGGAAACGTGCCGATACGACGATCGCGCCGTCGGGCAGCGCCGAGTGGCGATAGGAATAACGCAGTTCGTTCGCCGACAGCCGCACGAGATGGCCATCGGTCATGGCGACGTCGCAATCGACCAGGATGTCGGCGACCTCGCGACTGTAGGCTCCGCCGTTCATCCGCACGAAGCCACCGACCGTGCCCGGGATGCCGCGCAGGAATTCCAGCCCGGCAATTCCCGCATCGCGCGCGGTCGAGCTGACGAGGATGCCACTTGCCCCGCCGCCGCAGCGCAGCTCGTTGTCCGGCAGGACTTCGACTTGCGCAAAGGCCTTGCCAAGGCGCACGACCACGCCGGGCACGCCGCCGTCGCGCACGATCAGATTCGAGCCGAGGCCGAGCGCCATCACCGGCGTGCCCTCCTCGAGCCCGCCTAGGAACGTCCGCAAGTCTTCCAGGTCTTCCGGTTCGAACAGCCAGTCGGCCGCACCGCCGCTCTTGAACCAGACCAGCTTGGCCAGCGGCGCATCGGGGGTGAGCTTGCCGCGCACCTTGCCGCCGGCGAACCCTGCGGGCGCGGAGGCATTCTCCGCCTGCGGCGCGCGGGTCCAGCCGCGCACGTTCTCATTGGGCTGGCGAGTCATGCGGCCAGCTCCCGCTGGCTGGCAATCGCAGGGGCGAGCCCGGCTGCCCACTTGGTGATGTCTCCTGCGCCGAGGCAAACGACGAAATCGCCCGGCTTCACGACCTGCGCGAGCTCGGCCGCCAGGTCTTCCGGCCCGGCAATCTCACTGACCGAGCGATGCCCGCTCGCCCGCATGCCTTCGATCAGATGGGCCGAATCCACGCCCGCGATCGGCGGTTCGCCCGCGGTATAGACAGGTGCCGCATAGACGATGTCCGCGTCGTTGAAGGCGGTCTGGAACTCCCGCATCAGGTCACGCAGCCGGGTGAAGCGATGCGGCTGGACGACGGCAATGACGCGCCCGCGCGCCGCTTCCCGTGCCGCCGAGAGCACTGCGCGGATTTCCACTGGATGGTGGGCGTAATCGTCGATGATCGTCGCGCCCGCCACTTCGCCGACGCGGGTGAAACGCCGCCGCACACCGCCGAACTGGGCGAAGCCGGAGCGGATGGTGTCGTCGTCGCAGCCCATTTCCAGCGCCACGCCGATCGCTGCCAGCGCATTCTGCACGTTGTGCCGGCCTGGCATGGGGATCAGGATATTGCCGATCCGCCGTTCCTTGCCGTCGCGGTCGCGCAGCACGGCGTCGAACAGGTTGCCCCCTTCGTGGCTGTGGATGTTCTCGCTCCGCAAGTCGGCCTGGGCGGAGAGGCCGTACGTCAGCACGCGCCGGTCCCGCACCTTGCCGATCACCGCCTGGACTTCCGGGTGATCGATGCACAGCACGGCCAGGCCGTAGAACGGCACGTTCTCGATGAACTCGACGAACGCCTGCTTGACCGCGTCGAACGAGCCGTAGTGGTCGAGGTGCTCGGGATCGATGTTGGTGACGACGGCGACGGTTCCGTCGAGGCGCAGGAAGCTGCCGTCGCTCTCATCGGCCTCGACCACCATCCATTCGCTGTCGCCGAGACGGGCGTTGGAGCCGTAGCTCTCGATGATCCCGCCGTTGATCACCGTTGGGTCAATCCCGCCGGCGTCGAGCAGCGCGGCGACCATGCTGGTGGTGGTGGTCTTGCCGTGGGTGCCGGCCACAGCGACGGTCTTCTTCAGCCGCATTAGCTCGGCGAGCATTTCCGCGCGGCGCACCACTGGAATGCGCCGTTCGAGCGCGGCGGCGACTTCGGGGTTGTCGCGTTTGACCGCGGTCGAGGTCACCACCACCGCCGCATCACGCAGATTGGCGGCGCTGTGGCCGATGAACACCTCGATCCCGCGCTTGCGCAAGCGTTCGACCGAGGCGCCTTCGCTCAGGTCCGAACCCTGCACGGTGTAGCCGAGGTTGCACATCACCTCGGCAATGCCGGACATGCCGATCCCGCCGATGCCCACGAAGTGGATCGTGCCGATGTCGGTGCCCACGCCTTGCATCAGCGTTCTCCGGCAACTTGCTCGAGATGCTGGGCGAGCGGGCCGAAAATGCTGTCGTCGATTTCCCGGTGCGTGGCGGTCGCGCGCGCGGTGGTTTTCGCGGGCGTCTTGCGGTCCATGCGGATCACGTCCTGAATTGCTGCTCCGCCGAAGCTCTCGACCAGGTCGGCAAGATCCCGCGCCGCGTTCGGGCGGCCGCAGTTCCACGCCGCGTGCGCCGCGGTGGCGAGTGTTTCGGGGTGCTGCGCCATCGCCTGGAGCTGCTTGGCGAGTTCCTTGGCAGTGAACCTGTGCTGGCGGATCGAGCGCGCGCCGCCTGCCTTGACCATTTCTCGCGCGTTGGCCGCCTGGTGGTCGTCGGTCGCGATCGGCAGCGGCACCAGTATAGCCGGGCGGCCGACGTCGGTCAGCTCCGCGATGGTCGAGGCCCCGGCGCGGCCGATGAACAAGTGCGCATCGGCAAGCCGCGCTTCCATGTCCTCGAAATATGTGCCGAGCTCGGCCGGGATATGATGATTGGCATAGCGCTGCCGTACCGCGTCTAGGTCTTCGGCGCGGCATTGCTGGGTCACCTGCAAACGGCTGCGCAGTGCCGGCTGGAGCATAGCCAGGCCATCGGGAACGACCTCGGATAGGACCCGCGCGCCCTGGCTGCCGCCAGTGACCAGCACGCGCAACAGACCATCCTCGGTGAACGCCGGGAATGGCTCGTCGCGCAGCGCGAGGACCTGTGGGCGCACCGGGTTACCGACCAGGTGGATCTTGCCGAGATACTTCGGCTTGAGCCGATCAACGTCAGGGTAGGCGGTGGCAATCGCGTCGACCCGCCCGGCGAGCAGGCGGTTGACCCGCCCGAGCACCGCGTTCTGCTCGTGGATCACCGAGCCGATCCCCGCCTTGCCCGCGGCGAGCAGGGCGGGCAAGGCCGGGTAGCCGCCGAAGCCAACGACCGCGCTCGGCTCGAAGCTCTCGAACAGCCGCAGCGCCATCCGCCGTCCTTCGAGCACCGCGGCGAGGCCCTTGGGCCAGTGCAGCGGGTTCCTACCGAAACGGCCGGCCGGAAGCACGTGCGCGGGCAGGAAGTCCGGCTTGCCGGGAATGTCCGCCCCGCGGCGGTCGGTGATCAGGGCGACATGGTGCCCCCGCCGTTCGAGCTCGTAAGCCAGCCCGAAGGCTGGAGTCAGGTGCCCTCCGGTTCCGCCTGCCGCGAGGACGAAATGGCGCGTCGGCCCGCTCACCGCAGCTTCTCCTGGCGGTCGAGAGCGCCGGCGAGCCCAAGGCCTTCGCGGCTGAGGAACGGGTTGCGCCGGGTCAATGCCAGCAACAATCCGACGGTGAGGCACTGGGCGATGGTCGACGAACCGCCGTAACTGACCAAGGGTAGGGTCATGCCCTTGGACGGAAACAGTTGCAGGTTCACGAGCACGTTGATGAACGCCTGCCCCCCGAACAGCGCCGCCAGCCCGGTGCAGGCGAGGACGGTGAAGAGGTTCTCCTCCTCGACCAGGCGGATGATCACCTTCAGCACGATCGCCAGATACAGCAACACGACCACGGCGCACACCAGTAGTCCGAATTCCTCGCCGATCACCGAGAAGATGTAGTCCGTGTGCGCCTCGGGGAGCTGCATCTTGCGTCGGCCGAGCCATAGCCCGGTTCCGGTCCATCCCCCGGCGAGCAGGGTCCGGCTTGCAAGATCGACCTGATCGAACGCGGTACCGCCGCCGAGAAAGCTGTCGATGCGGTGGCGGGCGTTTTCGTAAAAGAAATAGGCCAGCACGAGCGCGCCGACGCCGCCGCCGCCGGCCATCATGATCTTCTTCATCGGCATGCCCGCGAGCATCGCCACCACCAGCCACGCGCCGACGAACAGAATCGCGTCGCCGAGGTCGGGCTGGGCCATCAGCAGCACCGCGACGAGCGCCATCAGGCCGCCGCTGATCGGGATGACCGGCAGCGTCGAATCGCGCAGCCTCCACGATAGTATCCAGGCCATCAGGATGGCGTAGGCCGGCTTCAAGAACTCGCTTGGCTGGAACCGCATGCCAATACTGATCCAGCGCTTGGCGCCGTTGACTTCGCTGCCGATCACCGGAACCAGCATGAGGAACCCCAGCATTGCCGCGCCGAGCAGGATTCCGCCGCGGCGAACCTGGTCGCGCGGCGCCATCGAGATGCCAAGCATCGTGCAGACGCCGAGGAACTGCCAGCGCAAGTGCGCCCACAGGAAGTACAGGTCGTCGAGCTTGCCTGACGCACCCGAAAGCCGTCGAGCGCTGGCCGGCGACGCGGCAGCCACGGCAATCGCGCCGAGCGCCATCAGCGCCAGCACCAGCGCCAGCAGCACGTGGTCGATCTCGCGCCACCAGACGCGCAATTGCGCCTTGCGGCTCTGCTTGAAGCGCGGCGCCGCCGGGGCGCGCTCGCCTGGGCGGGGAATGTAGGGGCGCGCGGCCGTCATGCGGCGGGCTCGGCGACTTTCACGCCGGTCAGCCCCGCAACGATCTGACGGAAGCTGTCACCGCGCGCTTCGTAGTCCTTGAACTGGTCGAAGCTGGCGCAGGCGGGTGAGAGCAGGACGACGTCGCCGGGTTTCGCTGCGGCCATCGCCCGCTGAACTGCCTCGCAGAGCATCTCGCAGCGCTCGACGGGCACGACCGGCTCGAGAATGTTGGCAAAATGCGGCCCCGCTTCGCCGATCGTGTAGGCGGCGGCAACGTGTCCGAAATGCGGGGCGCATTCGTCGAGGTCGTCGCCCTTGGGCAGTCCGCCGACGATCCAGTGAACTCGCGGGTAAGCCGCAAGTGCCGGTGCGGTCGAGGCGGGGTTGGTGGCCTTGCTGTCATTGACGAAGGTGACGCCGCCGAACGTGCCGAGCACTTCCATCCGGTGCGGAAGGCCGTGGAAGGAGGTCAGGCCCGCTTCGATTGCCTCGTCCGCGAGTCCCAGCTCGGCGGTAATGGAATAGGCGATGGCGGCGTTCTGCAGGTTGTGCGGGCCCTTGAGGCCGAGCCAGCCCGGCTGCCTCGCGCGCAACGCCGCCGGGTCGGCGCATACGACGCGCCCGGCAGCGGCGCGCAGAGCCTGTTCGCGGTAGATCGCCAGCGTCGGTTCGTCTTCGCAACCGAACACCGCGAGATGTCCTCGGCCCTGCATGGCGAACAGCCGCGCTTTCGAGGCCGCATAGTCATCGAAGCTGGCATAGCGGTCGAGATGGTCGGGCGTGACATTGGTCAGCGCCGCCGCCTCGCAATCGAGCGAAAAGGTCAGATCGAGTTGATAGCTCGACAGCTCGAGCACGTAGACGCCGCCCTCCGGCAATGGGTCCTGGCTGAGAACCGGCAGGCCGATATTCCCGCCCATCGTCGTCGGAACACCCGCCGTGGCGAGGATGTGATGCACCAGTGCCGTCGTGGTCGACTTGCCATTGGTGCCGGTGATCCCAACAACTTTGTGCCGTGGCAGGCTCGGCCGGGCGAGCGCGAACAGCTCGATGTCGCCGACCAGCGGCACGCCGGCCTCGCGCGCTCGGGCGGAGATTGGGTGAGTGTTGAGCGGCACGCCGGGCGAGAGGACGACGCCGTCAAAGCTGGCAAGCTCGATCTCCAGAGGATCGGCAATCGCGGCCATTGCGGCCACTTCCTCGCGCGGCCCCGGGCGGCGATCCCAAGCGGTCACGTGGGCCCCGCTGGCGTGCAGCGCCTGGACCGTCGCCATCCCCGAGCGGGCAAGGCCGAGAACGGCGTAGCGCTTGCCGGCGAAGGCGGGCGAGACGATCATCGGACTTTCAGCGTCGCCAGCCCGAGCAACGCGAGCACGATCGAGACGATCCAGAAGCGGATCACCACGGTCGATTCCGACCAACCCAATTGCTCGAAGTGATGGTGGATCGGCGCCATGCGGAAGATCCGCCGGCCGGTGCGCTTGAACCAGAACACCTGGATCATCACGCTGGCCGTCTCCATCACGAACAGCCCGCCGACGATCAGCAGCACGATCTCGTGGTGGCTGGAAACGGCGATCGCGCCTAGCGCACCGCCCAGGGCAAGGCTGCCGGTATCACCCATGAACACCGCCGCCGGGGGCGCGTTGAACCACAAGAAGGCGAGACCCGCGCCCATGATCCCGGTGCACATGATCGCCAGCTCGCCCGCGCCGGGCACGTGGGGAATGCCGAGATAGTGCGAATAGTCGACGCGGCCGACGAGATAGCAGATGATCGCGAAAGTGCCGGCGGCGATCACCACCGGCATAGTCGCGAGGCCATCGAGTCCGTCGGTCAGATTGACCGCGTTGCCCGCGCCGACCATCACCGTTGCCGCAAACAGGTAATAAAACGGCCCGAGCGGCACTACCCGGTCGGAGAAGAACGGCACGTAGAGGTTGGTGCTGACCTGACCGACGATCAGGTAGGCCGCGATCCCGGCGACGAGGAACTCGGCCAGCAGCCGCGTCCGTCCGGAAACACCCTTGTGGCTGCGCTTGGCGACCTTGTCGTAATCGTCGAGGAAACCGATCAGCCCGAAACCGGCGGTGACCGCCAGGCAGGCCCACACGAACGGGCTCCTCAGATCCATCCACAGCAGCATCGAGATCAGCAGCGAAGTAAGGATCATCAGCCCGCCCATCGTCGGCGTGCCAACTTTGGCGAGGTGCGTCTGCGGCCCATCGACACGGATCGGCTGCCCCTTGCCCTGGCGCACGCGGAGCATCGAGATAAACTTCGGCCCGATCATCAGGCCGAGCACGAGCGCCGTCAGCAGCGTCGCCCCGGAGCGGAAGGTCTGGTAGCGGACGAGGTTGAACAGTCCCTCGAAATCAAGCCATTGCGCCAGCAGGTACAGCATTCTCGAACGTCTAGCCTTCCCTGGCGGCGAAATGGGCAACCACCCGCGCCAGTCCCACGGAATTCGATCCTTTCACCAGCACGGCATCGCCGGCGACCAGGCCGAATTCCTCGAGCGCGGCGATAGCCTCGCCCGGTTCTTCGCAATGGGCAAAGGCGAGAGGCTTGCCAAGCGCATTGTGCGCCCCTTTCCCCAGTTCGCGCGCGAGCGCGACCATCTCGGGGCCGACGAGCACCGCGAAATCGACTTGCGCTTCGGTCAGCGGCTCGGCCAGCTGGGCGTGGAATGCGGGCGCGAAATCGCCCAGTTCCTTCATGCTGCCGAGCACGGCGATGCGGCGCGAGGCCGGCGTATGGCCGAGTTGAGCCAGCGTCGCGCGCATCGAGGCGGGATTGGCGTTGTAGCTTTCGTCGATCAGCAGAGCGTGGCCCCCGGGGACGGCGATCCGGTGGCGCGCGCCGCGGCCCTTGAGCCCGCCCATCTCGGCCAGCGCGAGGCCCGCCGCGCCGAGGTCGCCGCCGGCGGCGAACACTGCGCCCATGACCGCCAGGGAATTGGATATCCAGTGTTCGCCGGGCTCGGCGACGGTGTAGCACAGTCGCCGCTCGCCGAGCGCGGCAGTGACCAGCGAGCCGCCGTTGGCCGAAGGGACAGCGTCGAGCAGCCGAACGTCGGCTTCGCGCGCCTTGCCAAACGACAGCACCTTGGCGCCCGCCGTCATCGCCGCGTCGCGCAATCGCGCGAAATGCACGCTGTCAATCGGGATCACAGCGGTCCCGCCAGGCTCGAGCCCGCCGAAGATCTCCGCCTTGGCGTCGGCGATCGCTTCCTCGCTGCCGAGGTTCTCGATGTGCGCCGGGGCGATCGTGGTGACGACGGCCACGTGCGGGCGGACCTGCGCGGTCAATGCGGCGATCTCGCCGGCGTGGTTCATGCCCATCTCGAACACGCCGAACGCGCTCGCCCCGGGCATGCGCGCCAGGCTCAGCGGCACACCGACGTGGTTGTTGTAGCTCTTGACCGAACGGTGCGCGGCGCCGTGGCTGGCGCGGTCGAGCGCAGTGAAGATTGCTTCCTTGACCCCGGTCTTTCCGACCGACCCGGTGACGCCGATCATTGTTCCGCCGACCCGTTCGCGAGCGAACGCGCCGAGCGCTTCGAGCGCCTTCGTGGTGTCCGCCACCAGCACGTGCGGCGCGTCGATCGGCCGTTCGACCAGCGCCGCCGCAGCGCCGTTGGCAAAGGCCTTGTCGAGGAACTTGTGCCCGTCGGAGCTTTCGCCTTTCAGGGCTACGAACAAGTCGCCGGGCCGCACTTCGCGCGAATCCGTCTGGACCCCCGCGACCTGGAACGGCCCATTGGCAGTACCGCCTGTCGCGTCGGCAATTTCGGCGGCGGTCCACAAGGCCAATCGGTACCGGTCGTTGACCTTCGTCGGCCACGCAAGGGCCATTTCGAGCGCACTCATCCCCTTAAGCTCCTTGCTCGCCGGCGCATTCGCGCGCGACCGTCACGTCATCGAACGGCAGGACGCGCATTTCGGCCCCCGTACCGACGATTTGCCCCTGTTCGTGCCCTTTGCCGGCGATCAGCACGATGTCGTCACGCCCCGCCTCGGCGATGGCGGCGGCGATCGCCGCCCGGCGGTCACCGATCTCTTGCGCCTGCGGCCCGGCGCCTTCCAGCAGCGCGGCGCGGATCGCCGCCGGATCTTCGCCGCGCGGGTTGTCGTCGGTAACGATCACCACGTCCGACAGGTCCGCGGCCACCGCGCCCATCGGCGCACGCTTGCCCCGGTCCCGGTCGCCGCCGGCACCGAATACGGTGATCAGCCGGCCTTCCACGTGCGGGCGCAATGCCTCGATCGCCGCGCCAAGGGCATCCGGCGTGTGGGCGTAATCCACATAAACCGGCGCGCCGCCGGCGGTGATCGCCGCGCGTTCGAGCCGACCGCGCACCGGCTGCAAGCGGCCGAGCCCGTCGAGAATGCGCGCGGGCTCACCGCCGGTCGCCAGCACCAGGCCGGCGGCGGTCAGCGCGTTGGCGACCTGATAGGCGCCGATCAACGGCAGCATGATCACCTTGTTTTCTCCGGCGATCTCGATTTCCAGCTCTTGCCCCAGATGGGTCGGCTCGCAGCCGAGCAGGCGGATATCCTCACCATGCTCGCCGACCGTGAAAAGGCGAAGACCGCGCTGGCGGACTCGCTTCAGCACCCGACCGGACCATTCGTCGTCGGCCCAGACCACCGCCGCGCCGCCGTCCGACACGACTTCGCCGAACAGACGCATCTTTGCGGCGAAATAGTCTTCCATGTCGGCATGGTAGTCGAGGTGGTCGCGCGACAGGTTGGTGAACGCTCCGGCGGCTACGGCCAGGCCTTCGTTGCGGTATTGGCTGAGTCCGTGGCTGGAGGCTTCGTAAGCGACGTGGGTCACGCCTTCGCGCGCCAGGCCGGCCATATTCGAAAGAAAGGTGACGATGTCGGGCGTGGTCAGCCCGGTCGAGACGCTTTCGTCGGGCGTGGTCACGCCGAGCGTGCCGATCGAGGCCGCACGCTCGCCGCACATGCGCCAGATCTGCCGGGTCATCTCGACGGTCGAGGTCTTGCCGTTAGTGCCGGTGACCGCGACGATCGTCTCGGGCGCCGGGCGAAAGAACTGTGCCGCGAGACGAGCGAAGGCGCGCCGCGGCGCCGGGTCGGCGATGTGGACGGCCCGCTCGACCTTAGCTTCGGGCCGCGCCACCACCGCAATGGCCCCCGCGCTGACGGCGGCGGGGATGAACTCTTCGCCGTTGACCACCGTACCCTGAAAGGCGCCGAACACGGTGCCGGGGGCAACCTTGCGGTGATCGATCGCGAAGCCGGTCACCTGGGCATCCGAGGCGGCCCCGGCGTCGAGTCCCGCCGCGGCGGCGAGCAGGCCGAGCTTCATTCGTTGCCCCCGCCGTCCCCGACAAGAGGCTTGAGGTCCGACAGGTCGATGTCGCGGGTGTCGTCGGGCAGGACCCCGAGCATCGGACCGATGCGCGGGATCAGCCGGCCGACGATCGGCACAGCGTTCCAGGCCGCGGTGCGCTGAAACGAGCTGGCCGCGACCGCCTTGGGCTCGTCGAGCATCGCCACGACGACGTAGCGCGGATGGTCCATCGGAAAGGCCGAGGCGAACGTCGCCACCACCGCGTGCTTCTGATAGCCGCCCGCCCCGGCCTTTTCGGCGCTGCCGGTCTTGCCGCCGACGCGGAAGCCCGGGGCGTTGGCCTTGCGGCCGGTGCCGTAGACGGTGATCATCCGCAAGAGCTGGTTCATCCGCGCGCTGGTGCTGGCCTTGAAGACCCGCCGGCCGCGCGCTTCTTCGCCCGGCTTGACCTTGAGCAGCGTCGCCGGACGCCAAATGCCGCCGTTGACCAGCGCGGCGTAAGCGGCGGCGAGATGCAGCGGAGTCACCGCGACGCCGTGGCCGAAGCCGACGGTCATCGTCCTCAAGCGCGGCCACGGCGGCTTGTGCCAGATCGGAAAGCCGCGCGCGGGCAGCTCGATATAGGGCCGTTCGCTCATGCCGAGGTCCGCCAGCGCCCGCGCTAGCCGGTCGCCGCCGAGCTGGTCGGCGATTTGCGCACTGACGATGTTCGACGAGTGGATCAGCGTCTCGGGCACGTTCAGCGTAGAGCCGAGGTTTTCGTCGTCGTGGATGGTGAAGCCGCCGATGTGCAGCGGCGCGGCGGGATAGCGGTGCGAGAGGTCGGTCACCACGCCCGCGTCGATCGCGGCCGCGACCGTCAGGGGCTTGAAGGTCGAGCCAAGCTCGTAGACCTCGTTGGTCACCCGGTTGAACATCCGCCGCTGCCCTTCGGCGTCGATCTTGTTAGGATCGAACGAGGGCAGCGAGGCGAGCGCGAGCACTTCGCCGGTGTCGACGTCGAGCACTATGCCGGCGGCGCCGACCGCTTCGACCGCGCGCATTCCGCTGGCCAGCTCATCCTCGAGCGCGCCCTGGACGCGGACGTCGATCGACAACGGCACGGCCTGGCCGCGCGCGCTCGGGTCGAGCAGGCGCTTGTCGAGGAACGATTCCATTCCGACGCGGCCGTGCCCGTCCGATGCGACATAGCCGAGCACGTGCGCGGCAAGCTTGCCTTGCGGATATTGCCGGTCGGTCTCGCCGGGCGTTTCCAGCGCCAACTCGCCGATGGCATTGATCCGGTTCACTTCGTCGGGCAGCACGCGGCGGCGGATGTAGCCGGGCTTGCCCGCCGCCAGGAAGCGTGTGGTCGCGCTCAAGTCCAGATCGGGGAAGATGTCCTTGAGCCGCTGGGCCACCACGACCGGTGGGTTGACCAGCGGCGGGCCGCCGTCAACAAGCGCTTGCGGGTTGTACCACAGCGCGTAGGCCGGGAAGGCGCGCGCCAGCGGGACGCCGTTGCGGTCGGTGATCTCGCCGCGCGGCGGCAGCAGCGCCTGCGCCATCGAATGCTCGGTTGGCGCCGGCTGGACCACGCCGAGCCATGCAATCCGGATCAAGGAAATGAAGGCTACCAGCGCGAACGCCGCGGCGAGCAGCAGCATCCGCAGTTGGGCGGTCAGCAGCTGACGATGGCGGATGTCGACGAGCCGGATGCGCGAAGGCGCGAACTCGACATCGAACGTCATCGCGTTCATTCGCGCACATCTCCGATCGCGGCGGCCAGCGGGATGCGCAGCGCCCCGCGCTCGTAATGGGCGTCGAGGTTTACCCGCCGCACCTCTGGCTCGAGCAACTTGTCGTCGACCGCCTTGCCGGTCAGCGGCGAGACGAACTTGGGATAGGCCGGGGCATCCTCGCCGGTGGCCAGGCTGGCGACGCGGATCGGCTCGGGAGCGCCGGCGGCGCGCGGCGTGCCGAACTTCGCCAGCTGACGTTCGCCGGAGACGAACTGCGCCGCGGTCGGCGCGGCATAGCCGAACTCGACGCGATTCCAGCTGGCCAACTGCTCCTGGCTCGCGCGAGTTTCGAACTCGGTCTCCAGGAGCGACTTCTGGGCTTCCAGTGCGACGATCTGGCGCTCGGAGCGGACGACTTCGCTGCGCACCGCATGCACTTTCAGGTGCAGGCCGAGATAGCACATCGTGCACAGCGCGAGCACGGCGATCCAGCCCATTCGGCGCAAGCGGCTCTGCTGGGTCATGCGGCCTCCCTGACCGGCGCGGCGGTGCGGACCGCCGAGCGCAACGTGGCCGAGCGCGCGCGCGGGTTGCGTGCGACCTCGGCAGCGGACGGATGGATCGCGCGGGAAACCCGGGCGAAGACCGGTAGGGGGCCAGCCTTCGCCTCGGGCCTATGGCGCGAGGCACCCGAGTGGGCTCCCGCAGCCTCGCGCAGGAAATG
>Ga0105246_10000948_pt1 | contig 16588 bp, 17 predicted proteins | sample KBSM64metaG_FD_99694 | JGI IMG/M metagenome (GOLD analysis project Ga0105246, IMG submission 99694) | Miscanthus rhizosphere microbial communities from Kellogg Biological Station, Michigan, USA - KBS M6-4 metaG | ecosystem: Host-associated > Plants > Roots > Rhizosphere > Soil | place...
CCTTCGGCGATGTTTTTGGTCTATTGGCTATGGAATGGATCGTCTATGAATTAACAGCTTCCAAACTGGCTATGGGTGCTATGGCACTATGTTTCAGTATTTCCGAGGTTTTATTCCGCCTGTTTGGGTCACCACTATCCGATCGGCTGAACCGACGGAAATTCATGATCGGACTTATAGTCATTAGGCTAGCGGCTCTTCTAATCCCATTGACTATGAGTATTACAGGTCACCTGCACCTCTGGCATCTCTTCATAGCAGCAGCACTCAGCGGTGCTTGTTCTGCGCTGTTTATGCCAACAGCCATGGCCGTGATACCTGGTGCAGTAGACAAGCATCAATTGATACGCTCATTCGCTGTAATCGATGGTGCTCGCAATGCTTCTGCCTTGATTGGCCCCGCTTTGGCTGGAGCTCTGATCGCACTTGCCGGTTCCTTGCCCACATTGGGTGTCAATGCTGCATGTTACCTTTTAGCATTAACTGCATTGCTCTATATGCCTACGATCCATCAACAATCCATTTCTAACGTTACATTTTCATTCAAAGAATATATTCAAGATATTGGTGAAGCGTTCTCCTTCTATCGAAAGTTCCCCGCAATGTTAACCATCATGCTCATGGTTTCCGTAAGTAATATGTCTTCTATAGCTGTCTGGACGATGATGATTCCGTTTGTGCGTGAAGTGTTACATAAAAATGCTGCGACTATGGGTACCTTGACCTCAGCTTCTGCATTCGGTACCCTCGGCGGGCTGCTGATCATATCCAAGCTAGGTGAGTTTAAGAAGAGAAAAGTTGTTATGCTTTGCAGTTTAGCTACGATTGGGCTCAGCTACGTTTTACTCGGGGCATTTCCCAGTTATCCATTTGCACTCCTTATTTTATGTATATCTGGGGCAGCAGGTCCCTTTTTTGGTGTGCTTAGTTCCTCACTCCATGGCACACTTGTACCTGTCTCACTCCAAGGTAGAGTCAATTCAATTCGTTTCTTAATCGGTGGGGGGTTACAACCTGTGGGTGCTTTTGCAGGTGCGGCAATAGCTGAGAAATTCGGAATACCCATATTATTCCTAACGATTGGATTGCTTCCTATATTCTGCTCCATAGCCGCAGCCTTTCTGCCGAATCTGAAATTCTTGGATGAAGATTTATCAACGCTCAAGAAAGAAGAGTCATTCTCATGAATTCATTAGAGTAGGTCTTATGAACGCTATGGATGGCTAAGTTATACATATCTTCATATAGATATATTTCCACTTATAAGTTATAAGTGGCACAAGCTGATGCAGGAATATATTCCTGCATCCTCTTTTTCACAAAAAAACATTGCCCCATCAGAGGTTTCTGATGAGACAATGCTTGCGAATTGGTTCTACTAGTATAGTAAGATGCGATGTTACATTTTTTGCAAAATGCCTTTAACTAAGCCAATAAAAGTGGTCTTCACTTTCGCGGCTACCTCAATAACTTCCTCATGGCTGAGCGGTTGATCCAGAATACCACAAGCCATGTTTGTCAGACAGGAAATACCGAGCACCTTCATGCCGCCATGAATAGCAACAATGGCTTCTGGTACAGTAGACATCCCTACAGCGTCCGCACCCATCGTGCGAATCATGCGAATCTCAGCAGGTGTTTCATAGGCCGGGCCACTCCACCAAGCGTATACCCCTTGTTGCAAGCTGACATTTTGCTCCTCAGCAACCTGCAGTGCGATACTGCGTAATTCACGGTTATATACTTGGGATACATCCGGGAAACGAACACCCAGTTCAGCATTATTCGGCCCAATCAGTGGATTGTTACCAACCAAATTGATGTGATCGGTAATCAGCATGAGCTGGCCCGGTTCAAAACCGGTGTTAACCGCACCACATGCGTTGGTGATGATCAGTTGTTCAACGCCCAGCGCCTTCATAATGCGAACCGGGAACGTAACTTCATCCAATGTAAAACCTTCATAGTAGTGAAGACGGCCTTTCATAGCCACAACCGTCTGACCCATCAATTCTCCAATCACCAATTCATTGGCGTGTCCGATGGCTTCAGATTGAGCAAAATACGGAATTTCTGTATAAGGGATTACCGTTGCATTCTCAATCTCGTCCGCGAGTGCTCCCAATCCTGAACCCAGAATCATACCTACCACTGGCTTGGAGTTGATCCGGTTTAATATGTAATCGCGTGCTTCCTGAATGTGTGCTGATTGATGCATAATAACGTCCTCCTGATAATCTGAATTGATATTACATATACCCTATTTATAAGCGTTACTTATCAAGTGTAATGAACAAAAGCTCTAATGTAAATGGCAGTCCCCATTCTCACTTCAATATAAGGTTACCATAGGCTCTTCTAAGTCTTAACCCCGGACTGTAGTGCGACAAAGTAAGGTTCCAACATCGTTTCGAAATTTGCGTCTTGTTCTTCAATCTGCTCAACATACGTCCACAATAAACGTTCTTCTGTGCCGATGTTAATCACCTCAAATTCCATCTGCCCAGAAGCCCAAATCGTGACTTGGCCAATAGTTCTCTCCGATTCATGAACATATCCAATGAAAGGATCGAAAGTACTATCCCTCTCCATTTCAGGATTTTGTTTTCTCTCTTCCGTTGAGATCTGGAGCACCTGCAGTTGTTCCTGTTTCCGCTGCATCCAACATCGGAATGAGTCAAGCGAAAGCATTCGTAACAACGATCCAGCACCTCCTCTCTAAAATTGTACAGCGAATAGCCGACCCTCTGCCAGAATCGGCTCCAAAGTACACATATGCTAATTCAGCGTATGATTCCCCCTGCTTTTGTACCAGTCCATCCCCATCATCAACATGAGCATAAAGAGTGCGAATAGCAACGGCCTACCGATCGTTCCCTCACCGAATATAAAATAGGTCATCGCAAAATTGCCGATAAAGGTTACCGCAATATTACGGATACTTTCCATCTTATTCAACTCCGTCTGAATTCAATTTATAGCTTTTCAAGAGATATCGTTTCGGCTCGATCTTCATTCCATTGAATATGAATGGAAAGAGGAAATTGCTCAAGATCTAGAAACTTTGCGCCTGAAGCATGTTTGATATCTCGTTGCGGGTTTCCCAGGTTTTCCTCATATCCGTTTGCTTCGAATTCTTGACCGCTGAACTGGTAATGTACATCCTTCACGGCATATTCGTCACCGATATATCGTATAGTGAACTCGGCCATTTCTGTTTCAGAACTGTTTGTGAGCATCACCTTCCAGTTATCGCTCTCCCCATCAAAATATATCGCCCTGTTTGAACAACCCATAAGCATAAGCATAAGAATAAGCACAGTAACAGCAAAAAATTTAATCCTCATATTTCCCTCCTAGTAAGACGATGCTGCAAGACTGGTTCGCGGCATGCTGCAGATCCTCCGACATAAAGGAAGTCCAACCATGTCGAACAAACCATTAGAACTTTCAATTTGTATTATAGTTGTATTTATTTTATCAATAGTAAGTTATCAAAAGTTTCAAAATGGTTTTAGTGTAATTGATCGCCTATAATAAATAAACATCTAAAAAATCAAAAGGTTACAATTTATACAAAAAAAAGAATGAAATCGATCATTACTTTAGACCGATTTCATTCTTTTCCTTGATTTACACTGTTGCTTCTGCTTCTTACTATTCCTTCACACTACCCAGTTGCAATCCGTGTACAAAGTACTTCTGCAAGAACGGATACACGACCAGGATTGGCAATGCTGCAACAATAGTGATCGCTGCACGGATTGATATTGGCGTAACCATGTTACGCGCTTGCCCCAAATTTGCCCCGTTGGATACCGAAGCACTGCTGTTGGTGTTCATAGAAGAGGACAGCAGTTTCATCAACTCGTACTGCAACGTACTCAGGTTTTGCTTGGATGAAGCGTACAGGAACGTATCAAACCAAGAGTTCCATTGCCCTACTGCTATAAACAACGCAACAGTTGCAAGTACTGGCTGACAGAGTGGCAAGATGATGGACATAAAGGTTCTAAAATCTCCCGCACCATCAATCTTGGCTGACTCTATCAGTCCTTCAGACAAAGTCTGGATATACGTCCGAATAACGATCATGTTAAATGCACTAATCAGCCCCGGAATGATGTACACCAGGAAGTTATTAAGCAAATGTAAGTCTTTGATCAGGAAGTACGTTGGAATGAGACCTGCACTGAAATACATGGTCATTACAACGATAATCGTAATCGGTTTACGCAGAATATAGTCTTTGCGGCTCAGCGTATACGCCAACATGGAAGTGAGGAACAAGCTGAGCACAGTACCAAGTACAGTTCTGGCAACCGAGATCCCAAAAGCCGCGAAGATGGTACCACCCGCAAATACGGCTTTGTAGTTCTGGCTGGTCCACTCCCTCGGCCACAAATAGATTCCGCCTCGAATCGTATCGTTACCCGCATTAAAAGAAATAGCCAGCGTGTTCAAAAATGGATATAAGGTCACTACTGCAATAAAGATCATCAGCAAGCCGTTAAATGTGTGGAAGACAATCGGCTCAATCCGAGACTTGTTTATTCCCATCGATGTGCCCTCCTCATATTAATCGGTCTTCGCCGAATCGTTTGGATATGGAGTTAGCTGCAAAGATCAGTGTTATACTTACGACGGTTTTGAATATACCGGCTGCGGTAGCAAGTGAATAGTTACCGATCTGTAGCCCGTATTTCAAGACAAAGATGTCAATGGTCTGAGACCAATCAACAACTACACCATTTCCAAGCAAGTACTGTACTTCGAATCCGGCTTCCAGAATCCATCCCATATTCATAATCAACAAGATAATGACGATGGACTTGATGCCGGGCAACGTAACATACAACATTTTTTTATACCGGTTAGCTCCATCAATCTCAGCCGCTTCATAGAGTGAGGGGTCAATGGAAGTGATCGCCGCAAGATAGATGATTGCATTCCAGCCGACTTCTTTCCATACGTGTGATGCACCGACAATACCCCAGAAATACTCTGGTACGCTGAGCCACATAATGGGTTCTTTAATGAATCCGAGCTTCATCAGCACCACGTTCACAATCCCGCCATCAACAGATAACGAACTGGCTACAATGCCCGTAACGATGATCCATGACAGGAAGTGAGGCAGATATGAGATCGTTTGAATCGTGCGCTTGTACAGATTGTGTTTGATTTCATTCAGCAAAATTGCAAAAACAATGGCTGTCACAAAGCCAAGAATCATGTTAATTAAACTCATCGCGATCGTATTGCGAAGCACGTTCAGAAACGCGTCGTCCGTAAGCAGAAACTTGAAGTGCTTAAGTCCGACCCACTCCTGTTGCGAGAATTTCTTCGCTGGACTGTAATTCTGGAACGCCATAACCCAGCCCCAAATCGGATAATACGAGAAAACCAAAATATAAGCGACGATGGGCAGAGACATAAACATCAGTTGTTTTTGACTGCGCAGGCGCTTCATCAGAGGCGTCTTGGTCACAACGGTTGGAGCAGATTTTTCCTGTATGGCTCCTGGCGTATTCGCCATCTTTCACTCCTCCTATCAACGTACGCGGATTTTGAGGATAGATTGTTCGGAAGGCACAGGGCATAATTTATATCCAATGTACCTGACACCTTCCGAGCCAATCTAACAACCGCTTTTATTTATTTCACGGTCCAGTTCTGAATCCGCCATTGTAATTGCTCATTGATTCGGTCTTCATACGCTTTCACGTTGATTTTCTTGTAAGCGTCCACATACTCACTCCAGATCGAATCAAATTGATCTGCATTGGACATGATTGCTTTAGGCAAGTACTTCAGCGACGTATCGGTCATTTGTTTGTTGGCTACCGAAGCATCTGAACCTTCTTTCAAGTCCACTTGCCACGCTGGATAATACACTGGGTTTTCAGGTGCAGGAGAGAAGAAATCACTCCATGTTTTGAAACCGTATGCATCCAGCAATTCTTTATCCTCCGGCTTCAAGCTATCGTAGAATTCCTCAGGCTGGTTAAGCGCTCCTACAGCATTACCGTCCTCAAAAGTCCCCTCCAGCTTCGGTGATGCTTTGTAGAAACCTTCCGCTTTGTTAGCCAGTTTCCATGCCGGGTCGTCCTGTTGAAGACGTTGTTCAGGTGTACGATAGAATCTGCCTTTATCGTTAACCATGTAGTCTACGCCCTCTTCACCCCAGGACAGCAACTTTTGATACTTTTCATCCATCAACTTATCCAGGAATTTCAGAATTGCAACAGGATCTTTAGCATCCTTACTGATACCAAAACCGTTGTTCAAGTTAATTACCGGACGATCCAGGTAATGATCCTTGATGCTTGTGTCATAAACCAGCGGGAAGCCAACATATGTTTGAGCAATTTTGTTCTGAGCTACAAGCGGGTCCTCCCCTTGCTGGAAGTTCCAGTGCTGATCAAACATGCCGATAACACGGCCCGAAGAAATTTTCGCCAAATACTGGTCGTAGTTCTGAACGAAGGCTTCTTTATCGAGCAGTCCATCGTTATAGAGACTGTTCAGCTCTTTATAGTATCGTTTTGAAATGTCTTTATCCGCGAATACGGTTGCAACACCTTTGTCATCTACAACAACACCACCATCATTTGGATGACCGGTCAAGTGCTCTGGCGGATTAAGGAGAGGGAAGGTTCTCCAGTCAGAAGCCAGTGTTGTGAAACCAATGGTTGGCTGACCATCCGATGTCGTCGGGTGCTTAGCCGCATAATCACGAATCAGCTTCATGTACTCATCAAGTGTTTTCGGTGTTGGATATCCAGCTTCTTTAAGCACCTGCTTTTGAACCCAAAACGCAGGTCCGGAATAATAGTTACTAATGAATTCACCAGTATATACACCGTAGTTAGGCAACCAGTAAATATGCCCATCACTGGAATCTTTCATCCGTTCCCAGTCTTTCGCGTAATGCTTTTTAAGGTTTGGAGCATGTTGCTCGATCAGATCTTCCAGCGGGATCACCGCACCAGCCGCAACCAGTTTGGTATCTGCCGTAATCAGATCCGGGTAATCTCCACCCGCAATCATTACCCCCAGCTTCTGTTGCAGGTCACCGACCAGAAACTCCATGTTTAATTTGACACCCAGCTCTTCTTCAATCCTTTTGTATATCCGGTTATCCGCTGCCGGTGCCTGATTCGGCTCACTAATAAATGCTGAAATGTTTAATATTTCCTTACCATCGGGTGTGGTCGTTTTGGCTTCTTCTCCACTGCATCCTGCCAGTGCCAGAGTTAATGCCAGAACAAGAGAAACGGAACCCCAAAGCTTCTTTTTCTTCAATCCCCCCATGTATTGCGCCTCCTTGGAAGTGGTTTGCCTTACTGATTTCATTATGAGGAAATGTATGCGGTTTCAAAATAAACAGATTTAAGCATCTCCCCCCCTTAATTGCAGGAGGTCTTGAACCGGATCATACCTCCCCATGTGTGCTTTATCGCACACACTTAAGTCGATACTCAGCCGGTTTCAGCCCCGTTCTCCGCTCGAACTGTTTTAGAAAATGTTGGTAGCTCTTATAACCAACCTGCTCTGCAATTGCACATGAGGCATCGTCCGAATCTCTTAGCAGTCTCATCGCTTCCTCTATTCTTAGATCATGCACCATATCAAGAACACCCTTGCCATATTTGCGCATAAAAGATTGGCCCAGATGCACCGGATGCATGAAGAAACGTTCGGCCAGCTCCTTAATCGTAAAGGTCTCTCTGAAATGCTCCCGCAAATACTCAGCTACCATCGCCTGTGTTCCGCCTAGTTGCTTTTGACGGAGAGATGTCGCCACAGCCTGACACTTCAGGCAAAACTCTTCCAGCATGCTCTCTGATTCTTCAATGTTCCAGTGATACCTGTCATTGGGGTGAAAGGCTGTATCTAGCATTAAATCCTTGGTTTCTCCCCCAAGCTCCTTGCATAGAGAAAAGCCGCGGAACAAAATCTGGGTCATGAAGATGTGTACAAATTCAGGTGCGGTTTTGTTAATCACAAATTGTTGGAAGGCCTCTCTTATAGAAAGACTTAACTGTTCAGGCGAACCGTTTTCCAGACACTCCATAATTAGATCTACTTCACGAAGAGATTCGGGATTAAATCTCAGTCGTTGCTCCTGAATATCTTCGGCGAATAGCACATTTCCCTGGTGCAAAAACAAAAATCGCTCCGTCTCGGAAGCCATACTTTTGGAAAGAGACAAGGCTTCCGGTTGCTGAACAGGCAGACCTACAGCAAGCTGAACTCCACCCGGGACTTCTTCATTCAAGGCAGATAACAGCTCCTTTGCAAAATCCCGGTGACTTCTTCTTTGCCATGTTTCTGGACCCGAAGATACTTCACCCCATACAATACCGCAGGTATCCTGTTCATTTTCCACAACATAAGAGCAATGTTCACGGCTCACTGCCTCATGAATAATCGAGCGAATCTGACCAGAATCAGCACGCTGAAATCTTACTTTTACATACGTCCACTTCTGAGCTTGCTCATATAAATGAGCGATATCATGAGCCATCTGTTCTTCGTCCTCGACTTCCTGTCCGTTGACCAGTGTAGCCAAAATATGCCGTATTTCTTGAATTTTGGCCTGTTCACGCACAGTCTCACGCTGCTGCTTCTCCTTCAATTCCTGCGCCAGACGCTCTAGCATGTCATCTGCTTCCACCGTGTCCACGGGTTTGGTTAAATAATTGCTTACGCCAAGACGAATAGCCTGCCTTGCGTAATTGAAATCACTATATCCGCTTGTTATGACAAACATCGTGGAATCATGGCCCAGACGGCGTGCCTCCTCAATTAATTCGAGCCCGTTCATTGCGGGCATATGAATATCCGTGACAACCAGATCAGGTTTACTTGTACGTATAGCTTCAACTGCTTCTTCTCCGTTAGCACATACACCGTTAATTTCAAAACCGAATTTTCGCCAATCAATTAACAACTGCAGACCTTCGATTGCAAACGGCTCATCGTCTACAAGTAGCACTTTATACATCTTCCTGCCCCCTTGTTCATAAGTCACAGTCTCTCTGTCGGAATATGAAATCCAGCTTCTGTACCGCTGCCTTTCTCACTGCGAATCGTGAACGTTGCGTCCCCTTCATAAAATAATTCCAGGCGACGATAGACATTACGAATGCCCACATGTGATCCGTCTTTCGCCTGATCTGAGCGTACATCCTGTATTAATTGTCGCAGTTTGTCCTGCTCCATTCCGATTCCGTTATCAACGACACGAATAACCAGTCCGGATTCACCGAGCTTAGCAATGATATGAATTAATCGTCCCGTTTTGCGGGCCTGTAAACCATGCTTGCACGCATTCTCCACTAACGGCTGAATACTCATGCGCGGAATACGCTTACCTGCAGCCTGTGGATCAATATCCAAGGTATAATCGAACAACTCTCCGAACCTGAACTTCTCAATTTGAAGATAAAGCGTTGTGAATTGCAACTCCTCCTCCAGTGAAATCAGGTTGTCTGATCTGCTAAGCAGTTGCCTCATCAACAAAGACAGGCTTTTGATAATCTCAGACACTTCGGTATAGCCGTTTTTGGTACTCACGACGAGCAGTGCGTTCAGTGTATTAAACAGGAAATGCGGATTCATCTGGCTCTGAAGCATAGATAATTCCGTTCGAACTTGATCCAGTTCCAGATCTTTGTGCCTGATCTCCAGTTTGTAGACATCATTAATCAGGGAATGGATTTTGCTGATCATCATATTAAACGTACGAATTAACCCTCCAATCTCGTCCCTACCTTCCTGGATTTCAATCAGGTCAAAGCGTTCATTCCGTACTTTCTCCATATGCCGTGACAATTTACGGATACGATAATGGTAAGAACGCAGAATAAAGTAAATGAGCACCGAAGGTACAATGACACTAATGACTGCCAGCCACAAAATAGAATTACGTGCTTCATCCAATAACTGATCCACATGCCTCGTATCGGCAACCCCGATCAGCTTCCAGCCATCCAGATAAGCCAAATTGCCAAGTGACTTCTCCATGATATATTCGGAATTCACATTCGAAGACCATTGTTCATCTGCCGGAAAGTGGGCACTGGAAACGACCGGACGGCTAGTGCCATCCACAAGCCGGAGCTGCAAACTATTCGTCTCACGATTGAGGATGCTGTGAATGCGATTCACTTCAAGATCAATTTTGGAATACTTCGCATAGTTAGCGTATGAAGTAAAGGTCTTCATCTTCCCAATGACACTGATTCGTTTCCCCCGGCTGAAGCCGGACAGTTCCTCATAATCAATAACTAAAATATCTCCACTCGCTTGGTTTAACTCCTCCATGCCTGGCAGTAATGCCCCTTTGTCCTTCATGACGATATAGTGACTGCCCGTCTGGATGGTATCGTTATCCGTATAAATTCGGACTTCCAGAATATTGGCAGACATATACCGTGTCAATTTGTCACGCAGGAAAAGATGATACTCATTGTAATACTCCACAGGTGACTCGTAGGTACGATCCAGAGCTTCATACAAGGAATCATCTGCGGCAATCATGCGGCTTAGCGCCACGCTCTCATCAATCATACCGACCAATTCACCTGCGGCTCTGTCAATCGATTTGCGCAAATTTTCCTGTTCCCGGACCTTGATATCTGCCGATGTCCTTTGATAAAAAAACAGATTAATGGCAATAATCGGAAGGAGGATGCTAACCACATAGATCAGCAAAAATTTATATCGAAGGGGGATATCGTTTACCGTATGAAAAGTCCTCTTTTTCTTATGCACATAATCACCCTTGATTGTTGTTTTTATATAGAGATGGAAGCTCACCTGTAAGCGCTTTAAATTTTTCCGTGAAATACTCCGCATCATGATAGCCCAATTCAAATGCAATATCCGATATTTTCATATTGGTTCGACGGAGCATCCTGCGCGCCTCTTCAATGCGAAGACGATGTACGTATTCACTGAAGCTGACTCCCATCTCTCGCTTGAACTGCTGGCCTAAATAAGCTGCGTTGACATGAATGTGATTCGCTAGCTGTTGCAGTTTGATTTTGGTACGATAATGCTCCTTCAAATACTGGACAGCCTCTGCCACCAGCCCACTGGAACCCGGATCTGCCTGAGCCGTTAAGGCAAAGGAGCCCGCAATTCGAATAAACAATTTCTTCAAGTCTCCCATGAACCAACTCTCTGTATGATGCCATGTCCGTCCCTGAAGGAGGGCCTGATCTGCTCCAATCATTCCATATCTTCGTAGCAGTTCTCCGTGGATATACCTGACTGCGCTTTGAGTCCAGAGCATCGCAGTCCGAGATTCACGCATCTCCTGGAGCATATCATCCACAGTACGATCAATGCCTGTTACATCCCCCGCTTCAATTAAAGCCAGGAGTTGCTTTGCAAGAAATGTCATCCTCTCCAGATCCGCCTCTTCCATCATACCGTCATCTTCCATATGTGTATCCATTATCCCTATTACTTCATCTTCTTCCGCTTGCCTGTTCTCTATTTCCTGTCTCTGTGTATCCAGCGGTATAATCAGGTTCCGTAATAATTCGTGGATCTCTTCGGGTACCAGAGGCTTGAGCACATATTCATTCACCCGGTATCGTATCGCTTGCTGTGCATAGCCGAACTCGGAATACCCTGTAACGATAACGATCTGGGAATCATATCTTAATTCTTCACGCATAGTTCGAATCAGACCGAGTCCATCAAGCACAGGCATCTGGATATCGGTTACGACCAAATCCGGATTTACATGGTTGATCAGTTCAAGTGCTTCTTCTCCGTCCGTTGCAGTTCCACATAACTCATATCCGCAGCCTTGCCAATCGATCATCGTTCTCCAGCCTTCCAGCATAAACGGCTCATCATCTGCTACTATGACTTTATACATGGATTCACCTGCCATTTCCCCTTTTTTTTCTCCAGTATGGCACTGTAAAGTCAATGTGACAATGCTAAGATTAGAATAAACCTGCTCTATTTATAAGATACTTCAAAAAAGCCTTACAGGCTCGCCCTTTTTATGGGGTTTGCATGCAAGGCTACGATGCCAGACCAGTCAGTGGACTGCTGGTTGTTTTGCTTGAATATAGACCTAAATTGAACCTTGCTTATACCTTGGCCTTATCGAGAATACGCCAGAACGAATCCTTCGGCTTCAGCTGTGTATCAAACACAAATGGCCAGTTTTTGCGGCCACGCACCGGGAAATTATCCAGCCACGTATAATTATCAGCCGCACCCCAGAATGTTACAGAAGTGATATTGGATTGATACTCCCGGAACAGCTTGAAAATCTCCTCATATCGTTTCTCCTGAAGCTCCATCATCTCAGACGTTGGCTCTGTCAGATCAGTGCGCTTATCATCATGTTGAAACACAGATACATCCAATTCAGTGACGTGAAGCTGCACACCCAGTGAAGCATAACGTTCAATGGCTTCACGGATCTCTTCAATAGACGGACCATGAATATTCCAGTGTCCTTGCATACCAATACCATGAACCGGAACCCCCTGATCCAGCAGGGATCGAACCAGATTGTATATTTTCTCCCGTTTGACCGGGTTTGTCTCGTTGTAATCATTATAAAATAGCAGCGCATCAGGATCAGCTTCATGAGCCATATGGAATGCCTGCGCCAGGTAATCTTCTCCCAGCAATCGCAACCATTTTGTATCTCGCATGATCACATCTGTCTTGTCTTCGATCGCCTCGTTTACCACATCCCATGCGTAGATCTGTCCTTTGTAACGGCCAACAACGGTATCGATGTGCTGCTTCAAGCGAGACAACATCAGTTCCCTCGAAGCCGGGCCCCCGGAAGCATCCTCAAACATCCATGCTGGCGTCTGATTATGCCATACCAACGTGTGACCACGTACACCTATCGCACGGCCCACTGCAAAATCAACGATCTCATCTGCTGCCTCAAACGTATATTCATGTTCTCGCGGATGAACTTCTTCAAACTTCATCTGATTCTCCGCAGTAACACTGCTGTAGTGCTTCGCAATAAATTCCCCTTCAGATTGTAACATTCTTGTATGTACTGCTGCACCTATTTTGAACGCATCGGCATAAGCAGTATGTAGGGACGGAATTTCGGTAGACATCCTGGTTCCTCCTCGCAGATTTATTTCTTCATCATAACGAATAATGAATGCGCTTTCCCTGAACAAAATAAACCTTCTCCCCCCTGAAATTCTACCAATTTCAGCACAAAAAGAAGAAATGCAACTATACACGTTATAACTTGTCTATCTGTAGTAAAGTCACTTGCTTCACTGTACATGCCGGGCTGACCTGTTCTTCAGAGAGAACATTAAGCTTGATCAGGCTTTTCAGCTTATGACTGTCCACCTTGGACAGCAGTCTCCAAATCTCCGGGTCGGGCAGGGATGCATACAGCTTCTGATCGTCATATTCCTTGCGGTGCTGGAGCACCGTTTTCACCTTATATCCGCCTACTTCGGTCTCATACACCCCTTGCTGCGCACAGTACCCCACGATCTCATCTCTCAATACAGATAACTGTTGTTCGATCTCTTTCTGCTGCTGTTTTAGTTCAAAGTAAGCCTGCACCTTCTGTTCCATCATTCATCACACTCCTCTACTACCATAGGTATGCAGAAAATGTGAGTTTAGGACAGGCTTGTAGCTCATTTTCAGAAGATACCTCAATTTCCCAAACAATATTTTGGGGCTCGAAGGAACTGCTCCACACAGGGGATTTCATTTACAACAAGTCCGCATGCAGGTAAGGATTACGAACAGCTATATTCAACACACGTCGCATGACTTCTGAATTTCTCGGAACATGACCTTCCCGAGAAAGCAGCACCCAGCGTAACCAAGCCAATGCTTCAAAATCCTCTTCCTCATCCTGCGTATCGCCGGCAAGAGCTCGTAATTCGGCCTGATAAAAACTTCCAAACTCTTCTCCGTTATAGATGGTAATTAGAAAAACAGACCATGCCGCATCATATCTCGGATCTCCGCACTGTCCATTGGTCCAGTCTATGATAGTGTATTTTCCATTCAATTCTACGATATTTCCTAAGTTATAGTCACCATGAATGAAGTGATCCTGTCTAATCTTTACACGCTTCATTAAGTCATAAACAATGTGATGGATATCTTGGTGCTTGGCAACCTGAGGAAAAAAATAGTCAACGAAATTGTAACGAGGAATGTAATTTTGTTTTGAATGTTCCATCTGCGATTCTTTAATATTGACTGGATGCTGGTGAATCTCTTTTAACGTTTGAGACATCCGTCTTAGTATAGATTGATCTAGCTGTACAACCAGAGCGCCGTCGTAGCTCGTCAGCAACACTTGATTTTGATACGGATCTATTCCCCAGCCATATGGCCGGGATACCTGGATCCCGCTTAAAATCAACTCCTGCAATAACTGATACTGTTTTTCAATATCCGGACGAGACTCCTTATTCCAGATCTTCAGTACATACAGCTGATCATTAAGTTCAACACGCATAACATCCGCTTCCATTCCAGGCTTAAGCGGGATCATCCGATGCTTCTGTCCTATTCCCTGCCGAAGCACTTCATCCAGTTGAACCCAACGGATACTGCTAAGCTGCATCACTTGTACTCACGCCCCTTCGTCATGGTTAGGTTTGATCAATCCTTTACCTATAACATTAGCAGATACAGGTTCTCGGCCAAGTTCCCTAGCCCATACGGATAACTGCCCTATATGATGAATTTCATGTGCAATCACATGACGCATAATTTCACCCCAAGCATCGATATCCACATGCCCGTCGCTTCGGCGATCGATGTAAGTTCTCTTTTCCATGCTCGGCTCCCACGCTAAAACAAATTCTTCTACATCCTGATGTAACTTACGGTCCAATTCACGAACAGCTTCGAGCGTCTGATAGTTTGCAAAATCCTCTGCAGTATCCGGTTTTCCTTGTAACAGTTGAAGCCAGCTCCACTCGACATCAATGATGTGAAAAAAAGTCTTCAGGATACTTCCCACACCACCTGTACGTGGTCGAAGCAATTGTTCTGGCGGCAGGTCTGCACACCAAGCATACCACTGTTCACGGACGATCCAGTTGTATCGAAAAAAAGTCTCCATCAGCATAACCTCCTATGTTGGTGTACTCTATTGTAGCTGTCCGTATCCTTGTTTCTGAACACCGTTCTGAATATATAAAAATTCCAAATATAATACAGATTCAGCAGGGCAGCCATAATACACACTTAACATCCCGATCGTCTGACTCTCCTCAAGTGTGCGTATACTTTGAATTCTATAATTGGCCAATGTTCCATCCGGGGGAAGGTTGCCCAGTTCTACGCAATTTTTAACGTAATTCGAATCGTTTTCTTGTCCATCCCATTCCTATATATAACGGCTTGTATCATATAGTTTCTGAAGTTCAACAATTTCGAAAGGCTTCACATCTGAAATAATTAGCCTTTCTGAATTCCAGCTTGAAGGAAGACGTTTCATTATTATTCACCCCACTGAATTCTGAGTTAATCTTTTTTTGAAATACACAATCACATGTATTCCGGCATAAATTAATAGGACATTCACGAAATATACTAGTAAATTAATATACATATCCGATATAAACCATGTCGATCCATTCGAATTTGAGACATGGTAATCCGTCAAAAAACGAAGCGGGAATCCATACTCGGTTCGTAAAGTTTCGTTATTATTATTCAGCGTTCCCGGAATGAGAAAGACAGCCAATACAGCAAGCCAAGCGGACAAGTTCAATATTCTTTTATGTATCTTCATTACGTCTCCTCCTGTTCCTTCTTAGCCAGATTTCCTCCGTAATAGGTTCCCTCCAGCTCTTGATCCAGGTAATCTTTCAATGTCTGATGATGCAGTATATACCTCGAATCCTGATTAAAACGACCATTTTTCGTAACATATATCTCTTTACCATTGTATTGTACCGTGACCTGAATGTTATGCTTTAATCTCAGAGCGATACCCATATGAATGCTACCCTCCATACGATCTACAGCTGTCTTCGCTGACGCTGGAGCTTCATTTAACCAATTAACAACCCTGCTTGTTTCCGCTTCACTTAAAACAGCATCATCAAAACGGATCTGCGCTCCGCTACCACCTGATTTGTTATATATTGCTTTGCTCGCGTCTGCACGGACAACCTCCGCGCTAGATAAAGGGGGTTCGATATCCACAAACCGGTTGTTCATAAACGAGAAGTACAGGGCTAGCGTAGCTACCACAGTGCCCATAACCAACCAAAATCGTTTGATATTTCGTGTATTATTCATCCTTCATCACCTCCCAATGTGTGCCTTGTTCACCACATGAGCGAACATGCTCAGCAGCGAATTATGATGTTCAATAATCTGCTGTTCCACGTTTCAACGGGCTCCACTGTTCCTATAATAAAAACAACCTGAATTGAACTTTAGTTACAGACTATTTTATAAGTTATTCAATGGTGGCCTCTTCATCCATCAGATGAATGAGTGTGGAACCATTTCCGCAACTGATTTATATGCGCCTGATGATAACGATTGTGGTCAGCCATGTGCCAAAGTC
>Ga0105246_10000955_pt1 | contig 16543 bp, 20 predicted proteins | sample KBSM64metaG_FD_99694 | JGI IMG/M metagenome (GOLD analysis project Ga0105246, IMG submission 99694) | Miscanthus rhizosphere microbial communities from Kellogg Biological Station, Michigan, USA - KBS M6-4 metaG | ecosystem: Host-associated > Plants > Roots > Rhizosphere > Soil | place...
AGTCCGCTGTGCGGACGTGCAGCCGAAGCTGACTTCGGGGAATTGCGCTACCTAAACGCGGCCCGGTTAAAGGCCGGCGCGCACTATACCGGAAATAGCTGAAAAAGGGAGCTTTTTTTATCGAAAAGCGCTGAGAAACCGTGCTGTGTCACAGCCTTTGCAGATAACTGCGCCAGGGTCTATTTTTCACAAGCCCGGCCCTGTTGGTCATCACGCTTAAACGGTTCACCTGTCCAGACCCGCCCTTTGGTCTGAAACCTTACCCGCGCCCGAGGGCACACCCGATGAATCAAGCCAGCACCAGCCGCGTCAGCCGTGAACTTCAGGGTCATGTCCTGCTGTTGGGACTGGATCGAGTAGCCAAGCGCAATGCTTTCGACCTCGATCTGCTCAACGAACTGAGCATGGCCTATGGCGAATTTGATCGAAACGATGATGCGCGGGTTGCCGTGGTGTTTGCCCATGGCGACCACTTCACCGCCGGGCTCGACCTGGCCAACGTCAGCGGGGTAATGGCCGGAGGCTGGCAACCGCCCCTGGGTGGCTGCGATCCCTGGGGCGTGTTCGCCGGCCCCAGGGTCAATAAGCCGGTGATCGTTGCGGTCCACGGCTACTGCCTGACCATTGGCATCGAACTCATGCTGGCGGCGGATATCAACCTTTGCGCCAGCAACACGCGCTTCGCGCAGATGGAAGTGCAGCGTGGGATCTTTCCGTTCGGCGGCGCGACATTACGCTTTCATCAGATCGCCGGCTGGGGCAATGCAATGCGCTGGTTGCTGACCGGCGATGAATTTGACGCCCATGAAGCCCTGCGTCTGGGCCTGGTGCAGGAAGTGATGGCCAGCGAAGACCTGCTGCCGCGCGCCATCGAGTTGGCCAATCGCATCGCACGCCAGGCGCCGCTTGGGGTGCAGGCAACGCTGATGTCGGCGCGACTGGCGCACAGGGAGGGTGAAACCGTAGCAGCGGCCGCATTGCCGCCGATGGTGGATAAATTGCTCAACAGTGAGGATGCCAAGGAAGGCGTGCGGGCGATGATCGAGAAGCGCCCGGGCGTGTTCAAGGGTATTTGACTTGGCAGTACTGGCCTCATCGGGGGCAAGCCCCCTCCCACACTTGGAATGCATTTCAAATGTGGGAGGGGGCTTGCCCCCGATGGCGTCGGTACAGACGACTAAGTAGCCGGCCGAATCGCCTTGATCAACGCGTGTAATGAATACCCCAATCGCGGCGCCAGCACTTCAGCCCGTACGCAAAGCGCATCCAAGTCCAATTCCTGATCCAACTCCGAAGGCACCAGCAGAATCACATTGCCCTCCTTCACCGGCAGTTCCCAATAATGCCGGTGATACAACCCGCGCAACAACGCTGCGCCCAGCGGCTTGCCGTCATCGGTGGCCCACTGGTTGATCACCAGCCAGCCGCCCGGGTTGAGCTTCTTCTGGCAGTTCTCGAGGAACGTCCAGGCCAGGTGGCCGACGCCCGGCCCCACATCGGTGTACAAGTCGACGAAGATCAGATCGGCCGGTTCAGCGCTATCGAGCAATTGCAGGGCATCGCCGATGCGGATATACAGGCGTGGATCATCGTCCAGCCCCAAATACTCCATCGCCAGGCGCGGTACATCGGGGCGCAGCTCGATGGCTTCAACATCGTCAAGCGTCAGGAACCTGAGGCATGCCTGGGTCAACGTGCCGGCGCCCAGGCCGAGGAACAGCGCACTCTCCGGCTGCTCATGGCACAACGCCCCGATCAACATCGCGCGGGTGTAGTCATACTCCAGCCAGCTCGGGTCGGCGGTGAACACGCAACTTTGCTCGATGGCGTCGCCAAATTCGAGAAAACGGTAATCGGCCACTTCCAGCACACGGATCATGCCGAAATCATCATGGACTTCGGCCAGCAGGCGCTCCACACGCTCCTCGCTCATCACTACTCCTAACGGGTTTGCTGCAGGGCAAAGTGCGCGATTGTCGGCCAAGCGACGTCGGCAGGTCACGCACTAATTGCTGCTAACATTGGCGTCCGAACTTCAACCTACCCAACGAGTGCATGATGAGCCAACCCTGGAGCCCCGACAGCTGGCGTGCCCTGCCGATCCAGCAGCAACCCCGTTACCCGGATGCTGCGCACCTGCAGCGAGTGGAGCAGAGCCTGGCCAGTTACCCGCCGCTGGTGTTTGCCGGGGAAGCCCGCGAATTGCGTCGTCAGTTCGCCGAAGTGACCCAGGGTCGCGCCTTCCTGCTGCAGGGCGGTGACTGCGCCGAGAGCTTTGCCGAGTTCTCCGCCGCGAAAATCCGTGACACCTTCAAGGTGCTGCTGCAGATGGCGATTGTCATGACCTTTGCCGCCGGCTGCCCGGTGGTGAAGGTCGGGCGCATGGCCGGCCAGTTCGCCAAACCGCGCTCGTCCAACGATGAAACCATCGACGGCGTCACCCTGCCCGCCTACCGCGGCGATATCGTCAATGGCATCGGCTTCGACGAAAAAAGCCGCGTACCGGACCCGGACCGCCTGCTGCAGAGCTACCACCAGTCCACCGCGACCCTCAACCTGCTGCGCGCCTTTGCCCAGGGCGGCTTCGCCGACCTGCACCAGGTGCACAAGTGGAACCTGGACTTTATCGCCAACTCCGCGCTGGCCGAGAAGTACAGCCAACTGGCCGACCGCATCGACGAAACCCTGGCCTTCATGCGCGCCTGCGGCATGGACGATTCGCCGCAGCTGCGCGAGACCAGCTTCTTCACCGCTCACGAAGCGTTGCTGCTCAACTATGAAGAAGCCTTCGTACGTCGCGACAGCCTGACCAACGATTACTACGACTGCTCGGCCCATATGCTCTGGATTGGCGACCGTACCCGGCAGTTGGATGGCGCCCATGTCGAATTCCTGCGCGGGGTGAACAACCCGATCGGGGTCAAGGTCGGCCCGAGCATGAACCCCGACGACCTGATCCGTCTTATCGACATTCTCAACCCGGACAACGACCCTGGCCGCTTGAACCTGATCGCACGCATGGGCGCCAATAAGGTTGGCGACCACCTGCCAGGCCTGATTCGCGCCGTACAGCGCGAAGGCAAGCAGGTGCTGTGGAGCAGCGACCCGATGCATGGCAACACCATCAAGGCCAGCAGCGGTTACAAGACCCGCGACTTTGCGCAGATCCTTGGCGAAGTGAAGGAGTTCTTCCAGGTCCACCAGGCTGAAGGCAGCTATGCCGGCGGCATTCATATCGAGATGACCGGGCAGAACGTCACCGAATGCATCGGCGGCGCACGGCCGATCACCGAGGACGGTTTGTCGGACCGCTATCACACCCACTGCGACCCGCGGATGAACGCCGATCAGTCCCTGGAACTGGCGTTCCTGATTGCCGAAACCCTGAAACAGGTCAAGCGTTAGATGGGTGTCGCCTGGACCGGCGCCAATCGGGGGCAAGCCCCCTCCCACCTTTTGAGCGCGGCCCCCTGTGGGAGGGGGCTTGCCCCCGATAGCGCCCTAAAGCCCGGCGTCGATCCTGAGCATTGCCAAACGTAACCGCGCAGCACTCGGCCGCTGGCAATTGAGCTTGACCTGTTGCAGCCCCAGCCAATCGGCCATCTGCCGCAGGTTCAGCGCCAACGCCAGCATGCCCGGCTCGTCCAGGCCCTGCTCCTCCTCGTGCACCGCATGCACCGCCAGGCAGCCGTTGGCTCGTTCGGCGCGCACATCAACGCGCGCAGCGATCCGCTCGTGGTGCAAAAACGGCAGCACGTAGTAGCCGTACACCCGCTTGTGTTGGGGGGTGTAGATTTCCAGGCGGTACCTGAAATCGAACAGCCGCTCGGTACGGGCACGCTCCCAGATCAACGAATCAAAGGGCGACAACAACGCGCTGGCCGGCACGTTGCGTGGCACTTTCGGCTCGGGCAGGCAGTACGCCGGTTGCTTCCAGCCCTGCACCCGGCAGCTCAGCAACTGTCCCTCCTCGACCAACTCGGCCAGGCGCTGGCGGCTGTCGACGGGGTCGAGGCGGAAGTAATCGCGCAGGTCTTTTTCAGTGGCTACGCCCAATGCGCTGGCGCTGTGCACCAACAAGCCGCGCAGGGCCTCGGGTTCGCTCACGACGGTTTGAAGGATTTCGCCGGGGATCACCCGTTCCGGCAAATCGTACAGGCGCTCAAACCCGCGCCGCCCGGCCACAGTGACCAGACCGGCCGCGAACAGCCATTCCAGCGCATGTTTCTCGTCACTCCAATCCCACCAGGGCCCGGCGCGCTCTTCACGGGTCGACAGGCTGCCCGCACCCAGGGCGCCCCGCTGTTCGACAGCCTGCAGAACGCGCCGCACCGTGTCCTGCCGCTCCCGCCCGAACCGCGCCATTTGCGCGTAAATGCCCTGGCCCTGCCTGGCCCGCTCCATGCGCCAGCGCATCAAGGGGTACATCGCCATGGGCAGCAGCGAGGCTTCATGCCCCCAGTATTCGAACAGCGAGCGCCGTCGCCCCTGGCTCCAGGCGGCCTGTTCCAGAATCAAGGGGGAATAATTGCCCAGTCGAGAAAACAGCGGCAGGTAATGGGAACGCACCACCGCATTGACCGAGTCGATCTGCAGCACGCCAAGGCGTTCGATCAGGCGGTTGAGGTGTGCGGCTTTTATCTGCGCCGGCGGCTGGCGCCCGGAAAAGCCCTGGGCCGCCAGCGCCATGCGGCGTGCCTGCTTGAGGGAAAAGGAGAGGACGGCGGGCATGGATGGCTCCTTGAATGCTCGCGCCTACCCTACTGCATCGCGGGTCACTTGCGCAGCGGGTCATCCCAGAAATGCCGGTGGATCTCCTGCTCCACGTCGACACGGTTGAGCCCGATATCCTTGAGCGCATCATCGCTCATACCCGCCAGCATCCGGCGTTCGCGATACAACGCCGGCCAACGCGAAATGCTGTGAAGAAGCCCTGACAACGGCGAACTTGCCATCAACCCATGATCTTTTTGACCTTTCATCTTCTCGCCCTCCAGTGGGGATGACGCAAGTGTGTGCCTGGGCCTATGATCAATCCAACGAATGTTTTTTATGCAATACATCTCGGAGATTGATCAATTGTCGACTTACCCGAGCATCGACACGGAAGTGCTGCGCACCTTCGTCGCCATCGCCGATCAGGGCGGTTTTACCCGAGCCGGGGAGCTGGTCAATCGCACCCAATCGGCGGTAAGCATGCAAATGAAACGTCTGGAAGAGGATGTGCTGCAACGCAAGCTGTTCGAACGCGACGGCCGTCAGGTGCGGCTGACGCCTGAGGGCCAGGTATTGCTGGGCTATGCACGACGTATCCTGAAACTGCACAGCGAAGTGTTCAACACCCTGCGCGAGCCGCATATGGTGGGGTTGGTGCGCATCGGCACGCCGGACGATTACGTGATGCGCTTCCTGCCGGGCATTCTCAAGCAGTTTTCCAAGGCCTACCCGCTGATCCAGATCGAGCTGCACTGCGAGTCGTCAACGGTGCTGATGCAGAGACGTGACCTGGCGTTGACCGTCATCAGCCGTGAGCCCGGCCACGATCTCGGAGAATTCCTGCGCACTGAGCGCATAGTGTGGGCCGCAGCGCCGTGTTTTTGCGTGGACGAGCACGAGTCCCTGCCGCTGGCGGTTTCCGGCGGCGACTGCCTCTACACGCAGTGGGCCCAGACCGCGCTGGATATGGCTGGACGGAATTATCGCCTGGCTTATCACAGCTCCAATGGCGCGGCGATCCTGGCGGTAGTCAGTGCCGGCCTGGCGGCGATGGTCAGCATGGAAAGCCTGGTGTCCCAGGACCTGCGCGTGCTCGGCAGCGACGAAGGCTTCCCGCCCTTGCCGTCGATGAATCTGCGCTTGCTGCGCAACCCGCAAATGACGTCGCCCATTACCGAATGCCTGGCCGAATACATTCTCGAAGGGTTCAGACTTTAAACGTCAGCATCACCGCACACACCGCCAGAAAACCGCAGAACAGGCCACGCAACACCCGCTCGGGCAGCGCATGAGCGACTTTCACGCCCCAACTGATACTGAGCAGGCCGCCCACTGCCAACGGCACGCCGATCAGCCAGTCCACTTCGTGATGCCAGGCGTAAGTGACCAGGGTCACGCCGGTGCTGGGCAGCGCCAGCGCCAGGGACAAGCCCTGGGCGACCACCTGGCTGGTGCCGAACACGCTGGTAAGCACCGGCGTGGCCACCACCGCGCCACCGACACCGAACAATCCGCCCATGGCGCCTGACGCTGCGCCGAGTACGCCCAGCCACGGCCAGGAATAGCGCATTTGCGCCGTCGGCGGTGCGTTACGGGTGAACATGCGCAACAGGTTGTAGGCTGCCAGTACCACCAAAAAGACGATAAACCCGATCCGCATCGCGCCGGCATCCAGCCCTACCGCCCAGATCGAACCCAGCCAGGCGAAGCTGAAGCCCATCACACCCAGCGGCAAGGCGTGGCGCAGTTCAATGCGGTTGCGCTGGTGATACCGACACAGGGCCAGCATCACATTGGGCACCACCATCACCAGTGCGGTGCCTTGGGCGATCTGCTGATCGAGCCCGAACAGCACACCCAGCACCGGGATGGCGATCAGTCCGCCACCAATGCCAAACAAGCCGCCCACTGTGCCCAGGGCGGCGCCCAATATCAGGTACATCGCCAGATCCACCACCGCTCGCTACTCCACAAATCCTGAGTGTCGCATGCTACGCAGTCCGCTATGGCGCGCAAAGGCACAGCAACGCACAATGGCTGTGCCAAACTCGCACAAGCATGGACCCATGAATCCCAATACGCTGACCGACCAGCTGAGCCTGTTTCTCGATGTGCTGGAAAGCGGCAGCTTTTCCGCCGCTGCGCGCCGCCATCCGTTAACCCCCTCGGCAGTGGCGCGGCGTATCGACAGTTTGGAGAACGCTGTCGGCAGCCGCCTGTTCCAGCGCAGCACCCATGCCGTGGTCCCTACCCCGGCCGGACTGGCCTTTGCCGAGCGGGCGCGACGGATTGTCGGCGAGTTGCAACTGGCGCGCGCCGAAGCCGTGTCCCTGAGTCATGCGCCCGAAGGCCTGATCCGCGTGGATGCACCGGCGGCGTTCGGGCGACGGCACTTGGCGCCCGTGATTGCGGATTTCCTGCTGGTGTACCCAGGGCTGGATGTACAGCTGCATTTGATCGACAGTTTTGTCGATATGCAGGGCGCGCACCTGGGCAAGGTCGACCTGGTGCTGCGCGCCGGGCATATTGCCGACACGCGTCTTATCGCCACGCCGCTCGCCAGTATCGTGCGCATTGCCTGCGCCAGCCCGGCTTACCTGAAAAGCCGAGGCACGCCAACGCACCCGCGGGAATTGAGCGAGCACGACGGCCTGGACTGGGACGGGTTGGCGCCGATGTTCGCCTGGCGCTTCGAACTGGACGGGCGCCGTGCCATCTATCGCCCTCGTCGTATCCGCATGAGTGCCAACAATGCCGAGGCCCTGCTCTCCGGCGCCCTGGCAGGGCTGGGCATTGCGCACCTGCCTACGTGGCTGGCCAGCGAATACCTGGTGCGCGGTGAACTCTTGCCACTGTTTTGTGAAAGCGGCTTGCCGAACCCGGAAACCGCCGGTATCTACGCGCTACGCCTGGAACAAAAGCCCAATGCACGCAGCCGGTTGCTGCTGGAATACCTGAAGTCCCGTTTCAGCCCGGTGCCGCCCTGGGATCTGGCATTGCAAAGCGGCCTGGTCTGACCCTGCGCGCAGAATTACCTGGCGCATTAAAGATTTGCCCGCTAGATTCCCGTCATACCGGCTTTTCGAGGCACTGCCATGAGCAAAAATCCAACCCCCTGTGAATCCTTGATGCTGGATAACCAGCTGTGTTTCGCATTGCACTCCACCTCGCTGCTGATGACCAAGGCATACAAACCTCTCCTTCAAGCCCTCGGCCTGACCTATCCGCAGTACCTGGCCATGATGGTGTTGTGGGAAGAAGACGGTTTGACCGTAGGTGAAATCAGCAGCCGCCTGCTCACCGATCCTGGCTCCCTGACGCCTTTGCTCAAGCGCCTGGAAGCCGAAGGCCTGTTGAGCCGCACCCGCAGCCGCGAAGATGAGCGCGTGGTGGTGGTGGAGTTGACCGCCGCCGGGCGGGCGCTGCAGGACAAGGCCATGGGGATCCCGCAGTGCATTCTGGGCGCCAGCGGGATGAAACTGGAGCAGTTACGCAAGCTGCAGGCGGATTTGATTGCTTTGCGCGGCAACCTGCAGAGCGCAATTTAAAGAAGCAAGATACTGAACCTGTAGGAGCGAGCTTGCTCGCGAAAAACGTCAACGATAACGCGTGCTTCCTGAATGAACGCGGTGCCTGTGAGTTTTTCGCGAGCAAGCTCGCTCCTACAAAAAAGCCTTAACTGACTGGCATTAGAATTTGCCCCATCCGCATTGTTTTCCCGTCGCCTGAAAAATATTTGTGAATTTATATTGCGCACTAAACATTAGCGCTATACATTCGCTTCACCAACTACTTAGCGCACAAACATTTAGCGCAAATAATCAGAGGACGACACCATGCAAACGCTCTATACCGCAGTAGCCACCGCCACCGGCGGCCGTGATGGTCGCGCTGTCTCCAGCGACAACATCCTCGACGTCAAACTCTCTACGCCCAAGGAATTGGGCGGTGCCGGCGGCCAGGCCACCAATCCCGAGCAACTGTTCGCCGCCGGTTACTCGGCCTGCTTTATCGGCGCACTGAAATTCGTCGCCAGCCAGACCAAACGCAAAATCCCGGATGACGCTTCGATCACCGCCCACGTTGGCATCGGCCAGATCCCCGGCGGCTTCGGCCTGGACATCGACCTGCACATCAGCCTGCCGGGCCTGGCCCAGGATGACGCGCAAACGCTGGTCGACGCCGCTCACCAAGTCTGCCCGTACTCCAATGCCACTCGCGGCAACGTTGATGTGCGTCTGCACGTAACCGTTTAATCACTGCGGCCCTGATCGGAAAGGGTTCCGGGACAACTGGACCAGCCAGCGCGCCGAGCGCTACACCCGCAACCTGGACCAGGCCGGTGTAAACACTGCACGCATAAAAAAGCCCGACGTATAGTCGGGCTTTTTCGTTCGTATCGCGGCGCAGGAATTACTTCTTGGCGCGACCTTTGTACGAACCACCTTCACGGGTGTCGATCTCGATCAGGTCGTCGATTTCGATGAAATCGGCCACTTGCAGTTCGGTACCGTTGCTCAGCTTGGCAGGCTTCATCACCTTGCCGGAAGTGTCACCGCGAGCGGAACCTTCGGTGTAGGCAACTTTACGCACGATAGTGGTCGGCAGCTCTACGGAAACCAGGCGCTCTTCGAAGAAAATAGCTTCGCAGACGTCTTCCATGCCTTCTTCGATGAACGGCAGAACGGCTTCGATATCTTCAGCGTTCAGCTCGTACATGGTGTAGTCGGTGGTGTCCATGAACGTGTAGGTGTCGCCGCTGATGAAGGACAGGGTCGCTTCCTTGCGGTCGAGGATCACGTCGTCCAGTTTGTCATCGGCGCTGTAGACGATCTCGGTCTTGTAACCGGTCAGCAGGTTCTTCAGCTTGGTCTTCATGATGGCGCTGTTACGACCGGACTTGGTGAACTCAGCTTTCTGAACCAGCCAAGGGTCGTTTTCGAGACGGATCACTGTACCGGGTTTCAGTTCTTTACCAGTTTTCATTGCATATATCCGAAATTTGGATGGGATTTACAAAAATCAAGGTGGCGTATCATATCCAACTTTCATAAAACTGTACCAGCGCCGTCGCAAGATCGGCCTGCAAGGCCTGTTCCAGACACCAGTTCTGCGCATGTCCGTTGAGTTCCGGCCAGTGCTCCTGCAGGCTTTTCCACGGCTGGGCCATATCGCCCTCGGTGTTCCAGGCTTGCCACAGTGCAACCAGCGCCGCCTTGGCCGCCGGCGACAAGGCGGCGGTGTACAGCTCGAGAAAGGCATCGAGCTTGTCCAGGTGGATGTCCTCGTCCTGACGATAGATGTGCCACAGCAACGGGCGCCCGGCCCACTGGGCGCGCACGAACGAATCCTCGCCACGCACGGCATTCAGCTCACAGCACCACAACAATTGGTCGTACTGCGCCTGGCGCACGAACGGCAGCACCTGCACGGTCAACGCCCCGCGCTGATGAATCGCCCCCGCCGTCAGCCCCTCCTCGCCCAGCCAGCGTTGCACATCGCCCAGGATGCGCCCTTCCGGCACCAACAGATGAGTGGCACGCCCGTCTGTCGACAACAGGTCCAGCCAGCCGCCCAGCCCGGCGTTTTCGTAGGCGAACAGCGAGATCAGCCGCGCATCGGCTACCGGAAACACGCCCAGGGTCTGCAGGAATTGGCGCTGCGCATGGGTGTCCTGCTGAAAAGCCTGACGCTGCTGCAGCAACCCTGCTTCACGCAACAGCCCGCCAGTGCCTGGGCGAAAGCCAGGAAAAAAGAAGTACTTCTGCACACCCTTGAACTTCACCGACGGCAGGCGGTGACAGCCCACCACCCAGTCCTCGGCACTCAGGTAATCCAGGTTCATCCACAACGGCGTGCGCGCGCGCGCGGCCATGGCTTCCATGTAGTCAGCCGGCAGTTGGCACGCGAACGCTGCAACCACCACATCGGCCGCCGGGGTTGGCGCCCATTCGCTCGGCCAGTGGCGCACATCGACGCCCTCTTGCCACTGCTGCTCCAGGCTGACATCGATCTGCGGACACATGCGTTCAAAGGCGCGCAGGTCATCGACCCACAAGCGCACAGCGCACGCGTGCTCGGCGACCAATTGCCGGGCCAGTCGCCAGGTCACGCCAATGTCGCCGTAGTTGTCGACGACGCTGCAAAAAATATCCCAGCGGGCTTTCATTCCGGGCTCCAGTGCTCAAAGGCTCGATTGTCCGCATAAATGCGCCGATGCAGAAGGCTTGATCACGATTATTCTGCACAGTGGCTGTGCGACAATCGCCAACTTGCCGTCAATGCTCGCCAGGAGGCCACCATGTCCGACCGTCCGATGTCGCTGTTCAAACTGTGCATCGCCATTGCCGCAGGCGTGTGGCTGGGGTTTATCGCCATCGCGCTGACCACCTGGCTGGCCTCGCGCTACCTGTTCCCGCAGAGCCTGGCGCCGGTGGCCCAGGCCGTTCAACAGTTGGGCAAACCGCCTGCGGCTGCACCGGAGCCGCCCAACCGTATGTTTGAGCAGTACCAGCAGAACCTGCAAAAGCAGGAGCAGCAGCAAACCCTGGAGCAGGCGCGAAACAATGCGCGCAATTTGTCCAACCCCAAATGCCAGTTCTGGCTGCAACAGGACCAGAACGCCCCCAACGAAAAAAGCCGGGCAAATGTCCTGCAATTCTGCGAATGATCAAGCACAGCCATGAATAAACACGCCGTCCTTCAATTGATTCTGGAAAAGCTGACAGTCGACCTCGATGTCCTCCAACGCGCCGCGCAGAGCGCTTACGAGACGGCGACCCACGAAGAAAACATCGCCGAGAACAAATACGACACCCTAGGCCTTGAGGCCTCGTACCTGGCGACCGGACAAGCCAGGCGAGTCGAGCAAATCAGGCAATCCCTGGTGCTGTGCCAGAATCTGCAGCTGCGTGCCTACGATGATCAGCGCGGGATAGAACTCGGCACCCTGGTCGGCCTGGAAGACGAGGACGGTCGCCAGCAGTGGCTGTTCCTGGCGCCGGATGCGGCGGGGTTGAAGGTGGATGTGGTCGGGCAAGCCGTCACCGTCATCACCCCGCGCGCTCCGTTGGGCAAGAGCCTGCTGGGCAAGTGCATCGATGACGAGGTGGAGATTCTGGTGGCGGGCGCCCGGCAACACTTCACCGTGACCGAGGCCCGCTGAGCCACTTTAGTGAACCGGCAGTTCGACGCCGTCGAACAGCGCTTCCAGTTCCTGCTTGTTGTGGCACTGGATCGCCTTGGCCATCACTTCGCGGGTCAGGTGCGGTGCGAATTTTTCGATGAAGTCGCACATGAAACCGCGCAGGAACGTGCCACGACGGAAACCGATCTTGGTCACGCTGGATTCGAACAGCTCGCTGGCATCGAGCACCACCAGGTCTTTATCGAGCTGGGTGTCGACGGCCATCTTGGCGACGATGCCCACGCCCAGGCCCAGGCGCACGTAAGTCTTGATCACATCGGCGTCGGCTGCGGTAAACACCACCTTCGGGGTAAGACCGCGGTGGCTGAAGGCTTCGTCGAGCTTGGAACGCCCGGTGAAACCGAACACGTAGGTCACGATCGGGTATTCGGCCAAGGCTTCCAGGGTCAGCTTCGGCAACTTGGCCAAAGGGTGTCCCTGCGGCACCACCACGCAACGGTTCCAGCGGTAGCACGGCATCATGACCAGGTCACCGAACAGCTCCAGGGCCTCGGTGGCGATAGCGAAATCGACGGTGCCGTCAGCGGCCATCTCGGCGATCTGCATCGGCGAGCCCTGGTGCATGTGCAACGCCACGTCGGGGTATTGCTTGATAAAATCGCGGATCACCGGCGGCAAGGCGTAGCGTGCCTGGGTGTGGGTGGTGGCGATCGACAGGGTGCCCTTCTTCTCGTTGGAGAATTCCTGGGCGATCTGCTTGATGCTCTCGACCTTGCGCAGGATCTCGCCGGCCGTGGTGATGATGCGCTCGCCCGCCGGCGTGACGCGGGTCAAGTGCTTGCCGCTGCGCGCGAATACTTCGACGCCCAGCTCGTCTTCGAGCAGGCGGATCTGCTTGCTGATACCGGGTTGCGACGTGTAGAGGCTTTGAGCGGTAGCGGAAACGTTGAGGTCGTGGTGCGCCACTTCCCAGATGTAGCGCAGTTGTTGAAGCTTCATATGAATCCCTCAAAGCAGATAGACGCCACGGGTATCAGCGACGGTATATAACTATATTAAAGGTAAGATATATAAATCTAGAACTTTTTATCGTTTTCTACCGATCGCTCTCATCACTGTGCCGACGTTGCAGCGACGGCACCAGGTAAACCGGCACACTCGCCACTTGCACCAGGCGCGCTGCGGTACGCCCGAGCGGCGTGGCCGCCGCGCTGGCATGGCTATGACTGCCGACGATCAACAGGTCGACGCAAAGTTTATGCAGTTGGTCGAGAATCACCTCGCACGGGTCCCCCTGGATCACCCGCACCGAACGAATCAACTTCAGGTCCTGCTCCCCGTCCCCCAGTTCCTCGCGAAAGCTGTCGAGCACCCGTTGCTCGATCGTCGCCATGACCGTGGTCAGCCCCTGGCGCTGCCATTCGCTGAGGGCCTTTTCATCAAGGTAGCTCTGCAACACCGATTCAGCGAACAGCCCGATGGGCTCCACCACATGAATCACATATAAATCGGCCTTGAACGTTCGCGCCAACGCCAGGGCATGTTGCATGACATACGGCGCATACAGGCCAAGATCCGTGGCGTACAGCATCGAACGAATCATAGAACCCCCTGGGTTGCCAGGCTGGCGGAGATCAAATGAGCTTAGCAGCGCCTCGAGCAGTGCGGCTCAGCTCTCGCTCTGGATTTTCAACTCATTACTGATGCCATGGGGCACATGCCCGGTGGCCACGACCTCCCTGGCGCGCTCACAATGGCCGACCTGGTCATCGAAGAACACATCGGCGGCGAAGGCTTCCAGGAACGCGGATTTATCCAGGCCACCCAGGAACAGCGATTCATCCAGGCGGATATCCCATTCGCGCAAGGTGCGAATGACCCGTTCGTGGGACGGCGCCGAGCGCGCGGTGACCAGTGCCGTGCGAATCGGGCATGCCTCGTCGGCGAACTCACGCTGCAACAGGTTGAGCGCCGCCAGGAAGCCCTTGAACGGGCCGCCGTGCAACGGCTCGCGCGCCGACTCTCGTTCGCTGGCCTGGAACGCTTCCAACCCGCCGGCCTGATAGATGCGCTCCGAGGCGTCGGAGAACAGCACCGCGTCGCCATCGAAGGCGATCCGCAGTTCCTCGCTTGATGCCCGGTGCGGGCCACCCGACAGGATCGTCGCCGCGGCAAAACCGGCGTCGAGCGCACTGCGCACATCTTCTGCATGGGTCGACAGAAAAAGATGGCAACCAAAGGCGGCCAAATACGGATAGGGACTACGCCCTCCAACGAAAGCGGCGCGGGAAATGTCCAGGCCGTAATGCTGAATCGAGTTGAACACACGCAGGCCGGTATCGGCGCTGTTGCGCGACACCAATACCACCTCGACGCGGGCGCGCCCGAGGCTGGCGTTGAGGCTCAGCAGTTTCTTGACCAGCGGGAACGCGTCGCCGGGTTCAAGGATTTCCTCCTCGTGCTCGATCTGGTATTGGCGATACGGCTCCACCCCTTCGGCGAGATAGACCTTGTGGCTCTCGCTCAAATCGAACAAGGCCCGCGATGAAATCGCCAGCACCAGTTTGTCGCTCAATCCCTTCACCATGTCAGTGCCCCCGAATCAGCGATTGTGCCGATCAATAAAACTCAAGGCCTGGTAAAGCGCCTGCATGCGCGGCAATTCACAGCCGGCCGCTTTGGCGGCGGCCAATGGTCGCGCATAGATGGCCGCCAGTTCCAGCGCACGCTTGTGCACGTGATCGTGATACATGCTGGGCAGGTAGTCGTCCATGGTTTCAGTCATGGCAAACATCTGCCCGGCGTAGCTCGCGGCAATGTCATGGCCACAGGCGTGAGCGCCCTGCACCACTTCGGCCATCAGCGCCTGAATCAGCGCACGGCTGGATTCATCCGCCATCAGCGCGCGGGTCCCGGTGCCGAGCAAAACCGAGAGGCCGTTGAACGGCACATTCCACACCAGTTTATGCCAGCGGGCCTGGTGCACGCTGGTCATGGCCTGGGACTCGATACCCGCTTGATGAAACAGCCCGGCCCCTTCTTCGACAATCGCCTGCTGCCGCGCTTCATCGTTGGCCGCGGTGCCGCTGTGATAGCCCAGGTTGACCCGCCCCAGCGCCTGATGCTCGACGACGCCCGGCGCGGCGCGATGCACGCCGATGTAACACAGGCCGCCGAGCAAGTGCAGCGACGGCGGCAGGTGTTCACGCAGGCTGTCCTCGACATCCAGGCCGTTTTGCAACAGCACCACCTTGGCATCCGGCGCCGCAACCTGGGCTATGGTCGGGGCCAGGTCGGCATTGCCGGTGGATTTGGTACCCACCAGCAGCCAATCGCACGGCGGCATATCCGCAGCGTTCGCATACGCCTGCACCGGATGCAGGTGCAGGTTGCCATGCACGCTGCTGTTGAGGCGCAGACCCTGCTTGCTGACCACTGCGTATTCGCTGCGCAGCAGAAAATGCACGTCGAACCCGGCACGCGCCAGCATCAGGCCATAAAACCCGCCAATGGCGCCGGTGCCAATGATGCCGATGCGTGGCGAAGGGTGTGCAGTGGCGGTCATGGCAAATCCTCTGGGGTACGGGTCAGTGCGTGGTTTACCGCGTCGGTCAGGTCTGGTTGCGTAAGACGTGTCTGTAATTGCCCGAGGAATTGACCCTCGCACACCAGGAACAACGCGGGCAAATGAAAGATCTGGTAACGTTCGACCGCGCCACCGTTGTGCCCGGCATCCACCCAGCACAGTCGGTCCACCGGCAAGCGCCAGCCCGGCAACTGCTGGCGCGCCCAGCGGCAACTGGAACAACCGACACTGGTAAACACTACCAGCGAACACCCGGGCAATCCCAGCAGTTGCTGGTCGATATCCAGGTCGGTCAATTCCAGTTCTTTCACTATACTGCTGCCACTGCCGTCCATTGGACGGTGTTCGGAGTCCGTGTACATGGGTCGTTTTTTACCTCACCCTGATGATGTCGCTGTCGAGTTGATCCAACGTCCGTCTCCCCCCTTGCCCCGCCAACGCCTGCGCACTATCGGCCGCGGCGGCATCGCCTGCAACTGGCCGCGTGCCTGGCGCCCCGGCACCGCGGTCGACCTGTCGATCCCCTCCCTGGGCGCCACCGCGCGCTATCCGGGCTATGTCGCGTGGTGCCGCAAAGGGCAAGCCGGCTATCGCATCGGCATCAGTTTTACCGATGAACATGCCCTGTTCGGCGCGCGCATGGGTGAGCAAGTGTGCCAGATCGAGCGCTACTGCCGCCTGCACGAAACCGCCGAGCTCACGGCCCAGCAACTCGAAGCCCTCGCCCACGATTGGGTGTCGCGCCACGCCGGCGAGTTCTCCCACGCGGCCGTTATGCAGCCAGCGCTGGATTAAAGCGGCCTTTGCCCATTGTCGCGGGCCCGCATTACGCGCTAAGGTTCCTCCCCCCTGCATCCAAATCATGCTGTGCTCCGCCGCACGGGGATGGCTGGCGGCCGGCACCCGTGACCCTGACGAGTAACACGATGGCTGATTTACCGATCAATGACCTTAACGTTGAATCCAACGAGACCCTGATCACGCCCGATCAGCTCAAGCGCGAAATTCCCCTGAGCGACGCTGCCCTGCAGACCGTCACCAAGGGTCGCGAAGTCATCCGTGACATTCTCGACGGCACTGACCACCGCCTCTTC
>Ga0105246_10000957_pt1 | contig 16527 bp, 11 predicted proteins | sample KBSM64metaG_FD_99694 | JGI IMG/M metagenome (GOLD analysis project Ga0105246, IMG submission 99694) | Miscanthus rhizosphere microbial communities from Kellogg Biological Station, Michigan, USA - KBS M6-4 metaG | ecosystem: Host-associated > Plants > Roots > Rhizosphere > Soil | place...
CGGGTTGGGAATTCTGTCCTGATTCCAGTCGTTGTTTCCATCGGATGCAGGGCACCCGAGCAGAGTCCGGACATAGCCGCGAGAGTCCCGGACGCGGTTGCCAGGCGTCCGAAGGACCACCCGCTGACCTCATCATCGCAAGGGAGCACGCATGGCAACCCGTGCCGTCGCCCGTCGTAAGTCCGCCACCGGCGAGACGGCCGACGCGGCAAGCAGTGTTCGCGCCCACGCCGGCGAGATCGCCGACCGTGACCTGGTCGGCATGTACCTCGACGAGATCGCGCGCACACCGCTGCTCGACGCCGCCAAGGAGGTCGAGCTGTCCCAGATCATCGAGGCGGGTGTGTTCGCGCGACAGGTTCTCGACGGGTACGAGGAATCCAAGGCCGAGGCCACCCGCGAGGAGCTCGAGGCCCTCGTGGCGGACGCCGAGCGCGCCAAGGACATCTTCATCCGCTCCAACCTCCGCCTGGTCGTGGCCGTGGCGCGCCGTTACCCCCGTAGCGGTCTGCCCCTGCTCGACCTGATCCAGGAGGGCAACGCCGGTCTGGTGCGCGCGGTCGAGAAGTTCGACTACCGCAAGGGCTTCAAGTTCTCGACGTACGCGACCTGGTGGATCCGTCAGGCGATCACCCGCTCGATAGCGGACCAGTCGCGCACCATCCGCCTGCCCGTCCACCTGGTGGAGGAGCTGGGCCGGATCCGCCGTGTGCAGCGCGAGTTCAACCGCGAGCACGGCCGCGACCCGGAGCCCGCGGAGATCGCCGCCGAGCTCGGCTCGAACCCGGACCGCGTGATCGACGTCCTGGACTGGGCCCGCGACCCGGTCTCACTGAACATGGCGGTGGACGACCAGGGCGAGACCCAGTTCGGCGACCTGCTCGAGGACACCTCCGCGGTCTCCCCCGAGCAGTCCGTCCTCACCCTGCTCCGCAGCGAGGAACTCGACCACCTCATCGGCCGCCTCGACCCGCGCACGGCGTCCATCATCAAGATGCGCTACGGCATCGACGACGGCCGCGAGCGCACCCTGACGGAGGTCGGCAAGGAGCACGGTCTGACCCGCGAGCGGATCCGGCAGATCGAGAAGCACGCCCTGCTGGAGCTGAAGAAGCTGGCACGCGACACGGGCTTCGAGGCTGCGGCCTGACGAGTGGTCACGGGGGCGCGTACGGCACCCGGTGAGTGCTGGGTGGCGTACGACGCCCGTGGCCGCGCACGCCGGGTGGCGAAAGACCGCGCAAACATGGCGGTTCAACGCCGCTTCAACCCTCAGAACGCAGGGAACAAGACTTCAGGGCGCATGAGTTCGGCATCATCCGCCCCCTGAACGACCGGACCACTGCAACCACTGGACCAAGTCCCGACGCACATCCCCCCCGGCGGCGGGACTCTCCCTGAGCCGGGCTTCGGCGCCCCTCCCCCCGGGCGCCGGGGCCCGGTTCTCTTTCGGGGGCGTGCTGGGATCTCGCCGGACACACATGACGGCGGGCCACCCCAGACCTGAACACTGGGGTGGCCCGCCGTCATGTGTGCCACAGCAGCGGCATGGCGTCTCTGACTCGCCCGGAGGTCTGAGCGTTGCTCAGGACGGGTGGCCAATCGTCTTCGTGCCCTGGTGCCGAACGGCAGGAGCCGTCAGCCCGCGTGGCACGTCCCTCCGGACGCTGGTCAAACGGGCCGTGCGACCCGATTGAGGAGGGTGCCCGACGTCGCCTGGGCGCCGGACATGCGCGTGACACTCTGCCATATGATCGTCACGTTTCGCTAACCCACCCAAGGTGAGACGCCCCCTGGCCCCGCCACGCTGGGGAATTTCGCGACGCTGCGGGGGTTTCCGTGGGGGAGCTTGTGTGCTTCGTCTGCGGGTTCGTCGTGGCTGGTCGCTCCCCCGCTGGCGTCAGCCACCCGCCGCCCGCATCAATCGGCCGCCCAACTCCCTTACTCTTTCAGCCAGTTCGGCCGGTTCCCGTACCGTGAACTCGTAGCCCAGTAGGGCCAGTCGTACCGCCAGCCAGTCGACCGCGTCGCTCGTCCGGCCCCGCAGGCGGCAGGTGTGCTCGTCGATCGGTTCCGGTGTGCCCAGCCAGGACGGGACGCGGGTCGCGACCGTTTCCGCGGGGGCCGTGAAGGTGACCTCGAAGTCGTACGACTCCTGGTGTCGTTGCATCGAGCGGCGCAGGTACTCCGCCGCGCTTCCTGTCGGCAGCTCCCGCGGGGTGAACCGTGCGCCGGTTGCGAAGGGATCGCTCACCCGGTCGACGCGGAACGTGCGCCAGTCGGCGCGGTCGAGGTCGTACGCGACGAGGTACCAGCGGCGGCCGGTCGAGACGAGGCGGTACGGCTCCGTCAGGCGTCGTGACTCGGTGCCGTCGCCGGCGCGGTAGGCGAAGCGCAGGCGCTCGTGCCCGGCCACCGTGGACGCCATGACCGTCAGCGTCTCGGGCGCGATGCTCGCCCCGTCCCCGCTGGTCAGCGGCGTGGTTGCGGCCTGGAGCGTGGAGACGCGGTGGCGCAGGCGGGAGGGCAGCACCTGTTCCAGCTTGGCCAGGGCCCGTACGGACGCCTCGTCCACGCCCTCCAGGGCGTGCCCGGCACCCGCCCGCAGGCCGACCGCGATCGCCACGGCCTCCTCGTCGTCGAGGACGAGCGGCGGCATCGCCTTGCCCGCGACCAGCCGGTAGCCGCCCTCGGCACCCAGGGTCGCCTGTACCGGATAGCCGAGCTCGCGCAGCCGGTCGATGTCCCGCCGGACCGTGCGCCGCGACACGCCCAGCCGGTCGGCGAGCTCGCCGCCGGGCCATTCGCGGGGAGTCTGGAGGAGGGAGAGGAGTTGGAGGAGTCGCGCCGGGGTGTCCGTCGTCATGGTGAGAGCATGCCGCAGAAGTAGGACATGATCTGACCTAATAGGGGTCTAGCTTCGAGGTATGACCTCCACCGAGATCCCATCCGTTTCCGTCGGCACCCAGGGTGCCCGGCCCGCCGCGGGCGACCGCAGGCGCTGGTTCGCCCTTGCCATCGTGATGACCGCGGCCTTCATGGACCTCGTCGACGTCACGATCGTCAACATCGCGATCCCGTCGATACAGCGGGACGCCGGCGCCTCTGTCAGCCAGATCCAGTGGATCACCGCCGGTTACGCGCTCGCCTTCGCCGCGGGACTGATCACCGGCGGACGCCTCGGCGACATCCACGGCCGCAAGCGGCTGTTCCTCGTCGGCATCGGCGGCTTCACCCTCGCCTCCGCGCTGTGCGGCTTCGCCGCGAACCCGGAGATGCTCGTCGCCTCCCGGATCCTGCAGGGCGGTATGGCGGCGATGATGGTGCCGCAGGTCCTGTCGATCGTGCACGCCACCTTCCCGGCGCACGAGCGGGGCAAGGTGTTCGGGCTGTTCGGCGCGGTCGTGGGGCTCGGGGCCGTCTCTGGTCCGCTGCTCGGCGCGCTGCTGACGGAGTGGAACCTGTGGGGTCTTCAGTGGCGGCCCATCTTCCTCATCAATCTCCCGGTCGGCATCGCGGGCCTGGTCCTCGGCAGCCGCTTCATCACCGAGTCGAAGGCACCGCGGGCGCTGAAGCTGGACCTGGTCGGGGTCGCCCTCGTCACCCTCGGTCTGACGATGCTGCTCTACCCGCTCACTCGCGGTCGTGAGCTGGGCTGGCCGCTGTGGGGGTACCTCTCGATGGCCGGTGCGCTGGCCGTCTTCGCGGTGCTGGTGGCGTACGAGAGGCGCAAGGCCGTACGGGACGGATCTCCGCTGGTGGAGCTCTCGCTGTTCCGGGTGAAGAGCTTCGCGGCCGGTATCGCCGTGCAGACCGTGTTCGGGATCGCGCTCGGGGTGTTTTTCCTGGTGTGGACGCTGTACATGCAGACCGGCCTGGGCTGGAGCCCGCTGCGGGCGGGTCTGACCGGTGTGCCGTTCTCGATCTCCGTCTCCACGGCGGCCGGCCTGTCCGTGCAGACGCTGGTGCCGCGCTTCGGCCGCAAGGTGCTCCAGGCGGGCGCGCTGCTCATGGCCGTGGGCGTCCTGCTCTACATCTGGGAGTCCCACCGCTACGGCCTCGCCATCACCTCCTGGCAGATGGCGCTGCCCCTGATCGTGATGGGCGTGGGCATGGGCCTGATCGTCGCCCCGCTGACCGACGCGGTGCTGTCGGACGTGCCGCGCGAGCACGCCGGCTCGGCGTCGGGGCTCATCAACACCGTGCAGCAGATGGGGAACGCGCTGGGGCTCGGGCTGGTCTCGGTGGTGTTCTTCGGGGAGATCGGCGACCGGCTGACGCGGTCCGAGGTGGGTCCGGCATTCGTCAACGCCTTCCAGCATGCGCTGGGGTGGGTCGCCGCGGTGATGGGGGTGATCTTCGTGCTGATGTTCGCGCTGCCGGTACGGGCGAGTGCGCAGGCCGCGGAGGAGGGCGCCGATGAAGGACGCCCGGAGCATGCGCAGGATGAGCTCGCGGGCCAGGAGGAGCTTGTTCCTGTCCGCTGAACCACCACCTGCCCCGAGCTGGTATCGGGGCAGGTGGTTGTGTTTTGTGCCACACTTGTCTATCCTGCGCGGGCGACCGGTCCGCGTGTCGTAGAAACCGGGAGCAACGGGGCGTCATGGCATCGAGGAATCAGGCCACTCCATCCGAGGCGGCAGCGTCGGAAACGGCCATGTCCAGCTGGCTTCCGGACCTCTCGGGGCTCTCCCTCGGAGAGCTCAGCAGCCTGGACAGCGTGGTTCTGGAATCCTCCGTCAAGCATCTGAGGCGCTGCGTCAACCAACCGCTTTCCACCATCGGTGGCAGCAGCGGCAGCTAGTTGCCGCCCGGGCCTGCAGGAGTCCCCGTAAGAATTGGCAACACAGTCTCCGTGCAGGGTCTGACCGGTTAAATTTCACGGCACGTCACCCTCCCGGCCGGGAACGAGGAAATCGTGCCGATGCACCATCACCAGCTGTCCGTGTCCGTGCTGCGGTCCCTGCTGGCCACCACCGAGGACGACAGGGCGGTCGCCGCGCTCCTGGACGTGGAGTACAGCCGTCGGCTGCTGCTCATGCGCGGAATCCTGGACTCCTGTGCCGGCACCCCCGAGGCCGAGGCCGCCCGGGTCGCGGAGGCGTGGCGGCTGCTGGAGAGCGCCGAGAAGCGGGCCCCCGAGGCCGTTCGCGCCGTACTGCTCGATCCGCAGGTCGGCCTGTGGGCGGCCGCCCTGTTCCGGCGGCTGTCCCGGGCCGAGCGGGACGAGAGCGCACAGGACGTGCCGCTGTGGGTGGAACTGGGTTTCCTCGCCCAGTTCGCGGCCACCGTGTCGATCATGGCGGGCGCCCCCTTCCGGGTCCGGGTCCCGGTGCAGGAGGGGACCGTTTTCCTGCCGTGCCTGGGGCGTGCGCGCCTGGACACCGCCGAGCGCTGGGGGACCGCCGAGGTGCGGGCGCAGGACGGCGCGGTGAGCATCGTCGGGGGCGGTACGGCGGTGATCCTGCCGGAGGATCCCGAGCGCGACGCTCCCGGCTGGGAGGGGCTGCGCCGGCTGCGCGCCACCGCCGAAGGCCTGACCCTCACGCTCGCGATCGACGACCTCGGCCCCTACCCGGCGGTGACCGGGCTGGCCGCCTCGCGGCGGCTGGCACCCGAGGGGTTCGCCGACTGGCAGCGCTGGATCTCCGCCATGTGGCCCCTTCTGGTGGCCGACCACCGGGCCGACGCCCGTGCGCTCTCCGCCGGACTGCTGTCCCTCGTCCCGCTGCCCCACCGGGAACGCCTGCGCGGTCGCACCGCCTCGTCCAGCGACGCCTTCGGCTGCGTACTCCTGACCGAGCCGGACGAGGACACGGCGGTGCTGCCGGCCCAGCTCGGCGTGGCCCTCATCCATGAGTTCCGGCACACCCTGCTCAACGGCCTCATCTTCCTCGCCCCGCTCTTCGAGGACTGCGGCGACCTGTTCTACGCCCCCTGGCGCGACGATCCACGTCCGCTGGGCGGGCTGGTGCACGGGGCATACGCCTTTTCGGGGGTCGCACGCTACTGGCGTGCGCGAGGGGAGGAGGGCCTCGCGGGCTTCGAGTTCGCGCTGTTGCGGGACGCCCTGGACCAGGTGCTCACCACCCTGCGGGACCACCCCCTGCTGACCCCGCTCGGGCGCCGGCTCTGCGAGGCGCTCACGGAGCAGACCGCGCCCTGGCGCGCGGAGTCGGTAGGGCAGCACGAGGTGAACCTCGCCCGGCTGGCGTCCGCCCACCACCACGCCACCTGGCGCGCCCACCACCTGCACACCCCGAAGGCGTATGCGCAGGCGCTGGCGCAGGCATGGCAGCACGGCCACCGGGCTCACGTCGACGGTTCGGGCACTCCACTGGGGCCGGAGCCGGAGCCCGAACTGCGCACGGACCCCGGCGCCTGCCGGCTCGACACCCTGGCGCTGCTGGCCCGCCTGAGCCTCGTCGACCCCGCGGAGTACGCGAGACTGCTCGCCGACGACGACCCCGCCGCCCAGGTGCCCGGCGCCGCCTCGGCCGATCTGGCACTGGTGGCGGGCGACGCGAAGACCGCGGTCAAGCTCTACGCCGAGGAGCTGGCCGTCACCGGCGCCAGACCCGCCGCCTGGGCCGGCCTCGGCCTGGCGTTGACCGAGACGGGTGAGGAGGCCGCCGGGGCCGCCCTGACCAGCCGCCCCGAACTGGCCGTAGCCGTAAGCCGTTTGTTGCCGGAACCACCGGATCCGGTGGCGCTGGCGCAATGGCTGGCGCCCCGTTAGGGGACCAGCCACGACGCAGCCGCAGACGACCGACGGCCAAGACCCTGTTACAACGGCATGGGGTCGATGTCGCAGTCGGCCCGATGCTCCCAGTCGGCGGCCAGCCGCACCGCAGGGTGGCTGCTGCCGAGTTTGCGGCTGAGGCGTTCGTGGGTGTCGGTGTGGAGGGTGGCCGCTTCGTCGGTGTCGCCGAGAGCACGCAGGTCCATGGCGAGGTTGGCGGCGCAGGCCAGGGTGGAGGGGTGGTCGTCGTCGAAGACCTCGCGGGAACGGCGGAGGGTTTCGGTGTCCAGTTCGCGGGCGGTGGCGGGGTCGCCGAGGGCGTAGTGGTCGCTGGCGAGGTTGGTGCGGCACACCAGGGTCGACGGATGCATGTCGCCCAGGGTCGCCGTGAACTCCTCCAGCACCAGTGAGTTGATGTACTGCGAGGCCGCCGCGTTGCCCAGCAGCCGGTAGGTGATCGCCAGGTTCAGCGCGGCCGACAGGGCGTGCGGATGGTGTTTGCCGTACGTCTTCTCGTACTGCTCGCAGATCTCGGTGCCCAGCCGCAGCGCCTCCGGAAGGTCGCCGCTGTGCCGCAGATGCACCGACAACTCCAGGGTGGCGGCCATGGATTCCGGGTTGTCGGGGCCGTACCGGTGGATGAGGTCGGTGCGGGCCTGCTCGGCCGTCTCCATCGCCTCCTGATGCTCGCCGGCCTTGCGCAGGGCCACCGCGAGGTGCCGGTAGCAGGAGAGACTGAACGGATTGCTGCTGCCGAGCAGGGAACTGGACCGCTCGACGATCTCTCGGTGGTAGGTCAGGGCGACGGCGTAGTCGCCCAGTTCGCGGGTGTCGAGGATGAAACCGAGCCAGCTGAGCAGCGAGGCCACATGGTCCTGGCCGTAGATCTCGGTGAAGCTGTTCCAGGTCTGCTGGTCGACCTCGCCGGCGCGGGCGAAGTCGCCGACGAGGCGGAGGCTGACGCCGAGGTTGTGGGCGGCGCGCAGGGTCTCCGGGTCATCGGGCCCCAGCAGCCGCAGATATTGCTGGTGGACGGATTCCGAGAGGGTGAGGGCCTCGCTGAAGGCGCCGCGTACGCGGTGGTCGATGGCGACGTTGCCGAGCGCGTCGGCGGTGTCCTGGGCGTCGGAGCCCATGGTGCGCCGATAGGCCTCCAGGGTGGCCGAGTTGAGCTCGGCGGCCTCCCGGTAGCGGCCCAGGCTGAACAGCAGGAAGCCCAGCCAGCGGGCCACCTGGAGGGTCTGCGGGTGGTCCTGGCCGAGCTTCTCGGACCAGGTCTCGTGTGCGGTACGGGCGAGTTCCAGGCAGGGCTGGTAGTCGCCCCAGCGCAGCAGGTAGATGACCTCGTTGACGACGAGGGTACGCACCCAGCCCTCGTCGGACTGGGCCGCGTCCGAGACGAGGACATGCGGATAGAGCGCGCCGTACCGGTCCCAGCGCAGCACGTTGTCCGGGTCGTTGGGATCACTCGCCGCCAGCAGCAGATGCGCCCCCCGGCGCATCGTCGAACGGTCCTCCTCCGTCATCCGGTACAGCAGGGCGGCCTGGACCAGGCGGTGCATCTGCAGGGAGTTGTTGCGGTGGTTGAAGCGGGCCAGGGAGTAGCGGCCTATCTCCCGTATGACCTGGCCGAGCCGGATCGGGTCCTCCAGCGCCAGGTCCAGTTCCGGTGCGATCGAGCCGCGTGGCATACGGGCGAAGAGGGAGCGGGCGATGGGCTCGGGGGCGTAGAAGGAGCAGACCTGGAGGAGCTGGTAGGCGGCCGGGTTCTTGGTCTCCAGCTGGTCCAGGGAGATGTTCCAGGCCGCGATGACCGGGTGCTGGTTGTCCAGCGGCGCCGTGCCGCGCAGCAGGTCCACGCGTTTCTCGGTCAGCAGGCGCAGGTACTCGTCTACCAGCATGCCGGTCTCCGCATGCCAGGCGGCCGCCTGCTCGATGGCCAGCGGCAGGTCGCCCAGCGCCTGGGCCAGCCGGTCGGCGTCCTCGTCGCTGATCTCCGGGCCGCGCAGCCGCAGCAGCTGCTTGCTCTCTTCGCGGAGGAAGACGTCGACCTCCAACGGGCGGGCGATGGAGGCCCATTGGGGGTTGCGGGAGGTGATGAGGATGTTGCCGGGGCCGCCGGCCGGGAAGAACGCCCGTACCGCCTCCGGGCTTTCGGCGTTGTCGAACACCAACAGCCAGTTGGCGTACGGCCGTCCGATGCGCAGCGCCTCCAGGACGGCCGCGACCGTCGAGGACGCGTCGCTGCCGGCCGCGATACCGAGGCGCGGGGCGAGCTCCACCAGGGACAGGGAGATCTGCGCGGTGCGCTCGGCGGAGATCCACCACACCACGTCGTACTCGGACATCCGGCGATACAGGTACTCCACCGCCAGCAGACTCTTGCCGACGCCTCCCATGCCGTGCAGGGCGTGGGGCAGGACGGCTGTCGTCTTCTCCTGCAGCAGCCGCTGGTGGAGGGCCTCCAGGAGCTCCTTGCGACCGGTGAAGTTCGGGTTGCGCGGCGGGATGTTCCCCCAGACCGTGGGGGTGTTCCTGGTGCGTTCGGTACCCGCCGTGTGCGCCGGGGCCTGCTCTGGCATCGCCGGCCTCCTGTTCCCCTGATGCGTCGGGTGGTCGGCGTCGCCCGGGGTGCGGGCGACGGGGTGGCTGAGTGTGAACGGTGCGGTGGTGCTGGTGCGGGACGTGTGCCGGTGCGGAGGCTCCTCCCGGAGGTCCGCGACCGCCTTGTCCACCTCTCCGGCCGGTTTCAGGAACGGCCCGGACAGGGCGTGGAGCACGGCGCTTTCCGCCAGCAGCCACGGACCGGACTCCGCGTCCACCGGAGGGACTCGGGACACGGACTCGCCGCGCAGCAACCGGGGCAGTCGCCACAAGTGTTCCCCGCCGGGTCCCTGACGATCCCCCACCAGTTCGACAACCCGGACCAGGTCGGTACGGCGTCCGGCGGCCAGCAGCTCCTCGCGCACGCCGGGCGCGAACTCGTAGGCGGGGAACGCGCGGTCGGCCGGGCGGACGATCCCCTGTGCGAGCAGCAGCGCGAAGTCCATGAGCGAGCTGCCCGGCAACAGCGCGTCCTGCACCTGCCGGACCAGCGGGTCGGTGAGGGGGATCGCGGCGAGCATGGTGGCCAGCGTGAACACCTGCTGGGGCGCGGCCGACCGCAGACGGGCCACCTGCGCCGGGGCGTCCTGCTGCAGCGGGTCCGGTTCGGGAGGGGCGGGTAGGTGCGCGCGGGGGAAGGTCACGGTGAGCGGCAGCCAGCGCGGGGGCGCACCGCCCAGCAGGCACGCCCAGGCGTCCAGCCAGCGGGCGGACAGCTCCAGCACGGGGACCGGTAGGTCGGGCCGCCCCGGCGCCGGCGGCAGGTCGTACGGGTCGGGGCCCAGCCCGCGGGCCCGCCAGCGCAGCCGATTGTTGGGCGCTCCCGGCGCGGGGGCGCGCAGCTGCACCTGCCAGCCGCGCAGACCCGTCACCGGCCACACCGGATGCGGCAGGAGATGGATCAGACAGACCGGCCCGGCCTGCGCCCAGCGCCGCAGCAAGGGCTCCACGCCGTGGTCACGCCAGTGCGGCCCGGCACCGTCGGTGAGCAGCAGAGTCAGCCGCCCCGCCGCGCCGTGCTGCGGCAGCGTCGCCGGAGCCCTTCCACGCCCGTACGGGAGCCGGTGCACGGTGACCCGGCCGAAGCACCCGGTGCGGTGCAGCGCGCGGGTGAACGCCCGTACCGTCGGCTCCCAGATCCCCATGGTGGGCCCGGAGTCGGCGACCACAGCGACGTCCCAGCGGGTTCCTGCCGGGTGCCCGGCGGGCGGCCGTAGAGCTGTGCCGGTGCGGAGGAGCGCGTCGGGTAACTCGGGGGGCAGCGGGGCCCAGGTGGGAGGTGGGGTCATGGTGTGGCGGCCTCCGTTCCCGTGGTGGAGGCTGCGTCTTGCCCTGCCCAGGGCGCGTGAAGTCCCCTGCGGTCCGGCAGCGCCCCACAGGGGCGCGGGGCTGTGTCGATGTGCGGCTCCGCCGCGATGGGGGTCCCCCCGCTCGAGCGAAGTCGAGAGTGGGGGAGCGACCAGCCACGACGGCGGGCCAGATGACGGACGACACATCGCGGCCCTCCCCGCGAAGCGCTCCTCACGGCTGCTCCCCCTCCGTCCACGCCCACACCATGTCCAGCGCCTCCTGCCAGGAGCGCCCCTCGGCAAGCGAGGCCAGCGCCCCCTGGCCCGCCAGATGCAGCGCATCGAGAAGCCGCCCCACCACCGCACCCTGGGCCCCCTCGGCCCGGTCCAGGAAGGCGGTCAGGACGTCCTCGGCGAGGCCCTGCGGGAAGCGCGCGGCCGCGATGGCCCCTAGCGCCGCCCGGTTCGGCCGCGCCAGCGTCAACGGCACGCACTGCTCGGCCAGCGCAGGCGACACGTCGCGGTCGCCGCCGGTGGTGATCACCACGAGGGGGAAGGCGTGACACTGCACGGCGCCGCCGCGCAGCGGCACCGCGGCCTCCGCGTCGTCGTCGGTCGCCACGTGCGCGGGAGCCCCGGGCACCGTGAAGCCGCCCGCGTCCAGCACCGTGCACAGGTCCTCCGGCAGCGCGATCTCCGCCCGGTCCAGCCGGTCGAGGAGCAGTACCCGCGGTCTGCGGTACGGCAGAAAGGCGGTGCCCAGCGGTCCGAGCCGCCCGGCCCCGTCGTAGAGCCCCTCCTGGAGTGTGGACACGCTGGTGATGCGCCAGCGCAGCACCCGGCCGAGGTCCAGTTCGCGGCTGATCCGGTACGCGAGGGCCGACCTGCCGGTGCCGGGCTCGCCGGTCACCAGCAGGGGGCGGCACAGTGCCAGCGCCGCGTTGACCCGCTCGACCTCGCCGGGGGCGGCCGGCAGCGGCTTCGTTCCCTCGCCGAGCACGGCGGCCGCGTACGGGTCGTCGGGCGGCGGGGGCAGGCAGGGGCCGTTGTGGAACCGGCGCCAGGGCGGCGGCTCCGGCCAGGGACCGGCGGCCGCGGAGCCGGGCAGACCCGTTCCTCGGTAGACGCCCCAGGGCTCGGCGGTCGGCGACATCAGCGGTGTCCTCTCCGGTTGCCGGCCGCACTGCGCGGTCCGGTCGTACGGCTGTGCACGTGCCCCAGACCCCCGAAGACTCGTCAGGCCGGGTCCGGATCCATCGGGTTGCGTTCGGCGTCGTCCCACAGGACCGTCAGATGGCGGCCGATGTGGCCGGTGTGACCGGCGGAGGCGGCGTCGCCGTTCTGGTCGGCGGCCTCGCGGCGATACGCGTCGACTCTGGCCGGGAACCGCTTCAGGCCACCGCCGAGCAGATCGTCCAGGACCTCCCGCAGCCCCGTCGTGGCCCGGTCGGCCCGGTTCCAGATCACCACCGGCAGCCCCATGCGCAAGGCGGTGTGCAGCTCCTGGCTGCCATGCCCGGTGCCGGTCAGCGGCGGTTCGCTCAGCACCAGGGCGACCAGGTGCTCGTCCTCGTCGAGGCGCTGCTCCAGGGTCTGCGCCGCACCGGACCGGACCCGGGTGTCGGCCGCGTAGCAGACCGAGCGCGACGGCGGTTCGTCGGCGCCGAGCTGCTGCCAGCGGGCGTTCCAGAACTCGTGCCACTCCCGGGTCTGCAAGCGATCCAGGCTGCGGATGACCACCGAGAACCCGCTCGCCGACGTCACCTGCGAGGCCCAGTCCCAGTCGTGCGGCCACCACTCCACGGGCAGGTTCAGCAGTTCGAACGGCAGCACGAACTCCAGGAAGAGCGGCGCCGGTTCGGCCGCACCGGCCGGCCCCGCCCGCCGGTGCCGCTCGGTCTGCCGGACGATCGAGCCGACCACGTCCTCCAGCTGCTCCACCGGCACCTGGTGCCGCGGCTGCCCCTGCACCCAGCCGCGGCCCGGCCCGTCCGACATGTGCGACGGGAACACGTTGTACTGGGTGTTGTTCAGCGGGTCCGTCTCGATACGGATCGCCAGATACCGCCTCAGCTGCCGGGCCACCCCGGACACCGACGACCCCCGCGCCCTGTTCCGCTCCTCGTCCAGCAGCTCGGACAGTCCCAGGCCCAGCGACCAGTGCCGGTTGCGGGCGATGATCTCCTCGCTGAGCTCCCGGCTCATGTACGGGGCGCAGACGTCCAGGTGGAGCATCCACGGGGGCAGCTCACCGGGGGCCGTGTTCTGCCCGGCGAGATAGAGGAAGTCGTGCCACGGGTTCTCGGCGTGCGGCGGCGGTTCGGTCAGCCGCTTTCCGGTGGCGAGCCAGACCAGCGCGGACCGCATCTTGTAGGGGTACGGCAGCGGCTGCAGCGGGCGCAGCGCCTCGGCGAGATACCTCCAGGACCCGAGGACCGCCAGCCCCTCCAGCGAGCCCACCGCGGTCCACTCGTCGGCGAGCCGCTGCACGGCGAACACCTGCGGACAGTACGGATCCATGCCGTGCAGCACGCCCGCCAGCACCGACAGCCCGTCCGGGTCCACAGAGCAGTGCCGGAACACGTTCAGGAACTGCTGCGCGACGGTGTCCTCGTCCCGCGTCGCGAACGGACGCCCGGTCTCCCGGCCCACGGCGGCGGCCAGCTCGGCGCGCCCCTCGTACGTACCCAGCGCACGCATCCCGAGCAGCGTCCCCGCCGTCTGTGCGCCGATCCGGTCGCGTATCCGGGAGGCGTTGCGGTCCTCGCCGCCCGCCTCCGTCAACGCGGCCCCTCCGAGCGGGGGAAGGGCGGCGCGACGGCCGGTTTGGAGCGGCCGGTGCGCGCACCGCCGACGCCCGCCAGCAGGAGCTCCTGGGCGGCCTCGACGCCCAGCTCCGGCGAGGACAGGTCGATGTACACGACCGAGCCCAGCAGGCCCGGCGGAGCACACCGGTCCACCATCACCGGCACGAGATTGCGCAGCAGACCGGCCGGGTCGCCGCCCTGGACCGCCTGCCACTCCAGGCGGCCGTAGACGGAGTCCAGATACGCCGGGGAGAGGACCGCGATGGTGCGTTCGCACTGTGTCACGCCCCCGTCCATGCCGAACAGCCAGTTGGTGCCCGGGACGAAGTCCCATTCCTGCACCAGGACGCTGTAACCCGCCTTCTCCAGCTGCCACGAGATCCACACGGCCCAGCGGCGGTCCGTGGCGGTGTACGAGACGAAGAAGTCCCGGCGGTCGTCGATCCGCCGGTGCGCCGGTACGGCGGCCCCGTTGACCCCGGCCGAGGGCGCCCGGGCCAGCCGCTGCCGCACCAGCTCGCCCACCACATGGGAGGTCCAGCTCGTACCTTCGATCTGCTCCACCGCGTGCGCCAACGCCATCAGACCACCCTGCTGCTCCTCGCAGTACCGCACCAGCTCCAGGAACTCGCGCATCAGGCTCGGCTGGTCCGCCGCCTCCAGCGGCTGCTCCAGCTCCGCCCCCACCAGCTCGAACAACAGCGCCCGGGTCAGACCGTCCGCGAGCTTGGGCGAGGCGAGCAGCGCCTGGACCACATTGATGGGCCAGTTGCGACCGCCGTCCGCCCGGGCAAGCGGGTTGGGGTCGTCCGTGTCCACAACACCCCCCGAAGAAGTTGCGTCCCGGAGTCCAGGATACGGACGGGGTGACAGCCCGTCAGGGCTTCCGCAGCCGGCTCATGACGGCATGGGGCCGATGTGGCAGTCGGCGCGCTGTTCCCAGTCGGCGGCTCGGGTGGCGGCGGGGTGGCTGCTGCCGAGTGGCTTCGACGGTCTCCGTCTGCCACTCGTGCTCCGGACGGTCTCGGAGGCCGGCTTCGCTCCCGTCCACAGCGTCCCCCGAAGGTGTGTCCCCAGACCAGCGTGATGCTGCTGGTCTGTCCCGCATCGATGCCCGTTTGTGTCTGAGTTGCGCCCGAACCTGTTTACTTTCCAGAAATCCGGGCGTAGCCTCCGGGTGAAACCACAGGTTCGGGCATGGGGCGGAGGCGAACGGACATGTACGCACCGGAGCGGCAGCAGGAGATTCTCCGGCTTGCCCGTGACGGCGGGCGGGTGGACGTGCTGTCGCTGGCCGAGGAGTTCCAGGTGACGGCGGAGACGATCCGCCGGGACCTGAAGGCCCTCGACCGCGCGGGGCTCGTCCGGCGGGTGCACGGCGGTGCCATACCGGCCGGGCGGCTCGACTTCGAGCCGGACCTCGCCGAGCGCGAGGGCACCTCGACCGACGAGAAGGACCGCATCGCCAAGGCCGCCCTCACGGAGCTGCCGAGCGAGGGCACGATGATCCTCGACGCCGGTACGACGGTGGCGAGGCTCGCTGCCGCGCTGCCCCTGGAGGCGTCGCTCACCGTCGTCACGCACAGCCTGCCGATCGCGGCCCGCCTCGCGGACCACCCCGGCATCCAGCTCCACCTGGTCGGAGGGCGCGTACGGCACCGTACCCGCGCCGCCGTGGACGCCTGGGCGCTACGTGCCTACAGCGAGATCCGGGCGGACGTGCTGTTCGTGGCGGCCAACGGCTTCTCCGCCGACCACGGGCTGACCACCCCCGACCTCGCCGAGGCCGCGGTCAAGCGCGCGGCGGTGGCCGCGGCCCGCCGGGTGGTGCTGCTCGCCGACTCGTCCAAGCACGGCCAGGAGCACTTCGCCCGCTTCGGCGACCTGAGCGACGTGGACCTGCTGATCACCGACAGCGGGCTGAGCCCGGAAGACGCCACCGCCATCGAGCGCGGCGGCACTGAAGTGCTGTGTGTTTAGGAAACGAGTGCGCATGATCCTCACCGTCACCCCGAACCCGTCCCTGGACCGTACGTACGAGGTCCCCTCGCTCGACCGCGGCGAGGTCATCCGCGCCACCGGCGAGCGCATGGACCCGGGCGGCAAGGGTGTGAACGTCTCGCGTGCGGTCGCGGCCGCCGGGCGGCGCACGGTCGCGGTGCTGCCCCTGGGCGGTGCGCCGGGCGCGCTCGTCGCCGATCTGCTCGACGCGCAGGGCATCGAGGTCGCGCCGGTCCCGGTCGCCGGGGACACCCGCTCGAACATCGCGCTCGCGGAGGCGGACGGGGTGCTCACGAAGATCAACGCCCCCGGTCCTGAGCTGTCCGCCCAGGAGCAGGAGCTGCTGCTGAACACCGTGCACCGGCAGTCGCCCGACGCGGACTGGATCGCCTGCTGCGGGAGTCTGCCGCGGGGGCTCGCGCCGGCGTGGTACGCCGATGTCGTCGCCCGGGTGCACGCCGGGGGCGCACGGATCGCCCTGGACACCTCCGGGCCCGCCCTGCTGGCGGCGCTGCGCGAGCGGCCCGATGTGGTGAAGCCGAATGCCGAAGAGCTCTCCGAGGCCGTCGGGCGCCCCCTGTTCACCGTGGGCGACGCGGTGAAGGCGGCCGAGGAGCTGCGCGAGATGGGCGCCCGCGCCGTCCTCGCGAGCCTGGGCGCCGACGGGCAGCTGCTCGTGGACGCCTCGGGCGTCTGGTTCGGCAGCGCGCGAGTGGACGCCGTACGCAGCAATGTGGGTGCCGGCGATTCCTCGCTGGCAGGTTTTCTGATCGCCGGCGGCAGCGGCCCGGAGGCCCTCGCCTCGGCGGTCGCACACGGCGCGGCGGCCGTCCAGTTGCCGGGCAGCGTGATGCCGACCCCACGGGACCTGGATCCGGCGGCGGTCACGGTGACGGCCGACGTGCCGGTGGACCTCGTACTCAAGGAGCCGGTGTCATGACGTATCCCGTGCTGTGCGGACCGCCACAGGCCGGCAATCGGCGAGGCTCCCCGTTACTCAGGATGGCAATCGCGATGTCTGCCCTGGTCATTCCCGCTGACCTGCTCTTCGGCCGGGGGTCCGGGGGTCGTCCCCCGGGAAGGC